>Ga0302247_1000838_pt1 | contig 26263 bp, 27 predicted proteins | sample AAG_UR_Ile_MG_FD_193529 | JGI IMG/M metagenome (GOLD analysis project Ga0302247, IMG submission 193529) | Enriched activated sludge microbial communities from anaerobic digester in WTTP, New Holstein, Wisconsin, United States - AAG_UR_Ile | ecosystem: Engineered > Bioreactor > Anaerobic >...
TTCTGTCGTATCCTGAAATCCTGGCTATCTCGCTGATGTTAGTGGTTCCCTTCCTGAGTTCAATCTCATGGATCAGGTCGCGTAACATTAGGTATTCCTCCACGTTTAGCATCCTGCCACCCTCTGTGCACTGCACTGAGTGGTAGCGGGGTGGGGAAAACTATCCCGCCCTAAGTGGGGAAAACTATGTCGCCACTTTCATCGGTAATGCTGGATGGGTACCTATGTTTGAAAATGGAGATGGCGAAGCACAAAATGGCCATTTTACCATAGGGGACGATTGGAGATATATTGATGGTGTTGATATTGCTCTCTTCGCTGGACATGGAGCATGGAATTGGATTAGATTCATTGAACCCAATGTAGCATTATTCAACACATGCGAATGGGGAGATAATGATCTTGAGTGGATATTCCTTCATGGGTGTCATACCACACAGGAGCTATTTATATTTAAAAGTTTACCGAACTGGGCAATGAATGGAGTTCATCTGGTTTGTGGATATTGTACTGAAGGATGGGATAATCAAGACGACGGATTCAATCTCGCTAACTATTTAATTACAAGCCATACTGTTAAACAATCATGGTTCACAGCTCTTGACATCACTGAACCAGAAGGAAGAATATTAAGAGTAATTGGTGAAAATCCGGCTTGCGGAAATGATTATATCTGGGGTGAAGGATCGGTAATTTCAGATCCACCAGTTGACGCTACTGTCAGTTATTGGTTATATTATTGTACCGGATAGGAGATGAGAAAAATGAAGAAAATGACAATGATATTGGGATTTACAGTTATTATACTGGGAATCACTGTCGTGGTTGTTGGAATACCCTATTTTCAATCCTCCATGGAAGGAAAATACGAAATACCTTCTTTCCCGCAAACCATTGGATCAGAAGGACGCTATGTCCTTGCTGCAGCGTATCCGCTTGTACACGATTTGTATCCGGTATACCAAACAATCCCGCTTGGTACCACAGATGCAGAAGTGAAGCGTATCAGCAATATAGCTGGTGTATCGACAAATACAAAGAAAACTGAAATAACGAGTGATATTATTGAAATCTCTGATAATTCAAAAGAAACTGCTGCTGATTTAACGTTCTATCCAAATTCCGGGACATATAATTACAGAATTCCTGAAAAATATTATCCTTATTCCACGAATGCACAGCCAGATATTCCCTCTGATGAAGATGCTCGGTCCATTGCGACGAAATATCTTTCTGACCGAAACCTTCTTCCGGATGATGTGCATTTCGAAAGAGTGAGCATTGGATCACAGTACGGAGAATATTCCCCGACATCAAACATAGTATATACTCTGACGAAACATGTTCTTTTTGCGAAGGAGATTCAGGGCATTGCTGTGTATAATGCAGGTATTACAGTGACAATTGGGGAAAGAGGCGAGGTCGTTGGAATTACAAATTCTGTCCGGGAATTGGATCCGAATCCAGTCCGCTATGTGAAGATTATTTCTCCGGAAGAAGCATACCAAAGGTTACTTTCCAACGATCTAATCATGAAACCAATGTCTGATGATTCGAATGAACTTGTGGTAAAATACATATCACTAGGCTACTGGATGGAAATTCCAACCCGTGCCCAGAAATATGTATTGCCAGTGTATGCATTTTCATGTATAAGTGTTCGTGGTGATAAAGAAGAACAGGTTATGAGATATGTATCAGCGGTTGAACCGTCTGAAATGCAATATTTTTCGTAACTCATTTTTTTCTTGCCGAACTGATATCAAAGAAGAAGAGAAAGTAAAGATGAATAATAGAATGGAAAAGAAGGAATTCGTATGAATAAGTACATAAGAACTATTGCATATATCGCGATATCCGCAGTTTTTTTCAGTTTCTTGGTGTTCCTCATCACCAATTCGTATCATCATGAAATTCCCTATTTCGGAACAGAAAGGTATGATGCCATCTTTTTTTTCCTTGGTTTGATATCATGTGCGGGCGTTATCATATTTCTTTATTCTATAAAGAACGAGGTCCAGATGTGGTATCTCGGACTCCCGCTTCTCGTTGCGATAGTCGTCGTAACCCTTTCATCCCTTTTATCTCCGATGTTTCCAGAATATTTCGGATATCCTTTGGATGGCAATGCAACGTTGTTCAATTTACTTAATGGACAAATTATGCCATTTTTTCTTGCACCCTTCAGTGCACTTTTTTTCTATTCACTCAAAGAGATGAAACGCGATGTGAGAATACTGATCCTGATTTCTATCGGTATTAGTATACTCTTCTCAGGAAGTCTCTTCATCGAGATCCCGATGCATGACGTATCTGGGTCATTCCTCATATATTTAGTAATAGGAATGCCCTTAATCGGTGCCGAGTACCTCGCGACGTGCGCTGGTCTTGGGATACCTTCACATATCCAGATTGGGTGACTACCAGGTCTCTCAATATTTATCGAGAAATTGCTGATGACGATGAAACATGCACCGGCACTGGCTTCTGCTGTGTTCTTCTGGTGGCCGATACTGCTCTTCTGGGGATTCCACTCTATTTTATGGATTGTTATTTTGATTCCTACCGGCATGGTTTCTTTTGTCGGCTCGGTGCTCCTTTTCCGGGAGTCAGTAACTGATTCGACCCGCCGGTATCTGAACCTTCCATTCTGCATGGATATCCTTACTGTGCTTGCAACCGGACTCCTGAGTTTTAACCTCTTGGGATCATTTCCCATGGGACCAAGCGGAGAACTCTGGGCTTTTACACTTCTGATGCTCGCTCCCTGCTCAGCAGCAGTATTTTACTCGATTCCGAAAGGCGGGAGGGTCCGGGAGACATCGATGTACCTGGCAATCATTATCAGCGCATACTCTGTTATCACAGCAATTTTATTACTCTACGGGGGTTACCTTCCAATGTTCGGGTTGCTGTATCTCTACTGGATGTTCGGGATGCCGATCATCGGCGTATTATTCCTCGTAAATGTGTGGTATTGGCCTCACACAACCACTGAAAAAACCATCAGTGAAAAAGGGTAAGGTTTCATTCCTGCCCCATATTTTTTACCAACAATTGCCCAATTACCCAGGTTCGTGAGGCGAACGGACACCGTTTTCTTATGGCTGCGATACAGGTGATAGAGATCCCGGATGAAGAACAGGGGTGGTGCAGGGGTGCACCACCAGCCTTCCCTCTGTGATGCCTCTTGGGAGAGGCAAGAGAAGATAGGAGAGGGGAGATGAAGGAGCCACCGGAGCGGTCAGAACCTTACGCCGGCTTCTTTGTTTCTATTGCTCTTTCAGTTCATCGCCGGAATTTAAAAATAAGGGATTATGTTTGTTTGAAAATTTATGATCTAGGGTATAGTGGCAATCTAGCCCCTAACTTTTTTTTGATCTGTATCAATAATCATAGTACATCGAGACAGGTTTCCTTTCTGTTTTATGTGTATCATTTGATAATTTCGTGTTTTAAGGCCAAAATGGATATTTTTTGAGCCGCCGCCGGGGCGTCCTTCGGGGGCGGCGGGGTCAATCGCATATCAGATGTAAAATCCAGTGCCTGCACTTTTTTCACCTGGATTTTAGTGAGTGGAATCACTCAAATTTTTCGTCGTGATTTGTTTGCGAAATTAGGGGTAAAAATAATACTTTACCCATTATCTATTATAAGCAGCGCATTCCGGGACCGCAATAGAGCGAACTTAAATCATAGTCATCGGGGAGACCGGGTCCAGGGATATACGAAGATGGAATATGAGCATTTATCCATGAATTATTAATGACAGGGACAGATTCGGACTGAACTATATTTCTATTCAAGGCTGTTTGAAATGAGAATTGATTGGATATGATTGGATTTGTAAATGATTTCGTTTGAACCGGTAATGATTTAGAAGGTGTTTTAAAAAAGGAATATTGTTCACTATATCCGAACATGGATATCGAAGTGATAAGAGCGACAACAAGGAGTAGTGATCCAAATATTCGGATTTGATTAAATGACATGGTGATAAATGTATTTTTTATTATATATAATCATCTCCACATGTCTTTAAGAAGGACTTTCCCAGTTTGTGCATCAATAACAACAATACCTCCATTACTATATTCCATTTGGTCAAAAGAAATAGACTGTAACTCTATCCACTCATGTTTAATTATGACTGTCCAAGTTAATGATTGTGTCCCGGGTGTGATATATTCAACGCTCAAATAAGCTGGGATTGATTCACGTTTTAAGTATAATTTTGGAAAACAGGTAAGGGCATATTCAATTGCTTCATCTTCAGTGATCTTGGGGAGGACTGATACCTTAATATCTCTCTGAATTCCTATATACGATAAAATTTTTCCAGATTCAGGATTTACAGAAATCTGAACAATATTGGGGGTTCCTGTAGATTGAATAAATTCTCTCCATATAAAGAGGTATTCTATTCCTCCATCTCCATGATCAATTAATTCAGCATTAATAAGCTGGAAATTTTTTTCTGTGAATCTATTATAATGATCAATCGCGAACTGCTGCGCCTTTTGTTGCGCATCATACTGTGTTAATCGAACAGTTTTTAATTGATCGGGTGATTCTATAAAAATTGCGCCTTCAACTCTATTTGATTCAGAATTTATATAATAAAAAGAAGTATCAGATTGATAAATCTCAAATGTTCCCAAATTTGTAGACAGGTGTCCTATCAATTGCATATCAATATCTGAAAGGTTCGTAAATTTTTCAATTGCATCACCTGCAAATTGTTTTTCGTTTGATTCAAAATCATTATACGCCATCACCGATGTAGTTACAATCACAGAGACAGCAATCAACCAGATAATCTCTCTTTTTTTCATTATTATCACCTAATTCCCATATCTTGCAGGTTCTAATTTTGTTTGCCAGTTCCCAGCAAGAACCCAACTTTCAAGACCACTATAGTTACCAGTTATCGGGGGATATAATGCAGTTTCATAGGTAGCAACATAAGCGGCGGAATATAAATTATAATTATTATTAGTATGATACCAGAATCGATTGTTCCAATAAATTGCCTTTGAATTAGAGATATCATCCCTAAAACCGATTGCGTTATCGACTCCTTTATTTTGCGACATGGTTAAAAAATTACCATAAGTAGCATTAATTTCAGCGGAATGGCACATTGCATATAATATGAATAAGACATCTTCTAATTCGCCATTATTAAAGTCTGATAAATAATAAACCCCGGGAACTCGGTCTCCAAAAACCGATGTTTGTATCAAAGATAATTTCTGAAGATCCGCTCGGACCGAGTAGTCCGAGGGCGATCACGACGAGCACGCAGATTCCCGCACTACCCGTATCCATACAGGTGGTCGTGATACCCCCAGTTTTTTTGCAATTATCATCGCATCTTCTCGCGTATTCTGTGGGACGACGGTTCAATGACGCTAAAGAATGGCAGGAATCTTCAATTATCTCTCTTCCACCAGAAATGGTAACTCTAGACAATGAACATTGGATCCGACTGGCAAGAGATACACAGACATATAACTGGAGTCCTTATGGCGCAGTAAGACATCTTTACGATATGTTTTATGAAGATGATGATGGTGATTATTTAAGAGATTGGTTTTTAGTAGAACAAAATGTGGATATGCAGCCCGGTTGCCAGATATGGCAAAATGGTTTCGAAAATGATTATTTATGGGTATACAATGATTGGAAATCCGTATGCCAGTTACAAAATCCAACACTATGGGATCGTGATCCTCAAGGAAGCCATACCGGAGAGTTAACAACATCGTTCTCTATTTCGGGAAATCAGCAAGGACCGGGATTTGCTTTCACATGGGCGTATCACCAACCGAATGTCTACAGATATGACTGGACCGATCTAATTAATCAAAAAGCTCAATGGGTATTACAGTTTGATTGGTTTAGTCCAAAACGCACGACTGAAGGCTTCCAACCCGCGAGCTCGTGTCGTGTAGATATGCCATCCGCAGCGGGTAGATATGATTTGACCTATCTATATGCACAGGCAGGTTTCAAAGACATATTGCAATATCAAGGATACGTATACTATTGGTGGAAATTGTGGGTTGATTACGCATAACTATATTAGTTCAATTACCATAAGTTCAATCAAGGATGATTGTTGATGCGCCAGAAAGTGAATATTGGACTCATCGTTTTTTTCATTGCTCTGATTACTGCTGGTTGCCTCACCGTGAATCCTCCAGAACAACAAATGCCATTCGAATCACACGAAAATTATTTTACTTCTTTGTGGGATACCACACTAAACAATACCGGTGTAGATGCATCATCTGCTCATTTTCAAAAAGTTTGGTTTGATACGGATGAGCAAGGAAATATAACGTCACTTCTTCTTCTCTTTACGGGTAAGAAAAACGAGGAAACATTTCTCTATCATATTGAAATCAATCCGATTGGTATGATTACCACCTATCATTCAAAAATCGAAGACCTTGATGGAGAAATTGTTCCTGTGAATCCTGGAGAAGTGCTCAAAGAAATGGATACTATCAATTATACGGCATTCACACGCAATGCCACGCGATTGAGTGTCCGTTGTATTTATAAAAAGATGAATGCAGAATATGCAGCGAATTCTGGGGATTTGTTCATTTTAAGATATGGATCTTTTATTCCCATCAAAAGAATAATCTTCGATGAAAAAAATCCATATTGCCTTATCGATATCTGTAAAATTGATCAGGACGCCCCTCCATTACTGAAGAACGAATCAGTTGAAGAGCAGCACGTTTCTCCTTATTTATCACCGGGGAGATGTATCACAGTGTTCCCTTTTCTTTGGGTAGAGAATAGTGCCAAATCAGTGCTGTATTTCAAGAACACCTAGAGAAAATACGATAATCGGTAAAAAAATCCCTCTATTTATTCAACGAATCCTTAATTTCAGAAAAAGAGGTTCTACTTTCGCATCCCATGAACAATTCAACGGAAATAATCTAGAGAACTTGATCATTGACAATTCAGAATCTTCTCCCTTCGGGGGAGTCATTCCCCGATCCCTTCATGAGGCCGTACTCGATTTCGTAATACCCGCCGCCGCGGTCCTGGTACGAGAGGTAGTAATGCGTCTGGCGCTTCTCCTCAGCCTCCTCAATCTGCCGGAGCAGGGTGGTCTGGTTCGTAGCGTCATGCCCGACCAGCACCCACCGGCGGGTCTCGTCGCTCATCTTCCAGGAGCGGGCCGGGACCGCCTCGGGTGGGGTCGTGACGGTTTCATCCTTCGGGTCGAAGAAGGCCACCACCTGCCGGGTCTCATTCTTCGCCTCGATCTTCTGATATCTCTGCCAGTACGCCATGAGCGCCGCCACCAGGGCGACGAACATCTCAATGATCTGCACGAGTTGCTGATCCATGTCGGTCTCCTTGCATGATGCGGTCGTGCTCTTCGCGGAGCTTTCCCACCTCCTCGCACATCACGTCATACTTCCCGATCTTCTGGTAGATGACGAACAGTGCCGGGTAGATAGGCAGCACGGCGCCAAGCACAATCACAATAATGTCTGCATCCATCGGACTCCCTCCCTCGCGGACAACGGGAGCCCTGGTAAAAGGGAATGGTGCCGGAAAGGGGAGGAGGGGGCTCCCTATCCCGTTGTCAGAGAACGGCTCACGCCAGAGCGGGCACCGTGTCGGCCCAGGCTTCGATGACCGCAAGGATGCCGTCGTCGCTGTAGGAGGAGACGCGGATCTGGTCCCGGGTGAAGGTCACGTAGTAGGTCTCCCCGGAGGGGTCGTGACACCGCAGAGCGACAGAGTAGCTCTCCCGCTCCTGGTCGTTCACCGGGTCGCCACCCATTGCAGCGGTCATCTCGGCGTCGGCCAGGATCTCGCTCTTCATGGTTGCGAAGGCTGCGGTAGACGGTGCACGGACGGTCACGTATCCAACCGTCTTGGCGTCATCATCTTCGTAGATGACACGGGCGTTGTAATACTCCCGGGTCTTGGTGACCGGGTCCATGGTTACACCGCCCACCTCGTATGAAGTGCACCCGAAGGGGTTGGTGCTGATGACGGCGGCCACTACCGTGTTGAGCGCAGCGGCATCTGCAAACGGGGTGGTGAGTTCACGAACGGCACTCTTGGTGACGCTCTGTTCAACAAAATCTGCCATGATTGATGCTCCTGCCCTTGATTGAGGGCTGTGAGCAGGTGGGGTGGAGGATGGTGATAAAGTTTGAGGGGGGTAGGGGAACGGAGCGAGAATTAATTAGGAAATGTAAAAGGGAGTGATTTGAAGAAGAATGAAATTACTGATTCTTGCGGTTGGGTTTAATTAAAAGGCTGCAACATCAATGACACCACATATCGTACCATTCGATCTTCATTGGTAGAATCATTTGAATGGTGATGGGCTCATTTCGGAAGGTAGGAGTAAAATTACAGGAAAATTTATGTCAATTCAATCGAAAGGACACATTATATGATTCAATTTTTATAAACAACAGCTGCATCTGCTGAATTAAGGAAATTAATCGTTAGCTCGCGGGATAGGTTGTATCTTATCAGCCCATATCTCCAAATTTCAAAGAATCTAAAACTTCTCATTCAACAGGTCGAAAACAGTAACCCATCTATTAGTATTAAGATTGTCAGCCGGAAAGACAAAATCAACGCTGATGATATGAGTTTTCTCCAGAACTTAAAAAATGTGAATGTTTCCGCATTGGACAATTTACACGCGAAATGCTATCTCAACGAAAAAACGGCAATAATCACTTCAATGAACTTGTATCAATACTCTCAAGAGAATAACTGGGAAATGGGAATAAAAATTGAAAAAGATGAAGAACCCACCCTTTACCAAGAAATTTTCGAATATGTTGAATCAATCTTGGCAGCGAGTGAAAAATACCAAATAACGAAGGTAGATACCCCACAACCCAAAAAAGAAGCTGTTCCTTCTAAGCCACAACCCAAACCGACTGTGAAGGAAGTCCCGCAAAGAGCGAACCAGGGATATTGTATTCGGTGCCATGCTACAATTGTCAACGGCGGCGTAGCTTTGTGCACTTTCGGCGGTCTAAAAGTGTACACCTGCTAACCCTCAAGGACGTACTTGAGGGGCGTAGCAATGTTCACTGTCGAGGAATTTCTCGTGATCCGCGACTTGCATCATCAGGGGCTGAACATCAGCCAGATCGCCCGGGAAACTGGGTACCATCGAAACACCGTGCGAAAATATCTTACCGCCCAAACTATGCCGGCATCGGCTTCCCGCCGACCACAACCCGGTAAACTCGATCCCTACAAGAGCTACATCCAGAACCGTATTGCCGAATACCCCTTGACCGCCGCCCGGATCTTCCGTGAGATTCAAGAGATGGGATTTGACGGGCAGTATACTATCGTCAAAGACTATATCCGGGAGATCCGGTCACCCACGAGTGTTCCGGCGGTTTACCGGTATGAGACCAAACCCGGCGTCCAGGCACAGGTGGACTGGGGCGAGTGCGGCCATCTTGAGGTCGATGGACGGCAGAGAAACCTGTACTGCTTCAGCATGATCCTCGGCTATTCCCGAATGCGGTATGTGGTCTTCACCCTCTCCACGGATACCCCCACCCTCATCCAGTGCCACCTCGATGCCTTCGACTACTTCGGCGGGTACACCGAGGAGATCCTGTATGACAACATCAAGACAGTGATCCTCAAACGGGCGCTCCGCGCCCGGGATCACCGATGGAACCCGAAGTTCGAGGACTTCTTCACGCATCATGGGTTCATTCCCCGACCCTGCAAACCCTACTGTCCCCAGACCAAAGGAAAGATCGAAAACACCATCGGTTACGTGAAACGTGACTTCCTCCTCGGAGGAACCTTTTCATCGCTTGACGATATGAACCGGCAGGTTCGGCAGTGGTGCAACCGGGTCAACGCCGAAATTCACGGCACCACCCACGAGATCCCGGTCGATCGCCTGCGTCAGGAAAATCTCAAGTCCCTGATCGGGATCCCGCCCTACCTGCTCCGACGTGAGGAACACCGGAAGATCTCGCGCGAAGCGTACCTCTCTTATCGTGGCAATCGCTACTCGGTACCGCACCGATACGCCGGGAGAGAGGCTATTCTTGAGATCCAGGGCGATCAGATGACCATCAGGGTTGGCACTGAGACCGTCTGCTCGCATACCGTCGTTCCCGGGCATACCAGGATCATCCGGGAGGGGGAACACTTCTCCGGCCTTCTTGCCGAGGCCATGCGGTGCAATACGCAATCAGGAGCGGCCTCACGGCCGCTCTTTCGGCTGATCGGGCCTGAGGTCGAACACCGACCTCTCTCGGTCTATGAGGGGCTCTCAGGGGAGGTGCGGCCATGAGCGCTCTGATCTACGAGCGGGTGCATGAGAACCTGAACCGTCTGAAGTTGACGACGTTCGAGGTGCTCCTGGATAACTATCTCGAGATCGCTGCAAAGGAGGAACGATCGACTCTGGAAGTTCTTGACTATCTCCTGGATCAGGAGGTGAAGAGCAAGGAAGAACGCGCTCGTGAGTTCCGGATGCGGTTGGCCGCGTTTCCAATGGAGAAGCGGCTCGATGACTTTGATGCCAGTTTTCAACCGTCACTGGATCCGGCAGTGATCCGGGATCTGGCGTCGCTACGATTTGTTCATCATGCGGAAAATGTTGTCTTTTTAGGGCCGCCGGGAGTGGGGAAAACCCATCTTGCCCTGGCTCTCGGCCATGAGGCGGTGAAGCAGGGATTCCGGGTCTATTATGCAAATGCATCCAGCCTCATCGAGCGATTGATGAAAGCAAACCGGGAGAACAAACTCGAAGAGCGGATCAAGGCGCTCACGAAGTTTCATCTCCTGATCATCGATGAGATGGGGTATCTGCCCTTCAACAGCGAGGGAGCTCATTGCTTCTTCAGCCTGATCTCCCGGCGGTACGAGAAGTCATCGACGATCTTCACTTCGAACAAGTCGTATGGCGAGTGGGGGGAGATCTTCGGTGATCATGTGATCGCCGCGGCAGTGCTGGATAGGATTCTCCACCACTGCACGACGGTGAATATCAAAGGGGACAGTTACCGCCTGAAGGAGCGGCGGAAACAGGGGCTCTTTGCGCACACGCTTCCGGGGTGAGAGGGATAGATTTATGCGCCCAGGTGTACACTTTTATTCCGCCAGAATCTGTACACTTTTACACCGCCATTGACACAATCAAATTCGACCAGATGCACCCACTGTGCGATAACTGCTATTCGATATGGGCAAAATTTTCAGATCCGGAGTATAAAGAAAAATATTGTCATGCATGTGGTAATCCAGTGCCGCCCAAGGAAAGACCAATTACCTACGAGAAACCAATCTGTTACCCTTGTTTTAAGAAAATCAATTGATATCCCCTTTTTGATGCTTGAAACCAATTATTTTTATCCTTGCCAATCTTTCGAAAGTTGAATAACTCTCATCATATTTTTTTCTCAATTTTCCACCTACACACTCCCCACAAACACTGCTGCCTTATCCATCACCCGGCATGTATTGTATCCATCCTCTTCTCCAAAGAGAAGAGGTATCGAATGATTCTTCACTCCTCACGCCATGAAATTTACATATTAAGGCGTTCGCATGGAGGCATCATCACAGGTCCCGGAGGCGATTCTCAAACTCGTCGAGAGATATGAATTTCACCAGGTTATGTATAAAAAAGGTGAATACAACGAGACACGACTGCGTAGGGAGTTTCTCGATCCATTCTTTAAGACACTCGGGTGGGATGTTGATAATACAAAGAGCTACTCGGAACTCTACAAAGAAGTTACACACGAAGACCCGATTCGAATTCGGGGATCCACAGAATTTATCGATTACTCCTTCCGGATCGGGGGCTCCCGGAAATTTATCGTAGAAGCAAAGAAACCGGCAGTAAATATCAAGGATGACGCCGGTCCCGCTCTCCAGATCCGCCGGTACGCCTGGAATGCCCGCCTCCCACTCTCCATCCTGACCGACTTCGAGGAGTTTGCGGTTTACGACTGCACCAAGAAGCCGATGCCGGGTGATTCTGCCTCCACTGCCAGGATCGCCTATTTCACCTACAAAGAGTATCCCGAGAGGTGGAACTGGATCGCCTCTATCTTCTCCCAGGAGTGCATCCTGCAAGGCTCCTTTGACAGGTTTGCCACTGAAACGAAGGGAAAGAAAGGGACCGCCACTGTCGATGAAGCCATCCTCGCTGATATCGAGGAATGGAGGGATGTGCTTGCGAAGAACATCGCGCTCCGGAATGCGACTCTCTCCGTCGATGAGTTGAACGTTGCGGTCCAGAAAACCATCGACCGCATCCTCTTCCTCCGCATCTGCGAGGATAGGGGCATCGAGGAGTATGGGTGCCTCCAGAAGTTACTCGAAGGACAGGAAATATACCCGCATCTTGTGACGTTGTTCCACAGGGCTGACACCCGCTACAATTCCGGGCTCTTTCACTTTAATGCAGAATCCGGGTGGGACGAGATGCCGGATAGCCTCACTCCCGGTCTCACCATCGACGATGCGGTCCTGAAGAAGATCATCAAGCGGCTGTATTACCCTGAGAGCCCCTACGAGTTCTCGGTCATCTCCCCGGTCATCCTCGGCCAAGTCTACGAGCAGTTCCTTGGGAAAGTAATCCGGCTCACCGCCGGCCACCAGGCAAAGGTCGAGTACAAGCCGGAGGTGAAGAAGGCCGGCGGAGTCTATTACACCCCGCAGTACATCGTGGACTACATTGTCAATCACACGGTCGGAGAGCTGGTGAAGGACAAGACACCCCGCGAGGTTGCGAAGATCCGGGTCCTCGACCCTGCCTGCGGGTCGGGGTCGTTTCTCATCGGGGCGTACCAGTTCCTCCTCGACTGGCACCTGAGTTGGTACATCCACAACCTAGTGCCGGTCATCGTCGACAAGTCCATGACCTCGCCCGAAGTTCAAGCACTCTTGCCCGAGCCTGTCCCGAAAACAGGGAAGAAGAAATCCGCAGGGGATACTTCCCTCCCCATCTACAAAACGGCAAACGGGAGCACGTCCCGGGTACGGAGCGACTGGAAACTGACGATTGCCGAGCGGAAGCGGATCCTGCTGAACAACATCTACGGCGTGGACATCGATACCCAGGCCGTTGAGGTGACCAAGCTCTCGCTGCTTCTGAAGGTGCTCGAGGAGGAGAGCCAGGAGAACGTCTCGAAGCAGCTCAAGCTCTTCGAGGAGCGGGCGCTGCCGAGTCTCCACCAAAATATCAAATGTGGGAACTCACTGATCGGGACTGATATTTACAGTGATGTGCAGTTTGCTGCTGATCCGGAGTCAGTGAAGCGAATCAATGCGTTCGACTGGGACCGGGAGTTCCTGGAGATCATGCAGAGGGGTGGGTTCGATGCGGTAATCGGGAATCCGCCGTATGTGCGGCAGGAGTCAATTAAGGAGCAGAAGGGATATTTCCAGACACACTATGCGACCTATCAAGGTACTGCCGATCTCTACGTGTATTTCATTGAGAAGGGCATCTCCTTACTCCGCAAAGGAGGACTCTTCTCTTACATCGTCGCCAACAAGTGGATGCGGGCAAATTATGGAAAGCCGCTGCGGTCCTGGCTGAAAGGGAAATACATTGAAGAAATCGTCGACTTTGGAGATCTCCCTGTATTTACGACCGCCACGACCTACCCCTGTATTATCCGGGTGAAGAATGATGGGCCGGGAACCTCTTTCCACGCGGTATCCGTTGAAAATCTCTCATTTACAAATTTGAGCGATTACGTGTCACAATATAGCCATGCTATCGAGATAAAAAATCTTGATGAGAGTGGATGGACTCTGACAGATCCGAAATCCCAGGGATTATTAAAGAAGATACAAAAAGCCGGCAATCCTCTCGGAGATTATGTAGGGGGAAAAATTTTCCGGGGGATACTAACCGGTTTAAACAAGGCATTTATCATCGATCAAGCAACGCGTGGAAAATTGATATGCGAAGATCCGAGTAGTGCAGAAATAATTAAACCCTTTTTAGTGGGAAAGGACGTTAAACGCTATCAATCATCTGATAATAAGGGAAAATATCTGATATTCACTCGACATGGGATTGACATTTCAAAATATCCCGCCATTTTGGAACACTTAAAGCAATTTAAAAAAGAATTGATGCCAAAGCCCAAAGATTTTGTAGGGGATTCATGGCCGGGACGAAAACCTGGGGCATATGAGTGGTATGAAATTCAGGATACTATCGATTATTATCAAGAATTTGAAAAACCAAAAATATTCTTCCCTGATATTGCAGTTAAACCGAATTTCACACTTGATGATTCAGGATTTTTTAGCGCAAATACCTGTTATATGATAATTGTAAGGGATCTCTATCTTTTAGGCCTTTTAAATTCAAATTTATACTTATACTACTACCAAAAGAAATTATCACTCATCAGAGGTGGTTATCTCAGGTTTTTTTCACAATTTGTTGAACAAATCCCCATCCGCACCATCAACCTTTCCGACCCTTTCGACAAGGCCCGCCACGATAAAATGATCGCCCTCGTCGAGAGGATGCTTGCCCTTCACAGGCAGAAGGCCGACGTGAAGACCGATCACGAGAAGACCCTTATCGAGCGGCAGATCGAGGCCACTGACACGCAGATCGATGCCCTGGTGTATGAGCTGTACGGGCTGACGGAAGTGGAGATTAGGATCGTGGAGGGGGCGGGGAAATGAAGAGAGAGAGCACGCCTCCGGTCCCGGTCACAGAGTCCCGGATCCTGTTCTACCAGTCGGAAGACGGGACCAGCCGGATCGAGGTCAGGCTCGAGGAAGGGACCGTCTGGCTCCCCCAGGTATTGATCGCGGAGCTGTACCAGACAACAAAGCAGAACATCAGCCTTCACATCCGGAACATCTTCGACGAGAGTGAGTTGCAGCCGGATGCAACTGTCAAGGAATACTTGACAGTTCAACATGAAGGATCGCGGGCTGTCCAGCGCAGAGTGGCGTATTACAACCTCGACATGATCCTCGCCATCGGCTACCGGGTCCGTTCCCACCGGGGGACCCAGTTCCGGGTATGGGCGACCGAACGGCTGCGTGAGTATCTGGTCAAGGGATTTGTCCTGGACGACATCAGGTTGAAAGAAGGCAGGAGCATCGGTGCCGATTACTTCGACGAACTGCTCGAACGTATCCGGGACATCCGGGCATCGGAGAAACGCTTCTACCAGAAGATACGTGACATCTACCGGCTCGCCATCGATTATGACCCGAGGGCAGACACCACCCTCGCGTTCTTCAAAACCGTTCAGAACAAACTCCACTGGGCGATCACCGGTCACACTGCTGCTGAACTTATTGCTGATCGGGCAGACGCACGAAAACCGAACATGGGGCTCACGAGCTGGAAGGGTGCAAAAGTCCGAAAAGGGGATGTCACCGTCGCGAAAAATTACCTCAACGAGGAGGAGATACGGAACCTGAACCGCATCATCACAATGTACCTCGATTATGCAGAGGTCCAGGCCGAACGCAGACAACCGATTTACATGAAGGATTGGGTCCAAAAACTTGACGCATTCCTTCAGTTCAACGAACGGGAGATATTGACAGGGTCCGGCCAGGTCTCAATGGAAGTCGCAAAGAGGCTCGCGCTCGAAGAGTATGTGAAGTTTTCCCGGCGACGGATTACAGAGGACGATGAGGAGGCAGAAGCAGAGTTCGAAAGGACCGTGAAGGAATTAGAGAAGAAAGAGCAAGAATAACTTACCCCATGTTTCCCTCTTAATTTTACATCGTATAGAAAAAAGCGAGTCCCTTACAAAAATTAGTCAGGTTTTTCCTTGATTATTTCTTCAAGCTCCTTTTTTTATGTCTTATTTTGTCACAATCATGACCCTAATCGGATTCAGATCATTATGAACATAATGAAACTTGCTCTCGATTTTTTCAAGGCTCTTCGCAACTTCTGATAAAGGATTTCCTGGTGGTGGAATTTCACCAAAAAGTGTGAAATCGACGATAAAATTTTGAGTATAGCTCTTTTTCAGACTATTCTTATATTTCACAGTGATTGTAATGGGATTCTCAATCTTCTTTTGATAATTTGATGGCATCCACGTTAAATAGAGTTTGATTCTTTGATGTGGTGGAAAATATGCGATCCCATTTTTGAATAATCCCGTTTGTGATAAAAACCGATTGTGAATAATCTCGAAGTCTGGCACAGCTTCAAATTTTACATCATATGCAATTCCAGATCCCACGTTTTCAATAACTAAATCCATTGTTAAATTATCAAAAAGATCCATTTCCGTCATGAGAGAGATCAGGGGTTGTGCCAATTTCCATGATAATATTGCATACACGGTTGTTGCTATTGCGGTAACGCAAAGGAAAAAAAGCGAGAGCGTTTGATAAATGTCCATATCCAGTGAATGCTCTGGTTGTTATTTAAATTTTGACCGTGATATTTTGAAATAATGTCCTATTTCTTATTATCCTTCCACCTCCTCCCTCCCCACAAACACCGCTGCCTTCCTCGCCCTTCCGTCCAGCACATCCAACACCCTCGTCAACGGGGATGTGTACAGGAACTGCTCAATCAAGAAGTTCATCGCCTTTCCCGAGGCTGACCGCTTCGCCGCCCCCACCTGAGTACCATTTGACAGCAGCAGGACCGGCACGGTTTCGCCATCCAGGACCTCGGCCACATCGACGAGCGGGATGCAGAAGCCGCGGTCGTCCAGGTCGGATCGGATCACCAGGTCGTCATCCTCGATGTAGAGCCGGCCGCACTTCTCGAACGGCGACTCTGTGTAATTCGTTACATTCCAGCGGGAGAGGTCGACCGGCTCCTCTTGCAATTCCGGCTCGCTCTCCGACGTGATGGAGATGGGTTCGACCAGGATCCCGGATGGGGAGCTCTCCGCCAGGACCGGGGCGGTCCCGGTCTCCGGCTCCTCTGTCGCTGTCACCTCCTCGCCGCCGGAGAAGAACCGGACGAGCCGGTCCCACCCCTCGCGGATCAGGTCGAGCACGGTACCGCCTCCCGGATGAGCAAGGTCTGTCCTGACCGGATCGTTTTGGATTGCTTCCTGTTCCGGTGGTAGTGCCGGTTGTACTTCCGTATCAGGTCTGGGTGGGCTGCCCGGTATGCCTTCTGCCGGGCAATCTCCTTCTCGCGATGCGCGAGGTAATACCGCTTCCACTTCGGCAAGGCCTTGCGTTTCTCCTCGCCGATCATCGCAATCAGCCTCGCGATAGTAACGGTCCGGCGTTCCCGGCTGCCTGCATCCGCAGGCGGATGAAAGAGGATCTGCATAGCCCGCAGGTCGTAGACGAGCATCATGGCCTGCCCTCCGTGAGAGCCGAGATCTCCGATTCGACCAGGTAGAGCTGATCGGAAAGTTGCGTCATCCTCTCCTGGATGATGACCCGCCGCTTTTCCAACTTCTCCAGCCTGGTCGCCGGGTCGGATATGCAGAGCAGGCACCTTGAAGGGGTCATCCGCTCACCTCCCCGTGTGCCTGGGCCTGCACGGCCCGCTGATAGCAATACTCGCAGAGCTTGGTATCGGTCCCGCGGTCGATATACGCGGCCTTGTCCAGCTCGCAGATAGTACAGCGGCCTACGGTCGCTTTCAGGCGTTCCATCCGGGTAACATCGAATGTGCCCGGGAGGATGGTCGCGTGCCGCTGGGCCCGCTTCTTTGCGCCCTGGTAACATCGCTTGCAGATTCGGAGGGCGGTCTTGTCCTTCCGGCCCCTCCGGTCCTCGGTCAGCTTCTCAACATAGAGCGACCAGGTGCTCCCACAGACATAGCAGGGAGTCTTCTCCGGGATGTCGAGCGGCTTATAGTCCCGGGCGTTGATCTTCGGCCGTAAACCGGATGACTTTGCAACACTTCCAGGAATTTCCGGTGTTGAAGCATTCTGTTGAAGTGGCAACGGGCCACTTTCTGAAACGGTTTCCTTAATTGCGGGAGAATTATTGGGATCTGGAGATAGCACTTCAATAATTCCAGGATCACAGTGACAGGCAGATGCACATGCACCCCCCTCTTTTGGTTGCTGTGTTTCTGGAGATTTGTTGAAGTGATCATGAGTACATACATAATTATTATTATTAATAGGGTTATTTTGAGAATCAGGCTCGTTTAATTCATTTCCAAATACTTCAACATTTGATGCGTCTCGATGGAAATCATCGGGATTTTTTGAAGTCTTTGAAGTGTCATCACCATCATTGTCCAGCCAGACCGCACCGCCTGCACACCACGATGCAAAGATCTCGCGGTCGAAGGTATAGGCGTTGGTCCTCCTCCGCATCGAGACGCCGCAGGCCTCGTCATCGGTCACGACCGTCCGGTCACAGTAGGAGATTGCGGGGCACTTCTCCAGGAGACCGGAGTAGACCTTGCCGTGGGTGACATGTCCGTGGATGCACTTGTGGATGTTCCCGCTGGTCAGGCCGGAAGCCTTCTGGAGTATCGGGACCGTGAACTCGGGCCACTGGTGGCGCTGGATGACAGCCAGCAGGTCGGCCTCCCGCTTGGTCAGTTTGGTCTCCTGCCCCCCGGCGGTCCCGTTCAGCAGGCCATAGAGCCGGGTCGCTTCCTGAAAGTCCTCGAGCGTTGCTATCAGGCAGACCACCGGCCCGGCCCGCTGCTGCTCCCGCTGCATGAACCGGAGCACTGTGTTCGACTTGATCAGGTCCAGCAGCATCTCCGGGTTCCGGCGGTTGGCAGCAGCCTGGAACCTGATCCGGGCAGAGAACGGGATCACGACGTGAAACCGCTGCTGCCCGACGATCTCCCACATTGCCCGGCAGGCCATGGCTTCGGGCCGGTCCTCGTCAGTGCAGACCGGGAGAACCCGGTCCCGGGCGAGGATGCGGGCTAGCACCCTGGCATCCTGCTCTTCGGTATCGTCGATCCAGCAGGTCAGCATCCGGTTGAAGACCTGGTCATCACCGGCCCCTTCCACCTTCGCCACCCACCAGATGCACCGCTCGGGGATGGTGCAGATCTGGGACCGGCGGTCCTTGCTCACCGTCCGGTAGATGAATGGCCTGCGGAAGGACGTGGTCACCCCTTTCAGGATCTCGGCCATGTCCTCGGAGAGTGCCCGGTCGTCAAGGACAATCACGCTGCCCGGCTGCAGGTCTTCCAGGTAGAAGAGGGCCTTGTTGCTCATCGCCCCCTCAAGCCGCAGCCGCTCCGGGACCTGCCGGAGCATGGTCGCAAAGGTGTGGCTCTTGCCCTTCCCGCTCTCGCCGGTCACGGAGACATGGAGGCCATTGGTGTTCAGGACCGACCGGGAGGCGAGCGACATGATCATGCATTCGGCGACCACCTCGTCGCCTTCGTGGTCGAGGGCGAAGGTCCGGAGCATCGACTGCTTCGGGTTGCCGTGATGCAGGACCGCAAGGGCTTCCTCGCGTCCCGGGAGCTCGCCGAGGTTGATCGGTGGAGAGGCCCCGGTCCGGGATCCGGAAGGTGGGCGTGCCGGAGGCCCCCTGCTCTTCTCCTTCTGAGGCTCGAACTTCTCGCGAAGTTCCTTCCAGCGCTGCTCACCGCCACCACAGGAAGCGTGGTGGCATCCTGCATAGATGGCCCCGCTCGGAAATTGAATTGCGAACGCCCCGTCCCGGTGGGCGCCGGAGAACGGGCATTCGTCCAGGATGTATAGCGTTCCGCCCTGGTAGGGCTTCTCGTGGGCGATCCCGAGGCCATGGCGAATGAGCCATTCCCGGAGATCGAGAATGTTTTTATACCCCATCGTTTCCGGTGGAGCGCACGGTAATGCTTCGGCCAATTGACGTAATGCTTCTTTTTCAATGACATCCACCTGATCAACACCTGTTAGCACGAGCGATTTTCGGTGCGGGCGGTCCTCAGTGTGATCACCTTTTCGCGAGACGGTTCCGTACATCTTCCAGATACGGGCCGCGTTGAAGTTCGCAGTGTCCACAGTGACCGCGCTGTTCGAAAACATGGTATCCAGCACCTCCAGGCACCGCTTCACCAGGTCGCGGCTCTCCTCATCATTCGGAAGATTAATCCGGTAGAGCAAGTGCGCCCCGTTGCCCGAGTCGGCCATAACAGGGTCCGGCCACCCCCGCTCCCTCCCAAGATACGCGGCGATCTCGGCGGCCCGGACTATCGCTGCCTGGTGCTCCTCGTCTGTCGAAGAGACCCCGGATGGCCTCACCGGGTCAATGTCGATGGGGAACCAGCGCCGGTGGATAATATCAGTGTCAGCGGTCGTTGCGTCCTTCTTCGAGAGCCGCATCTTGATGCGATTCGCCCGCCGCGAAAGGAGCGCCGGGTTCACCTCGTTCAGGGTGACGTAGATGCCGGCGGTCCCGCTCGCGTCCAGCGGAGCTATCGCTTCGGCCAGGGCCTCGGGGTCATCGAAGTACCCCGATGCCATCCCCTCCTCGGTAATCGCACGGACCTCAATCACCTGCCCGGATTCGAAGAGGAGGGAGAGTGCCCGGGTTATCTCCTCGGCCGCCATGTGGCATCACCGGGGGAGATCATGCAGCAGATCGCGGTGTCTTCAAGACGGTGGCCCTCGACAACACCACTGTCGTGCAAGCTGTTGAGGCGCACCGATGAGGCGATCATAGCTCGACCTCGGAGATCCCGCCGACAAGCACCTGATAGCGGTGCCACCCTTTCCGGTCGGTGTAGACCCACAAGTGGACCTCGCAGTTATCCGGGACCGACTCGGACCGGAGGCGGTCGATGTCCTCCTGCCAGAGATGCGCTACTTCGGCGGCCCCAGCCATCGCCCTCCGGGTGGTGACCACCCGGATGAGGAGGGGTCCCCTCGTCAGCTTCCATGCGACCAGGTGGACCGGGGCGTCGGGTTCACTCGACCGGACCACTGTGAATCCCCGCCGGCGCAGGTCTACACGGGCGTTGTGCTCTGCGGTCCTGGCCCGGCCGCGGTCAACCCGCTGGTCACGGGTCTCCGCCTCATTCACTCTCATCCTGGTCCGGCTCCTGGTACTCGGGATTCGCCTGGCAATGGGGGTTCGGGCATGGCTGGCCGGCCGGGAGGGTGCAGACCATCGTGGTCCACTTCCCGTTTCTCCGTGCGGAGAAATATGGGCACTTCTTCTTTTTCGCCATCACTGGCCCTCCCAGGTGCCGCGGTTTTGGTCCAAAACCTCCCGGTGCACGGGGAAAATGAAAATTCGGGCACGCATTTCCTTTCACCCCATTACCGTGGACGTAACCTTTTTAGTCCCTGGGGGGAAGGATAAGCTAAGCTCCCTCGTGATGTCATAGCTGTGGAAGGCGGTGTCATTTATGGGGGAGCCCACTATTCTGCGCATACTCTCTCCTCGTCGATGATTGTGATCAGTCCCTGCTCTGCAAAGTAATCGCCAAGGCCGGTAAACCCGGTGTGGCGCTCATAGGCTTCAATAGCCCTGCGTCGAGTGCGAAGCACGTTGTTATGCAATATATCACCTGTATGCCAGCCATTATCGAGGATGAATCAAAGAGGGAGTCGGCGGCATACAAGAGAGAGGAGGATGATGGTGTTTAAAAATTTTTACTAGGGGGACTGAATGTGACCCTGGAGATCCGTCGCAAACCGAACGGGACCGATGGAGGATGAATGGGAATGAAAAGGTCGTATAGAAGCAGAAGACAGAATCGGGGTTGATAATTTCAACATGATGGGTATCGCTTTGGCGAAATATTCATCAATGCTGTTCCTAAATCTCCCCCGTAAATAGGGAATATTATGGGATTCATGGATAAATTTCTTAAGACAGTTGATCTTTGGTTACCCGACGAGCAACAGGAACAATACAAGAAAGAAAAAGTTTTCGAACAATACGTTGCCGGCTTGTTCAATCTCAAACGCGAGTATTTTGCAATTCATGAATGGACAAGGGATAATTCAGAGAAACGCGAGGGTATATTCGTTGAAACCGATGCAAATCCCGATTTTGTCATCCGCTATAAGCCCACCAATGAGATGTTTGCCGTTGAATGTAAATGGCGTGCGAATCCGGTGAAAAGTAATCGAATCAACGACTGGGTTATAAGATGGTCCCGGCCGGCCAAAATCTGACGAACCTGTGACGCTGGTGTTTACTGTACATGCTGAAATTGAACATGATCCTGAATTCATACAGCAGGAAATGCAAAAATTGGGGAGATTTGTACTTGCGACCAATGACCTCGATCTCCCTCCTGATACTCTCCTTGAATATTATAAGGGTCGGGACGCAGTGGAACGGGGATTCCGGTTTTTGAAGGATAAATCGTTCAGAGCTGCTGAGATATTTCTCAAGAAAAATTCTCGGATTCAGGCCTTGGGCATGATCATGGTGCTTTGTCTTTTCATTTATTCAATGGTTGAATTCCAGTTGAGGCGAGCACTGGAACGTACCGGAAAGACGGTGATTAGCCAAACGAAGAAGCAGAATCAACGCCCGACATTGAAATGGGTCTTTTTCCTGTTCTGGAGGGTGAGGGAGTACTCTGTTCTGGTGGAAGGGAGAAGGGTACCAAAAATTGCGAATTTAACTGATGATTTACGGAAGATACTCGGTTTGCTGGACCCGCCGTATGAAAAATGTTATTTTTGAAATTCGACCTGCGGAATATGGGTAAATATAACCCCCTCTCTCAAGTAGAATTTTTTCATTGAAGGATGACCATCCAAATTCAATATTACTCACTTCAAGAGCCTCTCTGCTAAATGTACAACTGATAATCAATTAAATCGAGGAAATAGACCTGAAGAAACCGTTAAATTGATCGTTCGGATCTCAAGGATCCAAAATGGTTACTCTTGGATTATGTCATAGACATAACAAATTCTCGACTCGTCAAGCAGGCCATGGCGCGTCATGGTGTGATTCCTGTCGAGAGAGCAGGCACAATAATCAGGATTCTGTTCATTTCAATATTTTCTCTCTGGATATTACGTTCCTGTTGAGCGAGTTGGGGAAGAGAAAGCGACTTCGACAATTTGCGCGGATATCAGAACTACCGTCTGCTCAATCCATCTATCAGTTCATTGGCAAATTTGAGGAATATCAATTCATTCACCTGATATACTGACATCTTGAATTCCATGTGTCGACAGCCTTCCCGTAGAAAATTCCGGAAACTGATTGTAGATGGTTCGGCAATCACATTGGACCTCAACATATTTCGGACAAAATTCAGAAAGAAAGACCTTCTGGACCGGGATAATCGGTGGGGTTTCTCAAATACGCGGGGATACTATCTTGGATTTAAACTCACTCTCGTTATCGAGTACCCGAAATTACTGCCCTTATGCGTCCTTCTATATCCTGGTTCGCCTAATGATTCCTCACTGTTTGAAGAGATCATGGACGAACTGAAACGTCGGAGAATTATTCATAACCGCGATACAGTCATCTTCGACAAGGGGTATTTGTCGACCAAGAATTATCAGCTCGGGGTTCTGAAATACCGAACAATCCCGGTCATCTATCCGCGCAGCAATTTCGATATCAAAAAGGCTTTCTCGAAGTTGTGTTATCCGCTTTCTCTTTATTCGCGTCACGTCCAGAATGCAAAACAGATCTATGAGAATCTGGTATCCATCCTCGCACGCGAATTACGTCGTTGGGAGGATTTTCTTGAGATCCCATCCACCATCGAAGACTTCTTCAAATTGGTGAAGGATGCACTGTCCCTTAAGTTATTACACCGATATTCACGGAGAGCTGTGCTAAAATTCATCTGTATCGATGTACTTTTAGCCGGGATCATTATTCTGACCGGCTTTCGGTCAAAGAAGCAAATACAGGCTTTGGCTGAATGGTGATTCTGTGAGGGGGGTAATTTTAAATATTCTAGGTCTAATCATGCCCTGTGAATACCTATGAATGGAAAAATAGCCAGGATCGCCATGGTGGCGCTCCTGATTTGCATCATCTGCGTCGTTCCAGCCCTTGCCTCCCACTGGGAGACATATTGGCCCCCATGGGTGACGAAGACCAATACTACTTCTGCGACCATCAACTGGCGGCAGGGTAACGACTATCCTAAACATTATGGAACATTAGCGTACGCAAACGAGAGTTATTACCATCAGCATAAGTCATTTGATAAAAAAATACAGTACCTGGAGGAAAGCAAGTATCATAATATCGAGCTCACCGGTCTTGAGCCGAATACCACCTATTACTATCGGGTGGAAACTTATGAAATGCCAGACTATTACGACATCCGTTCGTTCCGGACTTTCCCGGTCAGCGGGCCGTTTACATTCGTCGTCATCTCCGATTCACAGAAAGGCCACAAGTATAGCCTGGATCAGCGGTACCATGTAGTAGCCCAAGCGATTGCAAAAGAACCGGACGTGCTCTTCATTCTCCACGGTGGAGACTATTATGGATTTGATGATGTGGGAGGGTTCGCAGAATTCTTCCATTATTCCATTGAGATGCTCTCGAACACGACCATCTTCCCCTGCATCGGGAACCATGAGTATCACGACCCCGATAATTCAGACAACCCGCCGACGAATGCCGATCATTATAAATGGTCCTTTGACATGCCCCTGAACTACTCCTTTGACTGTGCCGGGATCCGGTTTATCGTTCTCAATACCCCGGACCCGGATAATGCCAATGGTGATGATCCCCACACCTCCAGCAAACTTGCCGAAAGCCAGGTGCCCTGGCTCAAGCAGCAGCTGGACAACCATATGATCGGGACCTTCACCCTGCAGCACCATCCGATCTGGGATTATGGGAGGACCGGGATAAATCCTGATTTTGAATCATGGGAGAATCTGTTCCATAAATACCCGATAAGCGCGAGTTTCGCGGGCCATACCCACAATTACCAGCGGTTCGATGTAGACGGCATCCCCTATTTCATCGTCGGCACTGCAGGGGGCAGGTTTTCTGACCTGTGGGACAACGAATCGTATCCTGATTGCTTCAGGTTCGGTGAGACAAACCGTCTGGGATACCTGAAAGTCATGGTAGACCCTAAAAATAAAACCGCGACAGCACAGATGATACTGGTCGCTGCCACCTGCTGCCTTGACTCTGCGGATGATCCCATTGTCTTTGACAAGCCGGTCATCAAGGAGACGATCACCTTCCCCCTCCGTGGCACAGGGACGGTTCCCGAACCAACGGAGTTCCAGGCCGACTTCACCGCTGCACCCCTCTCCGGTTCTTCACCATTGACTGTCACCTTCGCCGATGCTTCCACGGGCGACCCGGTGTTGTGGATCTACAGTTTCGGCGATGGGTTTACCTCCAGGGAGAAGAATACCATGCATACCTATCACACTCCGGGTACCTATACCGTGACCCTCGCCGTCATGAAGCTCGAAAATGGTGTCCTGGTCCGGAACACCACGGTGAAACAGGACCTGATCACCGTCGGCAGAGAACCTGGATCCGGACTTGCCGCCAACTTCACCGCTACACCCCTTGGGGGCAATGCACCCTTGAGCGTTACTTTCACGGACACCTCGACTGGCGAACCAACATACTGGAGTTATACATTTGGAGATGGGACGACCTCGTCATCGAAGAACCCGACCCATACCTACCTGGTGCCAGGGCAATATACCGTTAAACTTACCGTCCTGAAACTTGATAGAGGAACTCTCATAAGAAACACGACGGTCCACCATGATCTGATCAACGTGGCCTAGGATTTGCGGCTCATCCTCATTCTTATTTTTTCACCATGACATCTACTTATGATAAGCGCAGGTCATTTCATCAAAAGGTCAGAACCTACTTTCGGAACCACTGTTCAGGGGTCAGACCGGTATATACCTATCACCCCCTTTGGTGACTATTCTGCCCCGACTTCGATGGCCATGGCCTCCACCGCCCGGCCCTGTTTGTGATAGATCGTGGTGCGTGCAGTCCAGGTCCCCTCACTCGCCGGCATCCGGCACCGGCTCCTGGTAATCAGGGTTGGCCAGGCATCGAGGGTTCGGGCACATTTCGCCTTTCGGAAAGGTGCAGACCATCTTCATTCACTTCCCAGCTTTCCGCTGGGAGAAATGAGGACACTTCTTCTTTTTCGCCATCACTGGCCCTCCCAGGTCCGCGGTTTTGGTTCAAAACCATCGAGGATGAATCAAAGAGGGAGTCAGCGGCATACAAGAGAGAAGAGGATGATGGTGTTTAAAAATTTTTACTAGGGGGACTGAATGTGACCCGATATATACATACCTGGGCAAACGGGACGCAACAAGGAGGGGTGGGGATGAAAGGACACTGTTGGAACAGC
>Ga0302247_1000839_pt1 | contig 26249 bp, 21 predicted proteins | sample AAG_UR_Ile_MG_FD_193529 | JGI IMG/M metagenome (GOLD analysis project Ga0302247, IMG submission 193529) | Enriched activated sludge microbial communities from anaerobic digester in WTTP, New Holstein, Wisconsin, United States - AAG_UR_Ile | ecosystem: Engineered > Bioreactor > Anaerobic >...
AAGAATCCACCAGGGGGTTCTTGAATATCGCCTGCATCACTCCTCCCACTGCGGCAAGCCCGGCTCCCAGGACAGCTGCAAGCAGTACCCTCGGAAGCCTTATATCCATAAGAATAGAGGCGTTGACCGTATCAGCATCCTTTGCCAGTATTTCAATTATTTCCGCTGTACTGATTTTTACAGCTCCTGTTGATGCTGCAAAAATCAGTGTTAATATAAGAGAGGCAATCAGAAATACAAACACCAGCCAGTTTCTATTCTTTACTTTCCCCATGAGTTTCTACCGCCTTTATAATTTCTTCCTTCAGCACTTTGCTGTCCGTCAGTATTGAATTGTTCCGGAACTTTATCATTTCATACATCCTGCATGCGTCACCGCCCGTATAATCCCTCGCTGCAAAGCTCTCATCCTCCAGTATGAACAGAGGCTTGTTTTCCAGGTCCTTTTCAAGCAGGAGTTCAAGATTCTTAAGGTTTGATTTGCCCAGATACAACCCGGTCAGCACTATGGCATCGGCAGCCATGGCAAGCTCCTTATTCTTGGCATAGGCTTCCCCGGATATTCCCACAAAAGGCACCTCTTCAGCAATCTGCATATCATTTTCCTTTGAAATCTTCCAGTCAAGATCCCCGATAGCCAGCACTCCGCTGCTGAGGTCAAAGCCTTCGGAGCACAGCCTGCTTATTATATCACTGCCGCTGCCCCCTCCGCATATGACATGAACCCGTATTCCCTTTTTATCTATATTAGGTTTGGTCAGGGCATATATGTAAGGCTTGTTTCCTACAGGACTGACCGATACATATACATCGGTATCAAATATTTCCTTGATGCCGGCAGCAGTCAGTGTCTCGAAGGGGGTTCCCTGCCGCATGATCGCACCCGCCTTCATCATTACGATATAGTCCCCGTATGCCGAAGCCAGATTAAGATCGTGCAGTACGGTAATTGCCGTAAGCTTCCTGTCAACACACATCTTTTTTATAAGATTCAGTATTTCCACCTGGTGCTGAAGGTCCAGATGGGATACCGGCTCGTCAAGTATAAGTATATCCGTATCCTGCGCAAATGCTTGTGCAAGAATCACCCTTTGCCGTTCTCCCCCGGAAAGCTCCATAAAGCTCCTGTCTTTCAGGTGTGTTGTATTTGTATATTCCATAGCTTTTTCTGCGATCTCAAAATCTTTTCCGGTCTCTCCCCTAAGCTTGTTTATATATGGATACCTGCCCATAAGCACAACATCAGAAACCTTGAAATCAAATTCAAGAGAGGTATTCTGAGGCACAAAAGAAAGCATTCCGGCAATGGATCGATGCTTAATACCATTGATGCTTCTGCCGTCAAGATACACAGCACCCTCCTGAGGCTTTAAGGCAGCTGAAATGACTCTGAGAAGGGTACTTTTGCCCGATCCGTTAGGCCCCACTATGCAAAAGAAACTGCCTTTACCGATATTCATCTCCACCTGGTCAAGAACCTTTTTAAGATCATAGCTAAAGCTCAGTTTTTCAACACTTATCTGATAATCCAGTTAAACTCACCTCCCGGAGCCCCGCAGCCCGGCCCAATCTATTCTCCATGCAAGACCTTTGACATATCTTCTATTGCCTGTACTATTCTTGGCCCCGGCCTGGATATTATGTTATCATCAGGCATAATATATACCCTTCCCTGCTTTACACATTCAAGGAGGCTGAATAACCTGTCCCCGGACAGGTCCTCCCTGGTCATACCTTCATCCGTAGAGTGGAGAGCAGCTATAAGCATATCCGGATTATCCTTTATCATCTCTTCCGCACTGTAATTTGCCCAACCTTCAACTTTTTCGGCAACATTTATCCCTCCGGCAGCTTTTATAACATCATTTATAAAGGTTTTTGATCCGGCTGTAAATAGAGGATCCTTCCATACCAAATAAAATACTCTGGGTTTTCCCTTATCTTTTGTCTTTTCTTCTATTTCCGCTATTTTACTCTTCATCCCGTTTACGATTGCTTCAGCCTCGGCAGCAGTTCCCGTTATCTCTCCTACAAGTTTTATGCTGTGATATATTGTGTCAAAGTCTTCCGCTTCAGTAATAATTACAGGAATACCCATCTTCTCAAGGGCCTCTGCAGTTTCCTCCTTTACATAACCTGCCAGCACAACATCAGGCTGTACCTTCCTGATAAGCTCCATATTCGGCTCATCATAATCCCCTATTTTTTCGGCTTTCCTGGCTTCCTCAGGATAATCACAGTAGCTGGTTACCCCAACAACCCTGTCCCCTGCCCCAAGAGCAAAAAGTATTTCTGTAGTGGACGGTGACAGGGAGACTATTCTCTGAGGAATCTTATCCAGCGCTATGCTACTGCCTTTAATATCCATAACTTCAATTTTTGCCGTATCCTCAAACTCTTTATTCTGTTGAGAATCAGCACAGCCAAAAAGGCTCAGTATCGTTATACATGCAATTAACAGCATTATAAGCTTTTTCATATGACAATCCTCCCGTTAAACATAGTTCATGATTCATGTTAAATAAAAAGTTCCTTCTACTGAATAGAAGGAACAAAAATGCCGTTCAAGCACCTCCCTATCTCTCGTAGGTAAGCTTCAAATTCAGGCAGGTCTCCTGGCTCCGGTTCGTCGTATTCCTAAGCCTTCCCGGAGCAACTCCAGTGGCATGTCTAGGATACTCACCTTCACAGTGGCGGGACCGCATGGGACTTTCACCCATTTCCCCTTTAAGCTTCTGCAGAAAATTGCCTGCAGTTATGCACCTGAACTGTTTCTCTTTTCAATTAATTCTGATTCTATCACAATGCCGGCAGCTTTACAATAGAATGACACATCTCCAAGCTTGCATTATTTCCTCGGAAATTGCTGAACTCTGTTAAGCCAGAATCCGCCTATTTCAATTATATCCTCCTTAGAGTCATAATTGAAAACAAACTCATAATGGTGCCTATCCACTGGTTCGTCTTTATATTTCAAGCTGAAGGGAGACCCTTTATAAATCGTCTCAAATATATCATAGTACATGATTGTATTGCCCATAACCTTATATTTACCCCGCTGTTTGATTATGGTGTCGTTGATGCCTGCTGCACTGACCTTTATCAGTTCATAGGTGCCGTCGCTGTTGAACCTGTATGCTGTCGCATATGACGGCAGGTTCACTGAACCGCCTTCTATATCCTTTGTGGCGGCAAACAGGTCAGTGCCTGTATCTGACCAGGTACCTGCAAGAATTTCTGCAGGAAAGGCATCCTTGTATTGTATGAACAATGTATCATCATTGCTGCTGGTTTCCACATCCATCTCCATGGCAGATATGAAGAGATTGATTGGAATATACATCTTTCCGGATTCAATGTATGGAGCCATACCAACATCAACTTTTTCACCGCCGATTACAGCTTCAGTACTGCCTTCCCGCATTTCCACCTTCAGTATGACATCCTCTTCGCTGTTCCATACGGCAGTTATGCTGCCTCCGATAATTTCAACCTCAGGATAGGTATGGCTTCCGGCATAGCGCAGCTTAAAGGCATATTTGAACCTTTCAGCCCCTATAAAGATATAATAGAACCCATCCTTGTTCCTGATATGATAATTATCCCTGAATATTACCGTATCGTTTATGACTATCTGATCCCAGTCATAGGATCCGGTGCCGGACTCGCTGCCTGCCGCACCCTCATCTTCAGCAGGCTCTTCAGCAGGCTCTTCAGCGGCAGACAAGTATGCTTCGTATATCCTGGCTGCAATTAGTACAGCCATTTCCCTTGTACAGGTGGCCTTGGGGTTTATCCTTCCGTCGGCGCCCCTCAAAATACCGTTCTCAGTCATGAATTTAACAGATTCTAAAGCCCAATCGGATACTTCATTTTCATCGACAAATATCCCGCCCTTCCCTGCAGGGAATTCAAAGTTCAGTGGAGTTGCCTGTATTGTCCTGAACATCATTGCGGCCACCTGTTCACGGTTAATGAACATCTTGGGTAAAAAGAGCCTCCTTTGCAGGTCTATGCCGTTAACGATCTTCAAGCTGTATGCCTTTAATATCTCCGGATTGTCAGTATCGGAAAAAACATCCGTATCAGAATATTCTGCTGCCTTTCCGGTATTTATTTCATACAGTCTTACAGCAATTTCCGCAAATTCCTCCCTTGTAATCGGTACACTCATATTATCCTTGATCCTGTCAGTAATCAGCCCGTATCCGGCTGCCTTATCAAGCTCCGGCACCGCCCAGGGGCTGGCTCCCTTGTACGGGGTTTCTTCTGCAAGCCCGTAAAGCGTCAGTACAGCTGCAAATATAAAAACCATAATCATTATTCTAATTACCCTTTTCATGTTAACCCCCTAATAAAACCATACAGTCCGGCAGTCTTACGCTATCCGTATGTTAAGCATAGCATATACCAATATTTTATCACTAAATTTCAATATTTGATATAATATTTATTGCAAGGAGATGAGTATCTTGAAAGATAGGAGCAAGAAACCGATAAAAAAGGATTTTGATTACGAAGAGGATTATTATGACCGCCTGAAGCATGGAAGCAAAAGCAATAACCAGTACAGAGGCTTTACAAATAAGGCAACCAGGAAAAAAACCGAATTTGATTATGAAGAGGACGCCTACGAACCGGAGAAAAACAGATAGTAATCTGTGCATTTTGATGAAAGAATTGCTTGACATTTTGGTAATCCTGGTATAATATGTATTTGATATCATATTGATATCATATTAATATGAGGGGGTTAACGAAATGTCAGAAAGATCAAACATTGCTGAAAACCAATTGCATTATCAGGAGATAGCGCCTAAAACCATTAACGGCATGTTGATGCTTGTTGTAAACATTATGCTTTATATTTCTTCTATTGCTTTGTTTATTTATGCCGTAAACCTGATCGATAGCGGAAAAAATATAATTTTCGGAGTGATTCTGGCTATAGACTGTGTTATTTATGTGTTTGTGGCTGGGCCTTTATTATTCATCGGCTTAAAAATTCTTAAACCCAATGAAGCTCTTGTTCTGACTCTTTTCGGTAAATATTACGGTACTCTCAAGGGTGCCGGGTTCTTCTTTGTCAATCCTTTTGCAGCAGCTGTCAACAATGCTTCCCATGCAGCTACTACAGCCGTTTTATCCGCCGATGTTTCATCACTTGCCGGTAAATCCACGGGTAAGGCAGCAGATGCCGTTGTCAGAAACAAAAAGATTATTTCCCTGAAAGCAATGACCTTGAGCAACGACAAGCAAAAAATCAATGACCAGCTTGGAAATCCCATAATCATTGGAATTGTTGTCATATGGAAGGTAGTTAATACAGCAAAGGCTGTTTTCAATGTGGATAACTACGTTGAATACCTTTCCATACAATGTGACTCGGCACTTAGAAATATTGTAAGATTATATCCCTATGATGCTTCAAGCGAAGATAATGAAAAATCTCTTCGAGGAAGCAGCCAGGAAATAGCGGATAAAATAAGGGAAGAAATTCAAAGAAAAGTGGAAATCGCAGGCCTTGAAATTATGGAAGCAAGAATCACTCATTTGGCTTATGCACCGGAAATTGCCGCCGCAATGCTTCAAAGGCAGCAGGCTTCTGCAATCATTGATGCAAGGCAAATGATTGTTGAGGGAGCTGTCGGAATGGTGGAAATGGCTCTTGCGAAGCTGAGCGAAAATGATATAGTTCAGCTTGATGAGGAACGCAAAGCAGCAATGGTAAGCAATCTGCTGGTCGTCCTCTGCGGTAACAAAGATGCCCAGCCCATTGTCAACAGCGGCTCATTATACTAATATATAGAGTGGAGGGATGATGATATGGACAACAAAGAAAAGGAAAAAAAGCAAATTCTCCTGAGATTATCATCATCTCTTTGGAAGGAACTGGCGGAATGGGCCGAGGATGACTTTCGTTCCATCAACGGGCAGATAGAGTTTTTATTGAGTGAATGTGTAAAACAGCGAAAAAAAAGAAATATCTCCAAGCCTCAGGAATAAATCAATTGCAGTCTTTATCCAAAGCTTTATCAGTTATCATATCAATAAAAACCGGAACTAAAACGGGATCAAACTGGGTTCCGGCATTCACGGAAAGTTCATGCAGAGCTTCGCCTATAGTCCCGGCAGGTTTGTAAGGCTGCTGATGGGTCATGACATCAAAAGCATGCAGAATGGATATGATTCGCGACAGAAGGGGAATATCTTCCCCTTTCAGTCCATGAGGATAGCCCTGGCCGTTCCACCATTCATGGTGATATAAAATTACGCCGGCTAAATGGGCAAATTCTCCGGAAATCTGGGCTAATCGGTATCCTATTTCAACATGTTTTTTCATAATAGACCATTCTGATTCATCAAGCCGGGACTCTTTCAGAACTATATCTTCAGGTATGCCGATTTTGCCTATGTCATGCAAATTTGCAGCCTGCATTAGGTATTTACGGTTTTCCCTTGAAAGGTTAAGAACTGCCGCAAATTCTTTAGCCAAAGCTGCCAGTCTTTCAATATGTTCTTTGGGTTCATAGCCTTTTTTATGCAGCAGCTTGCCTAATACTTCAACAAAAGCCAACCTTGTTTTCTTTCCTTCTATAAGCTTGTTTTGGTACATTAATTCTTCAGCCTCAGTTAAGACCTTGGACAAATCTGTTCCGCTGTCATTTTTAGTAGCCACACCCAGGGATATACTGAAAAAAGTATCCTCCTCCTGATTGCTTTTACAGGCTGCATTTATTTTATGTGCGATATCGAGAGCCTTTTCTTTATCCGTGTTTGGCATAATAACAGCAAACTCATCGCCGCCCCACCTTGCAATAATATCATTCTGACGGCAGGATTGCTGAATAATGGCAGCTATCCGTTTAAGCCATTTGTCCCCCTTCTGATGACCAAAAACATCATTAATGAATTTCAACCCGTTCATATCTCCTATAAGCAAAGAGACAGGCAGGCAATCATTGTTCTTTGACAGCTCTTGTATTTTCTTTTCAAAATAAGCCCTATTATGCAATCCGGTTAACTCGTCATGGAATGTAAGGTATGCTATTTGAGCCGATCGCTGCTCAATCTCATTTTTTTGCTCTTTCAAAAAAAAACTGAATAAGCCCTATTGCGTTTAAAAGTAAGATTATTTGTGAAACAATATAGGGAGCAATACGTGGTATCTCCAGAATATATGAAAAAATAACCGTATTGACAACCCAGGCTATATTTAACAAACCTAAAAAAAGAGCTAGCTTTCCGCACCTTTTGGCTGACCTGATCATAGCTGTGCCTACCCAGGCGGACAGAGCAAATACCGATAAATAGGTAAATTTAATCATCTGCAGATCCGGCCAGTTCCGGGCCGGGAAAAAGATGAAGAATAATAACCAAACCAACCCTATGCTCAAAAACTGGGATGTTTTGACTTTGGTTTTCAGGAATATTAAAGTACCTTGAGATATTAAAAGGTTTGCATAGAAATATGAAATCAGGCTGAGGAATAGAATTGTGTGATTCTGTCTCAGTAAATCAGGGTAAAAAGCATCCAGGCTGTAATTAATGGCAACAATAGCCCAGCCAATGAACCACAAGCCGAGAAAAAGCCTGTATTCAAAAGTAATGATATATATATACAGCATTAGTAATATAGAAATAGCGCCAAGTGAGGCAATCAGCAGCAATGTAGAAGTTTGCATATATACTCCAATCAATCAATATAGTTTATTTATTTCGGTTTAATTTTACCAAATAATTTTTCTGATAACCAGACCTATTTTCTCTAAATATGACATCAGATATGAATTGCCAAGAAATCTGCATATTATAGTGGTGATAGGCTTGTCTGTTTAAAGTGCAAAAAATAAAAAACTTCAAAGCTCATAGCCTTAAAGTTCAATATTCATTATGGTGCGGTCGATGGGACTTGAACCCATACGGTCACCCACACGCCCCTCAAACGTGCGCGTCTGCCAGTTCCGCCACGACCGCGTGTCACATAGATTATTATATAACCTAATGGCTTATGTGTCAATAGGATTGTAATGGTTCTTTCTACCTCTTGCTTTCCGGCACGAACCATTTATGTATGCTTCTATATGGATTCATCGCGTCAGGTTTTATTTCTCCCTGTATTTTGTCCCGCACAACCAAAGCGGCTTCCCTGAAAAAAAGGCTTATGCACGGAACCTCTTCCCTGAAGCTTTTCTGCAGGTTCTTGTATATTTCCTTCCGCCTGTTGTCATCCATTGCAGTATATGCTTGCTGGAGAAGCGCATCAATTTCGGGGTTTGAATAGGCCATGAAATTTTTTCCGCTGTCTATTTGTGTGCTGTGGAATGCAAAGGATAAGTCCTGCGTATTTGACAGGTTGTAGCCTGTGTGTACTGCATCAAATTCACCGGTTTCTATGGCGGCTTTTACATCGTCAAATCCGGCAAATTTTATTTCGACACGAAATCCGATGTCCTCCAGGTTTTTCTTTATTTCCTCAGCGGCTTTTCTCCTGAATTCATTCTCGTCATTGGTCAAAAGCGTGAAGCTCAACTGCTGTACTGCTTCTGCAACTTTTCTCTCCAATATGCCGTCATTATTTAAATCTGCAAAGCCTGCAGCCATTAAAAGATTTTGAGCTTCAGATCTGCTGTATCCGTATTTTTCGGCATCTGCATCCTTCAACCAGGAAGTTGGATTAATCGGCACGTCTGTAACTGCTGCATTCCCAAGCAAATATTTATCAACAATTGACTTTCTGTTAATACCTTGAATCATTGCCTTTCTTACTGCTTTATCCTGAAATATTGGATTATTGTAATTCAGGCCGATAAAATCATAATACATGGTTGTATATTTATAGGCATTGATATCTTTCATTTCGCTGTACTTTTCCCAATCATAGGAGGTTGTGTTCAACAGGTCCAGTTCCTTAGACTGAAAAGCTATGGAAAACGCATCAACATCATTTATGAAAGCTATTCTGATTTTCTCTATATATGGCTTTTCTTCGCCATTCCACTTGTCATTGTATACCAGCTCCATGGATTTGAGCCTGTTGTACTCTGAAACCTTGAACATACCCGTCCCTATCGGAACAGCATTCGGATTGCTTTTATAAATATGCCGGGGTATTATCGGAAAACTCAGCATATCAATCGCAGTTGCAAAGGGCTGGGCGAAGGTTATTTCTATTGTTGAGGCATCTTTTACTTTATAAGAATAAATATGCTCCAGATTGCCCTTATATATAGAATCTTCAGATGCTTTAATCGTATCCAAAGAAAATTTTACATCATCCGCAGTGAAGCTTTCTCCGTCGCTCCAAAACACATTTTCTTTCAGCTTTATCACGAACTTGTTGGAGCCATCCGTAAAATCCCAGCTCTGTGCAAGAACAGGAATAATTTTCAAATTTGCATCATATTCAACCAGGCTTTGAAAAATCAACTTCGATATCTCATTATAGGACTTGCTTTTGTTGAGCAGCGGATTCAATGACCCCGGTTCCACCGAGCTTATATTTATTGTTCCGCCTTCCACAGGTTCCTCATTTTCTACGGTAATTTCCGTTTCCTTCGGCACAACTGATTCTTCGCAGGACACCAATGAAAGCAGCATGAGCAATATAAAAATCAATAAAAACCTTTTATCCTTCATTACTTGTTCTCCATCCTTTATCAAACCGTTTATGTTGCGGATCGGCAGCATCCCGTTAATAAATAATCTTATAAATATTATAATTCTTTCTTAGTTTTTCAAGATAATTTTTTGTCTCGGAAAACGGAATGGTATCCAGTGTAATGCCGTCGCTGCTCAAATTCTTGTCTTTAAGCCACTTGTCCACATTTCCGCGTCCCCCGTTATAAGCGGCAAAAACCAATTCGAAGATGCCATTGTAGTAATTTGTAAGATGCTCAATATACCAGCTGCCAAGCATAATATTGGTCTCAGGGTCAAAAAGCATATCCTCGTTAAAATCATTTACACCTATGGTTTTTGCTATCCACTCTCCTGTTGAAGGTGTAATCTGCATAAGCCCTTTTGCCCCTTTTCTTGATTCTGCCCGGGGCTCAAAGTTGCTTTCCGTCTTTATCAGTGCGGCAAGCAGCAAAGGATCTACCTTGTGCATTTGTCCGTATTTTATTATTATCTCTTTATGCTCTATTGGATATAAAAGCTTTAGTAAATTCGGTATGTTAAGTACCGCAGCATATATGAGCAATACTGCCACTAATAGCCTGATATGCTTTAATTTCCTGACTTTAGCCAAATACTATTCTCCCCCAGCAATATTATTCCATAATTCTTCCAGTCTTTTTTCGACTTCCTCAATGGGTTTGCTGTTGTCAATTACCACATCCGCATATTTTTTTCTTACTTCGTCGGTAAATTGTGAGTTTATCCTGTTTTCTGCTTCTCTGTAATCATATTTATCCCGTTCTGCAAGCCTTTTCAGCTGGGTTTCCCTGTCTACCGACAATACCCAGACACTGTCCACATATTTGTGCAATCCCATCTCAATCAGTATGGCAGCATCCACTACTATTACCTTGGCTCCTTCCGCCTTAAGCTCTTGGATTCTTTCCTTCATTCTGTTTATTATCTCAGGATGGGTTATGCTATTCAGCAGTTCCAGCTTTTCTTTATCCGAAAAAACAATATCCCCCAGCTTCTTCCTGTCGATATCCCCGCCGGGCAGCAATATATCCGCTCCAAAGCACTGAACTATTTTATTATATGCTATTTCCCCTTTTCTTACAACATCCCTCGCAAGCAAATCCGCATCAATAACAGCCGCTCCCAATTCTTTAAGCTTGGCTGAAACAGTACTCTTGCCGCTTGCTATTCCTCCCGTCAAACCAATAACCACAGCACATCCCACCCATTCCTATTTAGCATTGTACCAACTATCTCCGCTGCCGACCTCAGCAATTACAGGCACACTTAATTTGATAGCGTTCTCCATGCATTCCTTCACCAGCTTCTTCACTTCCGAAAGTTCATCTTTGTGAGTTTCTAAAATAAGCTCGTCATGTACCTGCAGTATCAGCCTTGACTTTAGGTTTCTCTTTTTTAATTCGTCATACACCTTAACCATGGCCATTTTTATCAGATCAGCCGCGCTGCCCTGAATAGGAGTATTCAAGGCTATTCTTTCTCCAAAGTTCCTGTTCACCGCATTCCTGGAGGTTATTTCCGGAATATATCTCCTTCTGTTCATTATGGTCTTTACATATCCGTCTGTCCTTGCAGCTTCAACAATATCAGTCATATATTGCTTTACTCCGGGATATCTGGCAAAGTAATTATCTATATATTTTTTTGCTTCTTTTCTTGATATCTTAAGATCCTGTGACAGGCCATAATCACTCATTCCGTATACAATACCGAAATTCACCGCCTTTGCCCTTCCCCTCATAAGGGGTGTCACATCTTTAATCTCAATTCCGAATACCTCGGAAGCAGTCCTTGTATGTATATCTTCATTTCGTTTAAAGGTGTCAATAAGGCCCTTATCTCCGGATATGTGCGCCAATACCCTCAGCTCAATCTGTGAATAGTCGGCATCTACCAGAATATAATCCTGGCTCCTCGGTACAAAAACCTTCCTTATCTGCCTTCCGTTTTCGGTTCTTATGGGTATGTTCTGCAAATTGGGTTCTGTGCTGCTGAGTCTTCCCGTAGCTGTAACCGTTTGGTTCAGCCTGGTATGTATCCTGCCTGTTTCGGGATTTATTATGCCAATGAGGCCGTCTACATAAGTGGATTTAAGCTTTACAAGCTGCCTGTACTCAAGTAGCTTCTGAATTATCGGATGCTTGTCATAAAGCTGCTCCAATACCTCTACATCTGTAGAATAGCCGGTCTTGGTCTTCTTCATTGCAGGCAGCCCCAGTTTATCAAACAATACTGTTCCAAGCTGCCTGGTGGAATTAATATTGAACTCTTCTCCGGACAGTCTGTATATCTCTGATGTAAGAGCATCTATCTGCTTCGCAAAATCACCGGACAGCACCTCCAGCATGGCTTTATCCACACTGAAGCCTTCATGCTCCATATCCGCAAGTACCTTTACCAGGGGCAGTTCGACGCTGTTATACAATTCTATCATTCCATATTCCTCAAGTCTTCCTGTAAGTACCGGCTGCAGCTCCGCCGCCGCTTTTACAGTAGCTGCGTACTTTTGAACCTGCTCCGCTCCCTTAGCATCATACCCGTCCACACCATAGCCCAGATACTCCTGGCTCAGGTCTTTTATCCTATAGGAGTTTTTTGAGGGATTAAGCAGGTATGCGGCGATCATGGTGTCAAAGCCAATAGGGCCGACATCTATTCCATATCTTCTAAGCAGCAATATATCCTGCTTTATATCGTGGCCCGTCTTTAATACCCCGGAATCTTCCATTATTTCCTTAATAAGAGGTATGTTGCTGTCATTAATGTTAAAACGGTACTGTTTCCCATCTGCATTAATATATATGGTTCTGAGCATTTCTCCCAGTTCATCATCTATCTTGAATGCAAATTTTCCGCACTTTGATACTTCTTCAAATACCTTCTTCAACTCATCAGTCCCGTCTATTTCCTTTACAGCAATTTCAACGGCCTCTGCCTCTTCAGTACAGGAAGTGCCGCCGCACATCTTTTCAATCAACCCCTTGAACTCCAGTTCCGCAAAAAGGCTGTACAGCTTCTCCTTATCCGCTTCCTTCAAAGCAAAATCCTCAAGCTCAAAATCAATGGGAACATCTCTTGCTATGGTAGCCAGCCTCTTGGAAAAGATTGCCTGTTCCATATTGCCTGAAACATTTTCCCTTACCTTGTTCTTCTTAATCTCCGATGCATTCTCAAGGGTATTCTCTACCGTTCCGAACTGGTGTATAAGCTCAAGAGCTGTTTTTTCCCCTACCCCGGGCACTCCGGGGATATTATCCGAAGCATCTCCCATAAGCCCTTTAAGATCAGTTATCTGAGCCGGAGCAATTCCATATTTCTCATGCAGCTTTGCTGTGTCATATTCTTCTATTTCGCTTATTCCTTTTTTGGTCATCAGTGTATGCACATTATCGCTTATAAGCTGAAATGCATCCTTGTCTCCGGTTACTATAAAGGTAGGTATGCCTTCTCCATCACATCTGGCTGCAACCGTTCCGATTATATCATCCGCTTCAAAGCCGTCTATTTCCACCTGTCTGATATTCATAGCGGCCAGAACCTCTTTCAGCACAGGAATCTGCTCCGCCATCTCCTCAGCCATCTTAAGCCTCCCTGCTTTATACTCGGCATACTCCTGATGCCTGAAAGTTGGTGCCTTGGTGTCAAAAGCAATGCCTATGTATTGAGGCTTGTATTCTTCTTTTATCTTGTTTATCATATTTACAAAACCATATATTACACTTGTATGAAAGCCCTTGGAATTAGTGAGGTTGGGCAGTGCATAAAAAGCTCTGTGCATCAGGCTGTTGCCGTCAATGATAATGAATTTGCCTTTTTCCATTCCTTAAATCCTCCGTGAGTTATTTGCATATACACATGCAATACATATTATTTCCACATAAGAACCAAAAAACCTCTATATTAATATTTCGTATCAAAAAAAATGCATCTCCCGATGCACTTTTTCTTTTACTTTTATTTTATTGCTTCTTCTTTAATTTAATCTTCCTTGCTGCTAAAAACCCTATGGCGGCAATCACTCCGGCAACAAACAGATAAGGTATTGCGGCAACCAGCACTATCAGTGTCTTCTGAAACCCCTCCACCACGTTGTTGACCGCTTTTATGAACCCCTGATATGCTTTTTCCCACGTTCCGGGGACATCCACACTTTTAAGCTCTTCCGGCTTAAGCTCTCTCATGTATACATAGATAGTGGACAGCTGAACCAGGTTATCCCAACGCTTGAGGTTCCCTGTGTAAATATCTATGTCGGTCCTTACCCTGTTCAGTTCCGATTCAATTTTCAGTATCTCATCCACAGTCTTAGCCTTTGCCATAAGCTGCTGCAGGCTCTGTTCCTGAATCTTCAGATTATCCACCCTTGCTGTCGTATCCCTGTATTCCGCTGTTATATCGCTGCCGCTTATATTTTCGCTGACCAGTTTGCCCATGCCTTTAATATTGTTGAAAATATCCTCAAATCTATTTTCCGGAACCCTTACAGTCATATTTGCATACTTCTGTGTCGTCTCCCTGGCCTCAGAACCTGCATCATAGACAGGAAACTGCGGCACTGTGACATTATCAATCTGGGAATTCTCCACATAGCCTCCGCTGCTTTCAGTCATCTGCCTTATTTCAGCGGCTGCCTTATCTACATTTTCCACATTCACTGATATGTTGCCCGATCTTATTACCATTCTGCCTGACCTTGCGCTCTCAGCAGCCTGGCCCTCCAGGCCCTGACTGGGCGCCATTTCCTTTGCCATAAGGCTTTCATTGAATTGCATGCCGACAGAATCCTCTCCCATACCCCGCTCCTCTGCCGCAGCCATTTCGAATTCTCTCGACTTGGCTTTGTTCACGGCAAGGTCTGAGTCATAATAAACCGGCGGTGCGGCTGGTGCGGGAGCTGCGCCATAGCCCATGTCAGGTGCGGACTCCTGTGCCATTTTCATGCTATTATCAAAAAGTAAGGATGAACCTCCTATTCCTATCGCAATTACCAGTGCTGCGGCAACAAGTCCCGCTGCCATCTTCATGCGTTTGCTTCCCATTATGCCGCTGAAGAAATTCCTTTTACTTTTCTCCTCATTCAACCTTTGGTGAAGTTCCGTTCTGAAGTTCTGAGGCAGTTCAATTTCTTCGAGATTGCCGCATGCAGCAATTATATCAGTCAGGCTCTCATATTCCGCCCTGCATTCTTCGCATTCCGCAAGGTGCTTTTCGAATTCGGCCTTTTCTATATTATTCAAATCCTTATCTATATATGAAGACATCATATTCTTTATTGTTTCGCACTTCATAGCCCTTCTACCCCCCTTCACCAAATTAGACTATATTTTCCCGGGAAAGTTCCATGCTTTCTTTCAGCTTATCCCTGAGCATGGTTCTCGCTCTGTTAATTCTTGACTTTACAGTACCAAGGGAGCAGTCAAGCATGCCGGATATTTCATCATAGCTGAAGCCCTGTATGTCCCTTAATACTATTACAGTTCTATAATCCTCATTCATTTCCCGTATTGCATTCCTGATAAGTTCCCGCTGTTCAATCCTTTCATAAACACTTTCAGGGGTTTCCTTGTCAGAACACAACTCCATGTGCAGCTCACCGTCTTCCGTATGTATTGAGCTGTCCATGGATACATACTTTTCATTCTTCCTGCGCCTTAATTCATCCAGGCAAACATTGGTCACAATTCTATACAGCCATGTAGAAAAGGCCGCTTGTCCCTTAAAATCCTTCAAAGATTTGAATACCCTGAGCAGTGCCTCCTGTGCCATGTCCTTCGCATCTTCTTCGTTTCCCATAATACGGTAAGCAATATTGTATGCCCTTTTATCATAGGAGCTTATCAGGAGTTCAAAGGATTCAACATCTCCGGACTGGCTCTTCTTTATTAACAGCTTTTCCAGATCACTCACAGCATTTCCCCCTCTCGCTATTTAAATACATCCGTCATATGCATTTTGACAAACCAAAACCCCATGTGTCATTCAATCTAATATCATTTTCAATATTTAATGCCCAAGGAGGCACTAATAATATAGACATAATCATTATGTTATTAGACGTAAAATTTGAAAAAAAGTTCGGGACTTCCGGCAAAACTTTCAATATATTTTTAATCAGCGTCTTTTCTGTTTTTTGCAGCTTGCTGACAAGTATATTATACTACTAATTTTCCTTTAGTTTAATATCAATTAACGTATAAAAATCATTTACAGTATAGTCATGTCCTTCCAAAAAAGTTTCCAGGTCTATTTTTTCATCGATATTCTGACCCTGAGCGGAAAAGGTTTCAACAGCCCGGCCGCTTCTTTCATATATGCTGTAAGCTGTTTCCGCATTCAGCACCAGTTTTCCTTCAATATTTTCCGTTTTATAATACTCTTTGCCAACCTTTAAATAAACCGGCAACTTGAGATCCACGATCCCGTACCGTGAATTCGCATCTTTAGAGCCTCCCAATGCTTCGGCAAGAATATCCGCATTAATAACCCATGCATTGTTTCTCTTAAGCTTCATTATCCCTTTTCCAAAAATCCTTATATCAACAGAGTCTTCGGAATACTCATATCCAAGGTTTTTAACCGCTTCAACGGTCAAATAGTCCGATTTGTCGTAATCCCCATGATTTTTTCCTGCGAAAACCCCGTTGACCTTGACAACTTCCATGTCTATATATGCATTACCGGCCCCTTCATCATAGCTCACAGTCCCTCCGAAGCTATCCGCCGTATCATTGAGGTTTATGTATATCACCCCTTCCAGTTCCTTAATCCCTATATTAAATTTGCCGGCCAATTCCGGAGTCAATCCCAGAATATCCTCTGCAGCTTTGTAATTCACATATATTTTTCCCTCCTCCTCCAGAGCATCGCAGGTAATCAGGCTGTTGTTCAGGAACACTCCGATTCCATCGGATACCGTCAGAGGCTTGGCAACGGGCTTTGTTATAATCTCCCGGGCTTTTTTCAAAATTTCTTCGGGTATATCCGTATTACTCAACTGCGCCAATTGCTGTCTCGCAATTTCCGCACCTTTTTTATAAATATCCGGATAAATTATTATGCTCTTCTTCATTGAGTACTTGTCTTCAAACAGCTTTAGCCTGTCATATTTTATATTTACAGGGGTATTTACCGTTACCTGATTATATACTTCTACCACATCCCTGTTGAACATTCTTATGCACCCTGCAGATGCATAGGTTCCAATAGACTCCGGTTTGTTATTCCCATGAATGCCTATGCCCCTGGTGATTCCCATCCACCTTACGCCCAGAGGATTTTGAGGCCCGGGAGGCACTACGTCACCCTTGTTCAGCCAATAGGGGTTAACAGCCTTGTATATTATCCTGTATTGCCCGGCCGGCGTGGGAGTTGACTGTTTTCCAAGGCATAAGGGATACTCCTTGGCCAGATTGCCGTCTTTGTACAAGCTAAGAGTGCCGGAAGGCAAATTAATCTCAATGGCTGACTTATTTGAACCGCTGTCTGCCAAAACCCGGCTGAAACAAATAATAACAATAAGTGCAATAAAAAAAGACCTCTTCAAAATAAATCCCCCTTTAATACAAGTACACACAATCTATATTTATTATTGCATTTATTAAATTATTCGAATCTGATGAATATTAGAAGAATAATGCGACGTAAAAACAAGGGTTTGTAAAGTACTCCGACTGTAGGGGAAGTATGTTCTCCTCCCCTTCCAAAGCGGGGGATGCAAGGGGGAGAAGCCCCCTGCCGATAAAGGAGGGTGCTCAGGATGCTTGCATCCGTCGAAGGGAACCATAGGGTTCCCTAGCGAAGGAAAAGCGTCGTGAGACTGGCTTTTCCTCTGGGGTATTCCCGTTCCGAGGTCAGGTGGAAGGTTTCGTCGAAGATAGCTTCCCCACGTCGGTATTTGCATTTCCTTGATATACAAGGCATATTCTGTAAGTTGCATAACCAAGCAAGAGCTTGTATAGTATAGCAGGGCACACTTTTATGTATTTTGGCAACAGGCCTCTGATATGGCTTTGGTAAAAAGTTCGTGAAGCCGACATGGACGCCGGCTTAGGTGTCTCGGGCCATGGAGGGCCTTTTGACACCGTCAGAACTTTTCCAAAGGCATATCAGTATATGAGACATGGGGACGTTTCTCCTGTCTCACTGAAAGCGAGACAGGAGAAACGTCCCCGTGTCTCATATACTGCTCTTGCGGCGGGTTATGCAAACTTATAGTTGTGTCGCATTCTTCCTATAAGGAGATACAGTAATGGGCAAAAATCAGAGAATTGACAAGATACTATCCAATATGGGGTATGGCACCAGAAAAGAAGTAAAAGAACTGATTTCGGGCGGGCTTGTCGAAATAGACGGGATTGTTGTGAAGGAGCCGGGGCAGCAGGTGACGGCTGATTCTCAGGAAATAAAGGTAGGGGGCCGTAAGCTCTTGTACAAGGATTTCATATATATAATGATGAACAAGCCCCAAGGAGTCATATCCGCCACGGTCGACAGCAGGGAGAAGACGGTTATTGACTTGCTGCCGGACGAATGCAAGGCCTTTAAGCCTTTTCCCGTGGGAAGGCTTGACAAAGATACCGAAGGCCTGCTTTTGCTTACCAATGACGGACAGATGGCACACAGGCTGCTGTCTCCGAAGAAGCATGTTCCGAAGACATACATAGCAAAGGTTGCAGGGAGGGTAAGCCAGGAGGATGCGGAAGCTTTCGGCAAGGGAGTAATCCTGGAGGACGGGTACAAAACCATGGCATCAAAGCTTCAAATACTTGTAAGAGGAAGCATCTCTCATGTTGAGGTTACTATATATGAGGGCAAGTACCACCAAGTCAAAAGGATGTTTCAGGCAGTCGGCAAGGAAGTGATATTTTTGAAGCGCATTTCCATGGGGGAGCTGAAGCTGGATGAGACTCTTGAACCCGGAGAATACAGGGAGCTGAATGAAGAGGAACTGAGAATACTGTCCTGATTTATTTAAACTTGAGGTTGCATGTTTGTCAGATTATTGATAATATAATTAATTAGATATATATCGAATTACTTATATAATAAGCTTTTTTTAAAGGGGTGCTGCAAATGGCAATGGAAATATACGGAGAGTCCGACGAGCCTTTAGTAAGGATTGTGAATTCTCCGGTTGTCGAACTTATATGCGCTGTTCACCTGCTTACCGACGCTGCTCATCATCAGTATGAGTTAAGGTGGGCGGAGGAGGTTCTGTCCGGATTCAAGCAGGAAGAGCTGGAGGCTTTGAATACCATTAAGCTGTTTTCGTCAGGCTGGATGAATATGTTGAATCTAATACTGGAAAGCGGCATACTTACATCAATACCGGAATTCATAGGGTACATTGAACGGCTCGATTTGCTGGACTTTTTTTATTTCTTCTTAAATGAGGAAGTTGAGAGAACCAAGATTCAGAAGGCATTTGCAGATAAGAAGGAGCGGAGCAGGATACAGGAAAAAACAAAGTGGGCAGTAGAAGAAAGCGAGCTTATGGAATTTTTTGAATTTCCTGAGAAGATAAAAAGAGATACTATAAATTTATTTAAAAAAGTTTATGCTCATGATTTTATGGCAAAGCTGGACCGGTGCAAGGAAAAAATGGAAGCCGGGATACAGTATGTAGAAAGCTTTATAGGGAAAGACAGCGTGGAATCCGTGCTTGAAAAAATCTCCGGAAGATCAAGGAAATTGTTCAGCGGGTTTAAAGAATACTATATAATTCCTTCATATTTCATATCACCCCAGAAAAGCCTGAGAATATACTCCGGTGATAGGATATATGTGGTTTTTGACTGCAGAGTGACCAGGGACAAGCGTGAGGCTTTATTGGAAGAGCTGTCTTCAGTATTAAAGATAATTGATGATAAGTCGAGAATGGAGATATTACGGATACTTATGAACAATAAAAGCTACGGGAAGGCTCTTTCCGACCTGGTGGGCCTGTCAACTCCCACTGTATCCCATCATTTGGACATTTTAAAGCAGGCCGGATTAATCAAGGAAGAAAAAATTAGAAATATCAAATATTTCTATGCGGACAAGGATAAACTAAAAAAAGTAGTGGATGATATAAACAAGTATTTCTTTGGGGCAGAGTAGGGAAATCGGCTGTGCGAATTTGCACGGCCGATTATTTATTGTAAAATTTTTTCCGTGAAAAAGGAGATTTCAAGTTTTTGTTGTATATTAAACTAATGTATTATGCAATTTTTCTGAGATATTGCAGAGGGAGTCGTGTTTATGAAAATCAGAGAAATAACCGAAAACATGGAAAAAAATAACCTCTCCAAGTACGCCTCTTTAAGTGTAAACTCAAAAGGGAGGCAGGCCTTGGAGGAAAAATGCGATATAAGAACCGATTATCAGAGGGACAGGGACAGGATACTGCATTCGAAGGCATTCAGGAGGCTTAAGCACAAGACGCAGGTATTCATATCTCCCGAAGGGGATCATTACAGGACAAGGCTGACCCATACTCTGGAGGTATCCCAGATAGCGCGGACCATAGCAAGAGGCCTCAGACTGAATGAAGACCTCACCGAGGCAATAGCTCTCGGACACGACCTGGGGCATACACCCTTCGGACATGCCGGAGAGAAGGTATTGAATGAAATACATCCGGCCGGGTTCAAGCATAATGAACAAAGCCTCAGGGTTGTAGATATACTTGAGGGAGGAAAAGGCCTTAACCTGACTTATGAGGTCAGAGACGGTATTTTGAGGCATACGGGAGATATCAGGCCTGAAACGCTTGAAGGAAATATTGTCAGCTTTTCCGACCGGATTGCATATATAAACCATGACATTGATGATGCACTTAGAGGGGGCATATTGGAAATGTCCTCACTTCCCGAGAAGTGTATTGCAATACTTGGAGATACCCACAAGAAAAGGATTAATACAATGATAACCGACATAATAACCCAAAGCATGGATAAAAATGAGATTATGATGAGCAGTATGGTAAGGCAGGCTACTGATGAGCTTAGGGAATTCATGTTTGAGAATGTATATATCGGTTCGGAGGCCAAGGCGGAAGAGAAGAAAACCAGGAATATAATAAGCTGCTTGTATGAATACTATGTGCAAAACCCTGAGGAAATGCCCATTGAGAATATCAGGGAGAATAGGGATGCGGATAATATAGATATAGAAAGACTTGCATGTGATTATATCGCAGGAATGTCCGACCGTTTTGCCATAAACAAATTTACCGAGCTGTTTATTCCATCCCCCTGGCGAGTATAGCAGGGAAATAATATCCATAAAATTTATTTTCTTTTGAAGGATATTAGGATTATTTGTCGAATAAAAATTATCTTGTTACGTTAATTATTAATTAGAGGTATATGTATGAGAATATTGATAGACGGGGACGCCTGCCCTGTTACGCATTTGATTGAGAAAACAGCAGCACGATGTGGGGTCGGTGTTGTTTTTTTTCACAGCACATGTCATTACAGCAACAATTCAAATGCGGCTGCGGAAAAAATAATGGTTGATAATGAATCACAGGCAGTAGATATGGCAATAATTAATAAAGCAGTAAAGGGAGATATTGTAGTGACAGGAGACTTTGGACTTGCATCTCTGGCCCTTGGGAAGGGAGCGAAAGCTATATCTTTCAGCGGTATGATATTTGACGAATCCAATATTGACCGGCTTCTTTTCGAAAGACATGTATCCGGAGTAATCAGGAGGAGCGGCGGCAGAACCAAAGGCCCCGCAAGGCGTACAGACAGTGACGACAGGAACTTTGAAAAATCACTCAGCTTTCTAATTTCACAAATTATGAAGGATATTTAAGATAAATGGAGAACTATTATATAAATAATTCATGATATCATATTTTACCGTTTGATTAAAGTAAAAGGTGGAAAAAAAGATGTTTTTCTCAGAAGATAAGATTTCTGAGATAATTGAGAAAAACGATATAGTGGATGTTATTTCAGAATATATGACATTAAAGAGGAGCGGCAGCAATTATATGGCTTTGTGCCCTTTCCATTCGGAGAAGACACCGTCCTTTAGCGTGTCACCATCGAAGCAGATATTTAATTGTTTTGGCTGCGGTGTCGGAGGCAACGTAATAACATTTATCCAGAAAATCGAAAGAATTGAATTTGTGGAAGCAGTGAAAATGCTTGCTGAAAAAGCCGGGGTAAAGCTGGAGGAGGACAAGGATCCCAAACAGTTGGAAAGAGCTAAGCAAAAAAAGGCATTGTACAGGGTAAATGCTGAAGCTGCAAGGTTTTTCTACAGCAATCTGAATGCCGGATCCAAAGCTTTGGAGTACCTCCGAAGAAGAGGCCTGAGTGATGCAATCATCAAAAGGTTCGGCTTGGGATATGCACCGGATGAGTGGTACGGGCTGATGAACCATATGAAAAGGAAGGATATTGATACCGAGCTTCTTTTTAAGGCAGGGCTTATTGTCAGGAATAACGATGGTGAGAAATTTCGCGACAAGTTCAGAAACAGGATAATGTTTCCCATAATAGATCTCAAGGGAAATGTTATTGCTTTTGGAGGAAGGGTAATAGATGATTCAAAGCCCAAGTATCTCAACTCACCTGATACGCTTGTTTTTAACAAGGGCTACAATATTTACGGTTTAAATATTGTTAAAAAGGTGCAGAACCTGGAAAATATAGTAGTAGTCGAAGGCTACATGGATGCAATTGCTTTGCATCAATTTGGAGTGGAGAATGCCGTCGCTTCTTTAGGAACAGCCTTTACTGAAAATCAAGCTAAGCTTTTGAAGCGTTTTTCAAATGAAATCATAATAGCATATGATTCGGATCTGGCAGGACAGGCTGCGACATTGAAGGGATTGGCAATCCTTGAGAAGGAAGGCTGTGTGGTAAAGGTACTAAGCCTGCCTTCAGGGAAGGATCCCGACGAGTATATAAGGAAAGAAGGCATTGATGCTTTTAGAGACAGAATAAGGAAGAGTGTTTCCCTTATTGAATATCAGATTGAAAATTTAAAAAGAGGTTTGGACATAAATAACATACAGGACAGAATAAAATTTACAAAAGGGTTTTCCGAGATTTTGAAGAACGTTGTAAGCAACGTTGAAGTAGATGCCTATATCAGAAAGTATTCCGGTATTATGAAGGTAAATGAGGAGGCTCTGTATGCGGAGCTGAACAGGCTCAGGAAAAAGAATAAAAATGGAAATAATAAACATAATATATTAAATAGTATAAAAACCGAGCCGGAATTAAAAAAAGGAGAAATAACAGCAGAGATTTATCTTCTTAATATATGTATTTATTATTTCAAGAAAGTAAAAAATATTTTTGAGATTTTGAAACCGGCCGATTTTTCCAATGATATACATGTCAGGATTGCAGAAATCATCCAAAGGGCATATAAGGAGGATAAGGCAATAACTGCAGGTGAAATCATCAGTTACTTTGATAATGATGATGAAAAGTCAAGAGTCGCGGGAATCTTCAGCCAAAAACTACCGGATTCGGATGTGGACGGGCTGATTAAGTCAAGCTTGGAAAAGATCAGACAATCGAAATTGGATAGAACGATTCAGGAAATGACAGAAAAAATGAATGAAATGTATCACGCAGGAAAAAAGGAAGAAGCCAATAAAATCTTTGTTGAAATTAAAGAGCTGCAGAAGAAGAAGAGGTAATATCCGGAAGGGAGGGGATACGGTGAAAACAGAAGAACTTAGAATGACATATGTAAAAGAATTGGTTGATAAAGGAAAGAAAAACGGATCGCTGACATATAAGGAAATAATGGACACTTTTGAAGAAGTGGAAATGGATCCTGAACAGATAGATAAGCTGTATGAATATCTTGAGACTAAAGGCATAGATGTGGTAGGAGCAATAGATAACGATATGGATATTCCGCCTCTTGATGAGGATGTGGAGGAAGTCGATCTTGATATAAGCATTCCGGAAGGTATTAGTATAGATGATCCTGTCAGAATGTATCTGAAGGAAATAGGGAAAGTGCCCCTGCTGAGCCCTGAGGAAGAGATCGATTTGGCAAATAGAATAAAGAAAAATGATTCCGAAGCCAAAAAGAAACTTACCGAAGCAAACCTTAGGCTGGTAGTCAGCATTGCAAAACGATATGTAGGAAGAGGAATGCTGTTCCTGGACCTTATCCAGGAAGGTAATCTGGGGCTTATTAAGGCTGTTGAAAAGTTTGACTATACAAAGGGATTTAAATTCAGTACTTACGCTACCTGGTGGATTAGACAGGCAATTACCAGAGCTATTGCCGACCAGGCAAGGACAATCAGAATACCCGTGCATATGGTTGAAACAATAAATAAGCTTATAAGGGTTTCAAGACAGCTCCTGCAGCAGCTTGGCAGAGATCCTATCCCCGAGGAGATTGCCGCTGAAATGGGAATGTCGGAGGATAAGGTAAGGGAGATTATGAAAATTGCCCAAGAGCCCGTTTCTCTCGAAACTCCTATTGGTGAAGAGGAAGACAGCCATTTGGGGGACTTCATACCTGATGAAGACGCTCCCGCACCGGCCGAATCGGCAGCATTTACACTGCTTAAGGAGCAGCTTATGGAGGTGCTTGATACTTTGACTCCGAGGGAGGAAAAGGTGCTGAAGCTGAGGTTCGGGCTGGAGGATGGAAGAGCCAGAACCCTGGAGGAGGTTGGCAAAGAGTTTAATGTCACCAGAGAACGCATAAGGCAGATTGAGGCAAAAGCATTGAGAAAACTCAGGCATCCAAGCAGAAGTAAAAAACTTAAGGATTTCCTTGAATAAACAAAATTTACTGTTGACTTTCATAATGAAAGTTAGTAAAATAATATTTGTCAGTTTAAAGTTCCTCAATAGCTCAGTCGGTAGAGCATGCGGCTGTTAACCGCAGGGTCGTTGGTTCGAGTCCAACTTGGGGAGCCATTTTCGGGCCTTTAGCTCAGTTGGTTAGAGCAACCGGCTCATAACCGGTTGGTCCGGGGTTCGAGTCCCTGAAGGCCCACCATTTATTATGAGCATAAACCTGATACGAAAGTATCAGGTTTTTTCGTGCAATGAATCAGAATTACTGCAAAAAGTTGTACGGGCGAAATAAATGCATCTTTCGACAGAATCCAACAAAATCCAAAAATGGAAAAAATTATTCACAATTTATATATTATGTTGTATAATATTTATTGTTATAGTTTTTAAGGATTTGTGAATATTGTAGTTTCCAGGAGGGAAGTTTATGAAATTAAATATATATACACTTGGAGACTTCGATATTACATACGGAGGCAATTCAATATTAAAAGAATCAGGCAGATCCTATAAGCTGTTCAAATTGTTTAAATATCTTGTTACCTTCAGAGGAAGAAAATTGTTGCCGGAAACAATAATTGAAAGCCTGTGGGAGGATTATGAGTACAGCGACCCTAAAAGCGTTTTACGCACACAAATTTTTAGATTGAGACAAATACTGAATAAAATAAATGTGAAGGAAACGGAGAAATCCAGATACTTTAATATTACCTTCATTAACGGTTATTATTGTTTTGAATTGGGAGACATGGTATTCCTTGATGCCGAGGATTTTGAAAAATATATAAGACAGGGGGACAGCAAGAAATATAACAGTATTAATGAGACGATAGAATTGTATCGAAAAGCAATTAGTTTGTACAAGGGTCCGTATCTGCAGGAAAATTCCTATGAAACATGGCTTGTACCAATAAGGAATCATTACAGCAGATCATATTTGAAAACACTCTTTAAATTGGTGGAGATACTTAAGGAAAAGGAAGAATATGCCGACATAATTGAAATGTGCGAGGAAGCAATTATTATAGAGCCATATGAGGAAGCCTTACATATATACCTGATTGAAGCAATGCTGAAAACGGGCCAGATAAAAAATGCAATGAGTCATTATGAATATATAACTTCATTATTGAATAGTGAATTGGGAGTTAAAAATTCTCCGGGGCTAAGAAACATCTATAGGAAGATAAAGACTTATTACGATGAAAAAAGCGAAGCAGTTATTGAAAGCATTAGAATGAAGTTGACTGAAGACTTTAACAGCGGTGCATTATTATGTGATTCTGACTATTTTAGATTTTTATTTAATATCGGACAAAGAAACAGCTTAAGAGACGGGAAAATGAATTATATCAGTCTCATTACAATTAGCAGTAAAAACACAATTAAGCATAATAAGGATGAAATGAAAAAGCGAACCAAGGCCTTATCAAATATATTGGAGAAATCCTTAAGAAAAGGGGATGTCTATTCATTTTGGAATGATACACAGATTCTAATAATGCTGAATGGAGCAAAAGAAGACAGTTTGGGGAAAATTGAAACGAGGATAAGGAAAGGTTTCTGCAGCATTGCCGAAACTGATAATTACAGCTTGGATATTAATTTCTTGCCTCTGACATCTAAACAGAACATGGCATAAACAGAGCAAGGCATAAAAGGCCCTAGAAATAGGGCCTTTCAGACTGAAGACAAAGTATAAAATTTTCGAGAGAATCCTTGAAAACAAAAAGGATTCTCTTCTTTTATGTCGAATATATACTCTAAAGTATTGATATGGTGGTGTTTTAGATGTTAACAAAG
>Ga0302247_1000847_pt1 | contig 26196 bp, 21 predicted proteins | sample AAG_UR_Ile_MG_FD_193529 | JGI IMG/M metagenome (GOLD analysis project Ga0302247, IMG submission 193529) | Enriched activated sludge microbial communities from anaerobic digester in WTTP, New Holstein, Wisconsin, United States - AAG_UR_Ile | ecosystem: Engineered > Bioreactor > Anaerobic >...
TTGAATCGTTAAATGTGGGCACAACAAAGCCAAAAAATCACTGTGTTCAGCGTTGAAACATCCATATAAAGCCATTATCTGAATTGAAAATGGTACATTAAAATGGCAATATTGCAGCTAAATGGTACTGGAAACAATAATTAAAGTGGATGTTGCCGCACAATCTATTGGTCAGTATTTATATGAAACCGTGACCGATGATTAAGAAAACTTATCCAGAAGAATATCATAAGAAACTTGACAACATTGCTGGCTTAATCCGAGAATACCGTATTAACAATGGATATTCCCAGATGGAATTAGCTGAATATCTGGATTTGCACCGCAATACTCTTTCCCGTGTAGAAAGGGGTGAAAATCTGACCTTGCTTACCTTAATTGAACTCTGTGAGACACTTGAATTAGACCTTAAAGAACTATTCTGTGAGATTGAATGATAACCATCCCATTTCAAAAATCTGACGTTCTTAGCGACTGTCGACCTGACTGGTGGGGTCAATTTTATAGTTTTTGAAAAATCTCCAGCATAAAAATCTGGACGTTCGTCAAAGTCTTCTTCTTTGTAAAAGTATCCAAGGAAATTTTATAATAAATCGCATATGCCTGATATTCAGAACAATGATTTCTTAATTAAAAACAATTTCTAAAGTTCTTCATTAAGAATACACATTCGTCAAAATGCTGGTATTCAGGATATAAAGACTTGCATTTTACATAAATCGGTTATATATTTGCCTTACCACTGGTGACTAATATGCCCCTTCATCATAGGAGGGGAACGAGCCGCCAAAAATAACCACAACAAAGGGAACAACATGTAAACCTGCTGTTAATGCAGTGTTTGGATAGTTCTTTGATTGAGTTGAAGGTTAGTTTTGGCGGTTTTTTATGTGGAATTTATTAATTATTAAATAGTTATATTATGAGAAAAACAGTTTTACAATCAGAAGTTGATGCAATCCTGACCAATGAAAAGATATTGGCAAGGCTGCATCAGGAAAAGAATCACCTCAAAAGGTTGATTCAGGAAAACAGGTTACTTGAATATCGAATTTTAGCAATTGACCATGCATATTGTACCAAGACTGGTAGCGATATTCATAAAGCTACTTATTCAAAAGGAATATTAACCCATCAATATCTTAAAGGGAAACGAGTATTCCGTGTTAAGGTTGGGGCACTTAAACCTCGTGGTGGTTTTTCAAAAGCATATGTGGTGGACATCCCACTTGAAGTATTAAGTCACTAATTAAAATTCCACTATCATGACAAAAACTATCATTTATCTTACCGAATGCCAGTGTTATACAGAAGAACAGGCGGAACTGCACCTAAAGGATAAGGTTTCGGCTATTAATTATCCAATCCTTATAACGCATATTACAAAACCAATGCTCGCAATGCATATCAATGGATTTGCAGAGCAGAATGGCGTTTTGTTTCTGATGATTGATAATGAAATGGTATCAGTAACAAATAATTACAGCCATCCTGAATTTAGTAACTAAAAAACACTGATTGCTATGTCTTTTTTCAAAGCTGTTAGTATTTATAAGTACAAATGGGTTACAAATACTCGACAAAAATTACTTTATTAAATACAAAGATGTTATGAATGAGACAGTTGAAGGCTACAAAGTAGCATATGAGAAGAAAAGACAAATCCTTTATTCAAGGATGGACGACAGCATGATTGAAAGATTAAAGGTTATCAGGAGAAAAACTGGGATTTCGGTTTCTGAAATTATCAGGGAAGCTGTAAGACGACTTCTTCAAGAAGTGGATGAAATGGGTTCAATAAATTTGAAATTGAACTGAGCATAAGAAAATAATAATGGTAGCATGACAAGAATTGAAAGCAGTCATGCTACCAAATTAAACATGTAGGAACATGAATAATACAGAAATAAATACTCAAAAAAATCGAAAAGTTGATGATATCAGGGTTATGGTATACCCCAAAGTATTTGATATCGCAAATGGCAAACAAGAGTCTGTTGAAGATATTTTTAAAGATATTCAGACGAATAAAACAAGAGGTTTTGTTGAAAAGGAAGAATTACCCGCAGCTTACTTTAGTGTAGTGAGTTACAAAGGAAACAAGACCAGTGAGAACGTAACCCAACATTCAGGATTGATAGTAATCGATATAGATGTAAAGGACAATCCTGAAACTGATTTTGAAACACTTTACAACAATTTACAATGGAATAAACACACATTTGGATGCTTCAGGTCTCCAAGTAAAGGCATTAAATTGGTAATAAACACCGATATCCGAGACGTTAGTCATCATAACGCTTACTATCAAGCCATAACAGAATATTTGCTTAGTAGCTATATAGAACTCAAAAAAATCGATACCAGCGGCTCAAACATAAGCCGTGCCTGTTTCCTGCCATATGATGATACAGCACTGCTTAATCCGTATGCAGAAGTCTTTACGCTAAGCAAGGAATACATTGATGAATACATTAAAAATCATCCTCTTCAATCTAAATCCAAATCAGCACCTAAACCTTTGCTTCAGGTAGAATTCCTTTCTTACGATGAACACTATGAAAACATTAAATATATGTTGAATAACTGGACATCAATGGGTCAGGAATTACTTGCTCAGAGGACATCAATGGGTAAAGATGATAATAATGGAAATGTAATACATAACCATCAAGATGAGACATCATTGGGTTATGGGGGGGATACGGAGACATCAATGGGTCAGGGGTCTAATCAGGGGACTTTAATGGGTTGTGATAAGGTGAGTGGGACATTAATGGGTAAGGGGAAGTCTAATCTGGAGACAGTAGTGGGTAATGAAGAGGATAAAAAGAGGACATCAGTGGGTATATATGATTCGGTTTTTAATGATTATAGATATCATAATATAAAGAATATTGTGATGAGTACTGATGTCCCCTTTTTAGAAATTTTGGTATTAAAGAATAACACTCCATCAAGTGTTGAACATAAGACAAGACTTGATGAGATTTTATTCCGAGATAATCCCAATGAACCAATTAGTACCGAAGATTTTGAAAGTCTTGATGGATTGGATGTATGTGAAGTAAATCTGACTTCAAATACGGTATTTAAAGAAGGACGGAGAGGAAAGACTCTGAGTATGATATGCATGAAACTAATTTACAACAACCCATTTTGTCATCCCAAGCTGATTTTAAAGGAACTTCAGAGAATAAATAACTGCTACTGCCAAGACCTGAATCCCGATAACAATCCTGCTCCCGATGAAAAGGAACTCAATGTTATTGTTTCAAGCTGCTACCAGAGATTCATTGATGGGGAACTGGATTTCAGCAAAGTGCTAAGAAGGAAAAAGACCAAAGATGAGATTTCCAAACGCAAGATTTTTTGGTCGAGAAATCATGACAAAATTGATGTACTGGATAAACAAAGAAAGAGCATCAAAAAATACTCTGAGGGTAGAAGAAACAGGAATATCAGGCTTTATGAGGAAGCCATATATGCACTTCAGGACGGCAAAAAAATCAGCATTAAACGCATCGCAGAATACATGAGACTATCAACAAAGCAAGTCAATAGGTACAGAAATGAAAAATGCTACGCTGGAAAAATGGGAGAATTTCAGATTATCATTGATGAATACCATGCAACACTAAAAATCAAAAAACAAACATTAAAACATGAATAATAAAAATTTACCCCCGCCAAGAAGAACTGATTAATTAATAACCATTGCCTGATGTTCACGCAATCATAATATTTTAAGTATATTCGTTAGTCATAAATTTAACTTTTCTTAAATCAATGCTTCTTAAAGAATTACTGAAGACCAAAGGCATTAAGCAAGTTTGGATAGCCAACAAATTAGGGGTATCCGAAGTGACAGTCTCAAAATGGTGCGCAGGAAAGAGTGTACCCAAGAAATCACATCTTGAAAAGTTAAGCCAGCTTCTTGACGTGCCAGTAAAGACTTTTGTGAACATATAAATGAGCCTGCATTCAAAATACATATTGTCATTTACGGCTGCATCATTACGATTGAACGAGATGATTAAAGTAGCCAAGGCTGCTTATGATAATAATTCAACCGACCTGCAGGTGGTGAAGGAAAGCGGTGTTGTTTTCAGTTCCGTCAAAACAAGGACTTCTGACAGGGAGTTCCGTGAAGTTCGGAAAAGGCTTGAAAAATTAACTCCTGAACAGATAAGTATATTGATTAATGCTGACCTCATTTCTCAAAAGCAGATAGCTTTTCTTGCTGTGTGTAAACGCTACGAGTTTATTAGGGACTTTACCATTGAGGTTATCCGTGATAAGGTGCTGGTATTTGATTTTAAGCTAAACGAGTCGGACTTTAATTCATTTATTAACAGCAAAATATTATTGCACCCCGAACTCGAAGCGTTTTCGGAATCAACACGAAAGAAAGCCAAACAGGTTATGTACCGTATCCTTGAACAGGCTGGAATTATTAATAACGCAGTTGAAAAAGCCATTCTGCCACAGATTCTTCAACAAGATGTAATTAATGCAATTGTCAGGGACGACCCTGCATGGCTAAAAATATATATGATGCCCGACAGGGACATAAAACAATTAAGGCACTGAGATGGAAGATATTGTTAAGAAATTCGAACACCTGTATCAGGTCATCAGCAATAAGGAGTTCCTGCGGATGGAATCGTTGGGTGGTGAAATACCATTCTTCATTGCGGCTTTCGACCCAAAACAACAGAATGATGTTGAACGGGCAATAAGAAAACTGAAGAACAAACTCGACACAAATGGTATCCCAGTGCTGGAATTAAATCTTTATGATATCGCACTGGAACTTCTGAGCGATGAACTTGGTGATGGTGAAATATTTGAACTCGAAAAGTCAATGGATAAAAGGGAGTTCAAAGAGGCACTGCAATCCATTTTGGACATAAATGAAGTGCTGATTCCGAAGATTAAGAGCCTGATTGAGAACAGTTCTGCTAAAGTTTACTTTTTAACGGGTATTGGACTGGTATTCCCATTTATACGTAGCCATAACGTGCTTAACAACCTTCAGAATATCGCCAAGAAAGCACCAACGGTTGCCTTTTTTGCTGGTGATTATAACGGCTACTCACTGGAACTTTTTGGTCTGATGAAAGACGATAACTATTACCGTGCATTCAACATCGCTAACTATAAATTAAAGAAATGATTCTCAAAGATTTCTTCGTAAAAGACATTAACCGTACCATCGAGACGGTTATCAAAGCAGATGACCAAGACCACGTATTGGATGAAGTGGTTGAATATGTTGTCACCAATGAGGTATCAAAGAAGATAGGTGACTTTTTTTCTGCTTATAATGATTATCGTGGGGCAAACGGGGTCTGGATTTCTGGTTTTTTCGGTTCTGGTAAGTCACACTTGCTGAAAATTCTTTCTTATGTTCTGGAGAACAAGGAATTCAATGGGTATAAACTCGGTGAACTATTTGCTGAGAAGATTGAAACCGACAAAATTCTTAAAGCTGATATCCAAAGTGCAACACGTATCCCATCGGAATCAATACTATTCAATATTGACCAGCAAGCACAAATAACCAGCAAGCAGGAAGAAGATGCCTTGCTGAATGTATTCTATAAAGTCTTTAACGACCACCTTGGATATTTCGGTGCACAACGCCATGTGGCAGAGTTTGAACGCTGGATAGACAACGAAGGTAAATACAAGGAGTTTCAAGAAGAATTTGAAAAAGCAACTGGCGAGTTCTGGTCTAATGCACGTAGAAAATACTTTTCGCCAAAGGTAAAAGAAGGCATCGGTAAGGTTCTTTCCAAGCTGTTGGGTGATACTCCTGAAAAATACCACAATATCATCGATACTATAAGAACCGATTCCAGCATTTCGGTGGATGATTTTTGCACTAAGGTTAGCGAATATATCAAGACCAAGCCGAAGGGATTCAGGCTGAATTTCTTCGTGGATGAAGTGGGTCAGTTCATATCGGAAAACACCAAATTGATGCTGAACCTTCAGACAGTTGCCGAGACTCTTGCCACCAGAACCAAAGGCAATTCATGGATACTGGTCACTTCACAGGAAGATATGGAGCGTGTAGTAGGCGATATGAGTAAAAGCCAACAGAATGACTTTTCGAAAATTCAGGCACGGTTTAAACTTAAAATTCCATTGACATCTGCAAATGTGGATGAAGTGATTGAAAAGCGGCTTCTCAGCAAAACTGACCCTGCAAAAAACATGCTGAAAACCGCATGGAAGAACGAACAATCCAAGATGGAAACCCTGCTGTCATTTTCCGAAGTGGGTGTACAATTCAGGGGTTATCAGGACGAGAAGGATTTTATCAGTAAATATCCATTCGTTTCTTACCAGTTTGATTTATTCCAGCAGTGTATCAGGGCACTTTCAAACCACAATGCTTTTCAGGGGAAACATGCATCTGTTGGAGAACGGTCAATGCTTGGAGTGTTCCAGCATGTGATTCAGCAAATTGAAACCAAAGACCAGAATGCATTTGTCAGCTTTGATTTGTTGTTTGAGGGCATTCGTTCCACCATTCGTGGGGAACTGCAGAGTGCCATTATTCTTGCGGAAAGGCAGGTTGATAATCCATTTGCTGTAAAGGTGCTGAAGGCACTGTTCATGGTGAAATATTACAGCAATTTCAAAACTACTGCCAGAAATATCTCGACCTTGATGATTGACAGCATTAAGGTTGATTTAAAAGAACATGACAAAAAAATCAATGAAGCACTTGCTCTTCTTGAAAACCAAACCTACATCCAGAGAAACGGTGACCTGTATGAATACCTGACTGACGATGAAAAGGATATCGAAGAAGAGATAAAAGCTACAGACATTGATAATGGTCAGATTACAGACCTGTTTAAACAAATCATATTTGATACCATAATCGGTGATAATAAGATTCGGTATCTGGAAAACAAACAGGAGTACGATTTTACCAGCAAAATTGATGGCGTGATATTAGGAAAGGAGAAGGAACTCACCGTTGAAATTATCACACCAAATTTCCAAGACCATGACAGGGAAGACTTCTTTAAATCCCAGACAATGGGATACAATACCCTGCTGATGATGGTTCTTCCTGATGATGCGCACATGCTTATGGATGTAAGGATGTACCTGAAAACCGAAAAATACATCCGTCAGAACCAATCTACCACGAATAAAGATAATGTCAAGCGCATTCTCTTTGAGAAGGCTCAGCAGAACACAATGAGAAGGGCATCCCTTGTTACCCTGCTGCGAACGCTATTGGGTGAATCAGCAGCTTACATGAACGGAATGAAGCAGGATGTTAATGGTACATCTGACGGTAAAACAAAGCTGGTCAATGCCTTCCAGAACCTTATTAAGTTGGCATATCCGAACCTGAAGATGCTCGGAAGTACTGTTTACACAGAAGATACAATTAAAACCATAATCAGGAACAAACAGGATGATTTGTTCGGCACGGATGACTCAACATTATCCGAAGCCGAAAGCGAGATGCTGAATATTATTCAAAGAAGGAAAAAGATGTCGGAAAGGACATCCCTGACTGATATCCGTGACTACTTCGCTAAGAAGCCATATGGGTGGTATCAGAATGCCGTCTTCAGCATCGCAGCAAAATTATATAAACGTGGGAAAGTTGAACTTTCACAGGATTCAAACCTGTTGGATGATGATGGTGCATTAAATGCTTTCATAAGCAACAGGCTTTATAGCAATACTTTACTTGAACCACAGGTTGATTATGACCCACGCCTTATTAAGCAACTGATGACAGTTTATAGTGAGTATTTTGATGAAACTTGCCCTGTGAAAGAAGCAAAAGAGGTAGCACTGGCATTCAAGAGTAAACTCACTCAGGAATTGGGATGGCTAAACCAAATGTTGATGAGCAAGGAGACATACCCATTCCTTTCTGTACTTGACCCAGTTGCTGATTTTGTGGAAAAACTCGCAAAAAAGGATTATACCTACCTTCTGACAAGTGTAAAAGAGTATGAAGACGAATTACTTGACCACAAAGAAAAAACGGTTGACCCAATCAAACGGTTCTGGAACGGTGAACAAAAGAACATTTATGATTCTATCCGTAAATTCTTTTCTGGCAACCAATCCAACCTTGACTACATTCAATGTGAGGAACTGGATGTGCTTCGTGAAGTAAATGAACATACAACTCCATATAATGGAACACTTATAAGGGATGCCAAATCAGCAAAAGACACGCTGACAAAAAAAGTTATAAAGCAAATTGATGATGAAAGGAAACTGACTGAAGCAGAGATTAATAAAGCTAAAAGCCTGATTCAATCCCATGATGATTTTAAAGCATTGGATGAAAACAAACGGATACAAGTTTTGAAACCATTTGAAGATGAAGCCAAGAAGGTTAAGGAGCAACGATTCATTGCCAATTTAAGAGGTACACGAGCATATGTTAAGGGAGAACTTCTTGAAAAACAGTTGAATGAAATGGCAAAATTGGCTCTGCCACCTGAAATGCCTGACACTCCTATCGTGCATTATCAACGAATTAATACTGTGAAAGTAGAGTTCCCAAAGACTGAACTTAAAACAAAAGAGGACGTGGAAAAATATGTGGAAGCACTTAAAGCCAAGTTGACAGAACTAATTAACGATAATAAAAGGATATCACTTAACTCATGAATACCAACCAGCTTAAAAAATTTGCACAGGACGCCAGAAGAAAACTGCTCGAACAGGTTGGAGCAAAACTCAACTTTGTTTTAACCACTGACTCGGCAGAATTGCGGGAAAAGACAGAGCAATTAAAACAATTACGTCTGGAACTCGGCAGAACCACCAAAGAGCAGTTGATTGAAAAGGTTGCATATACGTGGTTTAACCGTCTAATGGCACTCAGATTCATGGATGTAAATGATTATCAACCGTTAGGAATACGGATAATAACACCGAAAGACGGATATACTACTCCTGAACTTCTTGATGAGGCAAAACGTGGCAATATTCCTGATGAATTAAAAGCCAACCGTCAAAAAATATATGACATATTAGACAACAAAATACCAAGTAAAAATCCACAAAATGAAGCCTATAAAGAACTGTTGATTGCAGCATGCAATCATCTTAATACGACATTCCCCTTCTTATTTGAAAAGATAAATGATTATACAGAATTATTGCTACCTGATGACCTGACAAGCGAATTTTCAATAGTAAAAGATGTTAGAGACGGGATGGTGGTAGAAGACTGCCAAAATGTGGAAATTATCGGTTGGTTGTACCAGTTTTATATTTCTGAGAAAAAAGATGAAGTATTTGCATCCAAATCCAAAGTAAAAAAAGAAGACATTCCAGCCGCCACTCAATTGTTTACCCCACGCTGGATTGTGGAGTATATGGTGCAGAATACCTTGGGAAAACTGTGGATACAAAACCGTCCCAACTCTCGTTTGCGGGAGCACATGCCTTACTTCATTGAGTCAGCATCTCTTGAAGCAAAAGACTACCTGAAAATCAATTCACCAGAAGAGATAAAATTCTTAGACCCTGCAAGTGGTAGCGGGCATATTCTGGTATATGCATTTGACTTGCTAACCAAAATATATGAAGAAGAAGGTTACAACATCACTGAAATCCCCCAATTCATAATTGAAAAAAACCTGTATGGGTTTGAAATTGACGAACGTGCAGCACAACTTTCAGCACTGGTATTAATGATGAAAGCACGGGAATACCATCACAGAGTATTCCGCAAAAAACTCAACCCCAACATCCTTCACTTTCAGGATTTGTATGCAACTAAAGATGAAATCAAAGAAATAAATCAATCATTGGAAGTCCAGATTTCGAATGAATTGATGCATGATTTGCTACTGATGCAACAAGCCACCAACTTTGGTTCCTTAATTATTCCACATACATATATCAATGAAACAGAGCGGGTATTTAATAAACTCAACCAATTTCTACCCAATGCAGATGTATTCCATCGTAACAGCATGGAATTTTTAATCGGTTCTATAGAACAATTACAAATGCTTTCACAGAAATTTCATTGTGTAGTGGCAAATCCACCATATATGGGTGGTGGAAATATGAATCCTGCTTTAACAGAATTTGTTAAGATTAATTATCCAGATAGTAAAGCAGACCTGATGGCTTGTTTCATGGAGATTGGGTTGACATTGATAGAAGAAAAAGGGTTTTTGGGAATGATTAATCAACACAGTTGGATGTTTTTAAGTAGTTATGAGGCACTTAGAGAAAAACTAATAAAAAACACTTTTATTGATACACTTCTACATTTGGGTGCAAGAACTTTCCCTGAAATTAGTGGTGAAGTAGTTCAAAATGCAGCTTTTACAATTTGGAATCATAGTTATAATTATGATGGTATATATATAAGATTAGTTGACTTAGGCAATGCTGAACTGAAACGTAATAAGACGATTGAAGCCATCCATGACAAAGGATGCGAATGGTTATATAAGACTAATCAGCGAAACTTTCAAAAAATGCCAAGTAGTCCAATAGGATATTGGATAGATAAAAAAGTTATTTCAAAATTTTCAAGTGGAACATTAAAGGATATTGGAGTTGGTCGTAATGGAATTACTACGGGAAACAATGAACGCTTTTTAAGAGAGTGGTACGAAATAAGTGTTTTTGGTTTGGAATTTCATTCCCTCGGGAAACCACAAAAGAAATGGATTCCATATCGCAAAGGAGGAAGTTTTCAAAAATGGTATGGTAATAACAATCTTTTCATTGACTGGACAAATAATGGATATCTGTTGAAAGATAATCCTAACACCATAATCAGAAATCCCGATTATTATTTTCAAGAAGGTTTAACATGGTCTTTAACTGGTTCTTCAGGTTTTGGTGCAAGATATTGTGATATTGGTGGTGCGTTTGATGTCAATGGGATGACTTATTTCCCTAATGATAAAATACAAATGCGGTCGATACTATCATTCCTTAATTCAGTAATTGCAGAAAAACTTCTTGAATTAATCAATCCAACATTAGCCTTTCAATCAGGGAATATTGAGTCTTTACCAATTCTATTAGGCGATATTAATAAAATAGAGCCAATTGTTAATGCCTGTTTAAAATTAACAATGGAGTACCACAGTTCACTTGAAATAAATTGGACGTACAAAAATTCAAGAATTTTAGAAGAAATCATAAATGATTCATTTGAAGACACGTGTGAAATGACCAGTGACAAATGGATGCATAAATTCAATTCACTGCGAAGTTTAGAAGAAGAGAATAATAAGATATTAATCGAGACTCATGGACTTGAAGGGTGTTTTAATGCTCATGTTTCAGAAAATCAAATTACGATTCTGCGTGAACTATTTGATGGGGAGTGCACTACTATTGATTTCTCGTTATTATCAAGAGAATTTATGAGTCATTCAGTTGGTTGTATGTTTGGTCGTTATAGCCTTGATAATGAGGGATTGATATTGGCAAATCAAGGTCAGACATTTCAGGATTATTTAAACGAAATTGGCAAATCCATCACAGAGTGCAATTTCCTACCTGATAAAGACAACATTATTCCAATCCTTGATGATGAATGGTTTGAAGACGATATAGTAGGCAAATTCCACCAATTTTTGATGGTGACCTTTGGAGAAAAGAATTTTAATAAAAACCTTGCGTTTGTCGAAGAACAGATTGGCAAAGACATTCGGAAGTATTTCATCAAAGATTTTTATCCTGACCACATTAAACGGTACAAGAAACGCCCAATCTACTGGATGTTTTCATCACCCAAAGGGTCATTCAATGTGTTGATTTACATGCACCGTTACACGCCAGATACGGTCAGCAACATTTTGAACAAGTACCTAAAGGAGTTTATTGGCAAATTAAAAACTCGCAAGGAACATCTTGAACATGTTCAGGTCAGTGGTTCAGTTTCCGAAAAAAACAAAGCCATTAAAGAAATTGACAACATAGAAAAGATGCTGGTTGAACTGCATGAATATGAAAGAGATATTCTCTACCCACTGGCAACAGAACGCATTGAAATTGATTTGGATGATGGTGTGCTTGTGAATTATAACAAGTTTGGGAAAGCGGTGAAAGAAGTGAATGGGTTAAATGACCCTGCCACCAAAAAGAAGGTGAGACAGTTTGATTGGATTGATGCATCACAAATACGCTAATAATGACACGAGCAGAAGCAGAAAAAATACTTCAAGCCAAATTTGGTTTTTCATTCTTTTATGATGAACAGTGGGAAGCAATTAACAAGCTATTAAACGGTCAACGGATATTAATGATTCAGAGAACAGGATTTGGCAAATCACTCGTTTTTCAATATGCTGGAATTATGCTTCAAGGTACTACTGTCATTTTTTCTCCTTTGATTGCACTCATGCGTGAACAAGTCAATCGATTGAAGGAACTTGGCATTCCTGCTGCATACATTAACTCCACACTTACACCAGAAGAAAAGGTTGCAGCGTTACAAAATGCTGAACGTGGCAAATACAAACTACTTTACATTGCACCTGAGCGACAGGAAGATGAAGAGTGGCAACAGGTAGTACAACGAATGCGATTGGGAATGGTTGTGGTGGACGAAGCGCATTGTATTTCAACATGGGGTCATGATTTTCGACCATCCTACCGTAGAATCGTTAATGTTGTTAAACAACTTCAGAAGGATTTTCCAGTTCTTGCTTGTACCGCCACTGCTACTTTACGTGTTCAACGAGACATTGAAGTCCAGTTTGACAACTCTCGTTTGACAGTATTGCGAGGTAATCTTAGCAGACCAAACTTTGCTCTGAGAGTTATTCATTGCGACAAGCAGGAAGATAAGATGACAGGAGTACTGCGAATTGTTTCATCCATACAGGGGACTGGAGTAATTTATTGTGGGACACAAGCAGAAACAGAGATATACTCAAAGTGGCTTGTTTTTAATGGAATTAAGGTGACCAATTATAATGCGGGACTGGATGATGATACAAGGAAAAGGATTGAAATTGATTTTGTGAATGATGTTTATAAATGTGTGGTTTCTACAAATGCATTGGGTATGGGAATGGACAAACCGAATTTGAGATTCGTCATTCACACTCAGATACCCGCCTCGCCTTTGCATTATTATCAGGAAATAGGTCGTGCAGGTAGAGATGGCTTAAACACTCAAGTAGTATTGTTTTATACTCCTGATGATGATGAGTTGCCCCAGTCATTCATTAAAAACAATAAACCAGCCATAAAATACTACCATAAATTAATTGAGATACTTAGAACAGAATCATTGGGATTACATGGAATCATTAGAAAAATTAACCTGAAACAAACATCTGTAAATGTACTGCTTGCCGACTTAATAGACCAAGGCATTATTGTTAAGAATTCCAGCAGCAGTAGTCCTCGTTATGAATTAAAATTTAATGCGCCACAACTCAATACTCAGGGATTTGAAGAATTACGGAATGCTAAGCTGGCAGACTATGAACACATGAAAGGATACATGTCCACCAAAACTTGTAGAATGAGTTATCTCCAGAATTATTTGGGTGACAGAGTAACCAGTTCCTGTGGCAAATGCGATAATGATTTGGGTAAGAACTTCATAATCAAAGCGACACCCGAAGAACTAACTAAAATACAAGAATTCAGAGAGAGTTACTTCCCTGTTTTAGAGGTACAGAATAAAACAAGTATCCTGATTGATGGAGTGGCAGCATCTTGGTATGGTGTTACAAATGTTGGCACGATGCTGCATGCAAGCAAATATGAACATGGTGGTGATTTCCCTGACTACCTCTTGCGTTTGACATTAAAAGCATTTCGAAGTCATTTCAAGAATATGAAGTTTGATTTGGTAATGTATGTGCCACCAACAATTTCTGGTGACCTTGTGAAAAACTTTGCAGAGAAGGTTGCACGAACTTTAAGATTTGAATTTTCAAATGGGATTGTTAAGACCAAAGTGACAGAGGCACAAAAAGTCTTTGAATCAGCAATTGGGAAAAAGGAAAATCTGAAGGATGCATTTGTAACTCAAACAAATGTTAAAGGAAAGAAAATACTATTAATCGATGATATTTTTGATAGCGGTTCAACTATCAAAGAAATTGCCGATATGCTTAAACATCATGGAGCAGAACTTGTTGCGCCACTTGTAATTGCTAAAACTGTTGGGGGAAGATAATATGAATGATAATCCAATTCCTTATTGGATGGCATTTGCCCATGCAAGAAATTTTTCGAACAAACGAAAAATGGAATTCTTGATTGAAGTAGTTCACAATAAAGAAACAATCGAGAGTGCCCTGCGCAAAATTAAATCTGGAGATAAGTTGGGATTTAACTTTGCCGAAAAAGAGTGGGACGGTATTTATGAAGCCACTTCAGAAGTGCCAAATAACTCATTCTTGGCAGAAAAACTCATTGACCAAGGCATTGAGATAGTAAGTGTGATGGAGCAATATGCTTATCCTAAGGTTCTGAAGGAGAACTTAAAAAAAGACGCACCAATTGTAATTTATACCAAGGGCAATGCAGATTTGCTCAATAAGAACAGTATTGCAATTGTGGGGTCAAGAAATTGTTCCAGAAAATCACTTGATTTTACGGATAATATTGCCAAAAATGCAGTTGCACAAAAGTCTGTCATCGTAAGCGGCTTTGCCAAAGGAATTGATAAGCAAGCCTTAGATTCTGCACTTAAATATAAAGGGCAAAGCATTATAGTATTGCCACAAGGGATAGAAACATACAAAGACAAAGCATACTATGCTCCTATTGTTCGTGGAGATGTTTTGGTAATTAGCACCTATCATCCAAAAGTACCATGGTCAGTAGGATTAGCTATGGATAGGAATAAAATCATCTATGGTTTGGCAAAAGAAATTTATGCTGCAGAATCAAGTGATTCAGGTGGTACTTGGGAAGGAGTACTTGATGGAATTAAAAGAGGCAGGAAGGTATTTGTCAGATTCGCAACTGCTGACGAAAAAAATGCAAACAACTATCTTATCAGTAGAGGGGCAGTCCCAGTCGACATGACAGGTAAAATAATCGAGAAAGATAAAATTTCTTTGACCACTGTTCAGGAATCAGAAACACAACTCGAAGACAGGGAGATACATAATTATACTGATAAGGAAATTGTTGAAAAGGTTATTCAAGAACTTAAAATACGTAAAGGTAAAGGCATTATAGTAAGCGAAGTAATTGAGTTATGCAGCTTGAATAAGAAAGACTCATCCAGAGTAAACAAACTTCTTTCAAATCATCCTGAACTGACCAAAAGTAAGAAAGGTAGGACAAATTCTTACCTTCTGAAAAATCAACTGCCACAGCAAACAAGCATTTTTTAAGAAATGACATGAACAAGATAGAGGAAGCATTATCAAAACTTTTCGACAAGCATCGTATCATCTTTTGGTACGATGAGAATGAACAACTGAAGCAAGAGTTTGATGAGTTGGCTTTGGGTGGTGTGGAAAAGGTGATTGTCGGGAATAACCAGTTCTACATTAAATATCTCGTAACGAAAGAAAAATTAAGTAGTAAGTTTTTGCTTTATCTGCCTTACAAGAAGCCAAATAATGCTGAAAACTGGCTATTGGACTTGGAACTTGCCCACTACGTTTTTCAAACCAGACAGGAAGCCATGTTTGCTCAGGAATTGGAACTGGACTATGATTTTACTGACCTGATTGCTGAGCACATTGAGTTTTTCAAAAATAAAGAACGGAGGGTGTATTTGAAAGAACTGCTTGGGAAAGATGATGATTACCAAGCTATCCGCTACAAGATGCTGGCAGTCCTTTTTAACACTGATAATGTAAGCCTTGTTTCCTTCCTTCAGATTCACGCCTCAGCCTTCAGTGATGGCAATGAACGATACGACAGGGAACTGGAACGCTATAACTTGAAAAACTTCTACTGGAAAGAAATTGCACGGAAATATGGCTATAACAATGAAACGCCAGCAATATATGATTTCCTGCTGGAAGTATTCAATAACAATTTCTCTATAGGGAAAAAGACAGGTATTGCAAAAGAATCGAAAATATTAATTGGCATATGGAAGGATTCCATATCCTATCAACAGGCATATCGTAAACTTTCACAAAGAATTGCTGGGGATTTAAAAGTTGAATCAACTTTGAATACTGTCAGGGTGGATGATATTATTCAGGATGATTTATTCGAACTGATTGACAAACGAATTATCTCAGAACTGGCACAATTAATATGCGAAGAAACCATTTCCAATGAGAGATTGAGCCAACTGATTAAGCAGAGAGAAAACAAATACTGGTATCCTGATTACGAAGATTTTTATGCTTGTCTTGAAAATAGCATGCTGATGATAACATCGGTTAGAAAAGCTGACAAGCTAAAAGTCGAATCATTTGTGGAAGGTGCTCAGTCTTACGTTCAGAACCTTTTTAAAATCGACAACTACTATCGAAAATATATCACCCATTATCGCAAAGCCAAACAAAATAAAGTATTGCAGCCATTGACCGAGAAAGTGGAGAAAGTGTATTGCAACGATTGGCTGCTAAATTACGGTAACAAATGGCAGAAGGTCATTGATTCGACAGAGAAATGGTATAACCAGCCAAAAGTAGCACAGCACAGGTTCTTTACTGACCATATTAAACCATTTACTACCAAGGGACAACGGCTATTCATCATCATTTCTGACGGCTTACGCTATGAATGTGGCTGGGAGTACTTGCAGAAAATCCAGACTGAAAAACGTTTTGAGGGGGAACTGGAATACATGATTTCATCGCTCCCATCCTATACTCAGTTAGGAATGGCAGCACTTCTTCCCAACGTTAATATGACATTCCAGCCAGATAGTGAATACGTCTTTATCAACGGGAATTCTACCCAAGGGGTGCAAGCAAGAAGCAAGATACTGGAACAGATGGCTGGAGTAAGAGCCACTGCAATTGGAGCAGAGGACTTCATGAAAATGAACTCAGCAACCGATGGTCGTGAATTTGTGAAGCAATACGACTTGATTTATATCTACCACAACCGAATTGATAAGGTAGGTGATGACAAAACATCTGAAGAAAAAGTATTTGAAGCTGTAGAGCAGGAACTGGAATTTCTAATGGATGTGATAAAAAAAATCGCCAATATGAATGGCAATAATATGTTTATCACGGCTGACCATGGCTTCTTGTACCAGAATAAGGAACTGGAAGAAAGCGATTTTTCAATTGGTGAGGTCAAAGGTGATATCTGGAAGGAATCCAGACGGTACGTTATCGGGAAGAACCTGAAAGGAGATGCCAGCACCAAACATTTCACTGCAGAACAACTTAATCTGTCAGGTGATGCAGAGGTGTTGATTCCAAAATCCATAAACAGGATTCGAATTAAAGGCGCAGGTTCAAGATATGTGCATGGTGGAGCATCGCTGCAGGAAATAGTGATACCCCTGTTAAAAGTCACGAAAACACGTCAGGACACGACAAAACAGGTGGATGTGGATATCATCAAATCAACAGATAAGATTACCACTAATATTTTGGCAGTTTCATTCCTGCAAACCGACTTGGTAAGTGAAAAGGTATTGCCAAGGCAAATCCGCAGTGCCATTTATGCAGAAGATGGAGAGGTGCTTAGTGACCAGTTTACTTACAATTTTGATATCGCTGAAGGCACTGAAAGAATGCGTGAGGTGAAGCATCGCTTCCACCTGAGTTCCAGAGCCAGTGGTAAATACAAGAATCAAAGGGTGAAATTGTTGCTGGAAGAACCAGTGGAAGGTTCAAGCAAATGGAAAACGTACAAAGAATATACCTACACATTGAATATTTCATTTACAAACGACTTTGACGAGATGTAATATGAATGAACTGGATAAAAAAATAAACCAGCATTTCGCTGGCAAAGTGGTCAGAAAAGACCTGACCAAGTTGGTGAAAGGAAATGCCATAGTACCGACATACGTACTGGAGTACCTGCTTGGACAATATTGTGCCACAGACGATGAACCTACAATTGCTCAAGGAGTTGAGACGGTTAAAGACATTATTGCAAAGCATTTTGTTCACCGTGATGAAGCACAACTTATTAAATCCACAATCAGAGAAACCAAATCACATCGGATTATCGATAAGGTTTTGGTCAGATTGAATGACAAGAGAGATATGTATGAAACATCTTTTTCGAATCTCGGTCTCACCAAAGTTCCGATAAATGAAGGGATTGTAAAACAGAACCAGAAGTTGCTGTCTGGTGGAGTATGGTGCTTGGTCACGATGGGGTATCAGCCATCTGAAGAAAGAGATGCATCTCCTTGGGTAATCGAGAACCTGAAACCCATCCAGATATCACATGTTGATGTAGATGAATACAAGGAAATTCGTGGGAACTTCAGTACGGATGAATGGATTGACCTGCTGATGCAATCCATTGGACTTAACCCTGAAGAATTCACCTTCCGTTCGAAACTTATTCAGTTGGCACGCTTAATCCCGTTTTGCGAGAATAATTACAACTTGATAGAACTCGGACCTAAGGGGACGGGGAAAAGCCATATCTACTCAGAAATGTCTCCGCATGGCATCCTTATATCAGGTGGTGAAGTCAGCAAAGCCAAATTGTTTGTAAACAACAGTAATGGTGATATTGGTTTGGTTGGTTACTGGGATGTGGTCGCATATGACGAGTTTGCAGGAAGGAGTAAGAAGGTTGAAAGGGCATTGGTTGATATCATGAAGAACTACATGGCAAACAAGTCTTTCAGTCGTGGCAAAGAAATATATGGAGCAGCAGCATCAATGGCATTTATCGGCAACACTGAACATCCAGTGCCTTATATGCTGAAGCACAGTAATCTTTTTGATGCATTACCAAAAGAATATTATGATACGGCATTTCTGGATAGGGTTCACTGCTACTTGGCAGGATGGGAAGTACAAAAGCTACGTAATGAAATGTTTACGGATAATTATGGCTTCATAGTAGATTATCTGGCAGAAGTGATGAAGGAACTTCGTAAAGAAGACCGAATGAATGATTATACCAGATTTTATGATTTATCCGATTCAATAACTACACGTGACAAAACATCCATCGCCAAGACTTTTTCTGGACTTGCGAAGGTCATATTCCCACATGGCGAATTTTCTGAAGAAGAGGCACGTTTGATACTTGAATTTTCTATTGAAAACAGAAAAAGGGTGAAAGACCAACTCCGCAAGATAGATGAAACATTTGAAAAAGTTGACTTCTCATATATCAACAAGAGAACCAACAAAAAAACCTTCGTCCAGACACTTGAATACATTGAGAACAAGAAGCTGTTGGGATTGGATGATGATGAACCAATGCCAGAGGTGATTCAGGTAAAAATCAAGAAGGAAGTATCAACAAAAGGTTTTGAATTATCCGAAGGTCAGAAAGTGATACGTGATAACCAGTCTGGGATTTCATATGATATGCTTTTCGGAGCATATCTAATCGGTGCAAAAGAAATTACCGTCACCGACCCGTACATCCGTTTGCCATATCAACTCCGCAACTTCATGGAATTCGCAAAACTGGTCTCAACGAAAAAGGATGAATTGGAAGAGGTGAAACTTCATCTGATTACCAACAACAACGAAGAATACATTGAAAATTCAAAGGAAGCCTTTAAAGAAATGGCTGACTCATTGGAATTACTTGGAATACAGTTTACATATGAATTTGTTGAAAGTACACACGACCGTTCGATAGTGCTGGATAATGGATGGAAAATAGTCCTTGGTCGTGGACTGGACATTTACCAGAAAACAAATGGGTGGTATGATATTGCGGAGTATTATCAGGAGAAGAGGTTGTGCAAGGGATGTGAGGTGACGTATGTAAAAATAAAATAATGGAAAGAACAAATACCCCAATACCCAAATTATCAGAAAATCTAAGTTCGGATACGCTTTTTACGTTCACTTCGAGATTAGATTATATGATGGACATGCTTGAAAACGGAATTAAACCAAGGTACATTTTTGAACGCATTCCCATACCTGATAAGACATGGTACTATATTGTCGCAGCCAAATGTTTCTGCGATATCCCATTGGGAATGATTAAATCACATTTAAATTGGTTTGGAAATTACGGATTGGGTATTAATAAAAGATACCTTCAGAAATTAGGTGTAAGTCCTGTAATTTACATACATAATGACTCAAATTGGATAATAAAAGCATTAATCGATAACGGGATTAAAGAACTTGATAAATATCCAACCTTACCATTTTTGAAAAGATACTTCGGGGACGATTATAAACTTCAAGAAGATGGAACTTACAAAAGACATCATAGGAAATTCTATGATGAACGAGAATGGAGATATATACCCCAAAAGAATAAACTTTCTTCTGGAAGTGATGTAAGTAAAATTGAGGATGGATTTGAGATTGTGAGGGTGAAAAACAGTGAACAGAGATATGATTACTCAAAAATAAAAATTGACCCTGAAAACATAGAATATTTGATAATCGACAAGTTTACCGAATTTAAAGAGTTAAAAAGCAGATTGAGGGTCATTTATCAAAATGATGATGACTATGAATTAATGCTATCAAAAATACTAATCGCAGCAAGAATTGTAAGAGATTTCTAATGGCTAACAGTTATTTTACTTCTGGATGAAAAGACAAGAATATATAAATAAAATTGTAAGATATTCTGCTATTTTCATAAATGAAATTGAAGGATTTAGCGCATTGAATCAGTATGATATAAACATACATGCGGAAAATTTTTATATACCTGTTTTTAATGAATTATTTGGACTCTCCTTAGAAAATATTAACGTTACTCAGAAAAGAAATTTTCCAGCCATAGATTTAGCCGACTTTCAAAAAAAGGTTGCAATACAAATTACTTCAACAAATACCAGCCAGAAAGTATATGATACACTTAAAACCTTTTTTGAAAACGATTTACAAAAATATTTCGATGTTATATACATCTACATCATCAATAACAAAGCCGTAAAAATAAATGAGAATAAAATAAATGAAATCATTCCCTCAGAGTTTACTTTTTCGCCCAACCAGAACATAATTGATAATAGTGAATTATTACGGAAAATCAATTCACTTCAATCAATTGCGAAAATAGAGTATATCGCTAAGATATTTGAACAGGAATTTTCAGATGTTCAGTTAGAACTAAGAAGACTTACTTACCAATCAGGTTCACTTAAAAATGAAGCAGAGAATATTTTCCCAAATCTTCTGGGTGTAAATTTCCCTACCTCTCTTTACAAAGCACAACTTAATATTGATGAAGAATCATTATCTGATGAACTTAATCAATACCTTACAGGGATTGGTAAAAGAAAAATTAAAAAGTTTCGTACTGAAAAACTTATTAAACAAGCACTTAGGAAATACTATTCAAAAAATGATGATTGGGTCTTATTTGAAAAGTGGATTTACACTTTTAGGGATTTATCAGATAACAAAGAGGCTTTAAGTAGGATAATTGATGCTGGTACAATTACTGAAATTGATTGTGATGATTTTTATAGCGCAAATGAAGATTATGAAAGGGTTTTTAAAAACATATTAAGAAGGACTTTCGGAGAATTTTGCAAGACTAAGGGCATAGAGTGGTTCGGAAAGAAGAAAATATTCAGGTTCGCAAATAATTATGATAATCCGTCTGAAAAGAGAATAAAATGGAAAGGGAAGAAAGAAGCAACAAAAACTGTTATTTCTGCAATTCGTTATAAAAAAGATAATCATATTATTTGTTTTAGAAATCTTGCATTTCATTGTGCCTTTATTAACATTGATAGTAAATGGTACATTGTAATTAATCCAACATGGAGTTTCACAAATACATATGGATATAAGCAAAGTCGATTTGAACCTTATTATATGTCTGGAATAAAAAGAATGGAAAACAATAAATCTGTTTATAATTACTATCGGTTCTTCGGATATTATCTTGCTTATAATGATTTATTTACGAAGCCTTATCCTTTCATCAGCATACACCCTATTTCACCATTGACACTTTTGCCAAGAATCGATGAGATAAAATGGTTACCAATAAAGTCACAAACTATGCAAAAGGAAATTATTGACTCAGATATACAAATAGATAATGAATTGTTTGACGATAGTTTTTTTGAATGATGAAAATTAGATATATAGATGAGCCTTCAATGCAATTCGGCACAAACCAACATGTTTGTCCAAAGGCTGGTATATATGAGTTCAGTCCTTTTGATATTAACCAAGTCAGACCTGAAAAGATAACAATTGGAATCATTGGTAAAGGTGAAAGTATTGAAAAAGTTTTGAGATGGTTAGAATCATGCAAATCTCACATAGAAGGGAAGGGTAGTAAAATCCCGCATCCAAATTTGTTTTTTAACTTTTGTGGTTTTAACAAAAGTATTGGATTCCATAGCGAAGTTGTATATGATGATTCCTACATAAGAAAACTCAATAATTCAGAATTTGACAGAATTATCAAAAATCATAAAGACCTTGAAATACGCATAAAGGAGATTGCTGCATTGTACTTGGGAGAAATAAAATATCTTACAAAAAATAAAAAACCAGATGTTATCATTTGTGCATTATCTGAGAATTTTATTTCATTCATCCAACAAGAAGAACAGCAAAAAACCGATGATGATGAGATGTCTAATGATACCGTGGAAATAGATGATGAATCACTTCCTGAGAAAGAACAAAATTTCAGAAGATATTTGAAGGCTAAGGCGATGCAATTTAATGTCCCCATTCAGATAGTGAGAGACAGAATTGCATCTCCAACCTCAGAGATGCAAGATGAAGCAACTATAGCATGGAACTTCTTCACCGCATTGTACTATAAAGCCTCTGGGACGCCTTGGGCAATGATAAGAAAAGATGCTTCCGATGCGACATGTTATGCTGGAATAAGTTTCTATAGGAGTCGTGATAGGAAACGAACTGAAACGAGTATTGCTCAAATCTTTAATGAACTTGGAAACGGTGTAATTCTACGGGGAGAAGAAATTCTTTTGAAAAAGAATGATTTAACTCCACATCTGTCCGAGGAACAGGCAAACAATATCCTTACTCAATCCTTAAAAGAATATTATGATGCCGTTAAGATATTCCCAAAAAGGTTAGTACTACACAAAACGTCCAATTTCAGTGATTCAGAAATTATTGGATTTAAAAAAGCTGCAGAAACATTTTATATAAATCAGGTAGATTTGATTTCGATACAATCCACAGATTTAAGATTATATCGTCAGGGCAATTATCCACCACTTAGAGGAACTCATTTAGGTATTTCTGAAACTCATCACCTTTTGTATACAAGAGGGTCTGTCCCATATTATGAAACTTATGCTGGGAAATATATCCCAAGTCCATTAGAAGTTAAGATAGCATCTTTTGATGAATCTCCCAATCTGATTTGTGATGAAATTATTGCGTTGACAAAAATGAACTGGAATAATACTCAATTTGATAGAAGATTACCGATAACATTAGAATGTGCAAGAAATGTAGGGGAAATTTTAAAATATCTTGATTTCAATGATACCATGCAATTGAAATATAGTTTTTATATGTGAAGGTAACTACATCAAACCAAACAAACCGTCCCAGCAAACAATTGATGTCAGGAAATCAGCATCGGCATCCATCGATTTTCCGTTATCATCCCCCCCTGTAAAAACATGGCAAAATAAGGGTTCGTTTATTTTGGTCAGTCGGCAATAATTTAACATCTACCATTGACCATCACCATCAGTCTCCAGAAGTATTGGCATAAGCTATTTTTGATTATACCACACTGGTCGCTGGTATATATATAATAAGGTAAGCGATTGCTTCAATTAAAAATAAATCAAAAAAAGTCCAATTTCCTTGCAACATTTTCATAGGTTCTTTACGTACCATTCCCCACGACATTGAATTATTAACCAATTAAAATATCGAACCATGAAAACAATTAATGAATCAGCAAATCAGCTAAAGGAAATCATGTTGCAGGGTATGTTTGCAAATTTTAAAAAGGATGGGAGTGTAGCATCCGTGTTCTTTTTCTTAAAAGAAAATCAACCATGCCTAAGTTTAATTCCACCTGAATTTCTTTCAAGTCATGAAGGGAAGGTAATGTTCAGCCAATTATTAAGGGAAATAAGCAATGACCCTCGTGTAACAGCAGTTGGCTTAATATATGAAGCGTATATGGCTTGCACAGAAAATGGAAGCCAGTTAGGTAAATTATTAGACAGTGGGAATTTGAGAGTCGCTGACCTCAAGACGAAGCAGGATGTAATAGTTATGCTTTTTGACACACTTGAACGTCAAGAAGCATTTATTTTCCCCGTAGATATTAAGAACAGAACAATTGGAGAAAGATTTAATATGCCAGATGGTGTAATCAATGGGTTATTTGCAAATCTCTTTAAGGATGCAGCATAATTAGTGCATAACCCTGATTTTACTTCATATTATCACGAGAAGATATATGGAGACAACTACCACCTGTTCTTATGTTCAGGTGGTCAGTGTTTGTATATCAGCCAATGACCAGAACCACCAATCATCATCGATTTCCATATTCCATGACAGATTATAACACCTGTTGGTTTTAAGGTCTTGTACATTCAAATAAATAATCCCTTCGTAATATTGGAAGTTTAGCAGCCTGATAGCAGCTATTTCTTCACCAACAACTTTCTTCTCCACCTTCAAGTAGGGCATGCCCTTGGTGAGTCGTTTGTCAGTGGTCATTATAAATGGCAAATCAAGAATAATTGTGTCAGGTGCAATGTAATCAAGAACCAGATGACCTGAAGCATTTATATATGGTTCATTATTCATCCTCAAGTTCCAATAAGTCAGCATCATCATAATCACTGGCGATTTCATTATAAACCATATCCTTTATGTCGTTCCAGCGAATGGCATAATGCTCTGGATGTTCATTATTAACATCCAGATTGACCTCAGCATAACACCCTGTGTCAGGGTTGGTAAACAGCATCTGGAGAAAGCCGCCATTGTAATCCACGCTTTTTAAATCGTATAATCCAAAACCCCTATTGTTTACCAGTAGATATCGCTGACCAAATCCCATATCAAGCGATGATTCGTCACGATATAAGAAAATCGAAAGATATTTGTACTTACCAGCATGCATTGCCTCAATCAGTTCAGGCAGGTCTGCTGGATATGTGTTATAAGTTGATTTTTCCATTGAAAGCTATTTTTTTATAAATACTCCCAAAATCTGTTTGGGGATGTCATGATGAAGTCCGTATTCAGTACAATGGTATCTTCAGTAACGTATTCCAGTACATTCCTTCCAGCACCATTGATAGATGACCTTGGCTGGATGTTTAATGTGTTATTGTCTGGTTCAGTTGCCATAGCTGGTACAATATAAGAGTGTACAATACCACTTAAAGGTATCCCCCCGTACTCCCCCCTGTTTACCCCCCCACGCCAGTAGGGACTGTGGGTACTGCATATAAATACTTTTTAATTATAATCCATGCAGCAATAAAACACTTCCAAAATCCTGATTGTCACAAATTTCCCCCAATAAAAAATTGCTTGAAAATTTCCCAAAAATTGAAATTAATTTGAAAAAGGAAGTACTGGATGTGCTTATTGTATAAAAGCCATAGTAAGAAAAATCACTTTGGTGATTATCAACGTGTTGGGATGAGGGTTCGACACCCGCCAGTTCATGAACCTTTGTGCTTTCTGGCTAATTTTAAGTTAGTCGGTTCACTGAAGATTTGCAACTAAGTGATACGTGGTAGCAAACACGGCAAGTAAGCAACAAACCATCGATGTTTGAGTGCATTTTTGTACATTTGTTTCAGTAAGCCGTTCTTTGCTATTTTGACGAACAAAATTAGCCAATTGTTAACCCCATTTTTGGGATGTAACGTGTAAGCAATTGAATTATAATGCATATGATGTGGCAGGGAATGAAGTTATACGCTCCACAATGGACTCTAACCCAATCAGTTAGGGTCTTTTTGTTATCCTCTCGCTGCGCAGGAACATTCAACGTTTCCGCTACTGTATGTAACGCAAGCGTGCATATACTGAGCAAACGCAATAACGCACCTGCGCAACCCTCTCGATTTCAACACTTACACAGGCGTCAAGTTTTTGCAGCCGCCACCCGAAATGTTAAAAAATGGGT
>Ga0302247_1000849_pt1 | contig 26164 bp, 28 predicted proteins | sample AAG_UR_Ile_MG_FD_193529 | JGI IMG/M metagenome (GOLD analysis project Ga0302247, IMG submission 193529) | Enriched activated sludge microbial communities from anaerobic digester in WTTP, New Holstein, Wisconsin, United States - AAG_UR_Ile | ecosystem: Engineered > Bioreactor > Anaerobic >...
CCCACATCTCCACAGGCGCAACAACCGCTACAACCAGAAATGGCTAAAGCGGCATGAGAAAAAGGGGTAAATCCATGGACCTTAATTTACCCCGCTTGCTGGTCTAAACGACGGGGTGCAGCTCAAAGCAGCGCAAAGGCGTCGCTCATAAAAAGCCATTTGCCGACGGCAGGCACAGGGCGCACGTCGCCATCGGGCACAACGGACAGGTCGGGCTCTTTTCCAAGAACCCTGGTATCCCGGACAAGGCGGATGACCTGTTCGAGATTTTTTTCGAGATTAACGTTCTGTCGTGAGCCCTGATCTTTTTCAATCGAACTTTTTTCAGATAACATCGACCACATCATTTATTTCACATACAAAGGAAGGCAGCCTGTATACAAAAAGCGTCGCCATTAAAAAAGCTAAATCAGAAATGGAAATGTCAGGTGTGGCGTTAAAGTTACGGAAAAAGACTCAATTTTGATATGGAATAAATCCATTATACGGGGGCGAATCAAAAGTGAGGGGGAAATGCGTCCGTTCGTTATAATTTATCTTCCAACGGTTTTAAATCTTCTATATATTTCACTCCCTTTAACCTTCCTGATTCGTTTCCTGAGGAAAAAATGAAGCGTTTTGCATGGCTTATTCCCGCTTTGGCTGTTTTCTTCACGCTTTCTCATCCGCTGTCGGCGTTGAGCGACGATTTCCTTATTATGCCTGGCGATATTCTGCAGGTTACCGTCTGGAAAGAGGAAGGCATGGATCGCGAGGTCATTGTTTTGCCTGACGGTTCAATCACTTTTCCTCTGGCAGGGACGATCACGGTCCAAAATATCACAACCGCCGAAGCCGAGGGGCTAATTAAGGAAAAGCTGGCAAAGTCCATTCCCGATGCCGCCGTGACCGTCGCCGTAAAGGCGCCGCTTGGGCATAAAGTCAATGTGTTAGGGCAGGTGCAGAAGCCCGGCGAGGTCTTGATGCCTTCCGAAATGAGCGTTATGCAGGCCTTGAGTCAGGCGGGCGGCCTCACGGCGTTTGCCAGCGAGAACAGCATCACCATCATCCGGAAAGGCCCGGAAGGGAAGGAATCCATCCCCTTCGCCTATGATAGCGTCGCCAGCGGCCGCCATCCTGAAAACGACATTCTCTTGAAGCCGGGCGATGTCATTGTCGTGCCGACGTCAGGGCTTTTTTAGCCGATGTTTGTCCCTTTCGATCTTCTTTCGCTGAAAGACCGCGGATACGGGCGGGTGGGACTGGTATGTCTTGGAGTTCTTTGTTTTTTGCCGGGGACGGCGTGGGCTTCAGGCCTTGAGGTTGAAACGGAACTTTCGGAAACGGGATCCGTGGATTCAAACCCGCGCATGCTGACGCACGGCGAGAAGACGCTTTACGGTTCGACGACGACGCCTGTTTTGATCCTGAAGGCCCAAACGCCCACCGTTTTTGCCAACGTGGAGACGTCGGCGGACGTGAACCAATACGACCAGTCGTCCTACAATTCGAACGATTTTCATGGAAAGTCGGACCTGACGAAACGCTATGAGCTTTGGCAGGCGGACCTGAGCTGTTCGGCCGATTACGACACTGCGCGCGCGAGCGAACTGACGCTGTTCGGGCGGGACGTCGGCATCGTTCGCCATCTCGGCTACCGTTTTTCGCCCCAGATAACGTATTCGATGTCGCCGCGCGACAAGATCAGCGCCGGCGGCGCGTATGCGTTTTCCAGATACGACAGCGAAAGTTTGACGGACTATTCGGTCGCGACCGTCAACACGGCCTACGCCCGTAGTCTGACCCCTCTGCACACGGGGATTTTCTCCGTTCAGGCCCAGCGGTACCAGACGAAAGCATGGAACAACGCGCGTATCGACAGCATCGGCCCGTCGTTCGGGTGGAACGCCCAATTTTCACCCGAATTGTCGCTTCAAATCTCTGCGGGTTTTCAGACATCGCGCGAAGAAGCCGACGATCTATCTTCCCAGCCGTGGACGTGGAATTATGTCTTTTCGGGAAAGATGGCGTGGAAAAGCGAACAGGACGATCTTTCCCTTTCGGCGACGCGCCAGCGACAGCCATACGCCAATGGAACGGAATCTCTGTTGACCGGTTTTTCAGTCAAGGACACGCATACGTTGAACGATCTGTTTTCCTTGAGCGTGCTGGGGAGCTACCAATACGCACAAAGCCCGGCGCAAGCCGGGACGGACCTGAACGACAGGATTACGGGGCAAACGGGCCTGTCCTACCATGTTCTGGAAAACGTAGATATTACAGCAAGTTATAAATATCGGCGTGAGACGTATACGAACGAGGACAGAACCGCGCAACAAAATGTCGGGTTGTTGACCGTCGTTTTCCGTCCCGATATAGGCGATCTGTTGGATTGAAAGGGCTGTTCCCGACAGCGGGGGCCTGTTATTGAGACCCGTTTTGTGCGTCAAGACTTCCGGAGCCTGCGGCGATGCATTCGTTCAATTTGCAAGATTACTTGTCCATCCTGAAGCGCCGGAAGAACGTTTTTGTGGTTATTGCTACGCTGGTTTTCCTCGTCTCGCTTGTTTTTACGTTTCAGTACTCGAATTACCGTTCGACAGTGACGGTCGAGGTCGCGTTGCCGGAGGTCGCCTCGAATGTGACAACGCAAGGGCGAGATTCGCCGGCGGCGTCGATGGAAGCCATTGCCGATTTTCAGATCAGCCGCATCCGGCAAAAAGTTCTGGCGACGGGATCGCTGGTCGAAATTATCACGAAGTTCAATCTCTATCCGGAAAAACGCGCCTTTACGCCCATAGCCGAATTGGCGGAGAAAATGCGCGAGAAGGTCAGGCTGGAACTTGTCAGCACCTCTCTGGCCAACCCGGCATCGGCGCAAAAGGCCACAGCCAACCAGCTTTCGGCTATCGCGTTCAGGCTTTCTTTCGATTACGACAATCCCTCTATGGCCCAGCAAGTTACGAACGAAATCGTTTCGCGATTTCTGGATGAAGATATAAGGCAACGGCGCGCGCAGGCGCAGGAAACGTCGAACTTTCTCGCATCGCAAATAAAGTCGCTTGAGGAATCCCTCGTCGAGCAGGAAAAAAACATCGCCGAATTCCGCTCGCAGCACGGCGACGTCCGGCCCGAGGCGTTGGCGTTCAACCAGCAGGTTGCCGTCTCCACCGCCATGAGCCTGCAGAACATCGAAAGCCAGATTACGGTGAACGAGGGTACGCAGGGCGCATTGCGCGGGCAATTGGCGTTGCTGGACCCATATTCGCGCGTAACCTCCGATGGGCAGGTATTGCTGACTCCTTCGTTGCAACTGAAAGCGCTGAAATCCGAATACGCAACGCTTTCGGGCAAATACGGGCCTGAACATCCGGATGTCGTCAACGTTATCAAGCAAATTCAGTCGCTGGAAAAGCAGCGCGGCATGACCGACGAAACGGGCTCCTTGCAGGCAAAGATTATCGATCTTCGCACGAAGCTCACGGCGCAACAGGATACAAGCGGACCCGAAAATCCGGATATCGTATCCATGCAAAAGCAGCTTAAGAGCCTTGAAGCGCAGCTGGACAAGGCGCTCCGGCGTCCCGTTCCCCCAAGCCGGGTCAAGGAAGACGCCGACAATCCGGCCTATTTGCAGGTGGTTGCCCAGATTAAGGCCGCCGAGGAACAGCGCGGCGCCCTTATCGGGCAGCGCGACGAGCTTCGCGCACAGGTTGAAAAATACCAGCAGGCCGTAGCGATCAATCCCGAGGTCGAGCAGAAAATGGCGGCGCTTACCCGCGATTACGACAACTCCCGATTCCGCTATCGTGAGCTTAAGGATAGAAAAATGGTCGCGGACATGAGCGCAACGATCGAGCAGGACCGCAGCGGACAACGCCTTGTCGTGATCGATCCTCCCGATCTTCCCCTGAAAACGAAGCCGCCGAGGATTTTGTTCATTCTCGCCGGTATCATGATGGCCGTCCTCGGCGGTCTTGGCGCCGCTTTCAGCCTTCAGATTTTGTCGCCTCGCGTTGTCGGCCCGCGTCATCTTGAAGCGCTTGTGGGCGTGGCGCCTCTTATCGTCGTTCCGCATCTTGCTACCGAGAGCGAGATAAAGAGTTGGGACCGGACGAAGATTCACGCGATTGGTTTGGCATTCTTCGCCTTTGTCGTGATGCTGGCCGCCGTGAATTTCTTTGTCATGCCGCTTGACGTTCTTTGGTCAGTCGTTGTCCGGCGTCTTGGACTGTATTAAAGGGAATTTCGGAGAGGGAAGATGGTCGAGAGCGAGAAGGCTTATGAAAGGGACGTAACGGGCGGCACGAGCCTGAAAACGTTCACGCGATTCACGCCGGCGTCTCTTGCAACCATGGGTGAGGCGGTGTCGCCGGAATTCGACAGACAATTGGAACAAAACCGCATTGTCGCTCATCGCGCGCGTCACCCGGAAGCCGATCTTTTCCGTCTTTTGCGCGCGCAGGTCTTGCAGGCGATGAACAAAGCGGGGTTCAAGACCCTGGCGATCACGAGCCCTTCCTACGGCGACGGCAAAACGACGATTGCGATCAACCTTGCGGTCAGCATCGCGCAGGACGTCAATCAAACGGTGCTGCTCGTCGATCTCGATTTGCGCAAGCCGTGCGTCGATAAATACCTCGGTCTTTCGCAAACCCGCGGTCTTACGGAACACCTTATGTGTAATGCGCCTCTTTCGGAGTGCCTTGTCCGCTTGCCCTTTGAAAGGCTTCGCGTCCTCCCAGTGGGGGAAATGTTCGACCATTCGTCCGAACTTTTGGGGCTGCCGAAAATGGGGGCGCTTGCGGACGAGCTCAGGTCTCGCTATCCCGACAGGATGATTATTTACGACATGCCGCCGTTGCTGGAGCAGGACGATCCGTTGACGTTCCTTCCGCACGTCGACGCCTATCTTCTCGTTGTGCAGGACGGAGTCACAAAGGAAGATTCCCTGAAACGTTGTACGGATATTCTCGGTAAGGCGAACGTTATCGGGTGCGTGCTTAACAACCGCCTTTAGGCGTTTCCGGATATTTTGCGAGGGATCATGAACCTTAGAAAAACAGGTCTCGTTTTTGCGGCCTTTTGCCTTTTGCTTTCGGCGTGCGACAACGCGGAGCAAAAAAAGGACAAATACATTCAGCGCGGCAACCTCTTGTTCGAGAAAGGCGATCTTCTCAAGGCGCGGCTGGAGTACCGAAACGCCCTTCGGATTTCGCCTGCCGATGCCGAAGCGCGTTACAGGCTGGCGCTCGTCGACGAGGCCCAGGGAAGCGTCGGCAACGCGCTGGCCGGTTTTGTCGCGGCCGAACGGCAGAATCCGCATTTTCTTCCCGCCGTTTTCAAGCTTGCCCAATACCACCTTGTGGCAGGTCATTATGACGACGTGCGCAAGCGCATCGACCTTATTCTTGCGGAACGTCCGGACGACGCCAACGCTCATGCCTTGCGCGCGGCCCTTCTGTTGCGCCTGAAAAATTACGACCTTGGGGAGAAAGAGGCCGCCATCGCCCTGCAAAAGGATCCAAAGAATATTATAGCTTATTCGGCGTTGGCGGGGATTCACACGGCAAAGAAGGATCACACCAGGGCGATTGAAGCCGTGGAGGAAGGGATTCGGCAAAACCCGAAAGAACTTTCGCTTCTTCTTCTTAAGGCGACACTTTATGCCGAGAAGGAAAATTTGCCAAAAATCGTCGAAACCTACGAACAGATTTTCAATCTCCGTCCGTTGGAAACCCGGTACCGTTATGACCTTGCGAGCATATATGTTAAGGCCGGAAAGATGGAGGAGGCCGAAGCGGTTCTTCGCAAAGGCGTTACGATTCTTCCCGGCAACTGGGAGATGAAGCGCAAACTCGTCACGTTTCTGAGCGACCGGCCCGATACCGCGAAAGCCGAAGAGGAAATTCGGCATTACATGAAAGAGGCGCCGGACAAGCTGGAGCTTTATTTCTGGCTCGCCGAGCTTTTCCTGAAGCATAACGACACCAGCCGCGCCGTCGGGCTTCTTGAGGAAATCGTGGCCAAAGACGTCAGCGAGACGATGGGGCTTAACGCCCGCACGTCGCTGGCGCGCATCCGCTTTTCGGAAGGCGACAAGGCGACGGCCGAAAGGCTGATCGCCATGGTTCTTGAGAAAGATCCCGGAAACGCCGACGCCTTGTTTCTCCGCGCGCGTCTCGCCTATGAAGACGGCGACTACAGGAAAACAATTGCCGATCTTCGCCTTATCATACGCGACAGACCGAAAGCGACGAGGCCTTTGTTTCTGATGGCGGAGACGCTCTTGAACCAGAAGCATGTCGATCTGGCCGTCGATACGCTCAAGCAGCTTTTAGCGATCGATCCGGCCGATTTGAAAGCGCACGTGCGTTTGGCCCAGCTTTATGCCCATCAAGGCGACGCGAAGAGCGCGCAGGAGGAGCTTTCTTTCGTAAAGAAAACCGATCCGAACCTTGCCATTTGCTGGGAAAGTTCGACGCGCCTTGCCATCGACGCGAAAAAGTGGGATGCGGCCGCGCTTGACGCCGCAAAGCTGGAGACCCTGGAAGGACAGCAGATGACGGCTCTTTTCCTTAAAGGCCAGATTTTTGCGGGGCAGGGGAATAAAGAAGATGCCTTGCCTTTGTTCAAGCAGGTTATCGATGCGGATCCTTCCGCGCCTTTGGCCGAGCATGCGTTGTCGGCTTTGGTTATGGCGGCCAGGGATGCGGGACTGCTTGGGCAGGTGGCCGATTATATCGCGGGCATCGACACGGAAACGGGCGTCTTCGACTCCGTTCTGGGCGAGTGTTTACAGGCGCTTGGAAAAGACGGGGAAGCGGCGGAGGCCTATGACCGTTCCATCGCCAAAAAACCCCCGTTTCAGACGCCTTTCGTCAATCGCGCGCGGCTTTATCTGAAGGAGAAAAAAACGGAACCGGCTTTGGAGACGTTAAAAAAGGCGCAGGCGGCCATGCCCTCGGATCACGGGGCCGCTCTTATGATTGCCGAGGTTTATAAGGAGCAAGGGAAAAACAGGGAAGCCGTTGCGGTTTATGAGACTCTGCTCGCGCGCAATCCCGAACTCGACGTTGCCGCGAACAACATGGCCCAGCTTATTGCCGACACGTTCGGGAACGATATGGCCGCGCTTCAGAAAGCGCGCGTTGCCGCCGAACGGTTTACGAACGCAAGCAACCCTTATTATCTGGATACGCTTGGGTGGGTCTATGTACGCTTGGGCGATACGGCGCAAGCTTTGCCGGTTCTCGAACGCGCGATTAAGGCGATGAACCCCCCTTTGCCTCAAGTTCAGTATCATTATGGAGCGCTTTTGCTTAAAATAGGCCGAGTGCAGGAAGCAAGGAATATGCTGACGCACGCTTTGGCAGGGGAGACTCAATATCCCGGAAGGGAAGATGCCCAGGAACTTTACAACTCTCTTGAATGATAATCGGCACAAGCTTCATTTCGCAACCGGTTGAAATAGAACGAGGTAATTGATTTGAGGAAAAACATTCAGGTAATATTATTGCCCGTTCTTTTTTATTGTTTTGTTTACTTATTTTCTGGATAAATAACATCTTCCCCGTTGTGCCGGGAGGACTTCTTTGCTAGTCATCCAAGGTTATGATTCTTCCGTCACTTTCCAGATAATGAGAAAAACCATGACGATTCGTTCAACTTTGATTGCGGCTCTTGCATTCCTCTTTCTTTCGACGGGCTCGGCAGGCGCCGTCGCTATCGATCCATCGTACGTGGATTTGGGCGCTACATCTGCCGGCGATCACGGCACGTTCGATGTCGAGAGCACAAACAATTTTTCAGTAACCAGCACTGTCGTCGGCACGATCCCGGCGCACAGTTACATCTATTTCACTTATCTGATCGACCCCGCCGCCTGGACGGCCATTGAATACGCCCAGGGCAAGTATCTATACATCGGCGGAGGCGATGAGTCGACCTATGAAGGCTATGCGAAAGCGACGGCTTCGGTTTCGCCGCCGATTCCGCCGACAACGTCATCGCAGGAGTTCGGATACAAAGATGGCGTCGAGGCTCCTGAATACCGGTTCGTGCATGCTTTTGCCAATCTGGATTCCGCCGCGTCTTCGGGCTGGTCGAAGATTGTCAATGACTCGGAAGGCGATGTTGAATTCCTGTCCATGATCACGGCCTATTTTATGGGCCTGGCGGGAAAGATTACGGTTTCGTACGCTGTCGTTTCGACGATCCCGCTGCCGACGGCTTTGCCCATGTTCGGGCTTGCGCTGCTTGGCCTTGCCGGAGCGCGCCGCTTTAAGGCGAAGGCCAAGAGGGCGTAAAAGTTAAATCTCGATAATCAGGCAGGCCTTCGTGCAGAGTTGGCCTGATTCTTTGCGCGTGTGTATTACCATTTCTCTAAGGAGAGCTTGAAGCAGGATGGAGCGGGCGACGAGGATCGAACTCGCGACCCCGACCTTGGCAAGGTCGTGCTCTACCGCTGAGCTACACCCGCATCCTGTGCCTTCCCAAGGGGAAAACAGCCAAAGCGTGGCGATAATACAGACCTCGGCGCGGTTTGCAAGTCCTGCGAAAAGGCAACGAAAATCAGGGGCCTGAACCCATAATTGATCCGGGATTTTGTTTTCCGGGGGGAAAAAGGCCATTTGCCATAAGGGCGTTATGCGGGCAATATCGGGCCATGAAGAAGCCCGGCCGGGAGGCTTTTGGGGCAAAGGGGGTTTATGGACTTAACGATTTCACCCATCGAGGACAAGGAAGCGACGGATACAAGCGACCCGGTCAAAGACGTCACGCTTGCTACGTTTATGGCGGACGTGATCGAGGCTTCGCGCGCGCAGCCTGTCATCGTGGATTTCTGGGCCAAATGGTGCGGTCCGTGCAAACAGCTTGGGCCTTTGCTTGAAAAACTGGTGCGCGCGCAGAATGGGTCAGTCCGTCTTGCAAAAATCGACATTGATCGCGATCCTGAAATCGCGAAACAGATGCGCGTGCAGTCTATACCGGCCGTGTTCGCCTTCATGAATGGCCAGCCGGTTGACGGTTTCATGGGCGCCTTGCCGGAATCCCGTCTGAAGGAGTGGATTGAACGCTTGCTGAAGGCGGGCAAGGCGGCGGGTTTGAACGGCGATGCCGTAAAAACGGAAGCGGCTTTCAAACAGGCTGCGGACTTTTTCGCCGCCGGGCATGCGGATGCCGCTCAGTCGATTTACGGGGAAATACTTGAGCGCGATCCCGGCAACGCGGCCGCTTATGCCGGCTTGTTGCGCTGCCTGATGGAGCGTGGCGAGGCCGAAGAGGCGCAAGCCCTTTTTGCGCAACTGCCTGTCGATCTCGCCAAAGACAAGGCTTTCGATTCCTTGCGCTCGGCGTTCGAATTGGCCGAACAGGCTAAAAACGCGAACGGATCGTTGAGCGAGCTTATGGAAAAAGTTAAGGAAAATCCTGGCGACCATAAGGCACGCTTCGATCTGGCGCTAGCGTATTATGCGGCGGACAAGCGTGAAGAGGCCATGGACTCTTTACTGGAAATTGTGCGGCGCGACCGGAAATGGAACGACGAAGCCGCGCGCAAACAACTGATCAAGCTTTTCGAATCTTTTGGATATACGGACCCGCTGACGGTTTCGGCCCGCAAACGTCTTTCCTCGATCCTTTTCTCATGACGAAAACCCCGAAGGGCGCCCCAATAACACCATCGGTTTTGCCGGACACACTTCCTATACTCCCCTTGCCGGGCATCATGCTTTTGCCGCGCGGGCGTCTGCCGCTCAATATCTTTGAGCCGCGCTATATTTCCCTTGTCGAGGACGCGCTGGGGCAGGGCCGGTTTATCGGCATCATTCAGCCCTCGTCGCCGGAGGATAGGACGCCGGTGCCGTCTCTTTACAATGTCGGTTGCGCGGGGCGTATCAATTCATTCAGCGAAACGGACGATGGCCGTTTTCTTATCAATTTGTATGGCATATGCCGGTTTTCGGTTGCGGACGAATATCCGTTACAGCGCGGGTACCGCCGCGTCAGGCCGGACTGGACAAAATATCTCGCCGATATAGGGCCCGAGGATGAAACCATGTTTGATCGCGCACGTCTGTTGAGCGTTCTCCGGCATTATTTTAAGGCGAACGACATTGCTGCGGACTGGGGCGCGGTTCAGGATGCGGACGGCGAGACTCTGGTCACTTCGCTCGCGATGATGTGTCCGCTCGAATCCAGCGAGAAGCAAGCCCTGATCGAAGCGCCGGATCTTGTCGCTCGAGCCAAGCTCCTGATAACGCTTTTAGAAATGGCATGCTTGCCCCAACCGGAAACAGAAAGCGCCAAGCATTAGGGGGATATGCATGACAACGATGTCAACGCCGCGCAGGGCCGATCCGAAAATGCTTGAATTGCTGGTTTGCCCTCTAACCAAGGGCCCGCTGCGGTACGATGCGGCGAAACAGGAATTGATCAGCGACAAGGCCGGACTTGCGTTTCCAATACGCGAAGGCATTCCCGTTATGCTGGCGGATGAGGCGCGGAAGTTAAGAGACTAAACCCCGAGACAGCGTAAAATTAGCCCGTCTGGGCGAGGCCGAAGTTGTAGCTATCGTCGTCGTTGTCGTCGCCGACTTGTGAGGCGGCTCCCTTGGCCGCTTTGGCTTCCTTGCCCGTTTTGGGCTTTTGCTTCGCCTGTATTTGCTCCGTCATGAGCGTGATGGCGGCTGTGCCAAGGCCGAACAAGGAGGTTGCCTGATCGACGGTAAAGGCGCTTTCCGGCGCCGTCAGAGGGTTGCGGTAATGTTCCTTGATCTGGGCGAGCATCTGCAGAAGGCGTTTATCGGGACGTGACGACGTGTTTTCATCCTCGGATAAAGTCGCAAGTTTCTTAAGGTAGATGGCGTATGTGCGCTCGGTTTTGGCCACGGTCGTGCCCGAGTACAGCTCGTAATACTGTTTCAGGACGACTTCGATCGCGCGGAGCAGGTGCGTGACGGCGGCTGTGCCGAGCCCAAAAGCAAGAGCGCGTCCGGCTGTGCCGAATTCCCGTTGCGCCGTCTCGGGAATGATTTCCAAAAGGGCCGGAGGAAACGTTTCGTAAGCGTTCTCAATCAGGTCATAGGTCGAGTAAATGCCACGCTTGCCAGCGACATAAGTGGGGGCGTGATTAAGTTCGGCCGCTAATGCATGCTCGAATTTGTCTACCAAAGCTTGTATTAAAGCGATTTCGTGAGGGTCGATGCGGTCTTCGCCTGTAGGCGTTTTCAGTTGCCTGGACGACTGATCGATAAAATAACGATTAAAAACGCTGCTAATCTTATTAAGGAGGCGCGTTGCCGCAGACTTGGAGGTTTCGAGAGGAATCGGATCTCCCTTGATAAGGCTGTCGAGCGTCGTTTGAGCTTCGGTCAGAGGACCAAACATATCGGCCACGCGGTTTTGGTTCAAATTGTTGAACAAACCGTGGAGTTTGGCGGCGAGCTCGTAAAATCGATAAGGATTTAAATGTTTCATGGGCCAATCGCTTTTCAGTTGTATTAATTGAGCAAGTAGTTCCTTTATACCAACCTGATTCGCATCAAACAACAATTGTAATACTTTCAACAACAAGCTGTTTAGCAGTTGCAAAAAAAGGGTTTTTGGCTTTTTGGTTAACAGGCGCCGTGACAATTTTGCGTAAAATCGCAGGAACCCTGGCACCGAAAGGGTTAATGAGACGGGGTATATTTTTTTATTCAGAAAATAATTGTCGATATGATTGTTGCATCGCACAATAATTATATTTTATTTTACCGCAATATCACAAAAAATTGTCGTGTTAATGAAGTATAGATTTCCAGCAGGACGATTTTCATAACGTTGTTTGCGTCCCTGGCTGGATAACGTTGACGGGGACCTCCGAAGCCTTTATGAGCAACCGGCTTGTATTGTAAAATAGCGTACGTGAAGTGCGCCGTTGTAGCTCAGCGGTAGAGCAGGGCTTTCGTAAAGCCAAGGCCGGGGGTTCAAATCCCTCCAACGGCACCATTTTTAAGGGGTACATTCCGGAGACACAGGTAACAGAATGTACCTGAGACATAGGTAACACTTTAGGGCCGAACGGCCAGCTAAACGGCCCTTTTGCCCCGAAAATCGCCCGACTATCGCATCGGGTCTATTCTCTCCCCAGCCTCGCTAAATCGTCGACAAGCCATCCCTGAAATTTTGTAATGCCGAGCTTGACCCCTTCAAGCAGGGCTTCTTCGTTGTCGCAATGGAAAAAGATGAGTTTCTCGCGCGGCAAAGCTTCGATCGCGCGGCGTGTTTTTTGGGTTTTGATCTGAAGGGCGCGTTCTTGCGCCACATTCAATTTGATGAAATCCGTCTCGAACATGGCGACATTCAGGTAATTCAGCATGTCCAGGGTGACATTATCGATCGCAACTTTAAAGGATTCACGATGCAACACGGTCATGGCGTTCATCGTAAGCGGAAAATCTTGCAGAAGATCGGCGCGGTGCAGTTCAAAGCATATATTTGCATGTGCGGCGCGCGGCGCCCTGCGGGCGAATTGCGCGAATACCGACCCCATGACCGAGGCGACGGAGAGGTTCAGGCTCAGGCTCTGGCCGGTGTAAACCTCATAATTCTCCGTAATATCAGTCAAAAGGCGGCGGTCGAGCGTCTGGCAAAGATCGAGGAACAGGTGTTCGGGCGTTGACACGTCTAGATGCGGAAAATAGGTGCGTCTCAGCTCGTCGAAGCTTACGAAGCATTCTTCGAAAAGCGGTTTCCAGCTTCCGTCCGGTTGATGTTCGTAAACCGGCTGGCGGCGGATATAGCGGTTGAGATCGACATCGCGTAGAAGCTTGCCGATCTGGTCTACGCTCCACGCCGTCAAAGGACCGCGCGCGGCCTCGCTTTGCAGCATTTGCGCCGGGGTCGCGCTTGTGTTCGACATGGCAGCGGCGCGCGAAATATCGACGTAATGATTGGTGCGCTCGCGCAGTTTCACGTAATCGGCAGGCATGTGAAAAACGATCATGTATTGTTTGGAGTCTTCGGAGGTCGCGCCGTCCGGCAGAACCACGTCCATGACCTTGTTCGGCAACTTGCGCGTGTTGTTGTTTTCGGGCCAGAGAAGAAAAACATCGCCGTTCGACATCTCGGCATAGGTCGCATCGTTTTTTTGGGCGAACTTCTGGAGACGTTCCTGCGCTTCCTCAAGGGGGCCACGGTCCCCGTGCCGGGCGCTGATCGCGGACAAAACAATATTAACGGCCAGGTTCGGCGCCCCAAGCCTTTGCAGGCGACGTACGCGAAGGATCAGGTCCTGTTCGCGCACAAGACTTGAGGGAACGGCCCGGCTATCTTCAAATTCCCACGTTCTCATGGGTCCTGTTTACCATTAGAAGGCCTAACAGCAGCTTAATTATAGCCATTCCCCACCCCTTTGGGCTTGCTGTATTCAGGCAACAGTGATTCTTAACACCAGCATGAAAGTAAAATCAGCATTCCCAAAGCCTTAGGTGTTGTGGCATAGAGGGTCCCATCATGACATTGAGTCGTCGCCTTTCGCCGCCGCATTCAGGCGCACACCGATATTGCCAGTAACAAAACAGGAGAATCTTGCCTCATGACCGTTACGCTTTCCGACAAAAATATTGCTATTCTGGCCGCTAACGGCTTTGACGAAAAACACATGACCGCTATGCAAAGGGCTTTCACGAAAGCCAAGATTCCTCATAAAGTCATCGCCCCCGAACAAGGCCTCGTCAACGGATGGCAAGACAACGCTTGGGGGCACTATTTTACCGTCGATGCGCCCATCAACACCGCGCTGGGGTCAGATTTCGACGCTCTGGTGCTTGTGGGCGGCGAACGTAGCGTGGACAAGCTGAAGACGAACCCGCATACGCGGCGCATCATCAATCATTTTCTGGAAGCCGGGAAACCTATCGCCGCCATCGGTGCCGGCGTTGCGTTGCTGACTCTGTCTCCCAAAAGTGCCGGGCGCTGCGTCGCCGCGCCGATTTTCCTGCAGGATGAGTTAAAGGCGGCCAAAATGGAATCCAGCGCTGAAGACCAAGTGACCGACGGTTTGATTCACTCCTCGAGCGGGGCGAATATAGACGCCTGGGTTGAGATGGCATTGTCGCTGTTCGAAGAGATGGCGCTTGTGGAAGAGCAGGCGGCCGCCTGAGTGCGGAGCTTTCCGTTTTCCATGGAAGGTGACATCTTCGTCCGCCGGTGACATAATGGATCTATGAACAAGTCGCCTTGTTTTCTTTGCCATACTCTTTTGGCCATGCCATGGGCGGGACTTATCCTTCTTTTGGCCGGGGCCGGGGCGCTGATTGCCGCTTTTTCCGCCGAGCATCTTTTCGGCATACAGGCTTGCTCGTTGTGTTATTGGGAACGGGTTCCTTATGTCGCGGTTATCTTTTTTTCGGCGCTCGCTCTGTTATGGCGGCCTTATGGGCGGGCGGCGCGCGTTCTGATCGCGCTTTGCTCGATCGCGTTTCTTGTCAGTATGGGACAGGCGATCTTCCATACCGGCGTCGAGCAGCACTGGTGGGCGGACCTTTCCAGTTGCGCCCTTGAGCCGCTGGAGGCGGAAAACCTGACGGAACTTCGCAATCAGTTGCTGGCCCAAAGCACGGTCCCCTGCGACCAGATAAGCTGGACGTTCCTTGGCGTGTCGATGGTGATATGGAACGTTTTCTTTTCGCTGGCGATGGCCTTGTTTGCGGAAGAATCCGCACGGCGCGGTTTTAAGGAGGGGGGTGTCGCCCCCTGCTTCATCTGCCAACGTTTTAAGCCGAAAGCCTGAATTAAGCCTGTTCGAGTTCCGTATCCCAATAGAGATAGTCGCGCCAGCTTTCGTGGAGATAGTTGGGCGGGAAGGCGCGGCCGTTTTCCTGCAATTCGAAGCTGGTGGGGCGCCACGGTTTGCGTCGCGGGAACATTCCGCATTGTTCCGGCAGACGATAGCCTTTGCGTAGGTTGCAATGCGTGCAAGCGGTCACGACGTTATCCCAGACCGTACGTCCTCCCTTGGAACGCGGAATAAGATGATCGAAGGTCAAATCGGGCGTTGGGTGCTGGCTGCTGCAATATTGGCAAGTGAATCGGTCCCGTAAAAAGACGTTAAACCGCGTGAAAGCTGGATGACGCGACGCCGCGATATAGTCCTTTAGCGCTATGACGCTTGGCAAACGCATCGAAAAAGTCGGCGAGCGTACGACGCGGTTATATTCGGAAAGAATGTTGACACGCCCCAGAAAGACAGCCTTGACCGTATCTTGCCAGCACCAGAGCGACAACGGGAAGTAGCTCAACGGGCGAAAATCGGCGTTGAGGACGAGGGCCGGACAACTTTCAGGCGGTGGCGTCAAAGCTCAATCCCTCCTGTTGGCCGACAGGAGCGCGCCAATAGGCTTCTTAGACTCGTGCCGGGAATAGAAACGGTTTAGATAATCAGGCGGAAGTTCGCAAGCCCCGGTTTTTATAGGCCTAAAACGCGCCTTAAAAAGCGCAATCCCTCGGCAAGGCCCGTATCGTCGATACTGTGGCCGAGGCCCGGACAGGCAAGGCCCGCCACGTTAATGTTCGCGTTTTGTAGCCCCATTTCGGCATGCGCCATGGCCTTAAAGGGTATGACTTCGTCGTGTGTGCCGTGAACAAGCATGACGGGCGGCGCCGATTGACGTTCTTTCGGTAACGTTTCGGCGCCGACCAGAGCGCCCGAATAGCCCAAAACGCCGGCCAGCGCCTGCTGGCGCCTCGGCGCGGCATACAACGCCATCATCGTCCCCTGGGAAAATCCGGCCAGTGCCACACAGCACGGCGCAAGTTGGCGCGTTTCGATCACATGATCGACGTATTCGTTCAAATACGGCGCGGCTTTTTTAACGCCCTCGAGAATAACGGGCGGCGACCAATCTTGCGCGCTGAACCATTGAAAGCCGAAGGGGGCCATATCGCAGGGAAAGGGAGCATCGCAGGCGAGAAATTCGGCATCCGGCAAACCGCTTTGCCAAATCCGGCCCAGTTCGATGAGACCCGCGCTGCTGTCGCCGAGGCCATGGATGAGTATGACGGCCTGTTTCGGTTTGCCGCCGGCAAGTGGCTTAATGGTGCGATCGTTCAACATAGATGTTACCTGTGTGTTGGCGCTGGCGAGCCAACAGTGAAAATAGTTTATTCGTTATGACTACCGGTTCGACGAAGGCACAACGGGCATGGTCGAGTGTGCCGGAGGCGTTACGGCGAGAACGACGCGTGCCGTCAGCGTAATCTTCTCCGAACGCTCCATGGGTTGCGCCGCCATCGCATTGACCGTCCCGCCGCCGCTTTTCAGGGGAATGGCGGCTTCCGAGAAACCGCGCATCACTTGCGGCATGGGGCGGGGCGCGACGGCCTCGTTATCGCTTGTGAAATTGATGAGCGCGATCCGATAGGCTCGTCCCGGCAGGGAGGCATTGAGCGTCGCCAGTTGCTCACTGGCCATTTTATAGATTTTTGCGCGCAATTGGGCATTGGCGGCCTGTGTTTCCTCCAGCGTCGGTGTGAAATCGATGGCGCTTATGGATAGCTGCATGCCCGCTTTGCTGAGTTTTTTGGCGTTTTCATAAAGGCCGGTTAACTCCGCCTCCGGTACACGCGCTTCGTATTCGGCGCTCCAGCGTTCAAGGCCCGTGTTGTCCTGATCGCGGTTGAATGAGACGAGACGCCAGTCGGTTTTTACCAGATCCCCGACGGCTTTGCTCATGGCGCCGGCCGAGTTGCCGCTGACCGCCGCTTCGACCGAAACGGTGACGCGGGCGGTTTTCGTCGTTACCCAGTCTTCAGCCGAAAGGTCGAAAATGACCCGGTCGTCGGGTTTGGGCTCGCCTGCGAATGAGGGCAGCGGAAAGCTCAAAAGGAACAGGGCAAGAAAGAGTATGGCAGAGCGAAGTCCGGTCATGGCGTTCTCCATTAAAAGTCGAGGTTGGCATAGTTCGTCGCGGGAAGAAGCCCCGCTATATGATCGCTGAGAAGAGAGCGGAAGGATGGACGCGACTTGATCCGGGCATACCAGTCCCGGGCTTCGGGATGGCGGTTCCACGGCACGTCGCCGATATAATCGATGGACGATAATTGCGCAGCGGCGGCCAAGTCGGCATAGGTGATGAAATCCCCCGCCAGCCAGTTCCGGCGCTGGGTCAACCAGCCGATGTAGTCGAGATGGCCGTGAATGTTCTGATAACCCGTGCGGATACGGACGCTGTCAGGTTCCCCAGCGCTTTGAAGTTTTTTATAGGCTTTCTCAAAAATAAGGTGACACGTCACTTCGTTCCATGTCTTGACTTCGAACCAGTGGACGAGGCGGCGGACTTCTGCCCGAAGCGTCGGATCGTTGCTGAGAAGCGTTGGACCCGTCTGGGTTTCCTCAAGATATTCGCAAATGGGCGTGGCTTCGGCGAGCAGAAGCTTTTTGCCTTCATCCTCGATAGCGAGCACCGGAACATCCCCGGCTGGGCTGATTTTCAAAAAACCGGGCTGCGGATCCCATGGCTTTTCGGTGATCGTTTCAAAGGGCAATCCCTTTTCGGCAAGCGCCAGCCTAACCCGGCGCGAAGGCGGATCGAGGGGATAATGGTAAAGGCGAAAAAACGGCATGGCGGGTTTTCAAGAGCCGAAAAAGCTATAAAAAGATCCTACCACACCCTTTGGACCAAAAAAAGGCAGGATCTACAGCGCATAATTTTCCTGAACCTGCGCTTCGCGGAGCGGGGCCGTCAAAAGATGGAAGATGTGGGAGAGGACAACGCAGGGGGAGTCGGCAACGTCATGGGATAAAAAATGCCATCCGACGTTATTGAGAGTGGAGGAGAAAGGAGGGGGCGTTCCGGCTTCTCCGGCATTGACAATTTGGCAAAACGCGCCGCGTACATGAATCGAGGCATAAGAACGGATAAAATTTTGCCAGTATTCCGAAGAGGAAGAAAAATCGCTGAATATAATCATGTGAGCGTGGCGCGATATTTTTGTGACAGGCGGAAGTTCTTCTGTTTTTTGCAGGGGCAGAAAATGAGAAGTTAATGTCCTGAAGCCTGTCATGCCATTCACAGTCAGCAGGTGCGGGCCGAGCCAAACGACTTTTTCGCCGCCGCGTAAAAGCATGTGAGACAGGGCAAAAGCGATGGTAAAAGCGCGGTCGGCCTTTGCGGGCGAGGACGGATTCGGCTGTTTGTGCATGCGGGGCGAACGGTCGGCCCAAAAATAAACCGTTTGCGGCGGCGGGCGGTCTTTATCGCGGACGTATAATTTCGTACTGCGTGCGCATTGCCGCCAGTCGATCATCGTGGCGGGTTCGCCTCCCTGATACGAACGATACTGCCAGTAATCCTCGCCAAAGCCGACACGTCGGTGGCTGGGGACGTTTTGCCGGACAATGGAGGCCAGACGCTCGGCTTCGATTTGAAGCGGCAGCGGCGGGTGCGGCGTTTCGTTCATTTAAAGGTTCGCCGCGGAATAAACCATCGACTGTATGACTTCATCGATGCGGATCCCATCGGCGCGCGCGGCAAAGCTGAGCGCCATGCGATGCTTCAGTATCGGTTTCGCAAGAGCCAGAACGTCCTTCATCGTCGCCGAAGCGTTGCCGTTGATAAGAGCGCGCGCGCGCGCCGCCAGACTGAAGGCCTGACTGGCACGAGGCCCCGGACCCCATGTGACGTATTTTTTAACGAGGTCGATGGAGCTTGTTTCGGGTCGCCCGTTGCGCACGAGCGCAAGAATGCCTTCCCGAAGCTTCTCGTCCAGAGGCATTTGACGCACCAATTGCTGGAGGTCCTTTAATTCGTTCGCATAGATGACGTTGCGGATGACGCCGTCGAATGGCATCGATGTGTTTTGCACAATCTGGCGCTCGGCTTCGAGGTCGGGATAGTCCACGTCAATTTGAAGAAGAAAACGGTCAAGCTGCGCTTCGGGCAGAGGATAGATGCCTTCCTGTTCGATGGGGTTTTGCGTCGCCAGTACGTGAAAGGGCGTGGGGAGAGCGTGTTCGCGCCCGACGACGGTTACGTTATGTTCCTGCATTGCCTGAAGAAGGGCGGCCTGCGTACGGGGGCTGGCGCGGTTGATTTCGTCGACCATAAGAAGCTGGCAGAAAACAGGGCCTTGAATGAAACGGAAATTCCGTTTGCCGTAATCGACTTCTTCAAGGACTTCCGCGCCGATAATATCGGCGGGCATAAGATCGGGCGTGCATTGGATGCGTTTGGTATCGAGACCCAATACTTTGCCGAGCGTTGTCGCCAGACGGGTTTTGGCAAGCCCCGGCAAGCCGATGAGCAAGGCATGGCCGCTCGCAAGGATAGTGGTAAGGGTGTTGGTAATAACGTCATGTTGGCCGAATATGATCTCGCCGATGGCCTTATGTATATTAACCAATTTTTTCCCACCCATCTCGATGGCGTTGATTTGGGCCGGGGAAAGCGTGGAAGCGGGTGGCGAGGGGAGCGTCACGGAGGGCCTGTTTAAAAAGGTATGGGTTTCTCGAGGAGTGAATCACCGTTAAGATAGCAGGGCTGTACCTGTAAACCCAATAGTCAAAATGAAAGAGGAAATATGCGCCGAAATTTGATTTTGTTGCTGGCTCTTGTATTGCCGACCCTTGTTTACTGGCTTTATGCGCGGGCGGAACAAAGGCGTTCTTCATCAAAGACTGGACAAAAATGGTGGATGTCGGCCCCATGGCCGAAACTCGTTCTCGCCAGTGCCTTGCTGCTTGGGGTCATTTTGGTGGGTATGACGATTTTAAATCGCGCACCGCAAGGTGGAGCCTATCTCCCGGCGCAGATCATCAACGGTCAGGTGGTTCAGGGGCGCATGGCGCCTGTTTCTCCTGAAGGAAAGCTTTTTGAGCCAAAACCTTTTCCTCCGGCGCCGGACCAACCCACGCCTATGCGCATTGTGCCTATGGAACCCGAACCGGCGGAGTGAAGCGTGATTGAGAACGTAACGAATCTTGATCCTGCCAATCATCCATGGATGACAGCGCCGGGACTGGCGGGACTGTTTGCCGCGCTGGACGAGGATGGCGGCGTAGCGCGGTTTGTCGGGGGTGCGGTCCGTGACGCCTTGCTGGGGCGAGAGGTGAGCGACGTCGATCTGGCCGTCAACGTGCCGCCCGACAAGCTTATGGTTCTTCTGGAGGCTGCCGACATACGTGTCGTTCCCACCGGCGTGGAGCACGGAACCGTTACGGCAGTTATCGACCACCGTGGTTATGAAATCACAACCCTGCGGCAGGATGTGGAAACTCATGGGCGACGCGCGACGGTAGCTTTTACGGATGACTGGCAGGCCGATGCGGCGCGGCGCGATTTTACGATGAACGCCCTTTATGTGGACCGGAAAGGCAAGCTTTACGATTATTTCGGCGGGCGGCGGGATTTGGCGCGTGGCCGCGTGAGGTTTATCGGCAAGCCGGAGGAGCGCATTAACGAGGATTATTTGCGCATTCTTCGCTATTTCCGTTTTCATGCCTGGTTCGGGCGGGGGGAGGCGGACGGAGAGGCTTTAAGAGCCTGTGAGAAAGGAGCGGATAGGCTTTCCACGCTCTCGGCGGAACGCATTTGGAAGGAAATCAACAAGCTTCTTCTGGCGGACGATCCGGTTCCGGCGTGGCGGCTTATGTTGGCGCATAACATTCTTCCGTCCGTACTTCCCGAGGCCAAAAACGTGGTGCGTCTTGCTAAAGTGGTCAAATTGGAAAAATCTCACGCGCCGCCTGACAGCCTCCGACGTCTGGCGTCTTTGCTGGTGTGGGGCGACGCTATTGCCAAAAGCGTCGCCGAACGTTTGCGTTTTTCGACACGCGAAGCGAAAAAATTGCAGGCGTTGGGCACTTTGCCCGCCCGGCTTCAACAAAACCTGACGGAAAAATCGCTCAGGCGTTTTCTTTATGAAATAGGGCCGGAATATATGCGAGATGCGTTGTTCATATTGGCGGCCGACGAACCTGTCGAAGATTTCGAATCCATTCTTGCCCTCATTGGCAACTGGGCAAGGCCCGTCTTTCCGCTTAAGGGCGAGGACATCATGAAGCTTGGTGTAAGGCTAGGGCCGGGCGTGGGCGAAATACTGCGTGAGGTGGAGACGTGGTGGCAGGAAAAAGATTTTCGTCCCACAAAAGAAGAATGCCTTGCCGAGGCAAAGACGTTGGCAGAATTGAAATAACGGAAAACTCAATGAACGCTGGCGGGTTCCATATCGTTCTGACGCACGGTGGCCATGGCCGTTTCGCGCTCGGGAGCCAGCGTGATCGGCGTGCCGTCGGCGGCGTGGATGGCGTAAAATCGCTGGCCTTCCATGGTGACGGCCTTGATATAGGCAGTATTCTCCAAGCCTAAACGGACCAGATCCTCGAGTGATTGAGTCATTTTCGATTGTTCGAGTCTGTTCATATTTATAACCCACATGTACTATAAAAATTTGCCCGTTACGATTTCGAGTATACGCATATTAGGGCTAATCAATCCTTAATATTGGTCCGTTTTCCGACATCTTTACCGTCCGGGCCATCACAGAAAGCAATCAGGATTGCTTGCGAATCAACAGGATGAATGATAAGGCAACATTCACCAAATGCTGCCTCGTTCGAAGGCGGAGACGTTTCAAAACAAGCCATCAAGCCTATTTGAGGGGGAGATATGACCGACAAGATCATGTACTGGGCGTCTGTGTTCTTCAGCGCCCTGGCCTTGCTGCTCTTAGTGGCCAACACGGCGCTTTTCAAGGGCAATCGTAACCTGCAAGACGAAATCGGTCAGCGGCAGGCCGTCATCAACAACGCGCAAAACCTGACGCCGCTGAACCAAAATCTGGCTCAGGCATTGGCTGAATCGGCGATAAAGAACGACGACAAAAAGATCAGCGATCTTTTGGCATCGCAAGGCATTACCATCCGAAAGCCTGAGAAGGGCAAGGATGCCAAGAAAACCGAAAAACCGGCCGACGAATAAACACGGGAGATTCTCACATGCCCAGCGCCACCAACGATTTCCGTTTAACCCTGACGCACCTCTTGTTTCCCATCAGCCTTATGGCTTTTACGCTGATGCTCATGTTCGCTTTTCAGTCGACCCAGATCTTGAGGGATCGCGACATTTTGCATGAGACTAAGGGCAACCAGACAAGGGCTTTCGAAGACAGCCAGCGTTTACAGGCTCAGCTTAACGCTCTTTTATTGGGAACGCAGAAACTGGCCGACGAAGGCGACAAGAACGCGAAAGTTATCGTCGAAAGGTTGAAGGAGATAGGCATTACCATCAACAAGCCTGAGCAAACCCCGGCTGCATCCGCGCCTGCGGCGCCCGTTCCGGCAGCGAGGGAGAAAACGGAACCCGGTCCAGTAAAACCGTAAAAACGGTTCTCTCGTCCTTTTCCTGAAAACCCCGCACGTTTTGACTTGCGGGGTTTTCGATTCAGGCTTTCCGAATTACCGCGTGACGCTTTTTACCTGAGCTAAGACGCGCGGCGCCGTCTTTGACAAGATCGCGGAGAGTTATCGTGGCCATCGCTTCCGAGACAAGCTTGTCATTGAGCTTCACGCCTCCTTGTTCGATGAGGCGTTTGGCCGCGCCTTTCGAGTCTGAAAAACCCAGAGCGACAAGAACATCGACAACCAAGACCTCGCCGCCGTTGGGTATTTTGAAGATCGGGAGGTCGGCTCCCATGCCGCCGCTTTCAAACGTGGCGCGGGCGGTATCGGCTGCGGCTTTGGCCGCCCCCTCTCCATGGCAAAGCTTCGTCGCTTCAAACGCAAGCACTTTCTTCGCCTCGTTAATCTCGGCGTCCTTCAGCTTTTCGAGGCGCGCGATTTCATCCAACGGCAAATCGGTAAACAGCCGCATAAAGCGCCCCACGTCGGCATCCTCCGTGTTTCGCCAGAATTGCCAATAGTCGTAGGGGCTTAGCTTGTCCGCTCTCAGCCATACGGCGCCGGATACGGTCTTGCCCATCTTGACCCCGGAAGAAGTGGTAATGAGCGGTGCCGTCAGGCCATATAAATCCGCATTGATCATGCGTCGGCCAAGTTCGACGCCGTTGACGATGTTGCCCCATTGATCGGAACCGCCCATCTGGAGCGTGCAGCCATGTTTTTTGTACAACTCCACGAAATCGTAACCCTGCATGATCATGTAATTGAATTCTAGGAAGGTTAGAGGCTGTTCGCGATCCAGCCGTAACTTGACCGAGTCGAAAGTCAGCATGCGGTTGATCGTGAAATGAGGGCCAATCTCGCGCAAAAAAGGTATATAGCCGAGGTTGTCAAGCCAGTCCGCGTTGTTGACCATCTGGGCCTCGCGTGGACCGGAACCGAAAGTCAGATAGCTGCTGAAAATCGTCTTGATGTTGGCGATGTTGGAGGCAATCCTTTCATCCGTCATCATCTGGCGTGTCGCGTCTTTGCCGGATGGATCGCCGACTTTTGCGGTTCCGCCGCCCAAGAGGACAATAGGCCGATGGCCTGTCTGTTGGAGGCGGCGCAATAGCATGATGACAAGAAGATTGCCTACGTGAAGGCTGTCGGCCGTGGGGTCAAAACCGATATAGCCTGTAACTATTCCTTTTTGGGCAGCCGCATCCAGAGCCTCCATATCCGTGCACTGGTGGATGTAGCCACGTTCCTGTAAAACATGAATAAATTCAGACTTGGGTTTATGAGGCATGGTTGTAACTCTTCTTGTTTATTGGGACAGAAAGTCATAGGAAATAATGGTGCATAAGTCTACCCACAGTGTCATCCCCGTGGAAACGGGGATCCAGCGGCCCGCGTCTGCGGGCCTTTTGAGTCATGCATCGCATAGCCCGTCTACGCCCTTTGGGCTTCGCCGGGTCGGAAACATATTCCGGCGAAGCTGCGTAGCAGCGAAGACGGAACATGCGATGCTGGATTCCTGCTTCCCTCCTTCGCTGCTGCGGAGCTTCGGAGGGTTTAGCGCTAAGTCCCCCGAAGCGCTTTGCGCGAAGGGGGATCGCGGGAATGACGTGAAAAAACTTGGTCGTAAATATGGCTAAAAATTTCCTGGCCTTAGGCATGATCAGCGGCACGTCCATCGACGGGATCGACACCGCTTTGGTCGAAACGGATGGTCTGAGCCATGTCCGGCCTTTGGCCTTTATGCCGTATAATTATGAGGATGCCTTCCGGACGCGCCTGAGGGCCTGTTTCGGGAATAAAAAAGGCGCGACCGACCCCGATGTGGCCGTTTTCGAGCAGGAGCTGACGGAACTCCACGCTTCGCTCGTTCAGCAGTTTCTCAACGAGCATAACTTGTCGCCGGAGGAGATTGATATTATCGGCTTTCACGGCCAGACGATTTGGCATAAGCCGGAGGATCGCACGACCGTACAGATAGGCGACGGACTGCTTTTAGCTCGGTTGACCGGCATTCCCGTGGTCAATGACTTTCGCTCGGCGGACGTAAAGGCCGGTGGACACGGCGCGCCTCTTGTGCCGCTTTATCATCGTGCGCTGGCGTCGAGGCTGCCGAAACCTGTCGCTATCATCAACATCGGCGGCGTATCGAACATTACGTGGATTGCTGGTGAAGGCGACAACGAGATTCTGGCTTTCGACATGGGGCCGGGAAACGCGATGATCGACGATTGGGTTTTACGCCACACGGGGCAGTCCTATGATGCGTATGGCGAACTGGCCGATTCAGGAAAGGTAGATGAATGGCTTGTTCAGGGATTCCTGAAGCATCCTTTCTTTAAGGAAAAACCGCCAAAGTCGCTCGACCGGGAAGCCTTCCATCATCTTATTCCAGAGAACCTGGGCGTTTTGGACGGCGCGGCAACGCTTACGATGATGACCGCGCGCGCGATTGCGCTGGGTTTAGAGCAAACGCCGACACCGCCCAAAAAGGTCTATTTAACCGGCGGGGGCAGACATAACGAAACCATGATGCGGTGGATCGGTGAATTGTCCGGTCTTCCCGTCAAATCCGTGGACGATTTGGGATGGAGTGGCGATGGGCTGGAAGCCGAAGCGTTCGCTTATCTTGCGGTACGCTCGAAACTTGGCCTGCCTATAAGCGTTCCCGGCACAACGGGCGTGCCGTGGCCGATGACGGGGGGAACGTACTATGAGGCTTTACGGGAAAATCAGCCAGCCAATGCCATCTGCACCGGACGTTGATGCAAGGCGAGGTCGAGATAATCTTCGACATAATCCGTGACGATGTCGAGGTGATCGCCGAAGAAATGGCTTGCGCCCGGAATAACGCGATAGTCGATGCGAATGCCGCGCTGATGGCAAAGCTTGTGAACCAGTTTGGCGACGAAAGGTTCCGGGACGATTTCATCCGCTTCGCCATGAATGACCATGCCTGAAGACGGGCAGGGGGCGAGAAAGCTGAAATCCAGCATGTTTGCGGGCGGCGCGACGGAAATGAACGATTCAATTTCAGGACGACGCATCAGCAGCTGCATGCCGATCCATGCACCGAAGGAAAAACCGGCCACCCAGACGCTGCGCGCGTTAGGGTTAATGGTCTGGAGCCAATCGAGCGCCGAAGCCGCATCGCTCAATTCGCCTTCGCCGCGGTCATACGTTCCTTGGCTCCGGCCAACACCGCGAAAATTGAAGCGCAAAGTTGAAAAGTCTCGTTCCGCAAAGGCGTTATACATGGAAAAGACGATCTTGTTATTCATCGTGCCCCCATGCTGGGGGTGGGGGTGGAGAATCAGGGCAATTGGCGCCGTAGGTGATTTTCCGGGGCTATAGCGGCCTTCAAGGCGTCCGGCGGGACCGGCAAAGAGGACTTCGGGCATTTTTCCTCGGCGTTAAAGAAGTGGTAATATGGTTAACATTATGTTATGTTTACATAAGGTCTTTAACCAGATCCTTATACTAGCACGAATGGCAGGTTGAAATTCAAGTTCGAATTTCTCTTGCTTTAGATCAAGGATTGGAAAAATTGTGCTTTTATAGGATGGAAGAGTGGTGAAAAGGGTAAGTTCCTACTACTACAAAATAGCTTTTTTTGACCTGGGTCAAATACTGGATGGCTGGAACATAAGTTAATATCCACTCTCAGAGGGAGGGCTGAGCTGCCCCCCAAAATTTAGACCAGTGATATAAGGTCCCTAAACGAGTACGGAAAGGGAACGGATATGACTGGGATGCGGAATAAACACACGAAAGAAACGAAACTGAAAGTTGTGCTGGCGG
>Ga0302247_1000853_pt1 | contig 26053 bp, 2 predicted proteins | sample AAG_UR_Ile_MG_FD_193529 | JGI IMG/M metagenome (GOLD analysis project Ga0302247, IMG submission 193529) | Enriched activated sludge microbial communities from anaerobic digester in WTTP, New Holstein, Wisconsin, United States - AAG_UR_Ile | ecosystem: Engineered > Bioreactor > Anaerobic >...
TACCACATTCATCAGTGATATCATATAAATAGGTTACTGACCAGCTGCAATTGTCACCTGTTGGGGTGCCAGATTTTACCACTGTGACTTCACCACAATTATCTGTGTAAAGCACTTTAATATCATCTGCACCAGGACCTTCAGGGATCTGATCAAAGCACAGGTTCATGCCTGTTTCACCTTGTGGAAGGACGCCTGTAAGTACAGGTGCTTCTGTATCACCTCCTGTATAGGTTATATTTACAGGATCGGCTGCATTACCACATTCATCAGTGATATCATATAAATAGGTTACTGACCAGTTGCAATTGTCACCTGTTGGGGTGCCAGATTTTACCACTGTAACTTCACCACAATTATCTGTGTAAAGCACTTTAATATCATCAGCATCCGGACCTTCAGGGATCTGATCAAAGCACAGGTTCATGCCTGTTTCACCTTGTGGAAGGACGCCTGTAAGTACAGGTGCAGTAACATCCTGAACGGTTATTTCCTGAGTATGCGTCAGAGTTCCTCCACAAATTCCGGTAGCTGACCAGGTCCTTGTTAAAGTATAGTTATACTCACATGACCCATCGGTTCTTTCTTCGCTGTATTCTACTGGAATTGAGCCTGTGGATGTAGTAACTGTTAGTATTGCAGGTAAAGGAACTTCATCACATTCTACAGTTTCGTCCTGAGGCAGATCTATCTGATCCCAGGCCGTTACTTCGTCACCACCTCCGGTATAGGTTACCTGACAAGTTTCATCATTACATCCATTGGTAATATTGAAAGTAAATACTGCTGACCAGTCACACTCTGTGCCGGTAATGTCGGTATTGATCAATGAAGCAGTAATTGCATTACATGTACCATCATATAATGAGCTTACCGAACCTGCAAGTATGTTTGCATCAAATGACTGAATATCACTTAATGTCCAGCCTTCTTTTACTTCATCCAATGATGAACAATCTGTTAATGGATCTGCAAGGTAAGGACCTTCTATTGGTAGTATTTCATAACGGAACACCCAGGTAAATACAAGTTTAGGATTACAGGGATCGTAATAATTAAATGTATACTTGCGAAAACCGCCGCCACAATATTCTCCGCCATGATATCCGCTGGTAGTAATATTTACTGGTGGTGTGTAATTCAAGACATTTCCACAAACATCAACAACAACGGGCAACTGTGCAGGCCATACCGCATCATCAAGACAGGAGACTGTAGCTGTTGAAGAAACCGGATCACCAGACTGATAAGGTGCTGTTGTGCGATGTACAGTATAGGTAAAAGTCCAGTCGCTGAACATACCGCTGTTATCTGTGAATCTGTAAGTATAGATTACAACTCCTTCACAATTAAGATCATCGGGAATCTGCTCAACCTTATACAGTTCTCCTGTAACATCACCACCACATGCTGCAATTGCTTCAGGCATTTCAGGCTCTGTCACCTGTGCCAGGCATTCTACATCTGCACTGCCATTTTCAGGAACCACCGGTGGTGTCTGATTGCTGCCTGAGTAAGTTATACTTACAGGACCGGCTGCATTACCACATTCATCAGTTATCTCATATACATAGGTTACTGACCATCCGGAATTATCGCCCTGTGGTTCTCCTGACTTTGTTATAAGTACTTCACCGCAATTATCTGTGAACAGTGCCTTAATTTCATCAGCATCAGAGCCTTCAGGGATCTGATCAAAGCAGAGGTTCATACCGGTCTCACCCTGCGGCAGAGTTCCTACAAGAACAGGTGCTTCAGTATCACCTCCTGTATAGGTTATATTTACAGGATCGGCTGCATTACCACATTCATCAGTGATCTCATATACATAGGTTACTGACCAGCTGCAATTGTTACCTGTTGGAGTGCCGGATTTTACTACGGTGACATCACCACAATTATCTGTGTAAAGCACTTTAATATCATCAGCATCAGGGCCTTCAGGGATCTGATCAAAGCAGAGGTTCATACCGGTTTCGCCAATAGGCAGGGTGCCTACAAGAACAGGTGCTTCTGTATCCAGAACCGTAATAACCTGTACATGGCTAATTTTATTTCCGCAATTATCTTCTGCCTCCCAGGTACGAGTAAGCGTATAATTGTAAGCACAAACACCATCATCTCTTGTTTCGTCAAAGGACACATAAACATCCTCATAACAATTATCTGAAGCTGTAATTTCAGGTATTTCAGGAACATTGTCGCACGAAACAGTATCATCAGCAGGCATTTCCTGATCCCAGGCAGGTTTTTCAGTATCTCCACCTGAGTATATTACAAATACATCAGTAGCGTTTCCGCACTCATCTGCAACTGTATAGGTGTAGGTAACTACCCAACTACAATCAGTACCTTCTGGGTCAATTGATTTTGTTACAGTAACTGTCCCACCGCAAATATCTTCAAATAATTCCATAATTTCGGCTGCACTTGGTCCATCAGGGATCTGATCAAAGCATAAATTCATGTCTGATTCGCCTTCAGGAATTTCTCCAATCAATACGGGGGGCTGATCATCATTAATATAATACGTATATGACCATAAGTACTCAAGATCAGCACAATCCTTATAGGTATAGGTATAAGTAATAGTACCGGTACAACCATCATAATCAGAAATTTCACTTACATCTGTCCAATCAAGTTTACTACCACAAATATCCTGAATAATCGGTAAATTATACGAATCCAAACTTATATCATCAATAGTGAGCTGGCGAGCACCCGTACCGACCGAAACTAATTTTATTGTAACTTCTCCTGCAATATTTATATTTTCAACTATAAACTCATGAACCGTTGGGTCAGCACCGCTTCCACTTCCAAAAACGACAGAACTTGCAATGAGATTATTGTTAACATACAATTCAAGCTGTCTTGGGTTTCCTCCGGTATATGCTTTGCGCATTTTAACTGAGAAATCACCTATACCATCATTCAGTGTTGTTTCAATACTGCTTTCCGAATTTCTCAATATCATACCCTTGCCATCTATTACGTATGGTTGAGAATCACCCATCCAGTTATTACGTGCATTAATATAATTCCATGTAACGCCATTGTCTCCAATAAAAGAACCATCACTATACGCTGAACCGGAATGTTCAAAATTATCAAAACTTTCTGAATAAGTTTTAATATTCAGGTGAGGAGCTATAGCCTCAGCAGCACAAGCTATAGTTGCACTTTTTGTAACCGTACCAACCTGATATGGTGGTGTGGAACGTTCTATGATAAATGTATATTTCCAGTCGTGACTAAAACCAGCACAATCGGTATATGTATATACTAAAGTTACAGTTCCCTCACATTCTGGTATTTCACCTACAAGCTCCGGACCTGTAATATCCTCGATAAGAACACCGCAATAATCATAAACTTCCGGTAATACCGGCTCAAACAGATCATCAGCACATTCAATGGTACTACCATTGTCATCAGGCATTTCAAAATCCTGTCTTTCTATAGTGTAAGTGTAAACCCAATTAAAGTCCAAGCCTGCACAATCAGTATATTTATATGTATAAATAATAGTGCCTTGGCAACCATCGTATGTACCACCAATAACAGGTCCGGTCCAGTTTTCTATCTTATCTCCACAAATATCCTCAACATAAGGTAATTCATAAGAAGTCCAGGTAATATTATCAATTGTGATCTGCTGTTGTGCATTCGAATTACCTGAAGGTTTTATCATTATTATTATTTCACCAGGAATATTGATATTATCAACAATGAAATCAAAAACCTCATCACTTTCGCCACTAAAAGCACCAAAAATATCCGAACTTGCAATAAGTTCATTATTGATCCAAAGTTCAAGCTGTCGCGGAGTAGCACCTGTAAATGCTTTGCGCATCTGGACACTAAAGTTGCCTATACCATCAGATATTGGATCTGACTCAAGACGGCTATCTCTACCATTTCGCAACATCAGACCCTTTTCAGTAATTCCATAATTATCCTCATTGCGACTATGAAAATAATTCCAGACAAATCCTTCATCTCCATTAAAACTACCGGCAAGATATTGTGAACCACTATGCATGAAATTGTCAAAGCTTTCCGAATAATCATTAATATTCAAATGAGGCGCAATAGCTTCTACAGCACATGCTATATTACTAGTGTGGGTAACTGTTCCAATCTGAACTGGTGATGTTGAACGCTCTATGTTAAATGTATGTGTCCAGTCGTGACTAAAACCGGCACAATCAGTATATGTATAAACTATAGTAACAGTACCTTCACATTCGGGTATATCCCCAATCTGAGGGTCAGATGGTTCAATTTCGACGCCACAATAGTCAGTAACTACCGGTGGATCTGGAACGAATAGGTCAGAAATGCATTCAACGGTGATACCTTCATCGTCAGGCATTACAAAATCCAACCTTTCAATAGTGTAAATAACATTACAGTCAATGAAATTCCCACATTCGTCTTCAATCCTGAAAGTATATTCAGCTACCGGAATACAATCACCTGTAATATCAAAAGAAACAAGTGTAGCACTAACTGTTCCACAAACGTCCTGATAAAGATCGGCGACATCCTGAGCAATTGTATTAGCATCAAATTCAAAAATATCAATTGGACAATTGCCAATAGTTGTATTTAAACTCTCACATGTAATAAGTGGATCAATGAGTGTTGGAGCTTCAGTATCTTCAATGGTGAATGTTGCCGATGTTGTTGTTGTGTTTCCACAGGCATCAGTAGCTGTCCAGATCACAAATGCTGAACCGGTTGCTCCGCATCCATCGCTAAGTTCTGTGAAATCATGTGTAATTGACACAGTACCACAAACATCATCTGCTGCTACATCAGCCAACCAATCATTCAGGTCAGAAACATTTCCTGAACCGTCGCATTCCACTGTAAGGTCTTGGGGAATTATAGTAAATTCCGGTGCAGTCGTATCTTCAATGGTGAATGTAGCCGATGTTGTTGTTGTGTTTCCACAGGCATCAGTAGCTGTCCAGATTACAAATGCTGAACCGGTTGCTCCGCATCCATCGCTAAGTTCTGTGAAATCATGTGTAATTGATACAGTACCACAAACATCATCTGCTGCTACATCAGCCAACCAATCATTCAGGTCAGAAACATTTCCTGAACCGTCACATTCCACTGTAAGGTCTTGGGGAATTATAGTAAATTCCGGTGCAGTCGTATCTTCAATGGTGAATGTTGCTGATATTGTTGTTGTGTTTCCACAGGCATCAGTAGCTGTCCAGGTTACAAATGCTGAACCGGTTGCTCCACATCCATCACTAAGTTCTGTGAAATTATGTGTAATTGACACAGTACCGCAAACATCATCTGCTGCTACATCAACCAACCAATCATTCAGGTCAGAAATATTTCCTGAACCGTCACATTCCACTGTAAGGTCTTGGGAAATTATAGTAAATTCCGGTGCAGTCGTATCTTCAATGGTGAATGTTGCCGATGTTGTGGTTGTGTTTCCATAGGCATCAGTAGCTGTCCAGATCACAAATGCTGAACCGGTTGCTCCGCATCCATCACTAAGTTCTGTGAAATCATATGTAATTGTTACAGTACCACAGTTATCATTAGCATCAACATTATCAAGCCATTCATTCAATTCATCTGAATTACCTTCACCATCACATTCTACAATAAGATCTTCCGGAATAATAGTAAATTCCGGCGCTTCAGTATCTTCAACCGTTATTGTGAACGAGCAGGTTACTAATCCACAATCATTTTCAGCTTTAGCAATAATTTCATGTACTCCAACTTCAAAATAACGTGGAGATGTAATAGCTGATCCTTCTAATTCGTATGTAATAACAGGTGTTGGAGTTCCGATAGCAGTTGCTGTAAATTCAATTTCCTTTCCACATACGCCAGATTCATTTGCTACTTCAATAGATACAGGACAAGCAATAACCGGCAGTGCATTCACACTAACATTTACAGTTTGTGTTATACCGGCTATAATATTTCCATCGGGTGCTTCTATTAAACTAAATGTAATCGAATAACTACCGGATTCTGAAAAAGTCAGATCCCAGGCTGTAGTTGCATTATAAACATTGGGAAGATTAAAACCTGACGGTGGTCCCCAGAAACCGTCATTAACAAATTCATAGTAATTGTTAAAACTGTCGGTTGCTCCAAATGTAGCATCACCGGGACCTGTTGCACCAAATTTAAATCTTACTCCATCATAACCACATTGATTTTCAATAACACTCTTGAAAGTTACCGGTACTACAACCGTAGATCCGGTGCAAATAAGAGAAGGAATTTCAAATTCAAAAGCGTAGGTAGAGGTAGTATTAAACGTGATCTTTACTTCAAACTCTTCTGAAGTACATCCCTCAACATCTTTTACAGTTCCTTTATATGTATAAACACCTGAAGGGTAATCGCCTGATACACGTAATGGATTAACACCTCCAAAATTCTGATATTGTAATCCATCAATGATTTGATAATCAGTGCCATTCCAGCTAATATAAAACATTGGAGCATTACCATTAATGATATCCCACATAATACCCTGCCAGCCTGTGGCACCATTCACCACACCCTGAGTAGCCCAGTAATCAAAGAATGACTGCGGATAAGTACCTGTAAGATAAAATTCATTATCAACAAAACCAGTTGCTAATTGATTTGAACAGGTAAGAGTATTGATATCCAGATAATAAAAATCAACAAGAGGATCAATACAAAGTTCATAACCTGCAGTTAAGTCTCCTGCAACAGGTAGCCATGTATTCTTGTCTGTTGATGACAAAAGGCTTGCTTCTGTTACAACCGGTAAAACCAGCCCGGTAAGGCTTCCATTAATATAATAATCTTCTTGCGGAAAATCAATCATAAAATCATAATCGGGATAATCAGCATATTCGCACGACGAACCATCATCATACCAATTGAAATTAACAACACCTCCGGTGAAATTCTTAAAGCATAATGTTAGCAAAATATGATCATCATCAAGGTTAAGAGCTTCATCTTGAGATTGTCCTCCTATAGTCAAAGTACCCGAAAAAGGTTCATTAACATCAAGAATACCAGGAAACACATCATTATCAATAAAATGAGAATATGAAATATTAAAGGTTGGAGAATATAAAAGTGTTAATGAAATAGCTCCTATATCTATAAAATCTTTAACTGTAACAGGAATACATACCTCTTCACCAAGACATACTGACTCATCAGGGAATATAGTAATTGGAGAATTTTTAAAACTATCTACCCAGCCGTCAATATAATATGTAGCCTGAGGTACATCAATCATATAATTATAATCAGGCCAATCACCATATTCACAGGATGAGCCATCATCGTCAAACCACAATAAATCAGTATAACCTCCATGATAATCAAAATATAGTATTACTAATGGATCATCATAAGGTATAGTGATTCCCAAATAATCAGTTGGGGATTCACCTCCTATTTTAATAACACCAGATGTGAGCCCATTAACAGTTAAGCCCGGGAAGCCTGATATGTTATTAAAATTCTGATATGTAAGAATACTTGCATTATAATGCAAAGTAAGGGAAATAGACCCGACATTGTTGAATTGCCTTACAGTAATAGGAATTGCAATTGTAGTACCAGGAATTGCAAGCTTATGAGGTGCTATTGTTTGAGGACCTGTAGGAAAGCTTTTCACTGAACCATTCTTGTAATAATCATCATAAGGTATATCATTCAGCGCTGTAAAATCAGGGTCCGGACCAGCATATTCACAGGATGCACCATCATCATACCACGTTAGATCTGTTTCACCACCAATATAATCAAAGTATAACATAATCAATATGGCATTATCTGCTAAACTATGTCCTGCCTGATTTATTGAAGATCCTCCAATAGTAACAACTCCCGGAATGGGGGAATTTGCTTCCAGACCAGGGAAAAGAGAAATATTGGAAAATGAATTAAAAACCAGTACTGAAGGATCAAAATACAAGGTAAGTGAAATAGCCCCTATATTATTGAATTGTTGTACTGTAACAGGAACTCCAATTGTAGTTCCCGGCACTCCAAGCTGATGAGGTGCAATAGTAACAGGGCCATTGGACATAACTTCTTCAGAAACTGAACCATCAACATAATAATCTTCAAAAGGGTCTTGTTCTATTGCCTCAAAACCACTATCAGCATATTCACAGAACAATTGTGCCCAGGTTAAAGAAGAGGTTCCGCCATTATATAAGAAAGTTATTTTCACAAGAATTTCGTCATCATCAATAGTAACTCCTGTAAAAGACCCTGCACCGATATTAACTTCTCCGGGATTCGGACTTAAAACATCAAAATAATCAAATCCTGAAGCTTCGTCAGAATATGAAACGAATTCAAGAACATCTCCATCAAATTCCAATTTTAAACTAATGGAACCAATATCATTGAAATTCTGAACAGTTATTGGCACTTCCACATTACTTCCTGATTGTGCCTGTACATCAGGTGCTATTGTTATTGGAGCGTTTTGAGCAGTAATTTGAAAAACTGAAAACACAAATAGCATAACAGTTAAAAGTGTAAATTTTTTCACGGCATTAAATTTTATTTGTTATTAATTAATTAATTATTTATATTATATATGGATTTAAAATTATTGGCTTTGAATTAGTTTTATAGAATCAGTAAATACATAATCATTAGTTATAAAGCTTACTGAGCAAATATACAAACCCTGCTGTTCAACAGTAAAATACTCATCATAAAAACCCCGGGGCATTACCGGCAACTCCTTAATTTGAGTAATAGCTCCAAGAATATTATATATATGTATTGTTACCCTTCCTTCAGCAGGTATATAAAATTGTAATTTAAATTGTTGTGAATTTTGTTTTGTTACAGAAATTATCTGAGGTAAAACCTGAAATTCTGATCTATTATCAAAAGAATCAGGATTATTGATCTCAGATCCTGAAAAGTCTATATTGTTGATCTGATTGTTTTCGGTTTTAAGATTTGATGAATTCATTTTGCTGTATTCATCCAATGTGCATAGGCTTGAACCCGGTATGGATAAAGTATTTGTCGGGTTCATAAAATCACGCTGTCCAAACTCAGTAATTTTCGGCTTGACAGTAACATAAAAAGGAGTAGAACTAACAATCCCACATTCGTTAGCTACCTGAACGCTTAAATTTCCGCTAACAGCATTTAAGCCAAATGAAACATATATAATATTGCTTCCATTACCTTGTGTAATAACAGCTCCCTGAGGTAACGACCATATATAGGTGTTAACATACATTACAGGTTCAATGCTGAAAACAACATTTTGCTGCCCCTTGCGTACCACACCATTCTCAGGTCCGGTAATATTGCTGATATAGCCCGGGGCAGGTAGCGCCGTAAAATCACCATTGAAATAATATGCATTTTTTGGATAATCGTTAAGCAGTAAGAACGATGGTGATGGTCCCTTAAAATAACATGAATTGCCACCGGTATTCCAGTTAAGCGATGTTGATATACCATTGTTATAAAAGCTCAGACTTAGCAGGCTTTGACCGCTGGCAATGCTATATCCGTGAATTGAATTATTTGATCCCTCTATGACAATTTGCCCGGCACTAATTTCATTTACGCTTAGTCCGGGAAATCCAGATTCATTGATAAATGACTGAAAAGTCAGCTTTTGCGGATCAAAATTAAGAGTAAGAAATAAATAACCTATATTATTAAAATCACTGACCGTAACAGGCAATTGAAAGGTTTGATCAGAACAATTGCTTATATCAGAGATATAAAGTTTTGGAGCCAGTATTGATAAAAAGCTAAATGCTCCATCAGAATAATAATTTGAAACCGGCAAATCATTTAGATTATAAAAATCTGTATCGTACCATTGGCATTGATTATTTTCATGTATCCATGTCAAATCAGATGTACCTACACCGGTTTTATAGATAGATAGTGTAAACAAAGCTGTATTATCCGGTAATGTTATACCGGATAAGGAAGTTTTAAACCATGAAACAATGATAACACCAGGGTTGGATGTATTAAATTCAAATGAGCCTCCAAGAAGAGGAGACGGAATAACAGAACTTGCAATTCCTATCGCAGGGTCATAATTCAATACAAGGGAAAAGCCTCCAATATTATTAAACTGAACAACAGATATATTAAGATTGACTTCATTGCCCATACTTACACCGGACCCTGCTGTAATTAGCGGTGCATTTTGCGCTTGAGTCAGGTTATAAAAGCAAGAAATTAATAAAGCCAATATAATAGTAAATATCCTCATTCATTGTTATTTTCAAATTCAGAGCAGAATATCCTGTTGTATTGATTTAGTTGTTCTGTACTCTTTAAAGTATAATTCTTAATTTTCTTATTTTTAAAATACTTACTTACATTAAAAAACAAATAAGAGTGCGGAGTTTTCACTCCGCACTCTTGTTTTAACAAAAGTTTATTGCTGTCTGATCAGTTTAATGGTTTTGACTTCTGATGCTTCATCAGTCTTGAAGATCAGTGTTGCAAAATAAACTCCTGGTTTCAGATTAGCTCCATCTAAGGATATGGTGTGTCTGCCATCTGATTTCTGTGATTCATTAACCAGAGTAGCAATTCTTTCACCAAGAAGATTGGTAACCTCAATAATAACCTCACCGTCGTATGGCAGACTATAGGTGATCATAGTCCTTTCGTTGAACGGATTGGGTTGTGCTGATATTGAAAGCATTGATGCTTCTGGTGTAATAATTGAACCTGCCTTTATAACATCTACTTCAAGAACGGCATTTTCAATCGGACTATAAGCACCATCGCTGAGTTCATTATCCATATGTGGTACCAGATTAAGTGCAATTACATCATCAATACTGGTATTTACAAGACGTAGTTGCAGAACAAACAGGCTCTGGTCTTTTTCAACACTGATGGCTTCTTTTGTAAACCAACCTATCCTAAGCTCATCGCCCATTACGTTATAACTTACTTCTACTTCAGGATTGTGGCTAAGGCTTATGCCTTGAACTTCTATCTTATCAGAAGGAATATTAAGTATCAATGAGGCTGAACCAATATTCATAGCATTACCAGCATATACCGGAAGTTCAAGTACTGCGTCGGTATTGACTTCAATGGTTGAACCATGTTTCAGTATTACATTACCATCAGTTTTCGAACCACCAGGATTGTAACCACGGTTAAAGTCACCGGTAACAAGTCCGTAGAAGTTCTGACTTATTGGACTGGTACCAGCAATCGTGATCTCAAGAATACCAGGCAAGCCTGGATTTTCTCCAATAACTTCATTGGCTCTCCAGAATGTCCAGGGCTCACGATCGAAGTTGGCCATATTTTGTCCTGACGACATAAAGTAATTCTGAATTACGCCAGCATCCGCTGTTTGAAGTCTCTTATTATTGGTAACGTCACCGGCATAGAAACGTACTTTCTCAATGTAATTGGGCTTGGTGCTTACAAACCATGCATTAACCTGAGCTGCGTCAGTAAAGTTGATTCCAGGCATTGGACCACTTACTGGTAATAAACTGCTGTAATCAAACACTACACTATAAGTACCACATACTACTTGTTCAAATTCATAGTATCCCGAATTATTGGTAGTTGCGGTAAATAGCACATCATTGTCTTGTAGCAGACTTATTGGTATATTCTTTAACGGAATATTAGCAGCGCTGTTATATGTTAAGAAGCCGCTAAGTTTTGCTGACACTGGTGTAACCTTAAACTCAGCTGTGTGAGTATCACTTGTACAAGCATCTGCTGCATCAATAGTCACAATTACAGTGCCTCCATCTATCCTCGATGGCGCTGTAGCTGCTGTAAGGGTATAAGTACCATTGCAACCACTTTCGAGAACTTCAAACTGTACATACCATGCTGCAAAGGCTGCATCTAAAGCTGCCTGATTAGCATAATCGCAACTGCTGACATCTGCATTTGAAGGTCCTGTTACATCTACAGTAGCTGGTGCATTGATAGTGAAGCTGGCTGTTACACTGCCCGAGTAGCAATTATCGGTTACAGAATATTCAACTATAACTGTACCACCCACACAGTATTCAGGTGCATCATCTTTAGTAATGGTTACAACAGGGCTGCAGCCTCCTGTAACTTCAAAGTCATTAAGCCAGGTTTCAAATGCAGCATCAATTGCATCCTGATCTGCATAATTACAAGCATCCTCGTTAAAGTTAGCAGGCTTGTTTATTACAAATTCAGGTGCAGGTGTAATAGTGAAGATGGCTGGTAATTCAATCGGAGTTAAGCACTTATCGGTTATAGTGAATACTACTGTGATTGAGCCTCCTTCACCACACATTGCAGGAATGTCATTTGAATCATAATCAAAATTAAGCACTGGCTGGCATCCTCCTGTAGGAGTGATAGTTCCTATCTGCTCATCAAGCCACTTGCTGAATGCTGAAATTATTGCAGCCTGATCTTCAAATTCACACATGCTTTCTTCATAATCTTCAGGATTACCATAAGCTACTTCTTCAGGTGCGGTAATAGTGAAGGTCCTTGTTACACTACCTTCTTCGCAACGACTTGTATAATTATATGTTACAACCACACTTCCACCACACAAGTCGGGTGCTTCATACTGTTCTGCAAATTCACCTTCTGCATCATCACAGCCACCGCTTACGCTGAACTGTCCAAGCCAGGTGCTGAATTCCGCATCAACTCCTGACTGGTCTGTATAATCACAAGCTGAAGCTTCAAAGTCGTCCGGTTTTGTCAGCGTGAATGGAGGTGCATTAATTGTAAATGTACCTGTCTTGGTATCTGAGCCAGTGCCCGGACATATCTTAGAGGACGCTGTATAGACTACTGTTACTGTACCACCGCACAAACCTGGGAGATCATCCGGCACTTCTACTCCGGTGCTTATTTCATAATCGTCAAGAGTTTTGGCACAACCACCGTGAGGCTGGAATATTGTCAACCAGTCAAGGTAGGCAGCTACTATACCGGCTGTGTCTGTGAAATCACAAGCTTCGCCAACATAGTCGCTTCCGTTCTTGGTAACATAAACAGGATCTGATCCAATGCCAAACGAACGTGTTACGCTACTATTTACACACTGATCTTTATAATACATAGTAACTGTTACTACTCCACCACAGAAATCCGGTGCTTCATCTTTAGTATGACTAATGGTTACAACCGGGCTGCAGCCTCCTGTAACTTCAAAGTCATTAAGCCAGGTTTCAAATGCATCATCTATATCAGCCTTATTATCAAAAGTACATGCACTCAACATTACATTTTCAGGAGTATTTACAACAAGTGTAGCAGGTGCTGTTATTTCAAATACAGCCGTAAAGGTTTCGTTGTAGCAAATATCTGTAACATTATATGATACTTCTATTAGGCCACCTTCACAAAGTACCGGTGCTGTAATTGGTGTTGCAACACCAATAGGATCGCAGCCTCCACTTACTGTAAATTCTGCAAGCCAGAGTTCAAATGCTTCATCCAAAGCATCCTGATCATCAAATTCGCAAGCTGCTGCACTAAAGTCTTCAGGCTTTTCAACTACCACAGCAGGACGTGGATTCACGGTAAAGGTTCTGGTAATCTCTGCCGTAGTACACAAATCTTCTATACCATAAACTACTGTTACTGTTCCTCCTTCGCACAACTCAGGTGCAAAGAAATTAAGTGTAGGTGTGATAACTCCACAACCTGATTCAACAACTGTAAATTCATCAAGCCAATCAGCAAATTCTTTATCTAAAGCATCCTGATCTGCAAAAACACATGCATCTACTGTCGTATTTTCAGGTCCGTCAACTGCAACTTCAGCGGGAGCAGTGATCTTGAAACTACGTGTAATGCTGGCGCTTGTGCAAAGATCTTCTGCACTGAATTCTACTGTAACTTCACCGCCTTTACATAAGGTAACACTTCCGGTAATAGTTTTGGTAGGTGTAAGTACACCACAACCTGATTCGGTTACTTCAAAAGCACCAAGCCAGGTGTTATATGCCTCTTCAAATTCTGTTTCATTAGCATAATCACAACTGCTTGCATCAACATTTTCCGGACCGCCAACTGCTACAGCCTCAGGTATTGTTAAGGTGTAAGCGCGGGTTATACTTGTAGTGCTATATCCACAACTATGACCGTCAGTTGCTTCATAAACTACAGTTACTGTACCACCAACGCACAGTTCGGGTGCACTGAATCCTGTAAGATCCGTTGCTGAGGCACCACAACCGTCCTTTGTAATTTCAAATTCTTCAAGCCAATCAGCAAAATCTTTATCCAAAGCTTCCTGATCAGTAAAATCACATGCATATACTGATTTATTATCAGGTCCGTCAACTTCTACAGGCATAGGTGTAATAGTAAAGGTTGAACTAACAATTACTGTCTGACAGCCTGATACTGCCGTATAAGTTACCACAACACTATTATCAGGTTCTACACTGCACAACAAGGGTGCTACGGCATTTGTAAGTTTTACATCATATGGCTCACCACAGCCACCACTGACTTCATACAGGCTAACCCATTCTGAGAATTTTGTGTTAAGTTTGGTTTGAGTGTCAAACTCACATGCTGAGTATGTCCTTGCAGGTGGTGCAATGAGTACAAGTTCAGCCGGAGCTTCCACTTCAAAGGTAGAAGTAAAGCTTACTGTTTCGCATAAATCTTCTACTGTCCATGTTACTACAACACTACCACCACACCAATCAGGATAATTCCCTGCAATCCAGTCATGTTCAATGGTTGGGCTACAACCTCCTCCTATACTTGCAATTGCAGCAGCATCAGCAGTTGTAAACCATGTATCAAATGCAGCATCTATATCAGCCTGACTGGTATAATCGCATGATTCAACTTTTTTACCAGCAGGTACCTCATAAGTGATTGCTGCAGGAGCTGTAACTTTGAAGGTTGCAGTTGTTGTATAGGTATCGCAACGGTCTTCTATCGTCCAGATAACTTCTGCTACACCACCGTCACAAAGTTCAGGTATTTCGTCCTTAACTTCATAACTTACAGTGGGGCTACAGCCACCGGCTAAGCTTTGTTCTATAACATCAGTCTGAGCAGCAAGCCATGAACTAAATGCTGCATCAACATCATAATCAGTCAGTTTGCAAACTGACTCTTCAAAGTTTACAGGATCATCAAAGGTAATAGCATCAGGTACTGTAAGTTTGAAGGTAGCTTTAAGTGTGAACTCTTCACAAAGATCTGTAATTGTCCATGTTACTTCTGTTTCGTCACCTGTGCAAAGAGCAGGTATATCACCTGTCCAGGTATAGGTGCTTACAGGGGTACATCCACCTCCTAAGTTCAATGCTTCTGTCTGTTCTGAGACCCAGACATTGAAAGCATCATCTACTTCTGATTGTTCGTCAAAGTCGCATGAGTATTCTTCTGTACTCTCCGGTGCTGTATATGTAACAGCAGCAGGTGCTGTTAAAGTGAAGGTAGCTGATGTTGTTGCACTCAGGCAATAAGTTGGCTCATCTATATTCCAGATAACACTTACCGAACCACCGTCACAAAGTACCGGTATAATTGCTGATGAACTGTCGTTAGTAACAGTAGCAGTACCGCAACCACCTGTGATACTTTCAGCAATTAATAATGTCTGAGCATCTACCCAGGCATTAAACGCATCTTCTACATCTTGCTGAATTGTAAATTCGCATGAAGAAACTTCTTCGGCAACAGGATCTATAAATGCAAGTTGCTGAGCAGGAATAACAGTATAGCTGGAAGTTACAATTCCTATCATACCACAGTTAGTGGTTCCGTATTCGTATTCTACTACTACTGTGCCACCTGCGCACAAATCAGGAGGAGCTACAGGTGTGTCAAGTATCTTACCATATGAAGTACAGTTTCCACCCGGATTGTCAACAGCAAAAGTACCAAGCCATGCATTAAATTTAGTATTTAAATCACCCTGATCAGTAAATTCACAGGCCTCTTTTTCAGTTACAACAGCTATTGTTGGGGTAACTACCGGTGCAAGTATGGTAAAGGTTTCGCTTACTACCTCGGTCTGGCAACCTGAGGTTACTGTATAGATTACTACTGTTTCACTGCCGCAGAGGCTGGGTATTACATCATAATCTGTATCGGGCTTATATGTGTCATAATTACCGATTATTACACAAGCTCCCGAAGGTTCAAACTTAGTTAGCCAGGTGGAGAAAGCAAGATTAAGTTTTATTTCGCTCTCAAAATCGCATCCTGAAGCCACATATTTTTCTGGCTTATAAAGTACCAGCTTAGGTGCTGAATTGATCTTATAGGTAGCTGTAAATGTGATAGTTTCACATTGATTTTCATCAGTAATAGTCCACATAATTTCTACCTCGCCACCACAGATATTCGGGTAATTACCATCCCAGTTATGGCTTACAGTAGGTGTAAAGCAACCTACAGGATTAATGTTATCGGTCTGAGTCTGCAACCATGCATTAAAATCGGCTTCCATTGCTTCATAATCGGATTCTCCTCCACTGATAAAGGCACATTCTGCTACTTCTTTTTTTACAGACAGAGTGTATGTAACAGGAGCAGGAGCAGTAAGTTTGAACTTAGCTGTGAGTGGAATAGTTTCACAACGATCATCAATAGTCCATGTGATCTCAACTTCTCCGCCAGCACAGATTGCGGGTATGCTACCATCCCAGGTATTGGTTACTGTGGGTGCACATCCACCTGTAACATCTGTTAAGATTGAATCAAACCATGTATTGAAAGCTGCATCTACTTCTGCCTGATTCTTGAAATCGCAGGCATCAAGTGATATATTAGCAGGATCTGTGTAAACAATTGCAGGAACTTCTTCAACACTGAAAGTTACGGTTCTGGATATTGTTTCACAAAGGTCTTCTATATAGAATGTAACAGTAACGATACCGCCTTCACAATAATCAGGATACTCCTCATCCCAGTCATTACTGAAAGTAGGACTACATCCACCTGCAATGTTACCCCAGATATTATCCATCCAGTCGTCAAATTCAGCTTCTAAGTCATCCTGTGTTACAAAATGACAACTTACAAATGCCAATGACTGAGGTTCATCAAATGATATTGCATCCGGTTCAGTAAGTTTGAATGTAGCTGAAGCTGTTGCGCTCAGGCAATAAGCAGGTTCTTCTACTGTCCATGTAACTACTGCTTCACCTCCGGCACAAATATCAGGTATGATTGCTGATGCCGCAGTATTACTTACTGTAGCCTCTTCACAACCTCCGGTTAAAGAAGCTGTAATTGATGCTGTTTGAGCACTTACCCAGTTATCAAATGCATCTTGTACATCTTGCTGAATAGTAAATTCACATGATTTTACATCCAGGTCAACCAATGGTGCAAATGCAAGTGGTGCCGGTTTTTCAAGTGTAAAGGTAGCTGATGCGGTTGCACTAAGGCAGCGTAATGGTTCTTCTACTGTCCATGTAACTACTGCTTCACCTCCTTCACAAATATCAGGTATGATTGCTGATGCTGCAGTATTACTTACTGTAGCATCTTCACAACCTCCGGTTAAAGAAGTTGTTATTGATGCTGTTTGAGCACTTACCCAGTTATCAAATGCATCTTGTACATCTTGCTGAATAGTAAATTCACATGATTTTACATTCAGGTCAACCAATGGGTCAAATGCAAAAGGATCGGGTGCTGTGATTGTAAAGGTACTGGTTTGCATTCCTTCTCCACAAATAGCTATTACATGATATTCTATATCAAGACTTCCACCGCAGAGTAGAGGTTCAAGATCACCGGGTAAGGTGATATTTGTCCAAATGGTATAATCATTAGTATTTTCTACACAACCACCTGAGGGCTGGAAGTGTAATAACCAGGCTTTATAATCATCATGTATCTCATCTACAGTTTCATAATTACAGGCATTCCCTGTAAATGGAGCATTGGGTTTGGTTATTACCAAAGGATCTTCCTCAACTCTGAAGGTTCTGCTTACAGAGCCTGATTCACAAAGATCACTGTATTCCATAGTAACTACAATTTCGCCTCCGCAAAACTCAGGTGCATCAGCTACTGTATGACTAATAGTTACAACAGGGCTACAGCCTCCTGTAACTTCAAAGCCAGCAAGCCAGGATGCAAATTCTAAATCCATTGCAGCCTGAGTAAGATGTGTACATGCCGGAATGATTTTATCACCCGGATCGCTGACTAATGGTGCAACATATGGTAAAATTGTAAATGAATAAGTTACTGAAGCACTTGAACACAAATCGTCAAGACTGTAAACAACTGTAACTGTACCACCATCGCACAAAGCTGGTGCTTCATTTGCAGGATTAAAAGTAAATGTCGGTGTTGTACCACAACCGGATTCTATTACTTCAAATCCGGTAAGCCATATGCTATAAGCATCATTGATAGCTTCCTGATCAGCAAATTCGCAGGTATTGGATACTACATTGCCGGGACCTTCAACTGCTACAACTTCTGGTTTAGTAACCTTGAAAGTCTTGGTTACACTAAGGGTTGAGCAAAGGTCGGTAAGGCTGTAAACGGCTGTAACAATACCGCCATCACAGAGTGTAATTGAAGGAGTTTGTGGATTATAAGTAATAACTGGTATATAGTTACCACAAATATCTCCATCTACCTTAAATTCATCCTTCCAGTCTTCTAATGCTTGATTAAGATCATTCTGATTTTCAAAGTAACAACTTAATTCGTCAAAATCATCAGGACTTAATAATGCTATTGCTGGTGGAGCGGTAATTTCGAAAGTATATGTTACACTGGCAGTAGTACACATATCTTCTGCTGTGAATACACCGGTAACTAATGTGCTCTCGCATAAGGTTGGTGTTACTGTTCCGGTAAGAACAAAGGTTGGTGTATCAACTCCACAACCTGGATTTGTTACTGTAAATCCATCCTTCCACGCGTTGAATGCTGCATCAAGAGCAGACTGATCTACAAAATCACAGGTGCTTGAAACTACATTGCCGGGACCTTCTACTGCAACGGCTGCAGGTTTTTCTACTGTAAAGCTGCTGGTAACTGTAGCCGGATGATTACATTTATCTGTGGCTGTATAGGTAATAAATACTTCACCTCCATCACATAATACCGGAGCAGTATATACAGTCAGGTCAGTTTCTGAAGTAATAGTACATCCACTATTTGTTACCTTGAACTGTGCTTTCCATGCATCGAAAGCATCATCAAGAGCTTTCTGATCAGCAAAATAACAAGTACTGTACTCTTCTATTTCCGGACCTGCTACTGCTACCTGAGGTGCTTCAAGGGTATAAGTAGAAGTTACTATTTTTTCAATACATCCTGAAGTAACCTTGTATTGAACCACTCTAATACCGCCAACACAATATTCCGGTGCTACAGGTGGTAAGCCGGTAGCTGCATCGGTAAGTTCTCCAAATGGATCCATTTTATAAGGAAGTTCAAAACAACCGCCTGAAACAGGTTCAAATTGACTGATAAACTGATTGGCAAAATCAGCGTTTACTGCCTGTTGATCAGCAAAATCACAGGTTGATACTGTTCTGTCATTAGGTTGCTTGAGTACAAGCGGAGCAGGTTCATTTATCTTAAACGTGCTGCTTGCTGAAGCTGTACCACATTCACCATCGTAAGTTGCGGTTACAGTAACCACACCACCACACCAGTCTGGTGCATCAGTAATGTCTTTATCAAGTGTAAAGCTTGGTGAGCAACCTCCGCTAACATCGAATCCATCAAGGAAAGCCTGGAAAGCATCTTCGATTTCTGCTTCACTTGTAAATTCACAGCTTTCTTTTACTACGGGTGCGGGGGTTGTTATAACCACAGGATCAGGATAAGGTACGGTAAATGTTGCAGATTTTACTGCAGGTACATCCTCACAATAGCTTGTAACTGTCCATGTAACTATCACACTGCCACCGCAGTAACCTGGGGCAATATCGGCATCATTAGTCCACACAGCATTACATCCTCCTGTAAAGGTAGCTGTACCAACCCATTCAGTAAATTTCTGATCAACTTCTGCCTGGTTATAACATGCCTTATCTAAAGTAAGATCTGCTATGGTGATTTCAACCTTGGGTGCTTCCGGAATGGTAAATGTTGATGATTTTACTACATCAGGCTCACAATTACTTTCTACTTTCCATGTAACTGTTACAACACCACCGCAACGATCCGGAGCGTTACCGGCATCATTACTCCATGTAGCAATACATCCGCCTGTAAAGGTAGCTGTACCAAGCCAATCATTAAAATCACTTAAAATATCCGCATCAGTCATGCATACGCTACCAGCATAAGGATCAGGAACTTCAAGAACAACTGCAGGTGCTTTAGTAACAGTAAATACAGAACTTACACTGCCTTCACCGCAGTTGTCTGATACATTATAATATACTGTGGCTGTTCCTCCATCGCAATGAGTAGGTGTATCTATTCCGACTAATTCTCCCTGCGGATCACAACCTCCTAATGCATAAAATTCTTCAAGCCATGTTGAAAAGGCTGAATCTAATTCATCCTGATCTTCAAATTCACATGCTGAATATTGTTTAGGATTAGGTTTATCAATGACAAGAGGCTGAGGCTTGGTGAGAGTGTAAACCGCTGTGGTTGATACTGTTTCACATAGATCTTCTACAGTCCAGGTTACAGTAAATATTCCACCTTCGCAATAATCTGGCAAAGGCCCTGTCCAATCGTTTGTAATGACAGCAGGACTCACACAACCTCCTGTTACAGTGAGGGGCTGGTTCAGCCAATTATCAAAATCTTCTTCAAAAGCAACATCATTAACAAAATCACAGGTTGCTTTACTTGAAGATAAAGCTTGAGCAACACTTAATGCCGGTGCTGTAATATTAAATACCTGTTCACATTCATCACTGTTACCGGCAGCATCATAAACTGTCCATGTACGGGTAACTACAAGAGGACAGCTTCCGCTGCTTACATCCTGATAGCTATAGCTTACTACTCCGCAATTATCAGTGGCAATACCGGCAAAGCTTGCAACAAATACCTCTGTAGCAGAATATGCAGGATAAGCTACTGGTAAATCATCTACACTGCATCCTGTTAGAATAAGATCATCAACTGGGCAGGTAGTAATTTCAGGATCCTGATTGTCTTCTACAACTACTGTAAATTCATCTGTAACAGAATTATTAGATCCGTCAACTGCACGTACATATATCGTTGTTGAACCTACAGGGAAAGCATAGGTAAGTTCATAATCCGGACTTCCGGAATCAGGAAGTGTAGATATGAAATTATCCAATGAATATTCTATATAAGGAGTACTGCAAAGATCAGTGGCTGTTGCCTGGAAAGTAAGTGTAGCAGTACAAACATCGCCATCTGCATCATAAGAAGCAAGAGGAACCGGCACTGTCAGATCTGGATCATCCACATCATTTACTGTAATTGTAAATGAGCAAGATGTTTGATTTCCAGATGCATCGGTGGCAGTATAAATAACCTGGGTTACACCAACAGGGAACTTTGAATGTGGATCATGAGTAGTTACAAGTGAAACACCCGGACAATTATCTGATGCTGTGGGTGCTGTCCAGTTTACAAAATCACTCTCACATGTACCACTTACAGCATTAACTGTTAAATCCGGTGGGCAGCCGGGAATAAGATTATAAACTATCTTTGGTGGTTCCTTGTCTTCTACTGTTACTGTAAAAGAACATGTGGCTGTACCGTGAATATTTTCTGCTGTTAATGTTACAGTGGTAACTCCCTTATTAAATAAAACTCCTGTACCAGTGCCGCTACCTGAACCCGGAGTAGCTCCGCTTAAAACGTATGAAATTGACGGAGCGGGATACCCGGTATAAGAACCATCAGTATAATATAGCTGACGACCGCATTGACCGGCAGCAGTTTCTTCTTCTTTATCAATCGGGCAGTCTATGATTGGTGCTGAGCCACTGGTAAGGGTAACATTATTACTTGTGTAATCTATTTCCCAGTAATTTGTTCCATCAAAATAAGACGTACCACCGGCAAAAGTACCATTAAATGTACCACCAACATCAATGATAGTGATAACACTGGCATCAGGGAATTGAGTACCGGATATTAATGTCAAAGTAGGGCTGTTAAGGGTTAAATTACCGAGAATATTTAGATGGTCGAATCCGGGATTTGGGTCAGGACATGTAGGTGTAAGAGCATCAATTTCTATATTAATTGTACTCCCAGATCCGAATGTCGCATTTCCTATAGTAACACAACCGGGGCTGGCGCCGAAATGCCATGATAAACCTTTGGTATCATTCAAATCTCCATAATTTCCTGATTTTACTTTAATATTATCACCAGCATTAGCTGCATCAATAGCATTACTAATAGCATCCTGAGTATTACAATAATAAAGGTCTAAATCTTCGTTATGTACTACCCAATCTAAAACAGTAACTTCCCACACAACATCTGACTCCTCAGGTGTAGTATTACAGGTACCATCTTTGGCGAATCTTTTATAAATTGTTGTTGATTCCAAGCCGGGTGGTGGTGTGTAGGTTGCTGCTATAGCACCTGAAATATCAGTTGCATAACTGTCAGCTGAAGAACGCCATGAATAAACTATATTTCCATCTCCTCCACTGGCATCTATACTACTGCCAATTTCAGAAGGAGTACCTTTATAACAGATTGTTTCGCCAAGGTTTTCTATCGCTCCGGCTGTAAACGCAGGATAAACGGTGATGGTAACTTCATTTGTATAAAGAGTACCGCAACCACTCCCTGATGTCTGTGCAAGACGGTATTTGGTTGTTGCTATCAACTGTCCGGGTGTGTAATCAAGACTTGTCTCATTAACAATATTTACCCAAGTGCTTCCATCATAATACTGCCACTGATATGTGTAAGACCCATCACCTCCTGAAGGTGCTACTCCTTCGAGCTTGGCTGGAGTAGTGTTGTAACAAATAGTCTGATCAGAGGAAATAGAACCTACAACAAATTCAGAATAAACTGTTACAGTCCACTCACCGGTTGACTGCGTTGCAGTTGTATTACAGGTACCATCATTGGCATATCTTCTGTAGGTTGTTGTTGCCTGCAAGCCGGATGGTGGTGTGTAGGTTGCTGCTGTAGCACCTGAGATAGCCATTGCATAGCTATCAGTTGATGAAAACCATAAATAAGTTATGGTTCCATCACCTCCGCTGGCGGCTGTGGTGCTGCCAATTTCAGAAGGAGTACCTCCATAACAGATTGTCTCACCAGTAGAGGCTATCACTCCGGCGGTAAATAACGGATAAACAGTAATAGTAACCTGAGCACAACTTCCGGGAGTAACACATCCACCTTCGCCACGTACATAATAGGTAGTTGTTGCTGCAGGTGAAACGCTAACAGAAGTTCCTGTACCTACAGCAATTCCGCCACATGAGCCGGAGTACCAATGCCATGCAGTCGCATCATTTAGATTCCCTGTAAGTATTTTCAATTCAATATTATCTCCAGTGCATATAGAAGTGCTGGAAGTTATATTGGGAATATCAGGATCAGTACATGTAACAGTATAATGAACTGTAATTTGTATGTAGTCCACTGTAGCGGTACGGTTAGAAAAACTACTATTATTATGTGCAGAAATAACTACTCCAAAATTAGAATTATTAATATCTGCTGCCGTCCAGGTATTATTCCATAAATCGGTAGCACCTCCATAAGTAGCAACAGCAAAACTTGTTGGCCAAGTACTACTCTGTGCCTTGTCTTGTTGACTTTGTATCGTTCCATTTTTAACAAGGCGTACTCTTTTATCTCTAACCCCAACACTAAGAGATTGTGTTCCTTGACGATTAATATTCACAACTATCCCATTAATATTGGCATTTACTGGTATGCTAAAACCGTAGTTGGTTGCTTTTAGATAATTGGAATTATTTCCTGAGCCAATAGTCGATGTGGCATAAGGGGAGCCGGGACTTGTAATATTGCTCGGATCAGACCAAGCAACACTCCCATAGCTATTGTCATTCACAGCAGTATTGGGGTTATTTGGTCCTATAGAACTTTGAGCCATTGCAGAAAAACTGAATGCAAGCATCAACAGTAATGCTGTGCATAATGTAAAAAAACGAGTAAATGTTTTCATATTCTTTCTGTTTTAATTATTAATTACTTTATAATTCAAGTGTTTATATATTGATTTTTAGTTTTTTGCAGGATTTTACCGGTTTTTGAGTTTTGTTTGCCTGTTATTCATCAAACTTTAATACCTTTAATATATTAATAGCTAACAGAAAACAAAACACAAGCCACAGCAAAACCCGGTTTCTGTGAATTGTACAATACTTTTCCTGTACTCAGCAATCTCGTATATTAATTGCGCTTTTGTAAATATTGATCATAGGCTGTTATTTTTATGTTAGTATAGTTTTGCGTTGCAAATATAAGCTAAAAAAGGTCATATCCAAAAAAATAAATTTATTTTTTAATCGTGTTTCTAATTTAATTTTTAATTACTTGGCTATCAATATAATAAAGATCAAAAAAAAGTTGCATGAAATCGCTTAAAATATGCTTTCAGTACTATTATTGATAATAAACCGCTCAAAAAAGAGTAAAAAAAGCTAGTTCAAAGTCATTTTTCATCCTAAAAAACCTTTTTTTTACAAAATAATCTCATCAGTATATGCTTTATATAAAGCCTTAATTAAGCTCATACTATATTAAAACATTCTTTAACAATATTTTAACATTTCAATTCTCTGAAATTCAAAGTAAAGAATTAACAAAACGCCTATTCTGCCAATTTTTCTATGGGCAAATAAACAAAATATTTTTAATACAATGGTTAATTTTTTGTAAAAATTTTATTTTTGATAACTTTTTTCCTCAAAAAGCGGACAATAATAATTGATCCCGAATGACTCAGGAGATCCCGAATGATTAGGGAGACAATTGATCCCGAATGACTCGGGAGACAATGGAGAATGGACAATTGACAATTGATAATTGATAATTGATAATTGAGAATTGATCCCGAATGACTCGGGAGAGATGTACTTCCCTAAATATGGTTGACCGTTTTGGTAAAAGAATATTTCGACAAGCTCAATAACAATTTCGACAAGCTCAATAACAATTTCGATAAGCGCAATAATCGGACACTGAGGTTCTCGAAGTGTCAGGGTTTTTAAAAAGGCGCTTCGAGAGCCTCAGCGCCCGGGTTAATACGATTTGTATTTACAAAATAGTCCAAACTGTTTTGTAAATTTACAAACGTAATGCCGATGGTTTAAATATATAGAACAATCGAGCAAAGCGAAAATTGGTCTATTATATTTTTCCATTCGGTATAACAGCCCCGTAGGGGCTATATATTGGTAGAAAATCGCAAAATTCAATCTCTAAACCCCGTAAGGGCGGAATATTTATAGAAAATAGAACAAACACCATCCCCAAACCCCGAAGGGGCGGAATAATTATAGAAAATCTGGTCAATTCCATCCCCAAATCCCGTAGGGGCACTTACGGGATGAAATAACAAATGGATCCCGAATGATTAGGGAGTTATGAATTGGAACGGGCTTTAGCCCGGTTGGTAAATAAATACTCCCCTATCCTATGGGCTTTAGCCCAAATATATTGGTTATTAGTATTTAAATGCATTCTTAAACCTGTTTGGCTAAAGCCATGAAGATGTCTTTTTCCATTTCTACCACCGGCTAAAGCCGGCGGCAACTCATGATTTACTTCATTAGGAATAGAAACGGGCTAAAGTCAGTGGCAATTCAATATTACAGCATTATGAATAGGAACGGGCTTTAGCCCGTTTGCTAAATAAACACCCCCTACCCTATGGGCTTTAGCCCAAATATATTGATTATTAGCATTTACATGCATTCTTAAACCTATTTGGCTAAAGCCAGGAAGATGACTTTTCTCATTTCTACCACCGGCTAAAGTCAGTGGCAATTCAATATTACAGCATTATGAATAGGAACGGGCTTTAGCCCGTTTGCTAAATAAACACCCCCTACCCTATGGGCTTTAGCCCAAATATATTGATTATTAGCATTTACAT
>Ga0302247_1000858_pt1 | contig 25981 bp, 19 predicted proteins | sample AAG_UR_Ile_MG_FD_193529 | JGI IMG/M metagenome (GOLD analysis project Ga0302247, IMG submission 193529) | Enriched activated sludge microbial communities from anaerobic digester in WTTP, New Holstein, Wisconsin, United States - AAG_UR_Ile | ecosystem: Engineered > Bioreactor > Anaerobic >...
CCCGGGCCACCCGGATCTGCTTGAAGTCCATTCCCCGCTGGGCCATTTTCAGCGCCGTTTCCACCAGCTCCGGGATTTTGACGGCTTCGATCTGCGGACGGTCCTTGCGGGAGTAGACCATCAGTTCCCGGATCACGTCCGCAGCGTTCTGGGCGTACCGGATGATGTCCTCCACATAGCCCGTGATATGGGGGTCTTCCCCGGGGGGAGCGCTCAGGATCAGGTCGGCGGTGCCCAGGATGCCGCCCAGCGGGTTGTTTATCTCATGGGCGATGCCGGAGACCAGGGTCCCGATCCCCGCCAGCTTCTCCGATTGGATCAGTTCCTCCTGCAGCGTTTTCTGCTGGGTGATGTCCTGGAAGAATTCCAGGAAGATCCTGTCCGACCCCTGGGGGACGGGGATGGGGTAGAACTGGATCGAAAAGGTCAGCAGGCTTTTTTCGTCCTTCTTCTCGGAACTGAAGGTCAGATTGGTGTGCAGGCAGTCCTGGGCCATGCATTCCAGGCAGGGACGGTCCCGGTGGAAGAACATTTTATAACATTTGCTGCCCACCAGGTCCTCGAAGGAGGCGGCGCTGAAGTATCTTTTCGCCGCGATGTTGGCGGTGATGATGTTGTAGTTGATGTCGATGATGGCGATGGGGGTGGAAATCCCGTCGAAGAAGGCCTCCAGCTTGTTGCGGCTCAGGATGAGTTCCTTGTTCAGGTCCTGCAGACGCTTCTGCTGGCGCCTGAGCCGCTCGAAGGAGATGGCGTTTTCCACCGCCACCGAGCACTGGCCGGCGAGGATTTCCAGGGTCTCCGTTTCCGCCTGGTTGAAATAGTCCTTGTCCAGGGGGTTTCCCAGAACGATGAGACCATTGAGCCTGTCCTTGAACCGGAGGGGCACGATGAGGCTGGGCTGGAGCGCGTAGTTCCGCCCCTCCCCCTCAAATATCACCGGAGAGCCCTCCGACCGGTGGGTGAAGAAAATCCTGCTCCCCTCCAGCGCCCGGGCAGGGGAGTATTTTTTTATCAGCTCGTTGTTTCGGGAGAGGCATATGTCCGGGTTCCGGCCGTTTACGACCTCGTCCCCCAGCGGAAGATTCCGCGCCGCGATGAGCCGGTAGCTTCGGGTCGCGTAATCCAGCGAAAGCATGCAGGCCCAGTCGATGGTGAAGGTCTCCACCACCTTGTCCACGGTCAGCTCGCCCAGGGCTTCCAGGTCCACGATGGAGGCCAGGCCCTCCGAAAACTTCCTGAGCCCCTTGTAATGGACGAACCGTTTTCCCGTATAGAGTTTTTCCAGGGCCGCCTGGGCCGTCAGCCGCAGAGGGTGGAAGATGAAGGCGGCGGTGAAACCCATCAGGATAGCGGTCAGAAGGAGGCCGTAGGAGCTGATATCCTGGTTGTAACGGAAGGTGAGCTGGAAGACGAAAAAAAACACCACTCCGCTCAAAACGGACAGGAAGACGAAGAGGAGGATCTTCAACACCGAAACGGAGTAGTTGACCAGCCGGTATTTGTACACCGCGTAGAACAGGATGGCGGCGTTGATGGTGGCCGCCAGGAGATCGATGGGGTAGCGCCCCAGAGGCTCGTAGAGATTGGCCAGGACTCCCAACAGCAGGAAAAGGGCCCCGACGATGACCAGCCGCAGGGTCCTTCGGGAAAAAATGTTGGCGCTCTTCCGCAGCTCCCGGAGCACCAGCAGAATCGCCAGAATGAGGTAGAAGTAGCAGAGCGAGTAGGCCAGAGGGGCCCCCCGGCCCAGGGAGTAGAAAAACTCCCCGTTCCGGAAACCCGCCCGGGGAACGATGGCGCCGCTCCAGTTCAGGTACTGGAGCAGGATGTACAGGACGCCGCCGGCGTAGAGGAAGTATTTATAGCCCCGGCGTTTGAAGTTGGAAAGCTCGTGCAGGGTGTAGAAGATCAGGATGGGTCCTGCCAGGAGGCCCACCAGCATGACCCGGTTCCAGAGAAGGGGAGAGGCCAGACCGGTGTCGGCATGCATCATGAATGACCCGAGGCTCCACAGGGCCATGGAGGACATGTACAGCAGAAAGGGCCTGCTCACCGCTTCCCGTATCCGATGGTACAGGCCGAAAACGATGAAGGGGATGTAGATCATGAACGACACAGCGGGAATGATCGTCGTAAAATCCAGAATCATGAAATATCCTTTTCCGGTCGAAGAAATGGAAATTTTCTAGATAATATATCATATTGTTGTATAGTATGCCACTTTGCTTCATCGCGACGGCGGGATTCGCCGCCCTTTTCCTTTCCGATTTCCTCCGGCTCCGAACCCTGAAGGGGGCGGAGCCGTCCGCCCTGGCGGGGTACCTTCTGGTGGCGGGATCGATAGCCGGGTTCGCCGCGCCCGGAGTCCGGGAGGCGGCGACCCCGGATCTTCAGGCCGCCGCCGGGGTCCTGATCAGCCTCGTCTTCGGCGCTCTTCTCCTGTATTCGGTTTTCATCGAAATCCCCAGAGCGCAAAAAAAGCGCGGCCTGGGGGCCCGCACGGCCCTCACCGGGGGAACCTACGGTTTCTCCCGCCACCCCGGCTTTCTGTGGTTCGTCGGTCTCATGGGGGGGCTTCTCCTGGCGCGGCGGGGCGGAGGGCTTCCCTTTGCGGCATGCCTGGTCATCCTGGACTTCCTGCTGGTTCTTGTCCAGGATGTCTATTATTTCCCCCGGTTTTTCGAAAATTATCAGGGCTACCGGTCCCGGGTTCCCTTTCTCCTGGGCTTCGGGAGGAGACGCGCCGATGGTCGGAGCTGAACCGGGCAGGATGATCCTGGTCGTCGATGACGATCCGGCGATGCAGAAGGTTCTGAACCTGGGTCTGGAATCGTCGGGCTTCCGGGTGCGGGTGTGCCGGAACGGACGGGAAGCGGTGGAGCTCCTTTCCGACCCGGCCGTCAATCCTGACTGCATGCTGCTGGACATCCGGATGCCCGAGATGACCGGTCTCGAGGCCCTGCCCAGGCTGAAGCTGCTGCGGCCCCACAGTCCGGTGGTCATGCTCACCGCCCTGAACGATCTGGAATCGGGGCTGGAATCCCTGAAGAAAGGCGCCTTCGATTATATCGTAAAACCCGCCAGGCTGCAGCAGATCCGGGAGACCGTCTCCCGGGCGATCCGCCACCGGGAGGCGCTGCTGGAAAACGAAATGCTCGCCCGGAAGAACGAGGAGTACCGCCAAAGGCTGGAAATGATGGTGGAGGAGCGCACCAGGGAATTGCGGGCCGCCTATATCCGGATCCGGCAGGTCAACATCGAAACCGTCCAGGTCCTGGCGGAAACCATCGAGGCCAAGGATGTCTATACCCGGGGCCATTGTCAGCGGGTGCGGGCCCTGTCGGTGGGTGTGGCGGAGCATCTCGGATACGAAGCCGGGGGCATCGAGATGCTGGAGTATTCCGCCCTGCTGCATGACATCGGCAAGATCGGAATCCCGGAGATCATACTGAATAAAAAAGTGCCGCTGGAGGAGGATGAATACCGGGTCATCCGAACGCACCCCGATATCGGGCATTCCATCCTCCGGAAGGTGGAGTTCTTCGTTCCCGTTCTGGGGGCGGTGCGGCAGCATCATGAAAGGTGGGACGGGAGAGGCTACCCCGACGGACTCGCCATGGAGCAGATCGACCCCTTCGCCAGGATCATCAATGTCTGTGATTCCTTCGACGCCATGACCTCCGACCGTCCCTACCGCAGCGCCCGCACGAAGGAAGAGGCCATCGAAGAGATCCTGCGGGAGAGCGGCCGGCAGTTCGACCCCGCCATGGCCCGGGCCTTCGTCGAAAGCGGCGTTCATTCCCGTGTCTGAGCGCCCGCGGGCTTGCGGCGGAGCGCTCCCGGGATTACAATATAACGGACCTATGAAAAGAATCCTGACCCTCGCCGCGGCCATCGCTTGCCTCCCCCCCATTCCCCTTGCCTCCCGGGAGGTGGTGGAGATCTACGCCGACGCCGACCCCCGGGAGTTCGGCCGCGCTCCCCGGCGGGAAGGGATCCTCGCGTTTCCTTTTTCCGAGTTCTCCGCGGTCAAGACTCTGGCCGTCCCGGACCCCGACGGTTTTCTCACCGCGGTCCTCATCGATCCCCGGATCGTCCGGTCCCTGGAGACCTTCCTCACCGGCTACCGGGAGCGCCGGCTGGCGGAGGCCTGGCTCTGGCTGAGTCCCGCGGCAGGGAGGAAGATCTTTCACTACTACGACGACGCGGCGGGGCTCCGGTTCAGCTTTTCCGCCGAAGAGCCGGGGCCGGAGATCCTTGCCGTGGTGAATCGCTTCTATGCGGGAGACCGGAAAACCGGGGACCTGGTGCGCCGGGCCTACCGGGAGAATTTCGTTCTGCGGATCCATTCCGCGGAAAACCTCATCGAACCCTGGAAAGACAGCCTGTCCTTCCCCGAAGCCATGGTCGTCGCCGGCCTGATAGGAAACACCGATCAGCCCCTCTGGGGGATCCGGGACGGAAAGGGACTGCTCCGGGACCTGCCCGAAAAAATCGAGACGAAGACGGCCCTGTCCCTCTACCATTACCGGCCCATCGAGAAGAACGAGGCCGCATACCTGGCCTTCGTCCGCCGGGTCCGCTCCATGGAGGGAAGCTTCCCGAGAAATCTGCACCACCTCATCGCCAAAGGCTTTCGGGTCGATCCCGACGGCGCCGCTCTGCTTCCCGAGGAGACCGTGTCCCGTAAAACGGCCCGGGGAGCGGACCTGGTTCTGCTGGCCTACGATGTCCTGGTCCGGATGGGGTACCAGGCCCGGGTGGTGTCGCTGGGAGGTGACCCGGACCCCCCCTCCCTGATAACGCTTTTCCGGGAAGGGGAGAGGGGCGACTGGGGCGCACTGACGGAGAGGGATTTCTTCCCCGACCTGGCGGCGGACTGGACCCGGGCGCCCGATCTGGCGGCGGGGAAGAGCATCTCCTGGCGGGAACTCGACCCGGACGTCACTTTCCGGAGCCGGAAGCCCTCCTGGACCGGCCGGGCCTCCCGACCCTGAGGGGCCGCCTCTTCCGCGCAACATTCTGTTGCATTTAACGCACTCCCGGCGTATGATCGTATTGGATAAATCATGATCGATAACGATTATTACAACCGGGAAGCCGAAAGCTGGTGGTCGGAAAAGGAAGGGCCCTTCGCGATCATCCGCTACACCATGAACCCCGTCCGTTTTGCCTACGTCATGAAGCATCTGGTCCATCTTTCCTACGATTACCGGGGGAAAAAGGTGCTGGATGTGGGCTGCGGCGGGGGCTTCCTCACCGAGGAGATCGCCAAGTTCGGCCTCGAGACGACGGGCCTGGACCCTTCCACGCCCACCCTGCGGGCGGCGCGGCGGCACGCGGCGGCGATGGACCTGCGCATCGACTATCAGGAGGGGTTCGGGGAAGAACTGCCCTTTCCCGACAGCCATTTCGACATGGTTTTCTGTCTCGACGTGCTGGAGCATGTGAAGGACTTCCGGACTATCGTCCGGGAAGTCCGGCGGGTGCTCAAGCCGGGAGGCTACTTCTTTTTCGAAACCGTCAACAGGACTCTGCTCAGCTGGTTCATCGTCATCTTTCTGTTTCAGAAGTTTCCCCTGACCCGCCTGATTCCCCGGGACATACACAAATGGAAGCACTTCATCCGGCCCCGGGAACTATCCCGGGCGCTGGAGGATTCGGGGATCCGGCTGGAGGATATGCAGGGGATCATGCCGGGATACAATTTCACCTACAACGTTTTCCTCCTGCGGAAAATGGTTTCCAATCAGATCAGTTTCCACGATCTGTGTTCCCGTTTCCGCTGTCACGAGAGCTTCTACAAGGGTCTCTGCTACGTGGGGTACGGCGTCAGGACATGAGAACATCTCGGCCGTCAACCGACGGAACGCGTTATTGAAAAAATCGAAACCGCACATATAATGGGACCGGTTTGCAGTATCCAGAGTCAACGCAAAAGGAGATGGTTATGAGAAAAACTGTCGTCACTCTCTTCGCGGTTCTTGCCGTCACTGCCCTCGTTCTGGCAGGCTGCGGCAAGAAGGCTGAGGGGACGGGCGCCGCACCGGCGGCGAAAGAGGGGTTCCACATCGGCATCGTCACCGGGACGGTATCCCAGTCCGAGGACGATCTGCGGGGCGCGGAAGCTCTCATCAAGGAATACGGCGAGGTCAAGCAGGGCGGCATCATCCAGCACCTGACCTATCCCGACAACTTCATGCAGGAGATGGAAACCACCATTTCCCAGATCGTGGGTCTGGCGGACGACCCCCTGATGAAGGCGATCATCGTCAACCAGGCCGTTCCCGGCACCACCGAAGGCTTTCGTCGGGTAAAGGACAAGCGTCCGGACATCCTCCTCCTCGCCGGCGAACCCCACGAAGACCCGCTGGTCATCGAAAGCGCCGCCGACCTGGCGGTGAACGCCGACTTCGTCTCCCGGGGCTATCTGATCATCGATTCGGCGAAAAAACTCGGCGCCAAGACCTTCGTCCACATTTCCTTTCCCCGCCACATGGGGTACGAAACCCTGGGCCGCCGTCGGGCCATCATGGAGGCGGCCTGCAAGGACCTGGGCGTGAAGTTCGTGTTCGAAACCGCCCCGGACCCCACCAGCGACGTGGGCGTCGCCGGAGCCCAGCAGTTCATCCTGGAAAAAGTCCCCCAGTGGGTCAAGAAGTACGGCAAGGAAACCGCCTTTTTCTGCACCAACGACGCCCACACCGAGCCTCTTCTGAAGCAGCTTCTGCAGTACGGCGGCATGTTCGTCGAAGCGGACCTCCCGTCTCCGCTGATGGGCTATCCCGGGGCCCTGGGCATCGATCTTTCCAAAGAACAGGGAGATTTCAAGGCCATCCTGGACAAGGTGGAAAAGGAAATCGGCGCCAAGGGCGGGGCCGGACGCTTCGGAACCTGGGCCTACTCCTACGGCTTCACCACCACCGCGGGCCTGGGGGAACTGGCCAAACGGGTCATCGAAAAGAAGGCGGAACTCACCAAGCTGTCGGACATCATGGATGCCTACAATAAATACACCCCCGGCGCGAAGTGGAACGGCAGCTTCTACAACGACATAGCCACCAAGGTGAAGGCGAAGAATCACATCCTGATCTACCAGGACACCTACATCATGGGCAAGGGCTACCTGGGAACCACCAACGTGGAAGTCCCGGAAAAATACTCCACCATACGGTAAGGCAGGATTTCCGGGATACCCCGGAATGCGTCGAGGCGTCCCGGGACGCCTCGGGGCGCCCCGGTCGGGTCCGGATCGTTCCGGGCGCCCGGGCCGCTTCCGGACGTCCCGGAAAGGCGCCCCATTTTTTTCTTCGAGGCTCCCATGAAGTCATCTCCGCCTTTTCTGGAACTCCGGAACATTTCGAAAGACTTTTTCGGCAATCGGGTGCTGAAGGAGGTGAGTTTTTCCCTCCGGCCCGGAGAAATCCTGGGGCTGGTGGGGGAGAACGGCGCCGGAAAGAGCACCCTGATGAAGATCCTCTTCGGAATGAACGTCATCCATTCCACCGGCGGCTACGGGGGAACGATTCTCCTGGACGGCGCCCCCGTCCGTTTCGCCTCGCCCTTCGAGGCCCTGGATGCGGGCATCGGGATGGTGCACCAGGAGTTTTCCCTGTTGCCCGAGTTCACCGCCGCGGAGAACATCCTGCTCAACCGTGAGTCGGTGACATACAATCCCCTGGTGGAAGTCTTCGGTGACCGGCTCAAGACCCTGGACCGTCCGGCGATGCGGGACCGGGCCCGAAAAGCGCTGTCCCGGCTGGGGGGGCCTTCCATCGACGAAGGAATGCGGGTCGCGGAAATGCCCGTGGGGCATAAGCAGTTCACCGAGATCGCCCGGGAGCTGGACCGGGAGAAGATCCGGCTCCTGGTGCTGGACGAACCCACCGCGGTGCTGACCGAGTCGGAGGCGGAGATTCTTCTGGCCTCGATACGGAAACTCGCGGACCAGGGGATCGCGGTCATTTTCATCTCCCACCGGCTCAAGGAGGTCCTGGAGGTGGCGGACCGGGTGGTGGTGCTCCGGGACGGGGGTCTGGTTCACCAGGCGGAGGCGTCGGAAACCGACATCGCCGTCCTGGCGGAAAAGATGGTGGGCCGGGAAGTGGGGACGGTGGCGGTCCGGAACAGGGAAAGCCCGTCCACCGGGACCGTGCTGGAGGTGGAAAACCTCTGGGTGGACATGCCCGGGGAAACGGTCCGGAAGGTCTCTTTTTCCGTGCGCAAGGGAGAGATCTTCGGCATCGGCGGCCTGGCGGGCCAGGGGAAACTGGGAATCCCCAACGGCATCATGGGGCTCTTCCCCGCCGGGGGACGGGTCCTCTTCGAAGGTTCCCCCGTCCCCCTGGGATCCCCGAAAAAGGCCCTGGATGCGGGACTCTCCTTTGTGTCCGAGGACCGCCGGGGAGTGGGCCTCCTCCTGGAGGAGCCCCTGGACTGGAACATCGTGTTCACCGCCATGCAGAATCAGAACCGCTTTTTGAGGCCCCTTCTGGGGGGGCTCGTCCGGTGGCGGGACGACAAGGCCATCGCCGCCGCCGCCCAGGAGTATGTGCGGAGGCTGGATATCAAATGCACCGGGGTGGGGCAGCGGGCCCAGGAGCTTTCCGGGGGAAACCAGCAGAAGGTCTGTCTGGCCAAGGCCTTCATCTCCCGGCCCCGGCTGCTTTTCGTTTCCGAACCCACCCGGGGGATCGATGTGGGGGCGAAGAAACTGGTTCTGGACACCTTGCGGATGCACAACGAGGAGTACGGCACTACCATCGTCATGGTTTCCTCGGAACTGGAGGAACTGAAGAGCGTCTGCGACCGGATCGCCATCGTGGACGAGGGGCGGGTAGCCGGAATACTGCCCCCCTCGGCCCGGGCCGGCGAGTTCGGGATGCTGATGGCGGGGAAGGCCGGAAAGGACGGAAATCATCATGGATAGGATACGGGAATTCATCGCCGAAACGGGCTGGCCCCGGATCATCATAGCTCTGTTCCTGCTCAGCCTGTTTCTGGCCACCCCAGCGGCCAGGGTCCGGCTGGATTCCTCCATCAGCGACACCCTGATCCGGTTCGGCATGAACGGGGTTCTGGTCCTGGCCATGGTTCCCATGATCCAGTCCGGCTGCGGCCTGAATTTCGGACTGCCCCTGGGAATCGTCGCGGGGCTCCTGGGGGGGGTCATCACCATCGAGATCGGGTTGTCGGGCTTCGTCGCGTTCCTGGCGGCCATCGCCTTCGCCACTCCCTTTGCGGTGGTCTTCGGCTGGGGCTACGGCCGGCTGCTGAACCGGGTGAAGGGCAGCGAAATGATGATCGCCACCTATGTGGGCTTCTCCTCGGTGGCCTTCATGTGCATGATGTGGCTCCTCCTGCCCTTCAAAAGCCCCAACATGATATGGGGATACGGGGGCACGGGGCTGCGCACGACCATAAGCGTCGAGGGATATTATCTATGGGTTCTTAACGATTTTCTGGCCCTGCGGATCGGCGAGGATCTGCGCGTTCCCGTGGGGATGTTTCTCTTTTTCGCCCTCATGTGCCTCCTGGTCTGGTCTTTCTTCCGCACCAAGACCGGCACCGCCTTGACGGCGGTGGGCTCGAACCCGGAGTACGCCCGGGCCTCGGGGATCGACGTGGACCGGATGCGGACGATCTCGGTGATCCTGTCCACCTGGCTGGGGGCCGTGGGGATACTGGTATACCAGCAGAGCTTCGGCTTCATCCAGCTCTACATGGGGCCTTTTTACATGGCCTTCCCGGCGGTGGCGGCGATCCTCATCGGCGGCGCCTCGGTGCACAAGGCGGATATCCCCAATGTTCTGGTGGGGACCTTTCTGTTTCAGGGAATCCTGACCATGACACCGTCGGTGATGAACAGCCTGATCCAGACCGACATGTCCGAGGTCATCCGGATCGTCGTGTCCAACGGCATGATCCTGTACGCCCTGACCCGGAAGACCAGGAGGGCGTCATGAAAAATCCGCGTTTTACCCGCGCCGGAGCCGCCGCTTTTCTGATGGACAACGCGGTGCCGCTGCTCTTCGTTCTGATAAGCGCCGTGGCCATCCCCTTCTCCGGATTTTCCGCGGTCTATCTGATCCAGGAGCTCCTGGTCCGCCTGGCCCGGAACTCCTTTCTGGTTCTGGCGCTCCTGGTTCCCATCATGGCGGGCATGGGGCTCAATTTCGGGATGACTCTGGGCGCCATGGCCGGAGAGATAGGGCTTCTCTTCGTGATCAATCACCACATCACCGGCGTCCACGGCGTGGCGCTGGCCATGCTTCTCTCCGTCCCGCTGTCGGCGCTGGTGGGCTGGCTCACCGGAATCGTGCTGAACAAGGCCAAGGGCCGGGAGATGGTGACCTCCTTCATCCTGGCGTTTTTCGCCAACGGCATCTACCAGCTCATGGTGCTCTACGGCATGGGCTCGATCATTCCCGTGGGCAACCCCGCTCTGGTTCTTTCCCGGGGCTACGGCATCCGGAACGCCGTCAATCTGGTGGAGATCCGCCAGGCCCTGGACAACCTGATCCTGGTCCGGCTGGGTCCCTTTTCCATACCCCTGGTCACCGTCCTGGTGATAACCGGGATGTGCCTCTTCATCCTGCTTTTCCGCCGGACCAAACTGGGCCAGGACATGCGGGCCGTCGGCGGGGATATGGCCATCGCCGAGGCGGCGGGGATCGACGTGGAGCGGACCCGGACCCTGTCCATAGTCATCTCGACGGTTCTGGCGGGCATCGGCATGATCGTCTATCTGCAGAATGTGGGGACCCTGAACACCTACAACAGCCACGAACAGGTGGGGATGTTCTCCATCGCCGCCCTTCTGGTGGGGGGCGCCTCCGTTTCCCGGGCCGGAATCGCCAATGTCTTCCTGGGGGTCTGCCTGTTCCATCTGATGTTCATCATCTCCCCCACCGCGGGGAAAAACCTCATTGGCTCCGCCATGCTGGGGGAGTATTTCCGGGTTTTCATCTCCTACGGGGTCATCTCCGTGGCCCTGGTCCTGTACGCCCTGCGCCGGCAGCGGGGGAGGGCCGGGGCTTCTCCGGGAGAGACGGCGGGAGGGGGAGAGTCATGAGACGGCTTCTCATCCGATCCCTGACGGTGGCCGTCGCCGTTCTCCTGGGAGTGTATCTTTTCATTTTCGGCAGGGGGTACACCCTGATTCTGGACAACAACGCGGTGGACCTGGGAGGAACGAGGTACCCGGCTCCGGCGGCGGCGGAAATCGTTGTGGACCGCCGCGGGGGGATCGAAATCTTCGCCCGGGAGCGGGACACGATAAGCCTGAAGGGTCCCTTCCACCGGGTGGAGCTGCGGGTGATGGACCGGGGCGGAAAAGTCCTCTCCACGGTGTCCCGGAATTTTACCCTGACGGGGAGCCCCACCCACGAACTTCTGGTGGCTCCGCTGGCGGCGGGGGCGGCCGGCTTCATACGGGAATTTTCGGATGAGCCCCTTCTTTCCGCCCCGGTTCCGGCAGGCAGTCCCGGCGAAGGCCCGGTTCCGGTCCCGGTTCCGGCAGGCAGTCCCGGCGAAGGCCCGGTTCCGGCTCCGGCGCCGGCGGGCGCCGGCGGACCCTCCCCGGGCGGGACAGGCCCCTGACGGGGCGGCGGGTCCCTGTCCCGGATCCTCCCGCTGTCGGGAGGAGCGCCGCCCCCGCCATAAAAAAACCCCCGGCACGCTGCTCCGGGGGCGCGGGGCGGGCTACTTTTTATTCAACCTCACCTTCAGGAAGTCCTTGTACACCGTATACCCGATGGAGGCCACCGCGATGAGGAGGAAGGCCGCGGAAATGGGCTTGGTGATGAAGGGCATGAAGCTCTCCTGGGACAGCATCAGGCCCCGCCGGAGGTTCGTCTCCGCCATGGGCCCCAGGATGAAGCCCAGGATGACCGGCGCCATGGGGAACTTGAACTTTTCCAACCCGAAGCCCAGGAAGCCGAAGAGCAGCAGCGACCAGACGTCGAAGGCCCGGTTGTTCAGTCCGAAGGCCCCCACATAGCAGAGCACCATGATGATGGGCAGGAGGAAGTGCTTGGGTATCTTCAGAAGCCGGACGAAGACCCGCAGACCGTAGTATTCCATGATAAGCATCACGAAGTTGCCCAGGATGCAGGCGGCGAAGATGCCGTAGACCACCACCGGACTGGAGGTGAAGAGGAGCGGCCCCGGTGTGAGACCGTGGATCATCAGACCTCCCAGCAGCATGGCGGTGACGGTGTCGCCGGGGATTCCCATGGTCAGGAGAGGCACCAGCGCCCCGCCGATGGAGGCGTTGTTGGCCGTTTCGGAGGCGACGATTCCGTCCAGCACACCGGTCCCGAACTTCTCGGGGTACTTCGAATTCTTTTTCGCGATGACATAGGAGAGGATGTTGGAGGTTCCCCCGCCGATCCCGGGGAGGATCCCGATGCCGGTGCCGATCAGGGAGGAGCGGATAAAATTCCAGAACTGGTACTTGAACTCCCCCCAGTCCACGCCGAATCCCTTGATGTTGTATTCGAAGACCGTCATCTTCTCTTCCCGGCGGCTTTCATCGGCGGCGCGGACCACCTCCGCCACCGCGAAGAGCCCCACCAGCGCGGGAAGCAGGTTGAAACCCCCGTCCAGCTCCGCAAACCCGAAGGTGAACCGGGGAAAGGCGTCGATGGGGGCGGTGCCCACGCAGGAGAGGATGAAACCGATGATGCCGCTCAACAGGCCCTTGATGGCGTTGCCGGTGCTCAGCGTCGCGATGAGGGTAAGGGAAAACACGGCGATGGAGAAATATTCGAAGGGGCCGAAGCGCAGGGCGATGTCCGCCAGGGGGGGGGAGATGAAGATGAGGACCAGAAAGCTGAAGAGGCCGCCCCAGAAGGAGTAGAGAATCCCCGCCCCCAGGGCCTTCCCCGCCTGCCCCTTCATGGCCATGGGATAGCCGTCGAAGGTGGTGGCCACCGACGAGGGGGTTCCGGGAATGTTGATGAGAATGGCCGAGATCAGCCCTCCCGAAACCCCGCCGATGTAAAGGCCGATGAGGAGGGTCATACCGTACACGGGGTTCATCCCGAAGGTGAGGGGGAGGACCAGGGCCACCGCCATGGTGGCCGTGAGCCCCGGGATGGCGCCGAAAACGATCCCCACCGCTGTCCCGACGGTGAGAAGAAAAATTCCCTGCAGGGTCAGCACCGAGGCGAAGCCCTGCAACATGTTCGACATCATGGGCACACTCCTTCGTCAATTCAACCGAGGATCCCCTCGGGCAGCATGAGGTAGAAAACCTTCACGAAAATGAAATACACCACCACCGAGGTGAGCACCGCGGAGATCAGGAAAACCAGATGCTTCCTCTTTACCATGCTGGTGAGCAGGTAGAACTGCACCAGCAGATAGAGGGTGGTGGAAACGATGAAGCCCAGAGGCTCGAAGGTCACGGCGTAAACGATGAGGGCCAGAAAGGTCCCCCAGATGGGGACCGTGTCCCGGAGGGACCAGGCGGCGGAGCCGCCCTTCTTTTCCCGGGCCTGGATCTCTTCGGTTTTCATCCTCAACAGGCTCTGAACCACCAGCACCAGACTGAGAATTCCCATGGCTATCGCCAGAAGCTGGGGAACGAAGCGGGAACCGATGCGGGAAACCATCAGAATCTTGATGCTGAACGAGGCGTAATACATGATCACCGAAAAAACGAACAGGAAAATTCCGGCTATCATGTCCATCTTGGGTTTCATGACAAGACCTCCTTCCAGTGTGGGCTGCCGCCGACGCGGGGTGGCGCCGCAGCGGCCAGTATATACCGGTCCCGGCGATAAAAGCCAGAGGAAAAGTCCGCGCTCACGGGTATTGCATTCCCCCGGGTGTAGTGGTAAGAAGGGTCCGTGAAACCTGTTCTCGTGGTCATGGCCGCCGGCATGGGGTCCCGGTACGGCGGCATAAAGCAGATCGAGCCCGTGGGGCTCCATGGCGAAGCGGTCATGGAGTATACCCTCTTCGACGCCCGGCGCGCCGGCTTCGGCGAAGGGGTTTTCATTGTGCGCCGGGAGATCGAGAAGGAAGTCATGGAGTTCCTCGCCCCCCGGCTGGGAGGGTTCCCCGCCCGCTTCGTCCGGCAGGAACTGGGGGATCTCCCCGGAGGACGCACCCCCCCTCCGGGTCGGACCAAGCCCTGGGGCACCGCCCACGCCATCCTCCGCTGCCGGGGCCTGGTGGACCGTCCCTTCGCGGTGGTCAACGCCGACGACTTCTACGGCCGGGACGCCTTTCGAGTCATGGCCTCGCGCCTTCGGAACATGGACCCGTCGGGGACCGATTTCGCCATGGTGGGCTACCGGTTGAAAAACACCCTGTCGGAGAGCGGTTCGGTGTCCCGGGGAATCTGCGTCGCCGGAGAGGACGGGTTTCTCCGGTCCATCGAAGAGCACACCCTGATAGAAAGGACCCCCGGAGGAATCGTCAGCCGGAGGGAGGGCGGGGATGTGCCGCTGTCCGGCGACGAACTGACCAGCATGAATCTGTTCGGCTTCACCCCCGGGATCTTCCCCTTCCTGGAAAGGGAGTTCATCTCTTTTTTCGCCGAGAGGGGAGGGGACCCGGCGGCGGAGTGCTACATCCCGTCGGTGGTGGGGGCGCTCGTTTCCTCCGGGGAGGCGCGGGTGGAGGTCCTGCCCTCGTCGGCGGAGTGGTTCGGCATAACCTACCCGGCGGACAGGCCCGCGGTCCAGCGGGGAATTCGGCGGCTCATCGACCGGGGAGTCTACCCTCCCAGGCTGGCCTAAAACCTCCCCATGAGAGGGCCGCCCTGTCCTCCCATGGTCAGCATCCTGATGGTCCCCTGCAGCTCGCTGATTTTTTTCTGCTGGGCGGACAGCACCGCCAGCATTTCGTCCGGAGCGATGGTGTCGCTTTTTTCCGCCGCCGGAGCGGCCGCCTTCCGGGAATAATCGTTTTCCGCCTCGATGGCGGCGAGTTCGAAGGAGTCCCGGTACAGCGAAAGGTCCAGCGGCATGTCCGGAAAATCCCGGGACTGCAGGATCTTCTGGGCGACCCGGTTTATCTGCCGCGCCGCGAGACTGTCCGGCCGCCCCAGAACCAGGGGCCGGAGCTCCCGCATGGACGCGTTCACCTCCTCGTCCCGGTACACCAGCCCCAGGCAGGACAGATCGACCCCCAGATTTTTTTTGACCAGATCCTGGAGGTTTTCGATGATCCGCAGATCCTCCGGGGTCTCGGCCATATTGACCACCAGGCCGGGTTTCAGGCTTTTCAGGAACTCCCGGACCCGGGCGCCCGAAGCCTTGTCCCGGGCCTCGATGCTCTTGATGATCTTCGCCATGGGCGGAAGCGCGTTGGGTCTGGCTTCCCGCAGGGTCTCGGCAAGCAGGGTGGAGGCGGCTTTTTTGTTTGCCAGCTCCAGCTGCAGAAAGCGGAATACGGTGTTCTTCAGAAAACCGTAGGCGTTCAGAACCGAGGTCGCCTGGGGAGTCACCACCAGCAGTCCGGCGTTGGAGATCAGGAAAAAATCCACCACCAGCGCCCCGCTTCCCGAGCCCAGGTCGAGGATGATGTAATCCGCCTCGATTTTAAGAAGCTGGGCGATGATGCTCCGTTTCTGGGCCTGGACCTTTTCCGGAGTCCCCGCCACCAGCACGTCGCCGGGGATGAAAAACAGGTTGGAGTAATCGGTCCTGAGCATTATGTCCTGGAATGTCGTGTCTTTGCGGGAAACGAAATTTCCCAGACCCAGGTTGGTGTTTTTGAGGCCCAGACAGGAATGGAGGTTGGACCCTCCCACGTCCAGATCCACCAGAACGGTGCGTCTCCCCGCTTCGCCCAGAAGAAGGCCCAGGTTCGCCGCCATGACGGATTTGCCCACGCCGCCCTTGCCCCCGGCCACGGGGATTATCTTGCGGTATGTTCTTTCGCAGAGTACCATAGGGTCAATCATAAACGAAAAAAAGATTGTACGGAATAGCGAAAAGTGTGGTAAAGTTGTGGTATGATCGAGGATCCCTCTCTTCGTATCTTCCATATAGACCCGGAGTGCTACATCATCTATCTGGGCAAGGGGGCGGACGACTATCGCCCCTTCCTCCGGATCGGCACCTCGCCGAGCCTGTCGGATCGGGCGAAGAGTTTCATCTCCGCCGTGGTGGTCACCGAATCCCTGACGGGAAACCAGATGCTGGAGCATCAGAATCTGCAGCTTCCGCTGAACGGCGAAACCAGGTACATCGGCGAGCCCGAGGAAATCGGAAGACTCAAGCGTTTCCTGGACGAACAGGACCTCCCCGTGGAAGGCTACGAGTACGAAGAGGACGAGGAAAACCCCAAAAAAGCCGGAGCCTTCGTGTATTTTTACCGGGGCGGCAACCTCCACATCGTTCACGACAAGAAGCGGATCTTCAATCTCCGGGACAGGGAGCGGGATGATGGGCATTTTATCCACCGGGCGGAGCGGGTGGTCCGGCAGGTCAAGGAGAACCCCCTGCGCTTCATGCCCCGGGATCTGGGGCCTCCGGGGTTCATTTTCGCCGGGGACAGGCCCTATTTTTTCCGGGAGGGCAGACTGGGCTGCGTCGATCTTCCTCCGGATTATATCGTGGATCTGGGGCGTTACGGGGTGGACCCCGATCTGGTGCAGTGGCTGGTGGAGGACCATCTGTCCGAGGGTCTCCTGAACCGTTTCAAGAGAGCGGCGGTGACGAGGAAGGAGCTTCGGGTCGCCACCTCCGAGCCGGGAAGCCTGCAGACGGCGGTGTCGCTTTTTGTGGGCATGGGCCTTTCCTGCGTCGTGGTGCACCTGGAACCGGATCGGGAGAAGACCTTCTCGGGTTTCACCCTGGCCCGCCGGGGCCGGGAGCTTCGGCTGGGTTTTCCTCCCTCCACCGGCTTTCCCGAGCTGCTCTTCTCCGGCGGGGCCGGCGTTCCCGCCCTGTTCGATAAGCGGGGGATCAGGACCCTCCGCTCCTCGGAGGGAGGGTTCTCTCCGGTCCAGGGAGTGCCCTATCGGGTGCTGGAAAAAGACGACCGGGAACCCGCCGCCCTCGCGGAGGATTACCTCCATGGTTTCCTTCGGGAGTTCAAGGACTGCGGCGACCCCGCGGTGGAGGAGTTCGCCCGACGGATCGAACCTCTCTGCCGCGCCGTTGCGGCGCCGGCGGGGGGGGCGGCGGCGAAGGTCCTCCACGATGCCAGGGCCCGGGATTTTTCCGATCCCCCGCCGGGGGGCGTCACATTTTTCCTGTGGAATATCCGGGAACTGGCCCGGTTGTGGAGCCGGCGCAAAGGAGTCGCCGAGGGGTTTCGGAAGCACGGCGCCCGCCTGGCCGCCCTGGCGGCCCCGGTCCCGCCGCCGGACAGCAACGAAACCAGGCTGCCCATCCTGGGAGACATCCTCCGGGCCGACGGCGAGTGGTATGTGCTGTACCGGCTGGGCGGCGTTCTCACCCCGCTGAAGATCTCCCAGGCCCGGAAAAGTTCCGAGGCCGTGGACAGGCTCGCCGCGTGGCACGACGAAGCCTTCCACCTCCGGGAGCGGGAGCGGCTGGAACGGTTCCTCCAGGGGCTGTCGGTCCCGCCCCCCCGGCGTAAACGGAAATCGTCGGCCCCGGAGGGAGAGCCCAGGTCCCCGGTGGAGCTTCTGGCGGAAACCGCCCGCTCCGGTGAAAGCGGGGGGGGAGACCCGACGGAGACTCAGGGGACCCCCGCGGGAGAGGGCGGCGCGGGACCCGGCGGGGAGAAGGCTCCCCAAAGGGCCGACGCGGCGGGGGGCGCGCCGCATCCCGGAAGGCGGGGCGCCGCATCGGAGCGCGGGGGCCCCGGCGGTGTCCCGACGGGGGGCGCTTCCGGAGGGGCCCGTTCCGGGGTCCCGGGGCGGCAGGAGGGACGCCGCCGCCGGCTTGGGGCGGCGGCCCGGGTCCTTCCTGTTCTGGCGGTTGCCGCCGCAGGAGGGGCGGTCTTTCTCCTTATCCGTTCCTGCCCCGCCACGGGACCGGTCCCGGTGACGGACCGGGAAACCACGGAAGCCTCCCCGTCTGCAAACGGGTCCGCGGTCTCCGCAATTCCGGCCCCGGTGCCCGGAACGGGTCCGGGCGGAGAGGATCCCGGAAGCGCGGGAGCCGTCGCAGCGGGCCGGCCCGGCGCCGCGGACCAGGCCGGCGCGGTGAACCAGGCTGGCGCCGTGGACCAGGCCGGCGCGGTGAACCAGGCCGGCGCCGTGGACCAGACCGGCGCGCCCCCCGCGGGGCTTCCCGGACTCGACCCGGACTCCTTCTCCATAACGGTTCTCGACGTTTTTCTGCTGGTTAACCAGGTGGCGGTGGAAAACGGCTACCGGCCGCTGGACCGGCCCGTGGATGTCCGGCCGGATCCGAACTGGATTTTTCCCGCCAGCTCCTTCCGGCTTCCCGACGGCGGGGAGCACCGGGTCCGGCAGGGGGACACCCTCTGGGGCATCGCGACGGAGTATATCCGGGGAGACATGCGCCGTCAGGCGGGGGAATTCAATCGGAGAATGGCCCCCCATTATCAGGGCCGGCTTTCGCGGGAGGAAAAAAACAGGATCGCCGGAGAGGTCAGGAAGATGGCCGAAGTCTGCCGCAGCGAAAATATGCGGCGGTTTCTCGACGATGCGGCGTCAACCTTGACGAAGGAATGAAAATAACATAAATTTCGGTTGTTTTTTAGTGCAGATGTATTATACTGTGTTGTGGCGATAACGGGGTATTCTTCCCCGAAGAATCTATATGAAAGGAGTAGTATATGTCTGATATATCGCGCAGCCCGAACGTATTTCATCCTACGAGACCTTCCGCTGTAGGTTCTAGAAACAGCTTGGCTCAGGAAGGCCGTCGTCAGAAGGACGAGTTCGACCAACTGATTCAGGAAGAGACCCAAAACATCCTCAATCTGGTCCAGACGAAACTGCCCAAGGAAGTTCTGGAGAAGCTGGAGGTCATGGGCGGCCTCAAGGAGAAGCTGTACAACTACTTCAACCAGAACTACCAGAACATGTTCAACCGGTACATCGTCACCACCGAAGACGAGATGGTGAAGAAGATCCGGAACTTCGTCGATAAAGAGGAGAACAAGACCCTCGCCCGGTATACACCGAAAGAAATCGCGGAGATGCTGGACCAGATCGCCGGGGCGGACAAGTTCAATACCGGGGAAATCGAAAAATCCATCGTCAACATGTACGGCCACCTGCACGGGCACATCCAGCGGGGGGTCAACGATCTGGAAAACGAAACCAACTCCCTGCTCCGCCAGAAGACCGACGTCGGCGCCTTCATCCGGGGGGAAAACGCCTACTCGGTGGTCAAGTGCGCGTTCAAGGACAATGTGTTCAAGGCCAAGACCGTCACGGATGTGAAGCTTTCGGTGAACATCCTGGACTCGGAACTCATCAGTCCGATTTTCCAGTACCAGTCCACGGTGGAGTACCTCATCAAGGATCAGATCGCCAGGACCATCACCACGTACATCGACAAGGAGATGGAAGCGCTTCAGACCCAGCTCGTGGACGAGGGGAAGGAAGAACTGCAGGACACGGAACTCATCTTCGAAAAGATGAAAAGGGTCCCCAACTACACCGACGACGAGATCGAAGACGAAAAATCCAAGCGGTACACCTTCCTGGCCAAGAACCTGATCGATAAAATCGAAGGGCTCCGGGCCGAGATCGACCCGAAGGAGTTCGACCCGCTGAACGTCCGGGAAAACCTCAAAAAGATCATCGACATGGAGAACATCAGGAACCGGGGTTTCAACACCGCCATCAACTCCATCACTGCGATCCTGGATACCAGCAAGATGGGCTACCAGTACATCGAAAACCTGAAGAACGCCCGGGAACTGGTAATCCGGGAGTACGAAGATGTGGATGTCGTCAATCTGCCCGACGAGCGCTACTCCATCCGGTTGAAGTATTACGATCCGGAACAGCTGCAGAAGGAACAGGAAGCCTACGACAAGCAGATGGAATCCTTCAAGAGCGAAGTCTTCCATCTCTGGGATGTCACCGAGGCGATCTATCAGAACAACAAGTCCAGCTTCAAGGTCAACGATTTCCAGGATCTGGCCAAGAAGGTGTCCGGAAGCATCAGAAAGGCGAAGCAGGGCAGCAACGATCCCCTGTACGAGGAAATCGAAAAAACCTGGAACGAAATCACCCTCGTGAAGGCCGAGATGACCGATGTGGAGAGGCTCAATCAGACCTACCTCTACGAAAAGACCCTCTTCAAGAAGATGCTCGGCAGGACCAGGGAAAAAATCCGGTCCATCTACGGCTATCAGAACCCGCAGGTCCGGGTCATCCTGGACGACCGGCTGTCCTTCCTGGAAAAGGAATTCGAAGCCTTCGACTACATGATCAACCCCTACCACATCCAGTCGGGACTTCTGCTGGATGTGGACATCACCAGCATCAAGCGGAAGAAGTACACCCTTATGGCCATGGCCAACGTGCTCAACGAGTTCCTGCATGGTGTTTCCAAGGGCTTCCAGGACGCGGCCTTCGCCACCTTCAAGCGGCGCCGGTCCACGGTCAGGGAGGACATATCCATGCATTTCAGCTCCGAGATCGACGAGCCCCTGGTCAAGAGTCTCCCGGGCGGTCCGGCGGCCTATGAAGCAGCCGAATCCGAACCGGCGGAGGGCGTGAAAGGCAAAGCGGATGTGACGCCGTCGAGGAGGAGATCTTCGTCGGGGTCGGGCCTGCAAGAACTGTAAGACATGGATAACGAACTGAATTTTCTCTCCCGCAGGGCCGGCTTCAACACCGCCCTGCGGCACTTCAAGCTGGTCACCCGTTATGTCGGGGATATTCAGGACGGCGAGAACCTGGCGGATCTGATCAACCTCTCCCTCGAAGAGGGGGAGGTTTCCCGCGATCAGGTCAAGCCCATCCTCAACGCGCTGGCGGTGGACAAGTTTCAGTACGCCTACAGTTCCTACAACCTGCGGCAGGCCATAGAAGACCCCCGGTCGATTCTGTCCTCCGTGTCGGAATGGGGCAAGATCCAGCTGGTTCTTTCTTACAGCTCCCCCCAGGCGGGGCTGTTCGTCATCAACCCGAAGCACGCGTCCCACTGGGAAGCGGCGGTTCCCCTTTTGAAGGACGAGCTGGTAGTGGTTTACGCCGGCATGGCGGACCCGGAAGAGGGGGATCCCAAGGTTTCGGCTGAAGCTGTCAAGGACTTCATACGCCTCCTGGACGGGGAAAAGGTCAGAACCCGGAAAGCCTTCGTGGGGGCGGAAAAACCGAAGCCCGCCGAACGGGCGGCGGCCCCCTCTGCGGCTCCGGCCCCTGCGGCGCCCGCGGCCGTGGCGGCGCCTGCCCCGGCGGCGGCCCCCCCGCCTGCGGGCAAGAAGCGCATGACCCCCCGCTACGGGGTTCTGGTGACCAACGAGCTTTTTCATAACGGCAATGTGGAAGCCTGGAAGAGGGTCATAGAGAGTTACCGGGCCAAGTACCCGGGGCTGGACGTCCTGATCTGGTACGAAAACGAAAGGATAAACGATATCAACGCCCTGTTCAAATGGGGAAAAGTGAAGCACGGGACCCCTATCATGATCAGCGTCGTGGGCGACGACATCAAGGACGTGTCAAAGCTGCAGAAGTATCTTTTCGAAGGGGCTAGCCCGAGGTTCGAAGTGTTCCTCCGCGGCGCCGTAAATCGGGTTCTGGATCTTTTTTGAGGTGCTGTATTTATGGAGGATTTTTATTTTTTCTGTAACGGCGAGTACAACGACGAGGAGGAGACTCGGGAGATAATCGGGAACCGCGGGCGGCGGATCATCGAGCTCGCCAGTCTCGACATTCCCACATCTCCGGGTTTCATCTTTCCGAACAGGACGGTGCTGGACCTTCCGCGGAAGACCGACAAGGTCTGGCCCATCCTGAAGGACCCCTTCAAGAAAATGGAGAAGGCTTTCGGAAAGGGGTTTGACGATCCGAAAAACCCGCTTCTCATCAAGGTCGTCGAGAGCCCGATGCTCAACATCGTAAACACCCAGTCGATTCACAACATCGGCCTGTGCGACAAAACCATAGACGGCTTCGCCGGTTTCGTGGGGGAAGCCTTCGCCTGGCACGAGTACAACAACCTGCTGCAGAAGATCATCGAACTGGAACTGTTCATCGATCCGGATACAAAGGCGGCCCCCAAGCTGAAGGCCTACCACAAGGCGCTGTGGAGTGCCCAGACCAAGGCCGGGACGACGGCGGCCATGAAGAAATATCGGGAGGTCTTTCCCGAAGCGGTGTATTCCGGCGCCTACGAACAGCTGATGTACGTGATAAACCTCTTCCGGACCGTTCTGGAAACCAACACCACCAGCGAGGATTCGGCGCTGCTGATCCAGACCATGGTGTTCGGGAACTTCAACGACAAGAGCTGTTTCGGCAGCTATTTCACCCACGACATCATTTCCGGAGAGAATGTGCTGATGGGCGAGTTTTTCACCCAGGCCTTCGACGAAAGGGAGAAGGCGGGAAAGCCCATAGGCAAGATCGAGCCTCCGGTCTTGAAACGCCTGGTGGAGATAGGCCAGAGGCTGGAGCGGAGGTTCAAGGAAATCCGGAGGGTCCGGTTCACCATCGAAAACGGCGATCTCTGGATCATCGACCAGCAGCCGGCGGCCAACAAATCCACCCAGGCGGAGATCAAAAGCCTCCTGGACCTGATGAGCGAGGGGGTTGTCGACGAAGAGTATGTCATCAAGGCCATAAAACCCGGCCGCCTTTCGGAGATCCTGCATCCCGCGCTGGACAAGCTTTCGGTTTCCAAGTACGCCTGTGTCTCCGGCGGCATCGCCGGTTCCGTCGGCGCCGCCATCGGGAAGGTCTATTTTTCCACCGAGTCCCTGCTCAAGGCCCACAGGCAGGCCACCCAGACGGGGGAAGAGGCGGATTTCATCCTCGCCATGTCCTCCACCTTCGCGGAGGACGTAAAGGCCATCGAGGTTGCCCGGGGGGTTCTCGCCTCCGAGGGAGGCTATGCGTCCCACGCGCCGGTTGTGGCCCGGAGTCTGGGGAAGGTCGCCCTGGTGTATTCGGACATCAGCTTCAAGAAGGATTCCATGGTAATCGCCGGGAAGACCATCAAGGAAGGATCCTACATCACCTTGAATGTGCCTTACTATGATACGCCGGCGATCTACATCGGCAAGGGGGGGCTGACAAAACCGACACCGGAGAATTCGGGGCTCCTGGAACTCCTGGAAATAGTCCAGAAACACATCCGGGACTTCGACGTGTATGCCAACGCGGATCAGCCCAAGGATGCGGTGCTGGCCAACAAGTTCAAGGCTGCGGGCATCGGCCTGTGCCGCACGGAGCATATGTTCTTCAAGGAAGAGCGGATAAACCGGTTCCGGCACATGATCGTCGCCGATGGACTCGAGGAGAGGCTCAAGATCCTGGAGGAACTCAAGAAGGACCAGGTGTCGGATTTTTACGAGCTTTTCAAGATCATGGCGGGCCGCCCGGTCACCATCAGGCTCCTGGACGCGCCGCTTCACGAATTCCTGCCCCACAGCAAGGAGGGCTTCGAGGAGTTCATCAAATACATGCTGAAGCGGAAAAAATCCGCCACCGCCGGGAGCCTGCGGGAACGTTGTGATCTCCTCCGGGAAGTGAACCCCATGCTGGGGCACCGGGGGGTCCGCATCGCCGTTTCATACCCCGAGATCTACAACATGCAGGTTCGCGCCATTTTCGAAGCGGCCTGCAAGCTGAAGAAAGAGGGGGGAGTGGCGAAGCCGGAGATCATGATCCCCGTGGTTATGACCGCAACGGAGGTGAAGATCGTCCGAAACGGCAAACGGATCGAGGGCAAGAACATCGTCGGAGTCCGGGACATCGAGGAGATGGTCCGAAAGGAGTTTGGCGTCGAAGAGCCCATCGAGTACAAGGTCGGCTCCATGATCGAACTTCCCGCGGCGGCCCTGCAGGCGGGCGAGATCGCCCAATACGCCGAGTTTTTCAGCTTCGGCACCAACGATCTGACCCAGACCACCAACGGTTTGTCCCGGGACGACTTCAACAACTTCTTTTCCGACTATAACGAGTTCGACCTTCTGTCCCAGAACCCCTTCAAGGTTTTGGGGGACCAGGTCAAGGAAATGATCAAGATCGCGTCGGAACGGGGACGCCTGGCCCGGCCGGACATCGTCCTGGGTCTGTGCGGGGAGCATGGAGCGGAACCGGAGAATATTCCATTTTCTCAGGCTGTGGGGATGAACTATGTGTCCTGTTCTCCTTACGGAATCCCCATCGCAAAGCTGGCCATCGCGCAGATGAATCTGGCGGAGGCGGAAAAGGGCTGAGACGATGCACGATAAGGGGGCGGGCGGGCCTTCTCAGGTTCTGCCCGCCTCGTATTGAGCGAGCCTGGAGAATCCGGCGAGAAGGGAGAGCTTGATGACCGCTTCCGGCATCCAGACCGAGAGGCGGTAATCGGTGATGACGCGGATAAGCTCCCGTTCGCACAGAACGGGGCTTTTGGGGTTGAGGTCAGCGGGCGAAAAATCGTCGGGAAAGAATTTTTTCTTGATCATCCCGTCGAGAATGATTTCGCCGCTGTGGTAATGACGGTAGGCTTTGTGGTTCTCCGAACCGTCGGGAATGAAAAATCTCGTGATCCCCAGGTTATGCCGAAAGGCACTTCCGAAGTCCTCGTAGAGGGCCGCGTGAAATTTCAGTTCCTCCGGGCCGGGGATATCCGCCAGGGAGGCGAAAAGGGCGAGTCCTTTTTCCAGCATGTTTTTCGCCGAAACGAAACGGAGCCTCAGGCTGCCGTCGGTTCGCAGGGGGATGTTTTCCAGTCCGTAGGAGTAGTAGATGTGCAGGGCTTCCAGAAGGAGCTTCCGGGCGCTTGTGAAACCGTCGGCGAAACCGTCGCCGTTTCCCGCCGCCCTGTCAGGCGGGGCCACGGGAATCGCCGCTTCTTCGGCGATGCGCGCCGCCGCCGATTCGTAGGCCTCCAGAAGCAGGATCGTCATCCGATGGGACCACTCCTGCCGATCGATGTTTTTATCCGGGTGATACCTCATGGCGAGGCGCCGAAAGGAAGTTTCCAGTTCTTCGGCAGTCGCGCCGGGGGAGAGTCCGAGGAAGAAAAAGGCCTGGGAAGCGTCCATCAGGGGTTCATTATAGAGAGCCGCCCCCGGGTTTGGCAATGGTCTTTTCCCTGTGAATCATACATTCATTTTTGGAGGTGACGGCTATGGCTAAGGTAAAAGAACTTTTCGATGTCTACGCGAAAGGCGAGTTTCCCCTGATCGGGGGCTATATCGTCAGCGCCTTTTTTGACGATGCCACCACATATTCAAAATATGAAATCATCTCCTACAGCAACGTCAAGGACATCTACGCTTCCGACGAAGGGATTGTCTTTCAGGCGGACGGTCAGAAAATATTCGCCCTGATCGAACCCGCCAATTATCCGAGCAAGCATATCGAGCCGGCATATCGGAACGATCTGCAGAAGATACCTTACCGCTTCAAGGAAGTGGAGCTCATCACCACCACCCGGCAGGACAGGATCATGATCGGAAAGGAACCGGTGATGACGTACACCAACTTCACCATCATGAGGTCCCGGGGGCAGAACTATTCCTATCTCTTCTGGCTCTCCGACGACATCATGGAAGCTATGGGGGAATATTTTATGAAGACCCTCTGGAAGGAAGCTGGGGTCCCGCGGTCGGACGCCCAGAAGTCTTCCGCCGCCATTCTGCAGGTCTTTGAGAAGATTTTGATAAAGACCGAATGAATCAAAGCTCCCCGTGTTCGAGGAAGCTGTAATATCCGTCCTTCCCGAATATGATGTGATCCAGAAAACCCAGGCCCAGAATATCCGCGGCAGCCTTGATTTTTTTTGTCACCACCCGGTCTTCTGGGCTGGGCTGGAGGTTTCCTGAGGGATGGTTGTGGGCGATGACGATAGATGAGTAATTTTTCCGCAAATATATAATGGATATTATTTACTCGAAT
>Ga0302247_1000860_pt1 | contig 25962 bp, 20 predicted proteins | sample AAG_UR_Ile_MG_FD_193529 | JGI IMG/M metagenome (GOLD analysis project Ga0302247, IMG submission 193529) | Enriched activated sludge microbial communities from anaerobic digester in WTTP, New Holstein, Wisconsin, United States - AAG_UR_Ile | ecosystem: Engineered > Bioreactor > Anaerobic >...
TTTAACCGCCGCGCCCTATCCCTTGGCGGCATGGTGAGGCCGACCCTCACTCTATTCCCATCCTTCATTCTTCGATACCAAAAGCAAACCCCAGTATGAAAATACCGGGGTTTGTCAGCAGTCTGGGACTTACGAAGTAAGTCCCTAGATTTTGCAGGTGAGGGGTTCATATATTGTCCCCAATCTCCCCCTCCCTTCTACAGCCTTTCCGCCAAAAAAGCAAGGAAAATATTCCTATTTATACCCCCATCGTCATCCCCCTCTGACCCGTTATCCCGCCCTCTCACGCGTCATCCCGGAAAAGTTTCTTTTCGTCCGCTTGCGGGCGAAAGAAACTTGATCCGGGATCCAGTGGAAGAAGCCTAAAAAAAGTCCTCTCCATTTTAAGAGAGATTAAAGTAAGAAACCCCCCGCCACACGCCCAACAATGCGTGAACGCTGCGCCAAAGTGGTCCCAAACCCCGCCCCAGGTTCTCTCGTCACTTCCTAATGTCCCGCCCTCGGCTGCACACCGATGCGCATGCCCATCGCGCCCAAAACCTTGGTCAACGTGTCGAGACGCGGGTTGCCTTTTTTCGAAAGTGCGCGGTAAAGGGATTCCCGGTTAAGCCGGGTTTCCCTGGAAAGCATGGACATGCCGCCGCGCGCTTCCGCCACATGTTTCAGCGCGGCCGTAAAGAGCTCCAAATCGCCGTCGGCAAGGCATTCTTCAAGATAAGCGGCGGCAACTTTCGGATTGCTCAAAAGTTTCTTGCTTGTTCCCTCAAAAGAGCGGCTCGGTTTCATGTTTTCATCCTCCTTTCATAGTCGGCTAAATAGTCCTTGGCTTTCCGTATCGTTTTTGCCTGATCCTTTTTTGTCGATCCGGCCAGAAGGAGAATAATTTTCCTTCCGGCAAAGGTGTAAAAGATGCGATAGCCGGGACTGTGATGTTCGCGCATCTCAAAAATGTTTTTGGTTCCCTTTAAAATCTTCCAATCGCCGAAGTTTCCGAAAGAGGCTCTGTTGAGCCTGGCTCTTATTTTAGCTTGAGCCCGTTCGTCCTTAAGGCCAAGCAGCCATTCCGCAAATGGGCTTTTGCCGTTGCTGGCCACGTACTCTTCGATTTCGTACATATTATGTATGTAGCATATAAGCTACACCTGCGTCAAGAAGATTTTAAAGGCTGTTTGCATTATTCCCGAAAACGCCCTTAACCCTGAACATCTCCTTAACGTCCAACCCCTGCCTCAGCCTACGCGCAGTCTCCCCTCGCCACACGCCCAACGGTGCGTGAACGCTGCGCCAACGGTGCGTGAACGCTGCGCCAAAGTGGCCCCAAACCTCGCCCTAAGTGCGTTTTAAAGGGCTGCACCCCATCCCAACGGGCCTCAAAAGCCCGTTTTTTCGCGTTTTCAACCCCGTTTAACCCCTGTTTTGAAAACGTCCGGGTTTCGAAAACGCCGGAAACGAAAACCCGCAGGTTATCTTTTTTCGCCTGAACGATACCCTGCAGGGCGCGAAAAACCGCCGCCGCCTCTCGCCACTCCTCCAACGGCAAAACGAGAACCCACAGGTTCCCGTTTTTGAGTGAAAAAGCCGAATTTTTCACCGGTAAAACAGCCGCCTTCAAGCCCCCCTCACAAACCCCTCCAAAACCTTCTTCACTCCCGCCTTGTCGAAGGCGATTTCGAGTTTGTCGTGGTCGATGCGGCGGATGGTGCCGGTGCCGAACTTTTCATGAAACACGCGGTCGCCGACGTTAAGCTTTCCTTCCCTTTTTGGCGTCTTCACTTCGTACGCCTTGCCCTCAATCTGCGCGGGCTTTAAACGCGGCGCGCCACGTCCTTTTCCGGCTTGTAGCTGCTGCCACAACGACGGCACTTTTTCGCGCCGTTTGCGTGGCTGTTCATCCCATCCGCCCGAAGCCGCGCGCCCGCCCTGAAGGCTTGAATAAAACTCAACGTGCTCCTTCGGCAGTTCGGCGATAAAGCGCGAGGGCAGGGCGTTGACCCAGCTCCCGTGCAAAAACCGGTTCGCCACGTGGCTGATCGTGGCGCGTTTGCGCGCGCGCGTAATGCCGACGTACGCAAGCCGCCGTTCTTCCTCAAGCCCGCGCGTCCCGTTTTCGCTCAGCGTCAAACGGCTCGGAAAAATCTCCTCTTCCCATCCGGGCAGGAAAACGTAATCGAACTCAAGCCCCTTCGCGCCGTGCAGCGTCATCAAACTCACCTGCGGCACGTCCTTCTGTTCCGTGACCTCAAGCACAAGGCTCACATGCTCCAGAAAAGCCTCCAGCGTGTCGAACTCCGCCATCGCGCCGGTCAATTCCTTCAGGTTTTCAAGCCGCCCCGGCGCGTCGGGCGATTTGTCGGCCTGCCACATGGCCGTATAGCCGCTTTCGTCCAAAACAATCTGCGCAACCTCCGCATGCGGCAGCGAAGAAAGCAGCCCGCGCCACCGCGCGAACGCCTGCATAAGGTTCTGCAGCGTCGCGCGCAGCTTGGGTTTAAGCTCGTCCGTCTCGCAAAGCCGCGTCGTGGCCTCGCAAAGCGAGATTTGCTCCTGCCGCGCATAGGTGTGAAGCCGCTGCATGGCCGAAGGCCCGATGCCGCGCCTGGGCACGCCCGCCATGCGCTCGAACGCCAAATCGTCGTCGGGCGAGGCGATCAGGCGCATATAGGCCATCGCGTCGCGGATTTCCTGCCGCTCGTAAAACCGCGCGCCCACAAGAACGCGATACGGAATCCCAAGCTGGATAAAGCGTTCTTCGAACTGGCGTGTCTGGAATCCCGCGCGCACCATGATGGCGATTTCGCCAAGCGGAACCTTACGGCGCTGAAGCGCCTCGATCTCGTCGGCGGCCCACCGCGCTTCCACCTCGCCGTCCCAAAGCGTGCGGACAAAAACGCGCTCGCCCATCGTCGCGGCGGTCCAAAGCGTCTTGCCGAGCCGCATCCGGTTGTTGGCGATAAGCGCCGACGCGGCGCCGAGAATATGCCCGGTCGAGCGGTAATTTTCCTCAAGCCGGATCACCTGCGCGCCGGGAAAGTCTTCCTCGAAACGCAAAATGTTGCCGATCTCCGCACCGCGCCAGCCGTAAATCGACTGGTCCTCGTCGCCGACCACGCAAATGTTCTTGTGCGTCTGCGCCAGAAGGCGGAGCCATAAATACTGCGCGACGTTCGTGTCCTGATACTCGTCCACAAGCAAATAGCGGAAACGGTTCTGCATGGCCGCCAGCACGTCCGGGTTTTGCTTAAGCAGCGTCAATTGATGCAGCAAAAGATCCCCGAAATCGCAGGCGTTAAGCTCGCGGAGCCGCTCCTGATACTGCGCGTAAAGCCGGGGCATCATGCCGCCCGCCAGTTCGCTTTTTTCGTTGGCGACGTCTTCGGGAATAAGCCCCCGGTCCTTCCACCGCTCGATCACGGCAAGCACAAGCCGCGCCGGGGATTTCTTCTCGTCGATATTCCCGGCCTCCAAAAGCTGCTTGATAAGCCGGAGCTGATCGTCCGTCCCCAAAATCGTGAAACCGGGCTTCAGCCCGACGCGCTCCGCATGGGGGCGGAGAAGGCGCGCCGCCAGCGAATGAAACGTGCCAAGATACCATCCCTCCACGGGCCGGTTGAGCATTTCCGACACGCGCGCGCGGATTTCGGCGGCGGCCTTGTTGGTGAACGTCACGGCCATGATCTGGCCCGGCATGGCCTTGCCGGTCATCAATAAATGGGCGAGGCGCGCCGTCAAAACGCGCGTCTTGCCCGTGCCCGCGCCCGCCAGCACCAGCACGGGCCCGTCAAGCGCCTGCACGGCCTCCCGCTGGGCCGGATTCAAATCCTGCCAGTAAGACGGCTCGTTCAGGGGCATAAGGGCGGGCGTTGTCATAAAGCGATAATAACGCGGAAAGACCCTTTAGGTCTTCGGCTGAATCGTCGCCGCTTCCCCGGGCGGCATAAGGCGGCAGCAAACCATGTTCCGCCCGCCTTGCTTGGCGTCGTAAAGCGCGGCGTCGGCGCGCGCGACGAAGCCTTCCAGATCCTCGTTCGGCACGTATTCCGTCGCGCCCAGAGAAATGGTCACGATGCCCAGCGTCTCGTTGGTGGTCTTGCGCTTGATCTGCTTGGTGCCGAGGCTCACGCGCAACTGGTTCGCCACCTTTTCCGCGTCGCGCACGTTGGTGGTGGGCAGCAAAATAACGAACTCCTCCCCGCCGTAACGCGCGATGATGTCGCGGCCCTTGAGGTTCTCGATCAGCGTCCGGGCCACCAGCCGCAGCACCTGATCCCCGATCAGGTGCCCATAGGTATCGTTAAACTTCTTGAAATGGTCGATATCCGCCATCAGCAGCGAGAGCTTCGTTCCGCCATCCATGGCCTCCATCGCCGCCCGGGCAAGCTCGTTGCTGAAGTATTTGCGGTTGCCGACTTCGGTCAGGGGATCGAGCAGGGAATCCTTCTTTACCTGATCGAGGTTGTAACGCATTTCCGTGAGTTGCTGCGTCGATTGGGCCAGTTGCGTGTGAAGGCGCTGGTTCTGCTCGGCCATGACGCGGGTTTCGTTGGCCACGCGGGACACGGCGGCGCGGATTTGTTCCAGAGGCGGCTGTCCCTGCAGGGTGCCGGAAAAGGTGTTCAGCGTCTGGCCGTACTGCGTTGCGCCGGTGGCTGTCTGGGACAGGACGCCCATCACGCGGGTCAATTCTTCCTCGATGCTTGCCGACGTGGAATTAAGGACGCGGTGTTCCGCCTCGAGGCTCAGGTGGGCCTGATAAAGCTCGGTGCATTGCTGTTGGCTGAGGTTCTCGAACTGCTCAAACAGCGCGTCTATAGCCATTTTTAAATTGGGGTTAGATCCCGAAAAATACGCATAATACACCGCAAAATTTTCCGGATTGGGCGGCAATCCATCCTTCACGAGACGATCCAGCGTTTCTTTTGCCCACCGGTCGGCTTGATTTTTATTCTCGTCTGATGCCACGAAAACCTCGCGTTAATAGCTTGCCATGGGGCAAAGGGGGGCAATTCCCGGGAAAGCGAAATAGCTTATGACTCGACAGATTACCACCCGGTTAAAGCAGGTCAATGAACCGTTTTTGGCAGGAAAAAGCAGGGGTTAATTAATCCATACTTTATGAGGGGTTTCCTCGAATCTGAAGAATAACAAGTTTATTCAAGGCATGGATATAAGCACGGGCCGAAGCCACGATCGTATCGGGATGAGCTCCCTTGCCATTGACGATTAGGCCGTTTTCTTCAAGCCTTACGTTAACTTCCGCCTGAGCGTCTGTTCCGGCCGTTACGGCGCTGACCTGATAGAGCTTAAGCGTCGCCTGATGGGGGACAAGCTCCTTGATCGCGTTGAAAGCGGCATCGACGGGGCCGTTGCCGGTGGCCGTGGCCGATACGGCCTGGCCGTCTCGCAGGATTTCCAGCGTAGCGCGCGGCGGTTCTTTCGATCCTGCGTAAACCTCCAGATCGATAAAGCGTATGCGATCGCTGGCTCGCGCGACTTCGTCGTCGACGAGCGCTATGATATCCTCGTCGAATATTTCCTTTTTCCGGTCGGCGAGATCCTTGAAGCGGTTGAAGGCGTCCGTCAACGCGTTGTCGCCGAGTTCGTAACCGAGTTCCTGCAGTTTCGTGCGGAATGCGTTGCGGCCCGAAAGTTTGCCGAGCTTGAGCGACGTTTTGGTCAAGCCGACGGATTGCGGCGTCATGATTTCGTACGTCTCGCGGTTCTTGATCATGCCGTCCTGATGGATGCCGCTTTCGTGCGCGAAGGCGTTCGCGCCGACGATGGCCTTGTTCGGCTGGACGGCAAAACCGGTCGTCGAGGAAACGAGATGCGACGCGCGCGTAATCATTTCGGTTTTGATGCCGGTCGTGTAGGGCATGATGTCGCGGCGCACGCGAAGCCCCATGACGACCTCCTCCATTGCCGCGTTGCCCGCGCGTTCGCCAAGGCCGTTGATGGTGCATTCCACCTGGCGCGCGCCGTTCGCGACGGCGGCGAGCGAGTTGGCCACGGCAAGGCCGAGGTCGTTGTGGCAGTGCGCGGACAAAATGGCCTTGTCGACGTTCGGCACGCGGTTCACGACCATCTTGAAAATCGCGCCGAACTCCTCCGGCATGCTGTAGCCGACGGTGTCGGGGATGTTGATCGTGCGTGCGCCCGCCGTGATGGCGGCCTCGACGCATCGGCAAAGGAAATCGGGTTCCGTGCGGCTGCCGTCTTCGGCGCTCCATTCCACGTCGTCGCACAGGTTGCGCGCCAGGGTGACGCTGTCGATGACGGCCTGATAGACCTTGTCCGGCTCCATCTGCAGTTTGTGCTTCATATGAAGCGGCGAGGTGGAGATAAAGGTATGGATGCGCTTGCGCGGCGCGGGCTTGATGGCCTCGGCGGCGCGCTCGATATCGCCCGGGTTGGCGCGGGCAAGGCCGCAAACGGACGTGTTGCGGACCGTTTTGGCGATGGTATTGACGGATTCGAAATCTCCTTTCGACGCAATGGGGAATCCGGCTTCCATGACATCCACGCCCATTTCCTCAAGAAGCAGGGCAATCCGCAGCTTTTCCCCAAGCGTCATGGCGGCGCCGGGCGATTGCTCGCCGTCGCGCAAGGTGGTGTCGAAAATGATAACGCGGTTGGCGTTCGGGGATACGGGAGTCATGGCTGATCCTTTGTTCAATAAAAAATACGGGAAATGTGGGCGAAAAACGGCAATGGCGACGGGCTAGAACCCGCGCAGTCGAAGAAGGGATAGAAGCAATGTAGCCGTCATATGCATGGGCGCGAGTTTAAACGATCCTTGGGCGAAGGTAAATAGACGTATCAATCCTCTAACAATTTTAACCAATCTTTTTCGGTCAATACCTTAACGCCCAGTTCGCGGGCCTTGGCGGCTTTGGAGCCTGCGTCTTCGCCGGTGACGACAAAATCGGTCTTTTTCGAGACCGAACCGGCAACGGTAGCGCCCATGGACTCTGCCCTGGCCTTGGCTTCGGTCCTGCTCATGCCGCTTAGTGTGCCCGTAAAGACCACCGTTTTGCCGCTTAGCGGTGTCGTAGAGGCCGCGCCGGGGACATAATCGGGAACCGTGACTTCGCGCGCGAGGCCGTCCAGCGCTTCAAGGTTGTGTGGTTCGGCGAAGAACGCGGCAAGGTCGCGCGCCACCAGCGGTCCGATCTGGTCGATGCCGGTGAGTTCGTTCCAGGCCTCGGATTCCTCTTTTTGGGCCGCGATCATCGCCGCGCGCCACGCTTTCAGGCTTCGGTAATGCCGCGCCAGCAGTTTGGCGGTAGCCTCGCCGATTTGCCGTATGCCGAGCGCGAAGATAAAGCGGTCGAGCGGCATCGCGCGCCGCGCCTCGATGGCGTTCAGGAGCTTTTCGGCCGATTTTTCCCCCCAGCCTTCGCGTTGCTCGAGCGCGGCCTTGTGTTCGCCGAGCCGGAAGATCGACGCGGGCGAAAGGAGGATTTTATCCTCCCACAACTCGCGCACGCGCTCGCTGCCGAGGCCTTCGATGTTGAAGGCGTTGCGGCTGACAAAATGAATAAGCCTTTCGACGGCCTGTGCGGGGCATATGAGGCCGCCCGTGCAGCGCCGGACCGCCATGCCGTCCTCGCGCACAGCCAAAGATCCGCACTCGGGGCATCTGTCGGGGAACGTGAAGGGTTGGGAATTCTTTGGCCTTTGCTTCAGATCGACTTCGAGAACCTGAGGGATAACATCACCGGCACGCTGGATGCGAACAACGTCGCCTTCGCGAATGTCTTTCCGCGCGATTTCGTCCTCGTTGTGCAAGGTGGCGCGGCTCACGACCACGCCGCCGACCGTGACGGGCTCAAGCTCGGCCACAGGCGTCAACGCGCCGGTTCGGCCCACCTGAATAATTATCTTGTGCAGTTTTGTTTCAGCTTGTTCCGCCGCGAACTTGTGCGCGATGGCCCAGCGCGGCGCGCGGCTGACGAAACCGAGCCTCTCCTGCCAGTCGGCGCGGTCGAGCTTGTACACCACGCCGTCGATGTCGAACGGCAGTTCATGCCGCCGTTCCTCCATCTCGCGGTAGTAGGCGAGGATTTCTTTCGTATTTTTGCAAAGCCGCGACGGCTCGTTCACGTCGAAGCCCCACTGTTTCAGCCGATGGCGCAGATCGTGTTGCGTTTCGGGCTCCTTGCCGCTCATTTCACCGAAGGCATACGCGAAAAACTTCAGCGGACGCCCGGCGGTAATGCGGGAGTCCAGCTGCCGCACGCTTCCGGCAGCGGCGTTGCGCGGATTGGCGAATAACGGCTCGCCCTCCAGATCGCGTTCGGCGTTAAGGGCCATAAAGTCCTTGCGTTCAAGGTAGATTTCGCCCCGCACTTCGGCAACGGCGGGGAAGGGGGAGGCCAGGACATGCGGCACGTTTTTGATGGTTCGCGCGTTGGCGGTGATGTTTTCGCCCGTTGTGCCGTCGCCGCGCGTCGCGGCTTGCACCAGCTTTCCTTTCTCATAACGCAGCGAAGCCGATAGACCGTCAATCTTCGGTTCGGCCAGAAAGGCGAGGGGGGTATCTTCGGGCAATTGCAAAAACTTACGGATACGCGCGACAAAATTCTCGACATCCTCATCCGTAAAAGCGTTGCCGAGCGAGAGCATCGGGACGGCATGCGTGACCTTCGTAAAAGCGGGAGCAGGCGCGGCACCGACCCTTTTTTCGGGATCGTCGGCCGGGACTTGATCCGGAAAAGCTTCGCGCAACGCGCGGTAACGCGCGCGCAAGTCATCGTATGCGGCGTCGGATATTTCGGGCGCGTCTTTCTGGTAATACAGTTTGTCGTGATACGCGATTTGCTTCGCCAGCGCCGCCATCTCGGCGGCGGCCTCGATGGGGGTGAGGGAAAGATCATTTTGTTGCGCGCTCTTTTTTTTGCTCATGGCTTATGTGCAGGCGTTCGGGACGGATGCGGCTTTAAATGAGGTACTTCAGAAATATCATTGTATACATCTTTATTTGCCGCGCGAAAACGCGCAACTTCTTCGTCGGCTCCTTTCGAAGCCCCCCCAATGCGCAGGCAGACGTCGCAACGTTCAGCAAGGGCGAGTGAATAGGGCATCATGATAATGTCGTTAGCGTTCTTACCCCCAACTTTTTCGGCCAGTTGTATCAACGGTCGGGCATTGTTGACTCCGATAATGGGGATATATCCGCGCCTGAATAGCTCCAAAGCAGCCTGATTTAGGACATCCAGATTCTGTTGCTTTTCTTTTTCGTTTGCTGCGCCAGAACTATAGGGTCCGGCAACCAAAATCCATGTGTCTTGGGAAGGCTCGCTCATCGAAAACCTGCTATGTAAGGAACGGCGTCATCCCGCACGAACGCGCGGCCCTGGACGCGCGTGAAGATGCGGGATCCAGTTTGTTTTCTTGGGAAAAGAAGAAACCAAACCGGGTCCCGGATCAAGTTTCTTTCGCCTGTTGCACAGTCGAAGAGAAACTTGTCCGGGATGACGCCCCTTATTGTTGAACCAATCTCCCTGTTTTGTCTCATATTAAATAAGATCATGGCCCTTAATATCGCGCTTTCCAAATACGCTACGGGTAGTATTATGCCCTTCTTTCGAGGAAGAAAAAGAGGTTTTTCTTGTCCGACGCGTTTGCTCATAAACACCCGGTAACGGTTCATACCCTCGACGACAGGGGCAAGCCCAGCAGCTCGTTCAAGCTGATCGGGCGGCTTTTTCGCGGCTATATACGCCCCCATATGATTAGTTTTACAGGTTCTTTTCTCTTTATGGGCGTGGCGGCGGCCGCCACGGGCGGCATGGCCAAAACCATCGAGCCTCTGGTCAACCAGCTCGGCAAGGACCGGACATCGACGTTTGCGCTGGAGCTTGGAGGGGTGATCATGGCCCTTTTTCTGGCGCGCGGCATTGCGACCTATTTCCACACCGTCATCATGAACAAGATCGGCCAGCGCATCATCACCGATGTGCAGCAGGAGATGCACGAGCATCTTCTGGGCGCGGACCTGGCTTTCTTTCATGCCAACGCCTCGGGCAACCTTATTTCGCGCATTACGAACGACGTGTCTGTCATGCGCGCCGCCGTCAGCGATTGTTTGACGAACGCTTTCAAGGGCAGCTTGACTCTCGCTTTTCTGATCGGCGTCATGTTCTATCAGGATTGGCGGCTCGCCACGGCGGCGTTCTTCGTCTTTCCGCTTTCGGCGCTTTTTGTCACGTATGCCGGCAAGCATGTGCGCCGCTACGCCCGCAAGACGCAGGAGGAGATGGGCCGTTTCGTTTCGCTCCTCAGCCAGATATTTCAGGGCATCCGGCACGTCAAGGGCTATGGCATGGAGCGGCAGGAACATGAGCGCGTCGAAGGCGTTACGGAGAACATCTACAATATCGCGCTGAAAAATTTCCGCATAAGCGCTCTTTACGATCCGCTGGCGGAACTGATGAGCGGGCTTGCCATCACAACCGTCGTTTTATACGGCAACTGGCGAATCGAGGAAGGGTTGACGACGGCGGGCGCGCTGTTTTCGTTCATCACGGCCTTTATTCTGGCGTTCGATCCCATGCGGCGCACCGCCAAGGTCAATTCGCAGCTTCAGGCGGGATTGGCGGCGGCCGAGCGCGTGTTCCGGCTTCTCGACATGAAGCCTGCCATTGTGGACAACCCCGGCGCCGCGCCTCTGGAAACATCCGACTATAATGTCGGCATTCACGACGCCGTATTTGTTTATGCGGACGGCACGCGGGCGCTCGATCATGTGACCATCGACGTGCCGCACGGCAAGACGGTGGCCATCGTCGGGCCGTCCGGCGCGGGCAAATCGACGATCATCAACCTGATCCCGCGCTTTTATGATCTTAACGAAGGCAGTATCGCCATCGGCGGGAAGGATATCCGTTCCGTCACGCTCAAGAGCCTTCGCGCGCACATTGCGCTCGTCAGCCAGGAGACGATGCTGTTCGACGCGACGGTGCGCGCCAACATCGCCTACGGGCAGAAAGGCGCGACGGACGAGGCCGTTGTTGCCGCTGCCGAAGCCGCGCACGCCGGCGCGTTCATTCGCGCGCTTCCCAACGGTTACGACACGGTCGTGGGCGAACACGGCGTCAAGCTTTCGGGCGGCCAGCGGCAGCGCATCGCCATCGCGCGCGCCATGCTGCGCAACGCGCCAATTCTGCTTCTCGACGAGGCCACGTCGTCGCTCGACAACGAATCCGAACGCGCGGTGCAGGAAGCGCTTAAGGAACTTCAGCAGGGACGCACGACGATCGTCGTTGCGCACCGGCTTTCCACCATCATCGATGCCGACAAGATCGTCGTGATCGAAAAGGGCCGCATTGTCGAGGAAGGGAAACATGCCGAACTGCTCGCCAAAGGCGGCGTTTATGCGCGCCTTTACGGCCTTCAGGCGTCACTCCCGGCGTAAAACGCTGTTCGTCAGCCATTCGGCGAGGCTGTAAACCTTGTGCGACGCGATGACGGCGTCGCGGTCGTAGTGGCGGCGCGCCCATGTCATGAAGTCGACGGGATCCTTCTTGATGTGATCCCGGTACGTTTCGAGAAATTTATCCAGCACGCCGGTTTTGGCGTGACGCACGTGGCCGAAGCGCAGCGAAAGCTGTTTCATCGCCGCTTCGGGCGGTTTCTTTTCGGCGATAAGAAGATAAAGCGCGCTCATGATGCCCACGCGGTCCGACCCGGCCTTGCAGTGCATCAGCGCCGGGTATTCGATTTCGGCGAAAAGCTTTTCAAGTTGTTCGAGAATATCAAGTTTCGGAGGCTGGCGGGAGTTGACCGGAAAGTTGACGAGCTTGACGCCGTGCTTCCGGCAGGCCTGTTTCTCAAGATAGAACGACGCGCAATCGCGCGAGCCGCGCAAATTCACGATGGTGCGAACGCCTTTTTTCGCCAGTCCCCTGATCTGCAGAAAATGCGGCTGGCTCGAGCGCCACATCTTTTCCGAAACCCGGTGCCGGTTGGGGAAAAGATAGCTGAGGAACAAATCGTCGATGAACATGGATTCGATATGGGCGAGCACGTACTGCCAGCGCGTCTGCATCGGTCCGCGCGCCGTCTTGACGGCATAGACAAGACGCTCCATCCCGATAAGGACGGGGTTCTTTTTCTTGGTGCGGAAAGGTTTGGGCTCGTACATGGCGTTGCCGTGTCTAAAACAATGCGCCAAAAGAGGCAAATTCTCAATTCGCTGCTGTTTTTGTCATGCGTTGAGGCCTGGTTTTCCTTGTGTTGGGGCTTCCGTCCCCAATCAAACTCACGGCCGCCTTGCGGGCGGCGTCGGTGATCGTCGCGCCCGCCAGCATGCGGGCAATTTCTTCTATCCGGGAGCCATCGTCCAGAGCCTCAACAGCGGTAAGCGCCTGTTTGGCTTTTGTCTGTTTAATGACGCGGACATGATGCGCGCCAAGCGCCGCGACTTGCGGGCTGTGCGTGACGACGAGGATTTGCACATGCTTTGCCAATTTTGCGAGACGTTCGCCGACGGCCGAAGCCGTCGCGCCGCCAATGCCGGAATCCACTTCATCGAAAACGATCGTAGGTACGGGGTCGATGGCGGCCAGAACTACTTTCAAGGCGAGCATAAAGCGCGCCAGCTCGCCGCCGGAAGCCACCTTCTGTAAAGGCCCTGGTTCGACGCCCGGATTGGTTGCCGCCAGAAAAGCTATGCGATCCATACCGTCCGGCCCCCACTGATCTTCGGGTAACGGTGTTACATCGACAACAAATTGCGCGCGTTCCAGTTTTAGCGGCGGCAATTCGCGCCCGACAAGCCTGGCGAGTTCGACTGAAGCTTTTTTGCGTTTGGCGCTCAGATCACCGGCTATTTTGGCATAGGCGGCTTTGGCTTCGGCGGCGGCTTTTGAAAGAGTCGTCAATTGATCGCCCTGATCCTCAAGCAGATTGAGCCTCGCCTTAAGATCCTGCTGCAAGGCGGGCAAGGCTTCGGCATCGACGCCGTGCTTGCGGGCAACAGCGCGCAGGGCAAACAGGCGTTCCTCGATCTGTTCCAGGGTCGTTGTCTCGGCGTCAATACTACCGGCAAACCGGGCAAGTTGGCGGCTGGCTTCCTGCACGTCATGCGCGGCGCGGTCAACGTCGGTGAGAAGCTCCTGTAATCCCGCGGCTTTGTCAGCTACGCGCGCGAGCGCTTTTCCTGCTTGAGCCAGCGCAGCAGTCGCACCGTGTTCGCTATTCAGTGCGTGTTCAGCCGATTGCAGAGCCTCCAGAATCTTTTCCCGATGTTGGAGGCTCGCGCGGCGTTCGGCCAGTTTGGCCGTCTCGCCGCTAACCGGTGCAAGTTCCTCCAATTCAGCCACGGCGGAGCGGAGGAAATCTTCCTCAGCCCTGGCGCGTTCGCGGGAGGCAATGCCTTCATTCAGTCTTTTTGTAGCCATCTGCCAATCGGTATAGACAGCGGCAACCATCTTTCTCATCGCGTCATGATCGGCAAAGGCGTCGAGCAAGTCTTTATGCGTTGCGGGGTTCAAAAGGCCGTGCGTTTCGAACTGGCCGTGAATCTCCAAAAGAAGCTCGCCGATCTGTTTCAGGAGATTGACGCCGACAGGCTGGTCGTTGATGAGCGCGCGGCTTTTGCCGTCCTTGCCGACGACGCGGCGTAAAATCACGGGATCTTCGAGCGTTAGACCTTGTTCTTCAGTCAACGCTATAAGAGAAGAGGGGGCGGGACTCGAAAACTCGGCCGTAACACAAGCCTGTGCGGCGCCGTTGCGAATCAACCCCGCGTCGCCGCGTGCGCCCAAGGCAAGGCCGAGGGCGTCAAGCACAATCGACTTTCCCGCGCCCGTCTCGCCCGTGAAAACGTTCAAACCCGGTTCGAGCGTCAAGGCCAGCTTGTCGATCAGCACGACATCCTGAATGACAAGGCGCGTCAGCACCTAGAACACCTCATTCCAGACCTGCTCGACCCATGTGCTTCCGTCGCCGTCGGGAGTCAGATTTTTTTCGACAAGTAAACCATAGGAGTCCTGATACCACGGGCTGCCGGGGAAATTGTGCCCCAACACGCCGGCGGTTGCTTTCGCCTCGTTCGTGATGCCGAGCGCGAGGTAGCATTCGACCAGCCGGTGCAGCGCTTCGGGCACATGGCTCGTCGTCTGGTATTTCTCGACGACGTAGCGGAAACGCCCGACGGCGGCCGTGTAAAGTTTTTGTTTCAGGTAATTGCGGCCGACTTCCATCTCCGAGCCCGCAAGGTGGTCGTTGACCAGCGCGATTTTCAGCACGGCGTCGCGCGCATAGGGCGTGTTGGGAAAGCGGCTGACGATATCCTGCAGAGACTTGAGCGCGTTCAGGGCAAAGCTCTGATCGCGCCGGACGTCGGCAATGCGTTCATAGTCGCACAGGGCCTTCAGGTAATAGGCGTACGCCACCTGGGGATTGCCGGGATGCAACTGGATGAACTGGTCCAGCCCCGCGAGGGCGGAGTCGTAATCCATGGCCTGATACTGCGCATAGGCCGCCATGATCTGGGCGCGTGTCGCCCACTGGGAGTAGGGGTGCTGGCGCTCGACTTCCTCGAACTGCTGCGCGGCCTCCTTATAGGACTTTTTCTCAAGAAGATTGGTGGCCTTATTGTAAAGCTCCTCGACGGGCTTGTCGGGAAGGGGCTCGTCCTTGTCGCTGGCGCAAGCGCCAAGCGCCAGGACCAGCAGACCGAGGGCAAAAAGGCGGAAAAGGGAAAGGCGATGGACGTTCATGGCTCCGGAATCGGCTTGTTGGCGAGACGCGCGTTTATAGCACAGGCCGTTACGATAACGCCAACACGCGGTTGGGTCCTTACCCTAAATGAGATTTGCCAATGTTTTGACGACTTTCTGGACCTCTTCCTCCTTCATAAAGGCGTGGAAGGGCAGGCCGAAGGCCGTTTTATTCAACGCTTCGCAATGCGGCGCGATCCGCTCTCTGGAGGCCTTGGCGTTCTTCTCCGAAAAACGGGCGCTCTGCCCGTCGCATCCGGCCACGAGAGCGTTGCGAAAATACGGATGGCGGTAAAGCGGAGGGAAGTAAGTCTGGTGGGCGAATACGCCTTTTGCCTTGAGCCGGTCGACAAGCCCGGCCTTATAAGGCTTGGGCGTTCGCAGCATGAGGCAACTGACGACGGCCTGATCGAGGCACGGATGAAGGGCCAGCTTGTCTTTCAAGCCGCGCAAGGAGGCCTTGTACATGTCGTAAACGCGCTGCCGCCGTTTCTTGATGCCGGGCCAGCGTTGCAGCTGGGCGAGCGCGACGGCGGCGTGGTATTCGCTCATCTTGGCGTTTTCGCCCGTAACGTAAGCGATACGGTCGCGCGTGCCGAAGTTGGCATGGCAGCGCGCCGCGTCGATCAACCGGCCGTCCGATCCGACAAGCAGGCCGCCTTCGCCGATCCCGAAAGGCTTGAGCGCGTGGAGACTGTGCACAACAAGGCCGCGCTGCAGGTAACGCTGGCTTTCGATGGCCGCCGCCGCGTCGATAACGACCGGAATGCCGGTGTCGCGGGTAAACGCGTCCCATTCATCGGCGGGCAAGGGAATGCCGTAGACGGCCACGGGCATGACCGCGTGAAGGCGCATCCTGGCCGCGATGGCGCGCGCGATGGCGGGCGTCAAAAGCCAGCTATGGGGATCGACGTCCGTCAGAATCGGCTCGGCGCCGATATGTTCGGCGGCGAGAGGGCAGGCGGGAAAGGTAACGGCGGGCATCAGTACGCGCGATCCCTTGCCAAGGCCCAGCACCTTCAGGCCAATGACCAGCGCGTGATAGCCGCTGACAAGCGTTAGGGCGTGGCGGGGCGGCTCCTTGTGCTTCGCCGCCATGGCCTGGGCGAATTTCTGTTCGAACTCAAGAACGAGCGGTCCGAAATTGGAATACCACTGCTGATCGTCGATGCGCTGAAGGAACGGCCTCAGCTCGTCCGCCGAGGGCAGATCGGGAATGATGAAACGGGCCGAGCGCGAAGGAAAAGGCATGATTCCTATCCATAGGCAATTTTTGGGCATAAGGCAATTAAGGGATAAGCGTCCGGCATTCAGGACAGTCGGGGATCGAAATGTTATTGAACCTAACTCCGCGAATGCTAAGAATGCCGGTTACTGAAAAGATGCCTCCGGATCGCCATGTTTCATTCGCCCAAACGAAAAAACATTACTCTCGCGCTGCAAGGCGGCGGGAGTCACGGCGCGTTCACATGGGGCGTGCTGGACCGCTTGCTTGAAGAAGACGGTTTGATGATCGAGGGGGTCAGCGGCACCAGCGCGGGCGCGATGAACGGCGCGCTTTTGGTTCACGGTTTTGCGAAAGGCGGCGCGGGGGCGGCGCGGCGAACGCTCGACTCTTTTTGGGAGCGGCTGGGGAGCATGTCCCCCGGCATGCCCCAGCGCACGTTCATGGGGCGCGTGCTGGGCGGCCTGAAAATCAGCACATCGCCCGGCACCACGACAGGCGAGATTCTTCAGCGCATGTTCTCGTTGCAGCGCCCGCATGCGCACTACGTCAACCCGCTCAGGGGGCTTCTTGAAGAAACCGTCGATATCGGGGCCATCCGCGCTTATGAGCCCATGAAGCTGTTTGTCGCGGCGACGGACGTAGAAAGCGGGCGCGCGCGGGTTTTTTCGCGTCCGGACCTTACTATCGATGTCCTGATGGCGTCGGCTTGCCTGCCGTATGTGTTTCCGGCGGTCGAAATCGGCGGCAAGCCGTACTGGGACGGCGCTTTCACGGGCAACCCCTCACTGTTTCCGCTCATCGAGAATTGCGAAAGCCCGGACATCGTCATCGTGCTGGTGACGCCGCTGTCGCGCCCGGGCACGCCCCGGACGCCGCCGGACATATTCTCGCGCGTGAACGATATTACCTTCAATGCGCCGTTCATCAACGAACTGAGAGCGATCGCTTTGGCCAAAAGCCTTGTGGCAGACAATTTGCTGAAGAACGGCCGGAAGAAACGTTTTGCGGAACTGAACGTACATGTCATTGAAGCCGAAAGCGAAATGCGCACCTACGGTTCCGTAAGCAAGTTCAAGTCCAACGGCGCGTTTTTGCAGGAGCTGAAAAATCTTGGCCGCCGGACAGCTGAGGCATGGCTTCGCAAGAATTATGACGCCATCGGACAACGCTCGACGGTTTCACTTTCTGACTTCTGATCACTGTCCTCTGCCTTCTGAAATGCCAGATGGCCTGTAAGCCGGGTTCTGTCCTGTCACTCACTCGGGGCACGTTCGGTTCAAAACTCGAAACGTCTTTGCCGCGAGTGAGTGACAGGGATGACCATTCATCTGGGATGTCCGTTGCCGGACACCTCGCGCGACCAACCCGAACCGTCCCGTGGAGAAAAACGGTGCGCGCGTTTGCCCTTTCAGGCACAGCCACGCGTGCGGTTCCTATGCGGTCTTGCTCCGGGCGGGGTTTGCCGTGCCGTCCCTGTCGCCAGCGACGCGGTGCGCTCTTACCGCACCTTTTCACCTTTACCGCGCCGAAGCTGCCTAAGGCAGCGAAGGCGGGCAGTCTCTTTTCTGTGGCACTTTCCCTAACCTGTCACTCACTCGAAGCACGGCTGCTACCTTCCGGGAACAGGCCGTAATCCGGGTGAGTGACAGGCCGCCGGACGTTATCCGGCGCCCTTTTCTCCTGGAGCCCGGACTTTCCTCCCCCTCTTCTCGCGGAAAAGAAGGCGGTCATCCGGCCATCTGGCATACCAAAGTAGCATAAATATCAGAGGACTGTTTGAAAAATCGCAAGCAAAACACGCAAAACGTGCTATTATAAATCAATGGGTTATAAGTTTTCTTTTTCACGGAATCACAATATTGTTGCCTAAAAGCTTCTTGAAAAGGGCTAAATAAAAATCTTGCTCACAAAGGGATAAAAAAGTGGTAAGAATGTAAGGTTTCAAAATTACCTCCCTTCAAAATCGTTCGAAAGGCAATCGCAATGAAACACATACGATTTTTAAGTTTGGCCGTGGCCGCAGTTGCGCTGATGGCGCCGCTATCCGCGCAAGCCATGGAAAACACGACCCGCGCCGGCTGGTATATCGGCGGCGGAGGCATGGGCGTCATGCAACGCGACGCTGAGAGCAAAATCGACGAAGTCACCGACATCATCAAGTATGACATTGGCTGGGGCCTGTCGGGCAGCGGCGGTTACGCATGGGGCAGCGGCATCCGGACGGAAGCCGAAGTTGCCTATCGCCGCAGCAAAGTCGATGAAGTGACGGGAACCGGATCGGGCCCGGACAACGGCGGCCATATCCGGAACATCAGCTTCATGGGCAACCTGCTGTACGACTTCAACACGGGGACGCGGTACACGCCGTACATCGGCGCCGGTATCGGTACGTCGCTCGTCGGGGCGAACGACATGAAGACGGTCAATTTCCGCACGCTCGACAGCGACCGGATGGAGTTTGCCTATCAGGCCATCGCAGGCGTGTCGGCGCTGCTTGACCACAACTGGTCGACGTCGCTTGATTACCGCTATTTCGCGACGACACACGCCAACTTCAAGACGAACTTCGCGGATCACCGGGCAAAGACGGAAAACGCGTCGCACAACGTCATGTTAGGCCTGCGTTATATGTTCGACGAAGTGGCGCCGCCTCCGTCGCCTCCGGCGCCGCGCGTCGCGCAAGCCATGCCGCCAGCGCCGCCAGCGGCTGCGTCGGCTGCGCGTCCGGCTGTGCCGCCCGTTCCGCAAAGCTATATGGTGTTCTTCGACTTCGACAAGTCGGTGTTGACGCCTGAAGCGCAGCGCATCATCGCGGCCGCCGCCCAGGACTTCAAGAGCGGCAAGTATGTTCGCCTTGTCGTAACGGGCCATACCGACACGATGGGCACGAACAAATACAACCAGAAGCTCTCCGAACGTCGCGCTGCGGCTGTGAGGAGCGAGTTCGTCAGGCTGGGCGTTCCGGCTGGCGAAGTCGTGACAAGAGGCGTGGGCGAATCCAGCCTTCTGGTTCCGACAAGCGATCAGGTGCGTGAGGCCCAGAACCGCCGCGCGGAGATCGTGTTTAACAAATAAGCCACATCCCCGCTTTTGCGGGGACCCGGAAATTAACGCCGCGTCTTCGGACGCGGCGTTTTTTCTTGCCGAAAAGGCATTTGGCATTCGCAAAAGGCCCGTGTATGTATCCTGAATGACTTCGCCGCTTATCCGTCCCCGCCGTTTGCGACGCACCGAAGCTTTAAGGGCCCTGGTGCGCGAAACGCGCGTAAGCGCCGATAGCCTGATTTATCCCGTCTTTGTCGAGGAAGGGATCGACGCGCCGGTTCCGGTTGAATCCATGCCCGGCGTCATGCGCATTCCGGAAAAACGGCTGGCGGAGGAAATCAAGGCCATCCATGCCGACGGCGTCAAAGCCATCATGATGTTCGGCGTCTCGCACCATAAGGACGCGACGGGCGGCGACTCTTTAAAGCCCGACGGCCTTCTTTCCCGCATGATTGGGCGCGCGAAGGACGCTGCGCCGGAACTGGCCGTCATCGCGGACATCTGCTTTTGCGAATACACGGATCACGGTCACTGCGGCGTGCTTGAGAATGGCGCGGCGCACAACGACAAGACGCTTGTCAATCTGGCAAAGCAGGCCGTCGTCGCGGCGCAGGCGGGCGCGGACATGGTGGCGCCCTCGGCCATGATGGACGGCCAGGTGAGGGCGCTACGCAGCGCGCTGGATGAAAACGGATTCGCGGATACGGCCATTATGGCTTATTCGTCCAAAATGGCATCGGCTTTTTACGGGCCGTTCCGCGCGGCGGCGGGATGCTCGTTGAACGGCGACCGCAAGGCTTATCAAATGGACCCGATGAACGGCCGCGAGGCGTTGCGGGAATCCCTTCTGGACGAAGCCGAAGGCGCGGACATTCTGATGGTCAAGCCCGGCCTTCCTTGTCTGGACGTGGTGGCGCGGTTGCGCGAACGCACGTTGTTACCGATTGCCGTGTATCAGGTGAGCGGCGAATACGCGATGATCAAGTTTGCGGCGCAAGCGGGCGCGCTGGACGAAAAAAGGATTGTGCTGGAAACGCTCGGCGCGTTCAAGCGTGCCGGGGCGGATATGATCATTACTTACTTTGCCCGGGATGCATCTCGGGGATGCTTTTCCTGACGGCGCCCTGAACGGGCTGCCCTGGTTGATCTCCACTAAAAGTCGCCAAAAAGGCCAATTCCACCGGATCCATTTCTCCGGCCGGTCTTCGGCCAATCCATTGTGCGACCTTCGCCCAAAGGCCGGTTCCTTGAACGCTTTCCAGCGCCGAATAGGGAAGGGTGACAGAAGAGGGTTTTTTAAAAAAATGCCGCACCTGCTCAGGGGTCAGGCTTTGAGCCTTGATGTTAAACAGGAGCGACAAACCGCTTAATGCAATAAAACTTGTTAAAATGAAGACCCCGGCAGCCTTGAGACCGGAGAGAAGAAGTTCTCCTTTACCCACCTGAGGGCGAGGGAAAACCCCGCCCAAAGTCACGGGCGGCAGTTTGGCTAAAAAGGGATCTGTGGGTGCGTTCATCAATCACCATTTCCTATCGATTTATTCTGTATTTGCCCTCTATCGTACCTGCATCGAAACGATTGTCCAGTTCCTGAAATACTTTCATTTCAACCGGCTAAGCCCCTGAAAGAAAAAAGATAACATAACCCCTTGTATTCCATCCGTTTTTCTGGTCTTTGTGCAGCCTGATTTGGAGCATGAGCAACCATGACCGCGCTGAGCCACATACGCAATTTCGCGATTATCGCGCACATCGATCACGGCAAGTCCACCCTGGCGGACCGGCTGATCGAGAGCTGCGGCGCCGTGGAGATGCGTGATATGCGCGAACAAATTCTGGACAGCATGGACATCGAACGCGAACGCGGCATCACCATCAAGGCGCAAACCGTGCGCCTCAGCTACAAGGCGAAGGACGGCAAGACCTACCAGCTCAATCTTATGGATACGCCCGGCCACGTCGATTTCGCGTACGAGGTCAGCCGCAGCCTTGCCGCGTGCGAAGGTTCGATCCTCGTCGTGGACTCGTCGCAGGGCGTGGAAGCGCAAACGCTGGCGAACGTGTATCAGGCCATCGACAACGGGCATGAAATCGTGCCGGTCTTGAACAAGATCGATTTGCCCGCCTCCGAACCGGACCGCGTGCGCCAGCAAATCGGGGACGTGATCGGCATCGACGCTTCCGAGGCCGTTCTGGTTTCCGCAAAAACGGGCGAGGGCATCGGGGACGTTCTGGAAGCCGTCGTGACCCGCTTGCCGCCGCCGCTGGGGCAAAAGGAAAATCCGCTCAAGGCGCTGCTGGTGGACAGCTGGTACGACTCCTATCTTGGCGTTGTCATCCTTGTGCGCGTGGTGGACGGCGTCTTGCGCAAGGGCCAAAAGGTACGCTTCATGGCGACGGGCGCGGCGCGCGACGTGGACCGCACGGGCATCTTCTCGCCCAAGAAAGTCGAAGTGCCGGAACTCGGCCCCGGCGAAATGGGATTCATCACGGCGGGCATCAAGCAGATAAGCGACACGAAAGTCGGCGACACGATCACGGAAGACCGCCGTCCCGCCGAAGAGCCTCTGGCCGGTTTCAAGCCATCGGTGCCGGTGGTGTTCTGCGGCCTGTTTCCGGTGGATACGGCCGAGTTTGAACATCTGAGGGAGTCGCTCGGCAAACTGGCGCTGAACGACGCGAGCTTCCAGTTCGAGGCGGAAAGCTCGGTGGCGCTCGGCTTCGGCTTCCGCTGTGGCTTTCTGGGCCTTCTTCATCTGGAAATCGTTCAGGAGCGGCTGGAACGCGAGTTCAACCTCAACCTGATCACGACCGCGCCGTCAGTCATTTATCATATCTATAAAACGGACGGGCAGGTCATGCATCTGCACAATCCCGCCGACATGCCCGATCCCGTGCGCATCGCGCATATTGAGGAACCGTGGATCAAGGCGACCATCCTCACGCCCGACGATTACCTCGGCGGCATACTGGCGCTTTGCAACGACCGGCGCGGCGAGCAGATAGAGCTGACCTATGTCGGCCAGCGCGCGATGTTGATATACCGCCTGCCGCTCAACGAAGTTGTGTTCGATTTTTACGATCGCCTGAAATCCATCAGCCGCGGCTACGCGAGTTTCGACTACGTGCCGGACAGCTACCGCGAAGGCGACCTGATCCTGATGAATATTCTGGTCAACCAGGAAGCGGTGGACGCGCTGGCGTGCATCGTGCACCGCAGCGTGGCCGAAAAACGCGGCCGCATGCTTTGCGAGCGACTCAAGGAATTGATTCCCAAGCATCTGTTCAAGATCGCCATCCAGGCGGCCATCGGCGGACGGGTGATCGCGCGCGAAACCATCTCGGCGCTGCGCAAGGACGTGACCGCCAAATGCTACGGAGGCGATATAACAAGAAAGCGTAAGCTGCTGGAAAAGCAGAAAGAAGGCAAAAAGCGCATGCGCCAGTTCGGTGAAGTGGAAATCCCCCAATCCGCCTTCATCGCCGCCCTCAAGATGGGGGATAAAAAGTGATAGAACAAAGTCCTGTCTGTTCCCCAAACGGAGCCGAGTCATGCGCCTGCCTCGCAAGTCCCTGTGGCTTTTTTTTCTTGCGGCCCTGTTTCTTCTTTTCCCAACGTTCATAGACCTTGCGTCGGACCGCTCGGGCGAAATTCTTGTCGCGAAGGAAACGGTCTCGCCTCCTTTCGACCGGACCGTCGTCCTGATTCAGCGACAGAACCTCGACGGCGCGGAAGGCGTGATTCTGAACAGGCCGCTGACCGAAGAGCAAAAAGCCGGGGTTCCCGCGTTTCTGAAAGAGAAAGGCATCGATGTGGGCTACGGCGGGCCCGTCGATTTCCCGGACAAAATATATGTGCTGGAGGAAATTCCGTCCGAAGGAGAAGAGGGCGTCCAATACGACCTGAACGAATGGGACGTGGCCGTTAAGGCCGCGCCCGATCTGCTGGAGAGGCTCGTTCGGGACCGGACGAAGCGCGAACGCCGCTACCGGGTTTTTATCGGGTATGCGGGCTGGGGCCCTTTCCAGCTATACAGCGAAATCAGGGAGCGCGGGATCTGGTATTCCCTTCCTGCGGCGCATGACATCGTTTTCCAGAAAGGGGAAAAGACGGGGTGGCAAATCCTCTTTGACCGGGAAAAGGAAACAATCGACACGTCCGAGCCGCGCTTCGGCGACTGATATAAGCTATTTAGACCCCAAACACGTCCGGAGAAAAGCGCCGCGTATATTTCCCTGAAGGCGCTGCTTGTCCGCGCGTCCAAGACAGGATTTTATGCGGGATTTAATAATGGCCTTCCGTTCGTTGGACAATTCGGAACCGGCCTTTTTCCTGTCCAAACAGTTTTTAAGGAAAAGCTTCAGATCGTCCTTATCCACTTCTTTTTCCCTGGCCTCGACAAGACAGTCTTTCAGGTCGGTGGCCGTGGCCATGGCCGGGGCGGCGTAAGCGATCATGCCGACGCAGAGAAAAAGGAAGAAGGCGAGAAAGCGCGTTAAAAACACCGGTTAACTGCCCGGTTTTTCGCTGAAATGCTTCGGATACTTGTCCGGCTTTCCCTTCCATTCATCGGCATCGGGGGCCGGCTCCTTCTTGCGGGTGACGTTGGGCCACTTGCCGGAAAACTCGCGGTTAAGCTCGAGCCACTTTTCCGCGCGTTTGTCGGTATCCGGGAAAATGGCCTCGGCGGGGCATTCGGGCTCGCAAACGCCGCAATCGATGCATTCGTCGGGGTTGATGACGAGCATGTTCTCGCCCTCATAGAAACAGTCCACGGGGCAGACCTCGACGCAATCCATATACTTGCAACGGATGCAGGCTTCCGAAACGACATAAGGCATATGACGATCTCCCCGAAATGACATAGACGACGGGGCTGAGCCTACCAGACAGCCCAAGGCCGCATCAAGGGGCGGAAAAGAGGGCGGCTTGCGGCCGCTCCCCCTTATCCGGCACAATAGATCCGAAAGCGATTCAACCCCTGCCACGGAGAACAAAACCATGTCGCACACCCTTGCCATACTTGCGGGCGTCCTGTTGATTGCCGCGAGCGTCGTGACCGTTAGCGTTATCAGGCCTGCCGCCGCCATGACCGGCGGGCCTTACGTTCTGATGCATCATAGCAATACGTCGGCGCTGGCGGGCGTCTTCAGGCTCGACACGTCAAGCGGCGAAGTCAGCTATTGCTACCTGGCGGGCAAATCGGGCGCCGATCTGGCCTGCACGCCTTCCGTACGCTGAAGGAATCCGGCTGCGTTTTTTTTGCAACGCCCGGCCCGGAAAAAAAATCGTTATAAAGCCCCGAAAGGAAGGCTTTAGATGCCGGGCAAAACGAGTCCCTTCCGCAAACCCGTTTTGGCCGTTGACCGGCCAACTGAGAAGCGCATGCGAAAACGATGAATTTTGTGGAGAATTTTTTTCGTTTTAAACTTCCACAAAAACATGAACGAAGCGGGGGCGGGGTTTCACGAGTCGCGCGCACCTGAAAAAACGAGTCCCGTAAAGAGGTTGAATCACTCCACAAAAAAATTCTCTGCCTTGCGAATCGAACTTCCCTGACACAGTATCGGCCTCATCGCATCGTGAACAATTATTGAAAAGGTCGGTACCGTGGGATCACAGCTTCAAGCGCTCGAATTATGGCGGCATAGTCTGGTGGCAAGCGTGCGCGGCGACGCGCCCGATTTATCGGCGCGGCAAATGGCGCTTCTTCTCTCCGTGTATATGGGGGAAGGCCCGCATACCGTGCGCGGTCTTGCGCAGGCGTTGCGCATTTCGAAACCGGCGATCAGCCGCGCGCTTGACCGCCTTGGGGAGTTGGGCTACGTGCGCCGCGAGCGTGACGATCTGGACCGCCGCAATGTGCTTGTCCGGCGCACGCAGGCGGGCGCGAAGTTCCTCGTCGAATTTTCGGGCCTGATCGTGGCGGGGCAGGAATTCGCCGCGACTCTTCCGGCCCGCGATGTCAGTTTCATGATCGAACAGTCCTCCGCTCCGACTTCGGCGGCGGGCGCCGTTGCCGAACCCACATGGGTTGAAGCGGCCGCCTGAAAAAAACCTCTTTTCCAGGGGGGAGAGGAAGAAACCCCCGGGCTTGCGCAAGCAAGCCCTTTTTTTTGCGCGTAAGATGCGCCGTTTTCCCACTCTGTTTCCTTTATTTTTGTTTTGTTCTATTAACCCGGTATGAACGGCATCCCTCTCGATCCCCGTGTGAACGCTTTCCGGCCCGATCTGGCCGATGCGTCGTTGCAGGCGTTGGTGAAAGCGGATCGTTACGTTGAACCGGTTCCGCGCCAATGCGTGCGCGGCGTGCTGCCTCTTCTGGCCGAACCGAAGCCGGACTCGCGCCGCGTGAGCGAAATCCGTTATGGGGAGTTCCTAAAAGTCGTGGAGGAACGCAAAGACGGCTTCGCGTGGGTGCAGAACTGCAGCGATAGCTACGTCGGCTACATCCGGACGGCGGGCGCGCTCAGCGAGGAAATCGCCTCGCTGTCGAACCGGATCGTCGTGCTGCACTCTTTCGTTTTTGCCGAGCCGGACATCAAGGCGGCGGTGCTGGACCGCTTGACTCTGGGATCCTACGTCCGCATCGCGGGCGAGACGGGCGAGTTCATGGAGCTGGCCAGCGGCGGGTACGTGATCGCGCGCCACGTCGCGCCGACCGGCGATTCCCTAATGCCGGATTATACGTTCACGGCGGGCCGCCTGCTGGGCGTGCCGTATCTGTGGGGAGGGCGGACGCCTTTGGGCATCGATTGCTCGGGCCTCATCCAGCTTGTGCTCGATATGGCGGGCGTCGAGGCGCCGCGCGACAGCGATTGCCAGCGCGAAGCGTATGGGCGGCCCTTGCCCGCGCCGTGGCGCGACGTCGCATGGCGGCGCGGCGATCTGGTTTTTCTTGAGCCCCGCCATGTGGGCATCATGGCGAACCACGACCATATCGTTCATGCGAACGGTTACAC
>Ga0302247_1000870_pt1 | contig 25637 bp, 25 predicted proteins | sample AAG_UR_Ile_MG_FD_193529 | JGI IMG/M metagenome (GOLD analysis project Ga0302247, IMG submission 193529) | Enriched activated sludge microbial communities from anaerobic digester in WTTP, New Holstein, Wisconsin, United States - AAG_UR_Ile | ecosystem: Engineered > Bioreactor > Anaerobic >...
CGGCATGCTCCTTCAACACCCGAATGATCTGTTCTTCCGTAAATCTCTTCTTCATCGTCTGCTCCTTTGTGAACGTTTATAGAACAGACTCAACTTCGTTCTGGATCAATTTATGGGGGGCAGGTCAAACCCCCTGATCCCCCCTTCGCAGGAACAACCATGGCTAATTTTCAACGTAGCGGATCAACAAGCAACGCACACGTTGGCAAAGCTTTCGAGGCTAAGGCGCAATCCTTTTTTGCCAAGCAGGGCCTCATCCTAGACATGAATATCCCAATAGCGATAGGCATTGAGGGAAAGAGCAAAGCTCACAATTTTGACCTCGGCAGTATCAGTAATAAAATCATCGTCGAATGCAAATCGCATACCTGGACAGAATCAGAAAACATTCCTAGCGCTAAAATGACAACATGGAATCAAGCAATGTATTATTTTTTTGCTTCTCCAAAAGACTATCGGAAAGTTTTCTTTGTTCTTAAACATTATAGCAAAAAGCACAGACAAACCTTGGCGGCTTACTACTTAAGATTAAATGATCATCTGATCCTAAACGACGTGGAATTTTGGGAATATGACGAAGACAAAGAAACTGCACAAAGAATAAAATGAAGTGCAAACCTATCGGCGCTGCTGATTTACCACCCTACAAGGTTTTGTTTCTTACTCCACCATCAACCCACCAACGCCAATACGATTACGGTATAGCCCTGCTGCGCCGGATTGCCGGTCTTTTGCTGGGCGAACGGATGGGGCCTGCGGCTGTAATTCTTTTTCTTAGAGTTTCTATCCGCGCTTTGTGCTCGGCGGCGGAATGCCGCCTGAATACGGGTGGAATGGGTTTGCCGTGGGTTGTTAACGTGTGCCGCCGTTCGATTTGATAGTAGGTTCTCCGGTAATACGCTTCATCAACGGCCTCGTTCGTTTTTGCCCCGGCGGCATGACGCATGGCAAAGCGCAATTCCGAACGGCATATCAGCAAGAACGCCTTATATGGCCCTGTCGCAGGGTCGGAAAAATACAAATCCCTGATTTCCGGCCAAGGCACACCATTGATGGTTTTAATGTGCGAATTAAGAACAAGCTCAGGCAGTTCATCATTACGGAAAATCCGTGTTCTATTGGCCCCGCAGACAGCCGTAACAACATCGCCATCAAGCGCTTGAATAAAGCGGCGCGACACATGCGCCCAAACCTTGTCGGCTTCACGCTTACTTTCCGCCGGATCAGGATAATGCCCCTTGAAGAACCTATAAATGTCGCGCGCTTCAAGCGCTTTCCCCGGCTTCGTATCTTCAAGCCTGACCGCTGAAACTCTTTTGGCTTGGCGCTTCGCAATAGCGTAATTTGATATTTCTTCTTTTGCTTTTTTAAGTGCTGTATGGCTTATGCCAAATATCTCTTCAAGAATATTGTCCCACGGTCCGGAATGAAGCTGGACAAGCCCAAGAAACGGGAATGTCCCCGGGCCAAGCAGACCGTAGATCCGCTCAAATTCGGCAATAAAGCTTTTAGCGGTTGGCCGCGGCATGACAATTCACTTTCAATTTTTGTGAATTATTCAGCCGTAGCTTGGAGCTGGGGCGTTTTTCAGGTCGGCGTGGCCGTATTTGGCACACAACTTATCCCGAATATCTTTGGGTAGTTTGCCTTTTTCACCGGGAATTTTTTTGCCGTCTAGCGTAACCATGTGGGCTTTATCAAGTTCGTACCACCAGTCGCCTTCGTGCTTAACAATGCGAAGGCCAACATATTGATCCGTACCAACAACGCGCATTGTTAATTTAAAAGCGTCAGGATCGCGTGCGTAGCCCTCCATTTCGTCCTTGATGCATTCAAATGGCTCGCCGGGACGCAACGGAATTTTTTCCTCGCGCGGAAATCCCAGCATCTCATCAAACGCTTCCGCAAAAGCATCATGAGAAATTTCCCCTTTCTCAAAGGCTTCTGTGAGCTCGTGAATTTTTTTGCGTTTATCTTCTTCCACGTTCTTCAATCCGAACAGCTTACGAAAAGTTTTGGTCATCCATTTGAACAACATAGCTTTCTCCTATGGCTTTCTCAAAATAGTTTCGTGAATTATTAACTGAATCCGAAATACGCATGGGCGCCGTTCGTTGCTTCCATTTTAGCGGATAAACTTGAAACTAATCAGGAAAATCAATGGTTTATAATGCGTTAAGGATAATTCGCCGTTGGATAAAAAACGGCCTTGCCGTTTGCGTTTTATGGTTCAAGGCGTGTTAACCAACAAAAGTCTGATAAAAAATTTTGGTTAGAAGAAAACCAAACTGGATCCCCGCTTTCGCGGGGATGACGCTCTCTGGGTTGACTACCCCACCATCAACCCCACCAACGCCGCCGCGCCGAGCGCGATGCGGTACCATGCGAACGGGGCGAAGCCGTGGCGGCCGATGAAGGCGACGAAGGTGCGCACGACGAACAGCGCCGACAGGAACGCTACGATAAAACCCACGGCGATCATGGCAAAGTCGTGCTGCGTCAGCTCAGCCGCGTTCTTGTAAACATCAAGCGCGGTCGCGCCCGCCATCGTCGGGATGGCGAGGAAGAACGAAAACTCGGCCGCAGTGCGCCGCTCAACCTTCAGCAGCATCGCGCCCATGATCGTGGCTCCGGCGCGGGAGACGCCCGGGATCATCGACACGCACTGAAACAAGCCGATACCGAGCGCCGTTTTAATCGGCATCGTTTCCACGGATTCAACTTCCGGCTTCGGCGCTTTTTTCTCGATCCACAAAATCAAAAAGCCGCCGACGATCAACGTCACGGCCACAACCCACGGGTTGAACAAAACCGATTTAATGAATCCATGCGCGAACGCGCCGATCACCGCCGAGGGTAAAAACGCGAGCAGCACCACATAGATGAATTGCCGTGAAGCCTTATCGTGCGGCGACGTGACCAGCACGCGCCACAGGCGCTGGAAGAAAACGCAAACAACGGCCAAAATCGCGCCGAGCTGGATGACGATCTCGAACACATGGCCGGGCGGGCCCCTGAATTTCAAAAGCTCGTTCATCAACAGTAAATGACCCGTGGAGGAGACGGGCAAAAACTCCGTCAGGCCTTCGACAAGGCCGAGAGTGACGACGTTGAACAAGGTTTCGAGCATACGCGAATCCAATAAAGGGATAAGAGCGCTGCAAACTACTGCCTCACACCCTTCATGTCATTAGGTTTGAAGGCCGCCCGAAGAAGTTGGCAAAACAGCGTCATTCCCGCTTTCGCGGGAATGACAAGCGCTCTTGCCCTACCCCTCCCCGAAAACGCGAGGCGTTTTCGACCCTCCCGCAAGGGGGGGTGGGTTCTTTTTGTTCCCGCGTTCGCACTGAAAACCCTCAAAAAACCATCTTTCGCATCAAGATTTGACCCTCCAACCCAATCGTGTAGATTGGCGCACGGCTGAATTAACGAAGTTGAATAAACGGCAGAGGCATAAAGATGGCAGATAATGGCTCATCGGCTCCCCTTACGGGCCAACTGATGGCGGGCAAGCGCGGCCTTATCATGGGCCTTGCAAACGATCGATCGCTCGCCTGGGGCATCGCGCAAGTCGCGGCCGCGCACGGCGCGGAACTGGCGTTCACCTATCAGGGCGAACCGCTTTTAAAGCGCGTCAGGCCGCTCACGGAATCTCTTGGCTCGTCTATCCTGCTGCCCTGCGACGTGACGGACGAAGCCAGCCTCGACAAGGTGTTCGCCACGCTGAAGGAAAAGTGGGGGCGGCTGGATTTTCTCGTCCACGGCATCGCTTTTTCCGACAAGAAGGAGCTTGACGGCCATTACACCGACACCACGCGCACGAACTTTCTGCATACGATGGATGTGTCTTGCTATTCCTTCACGGCGCTGGCGCAACGCGCCGTGCCGCTCATGGCCCAGGGCGGCAGTTTGTTGACGCTTTCGTACATCGGCGCCGAGCGCGTCATTCCGCATTACAACGTGATGGGCGTCGCCAAGGCCGCGCTGGAAGCCAGCGTGCGTTATCTCGCGGTGGATTTGGGGGCCAAAAACATTCGCGTCAACGCCATTTCGGCAGGGCCTATCAAGACGCTGGCCGCCAGCGGCATCGGCGATTTCCGCTATATCCTGCGCTGGAACGAAGTTAATGCGCCGCTTAAGCGCAACGTGACGATCCTCGATGTCGGCCACAGCGCGCTCTTTTTGCTGAGCGAACTCGGCGCGGGCGTGACGGGCGAGGTTTTGCACGTGGACGCCGGTTACCACAACGTCGGCATGATGGCCGTGGACGAAGCGAAAACCATCGCCGAGTTGATGACCCAGTTTACGGCGACGCAGGGAAGCTAGGGCGGCACTATGGCCAGCAACTCCTTCGGCACCCTTTTCCGTTTCACCACATGGGGCGAGAGCCATGGCCCGGCCATTGGCGTCGTCGTTGACGGCTGCCCCGCCCTCATCCCGCTGACTGAGGCCGATATTCAGCCTTGGCTCGACCGCCGCAAGCCGGGACAGTCCTCCATCACGACGCAACGGCAGGAAGAAGACAAAGTTAAAATCCTGTCCGGCACCTTCGAGGACCAGACGACCGGCACGCCCATCAGCCTGTTGATCGAGAACAAGGACGCGCGGTCGCGCGACTATGAAGCCATCAAGGACAAGTTCCGCCCCGGCCATGCCGACTATACCTATCAAGCCAAATACGGCATCCGCGACTGGCGCGGCAGTGGCAGGTATTCTGCGCGCGAAACCGCCTGCCGCGTCGCGGCAGGCGCTGTGGCGCGGAAGGTTTTGGGCGACAGCGTGACCGTTCGCGGCGCGATCATTCAGGTGGGACCGCACATCATCGACCGCGCGGGATGGAACTGGGACGAGGTCCACAAAAACCCGATGTTCAGCCCCAACGCGAACGCCGCGCGTTTCTGGATGGATTATATCGAGCAAGTCCGGAAAGAAGGATCGTCCGTCGGCGCGGTAGTCGAGATTGTGGCCTCCGGCGTGCCCGCCGGGTGGGGCGATCCTCTTTATAACAAACTCGATGCCGAACTGGCGCACGCGCTGATGTCGATCAACGCCGTCAAAGGCGTGGAAGTCGGCGACGGCTTTGCGTCGGCAGCGCATACGGGGCTTGCCAATAGCGATCAGATGCGCGCGGGAACCGGCGGCAAGCCGGAATTCCTTTCCAATCACGCAGGCGGCATTCTGGGCGGCATATCGACAGGGCAGGATATTGTTGTGCGCTTCGCAGTGAAACCCGCAAGTTCCATCCTGAAGCCCCAACAGACCATCGACCGGTTCGGCAACAATGTTGACATCGTCACGGAAGGCCGTCACGACCCTTGTGTCGGCATCCGGGCCGTTCCCGTCGGCGAGGCCATGGTTGCGTGCGTTCTCGCCGATGCCATGCTCCGGCAAAAGGCCCTGATTCGTTAAGATTCAACCGCATTTTCTTGCTTAACCATGTCGTTTGAGTTACCTTTAGAAGGTAAAAAACGGGGTTATGGCCATGGACGAAACGCAGGCGCAAAAGCCCTCTTACGAGGAGTGGATGTACTGGTCTCAGGTGATCATCGACCGCCTGACGACGATTATTCATGTCTACAACAAGCCTCCTTACCCCGAAGTCTTCATGCCGGACAATGAACGGCAGCTCAAAGTATCGTTGACCGTCGATGTCCTGCGCCGTTTGCACACCCTGACGGACGAAAACGATTTTCGGGCTGGTCTCAAATCTTCGGATATGTCCGAAAACCGGGTTATTGCCGATATTCAACCTCTTTTTCGCGATGTTTTGCACCGTCTGCCCACGCTTTCGCTCGATATGCAGCGCCTTTTAAAGTCCCCCTGGTACGACAAATGCAGCGGCAAAGTGGCCAATGAGCTTTTCAGAGGCCGGGACGACCGGGAAGCCGAGGGCATCGGCAGCGGCCACCCGGAACACGGCCGCTTGCCGGAAGTCGTCGAAAACCTTCTGGAGCGGGAAGAAATGGGCGGAATCCGCGCCGTTTCCGAGGAAAAGGCGCCCCAGAACGCCCCGGCGCTCCGGCGGGAGGAACTGGCCCGTCTTTGGGGCAAGCGTAACAGCGCTTTCCTCCGCTCGGCCGGGCGTGTAGACTAGGGGCCGCGGACCCGCCTTCAGACCTTTCCGGGCGAAAGCTAAAGGCTTGATCTGCAATGATTTTTTCAATTTCAAAGGATGCTTAAAATGGCCACGACTTTTAGCCAACGCGCGCCTTTTAACGACTGGTGGTACTGGTCCGAATGTTTGGTGAAGCGCTTCCGCACCATCGCCGACATCTATAAGGAAAACGGCGAAATGGAGCGCAGTCGGCAGGCCGCCGAATGGAGCAAGAAGCTCAAGGACAACTGCATGGTGCCCGTCATGGCCGCGCGCAAGGGCATGAAGACCGACGAGCAAAAGGCCGAAGTCAGGGATCTGGAAGAGGAAGCCATCGTCAACGCCGCGAATATGTTTCGCGAATTGCTGGCGAACCTGCCTTTCATCTCCAGCGCCGTTCAGGACTTCCTTTACGTCAACTGGCAGGAATGCAAGTGGGAAGAGCCCGGCGAAGACAGGGAAGAATTCGACGAGGAAACCGGCCTCCCCATAAAAAAGAAGAAAAAGAAGAGCGGCGACACGCGCATCGTCGAGCTCTTCTGGGGTCCCAGGGCTCGGCAGGACGAAGGCATTCGCAGCGGCGAGGTCAAGGACGGCGGGCTTCCCGGCATTCTTTACAACCTGCTCGTCGCGGAGAAGTCTTCCTCGAACCGCGCGCCGACGGATTACGGCCAGGTTATGCAATCCGCCGCGGCCCAGCAATACATCGCCACCACCCAGCAAAAGTGGGAAGGCAAGCCCGGCGTCATGATGAACCTGAAGCCGCCGGGATCTATTTAGGGATTGGGGAATCGGGATTAGAGGCTCGGGAATTGGTGTTTGGCATTCTATACTCTCAATCTATAATAGTTCGCGATGCTTAAACCCGAACCCGACCTAGACATCCCGATCCACGGCCCTGAGAACTTTGCCGCCATGCGCAAGGCCGGACGGCTGGCGGCCGAGGTTCTGGACTTCATCACTCCTTACGTCGTCCCCGGCGCGGTAACGGGCGAACTGGATACGTTGTGCGATCGATTCACGCGCGACCACGGTGCGACGTCGGCGCCGCTCGGCTATCGCGGTTTTCCCAGGGCCACCTGCATTTCGCCCAACCACGTCGTCTGTCACGGCATTCCCGGCGACAAACAACTGGTCGACGGCGACATCGTCAACATCGACATAACCGTCATTCTGGACGGCTGGTACGGCGATACCAGCCGCATGTATTTCGTGGGCGACAAAATCGGCCTCAAGGCGCGGCGGCTTGTGGACGTGACCCATGAATGCCTCATGGCCGGCATTGCGGCTGTCAAGCCCGGGGCGACGTTCGGCGATATCGGCCATGCCATACAGCAAATGGCCGAGAACGCAAATTTTTCGGTCGTGCGCGATTTTTGCGGCCACGGACTCGGGCAGGTTTTTCACACCTTTCCTTCCGTCCTCCACTACGGCCATCCCGGCGAAGGCGAAATTCTCAGGCCCGGCATGTTCTTCACCATCGAGCCGATGATCAACGCCGGGCGCCATGAGGTTAAGGTTCTTAAAGACGGATGGACGGCGGTCACGAAAGACAAATCGCTTTCGGCCCAGTTCGAGCATTCGCTTGGCGTCACGGAAACCGGCGCGGAAATTTTCACGCTCTCGCCAAAAGGCTTTACCAGACCGCCGTACGTCTAGGGATCGGGATTCAGCATTCAGGAAGGATGGATTTGTGCCCAATCCCGCTGAATGCTATGAATGCTGAATGCTGACCCCTGAACGCTTTCCCTGATGCCCGAATCCCGAACCCCGAGCCCCGAACCCCACTACACCGGCCACCGCCAGCGCCTGCGCGAGCGATTGTTCCATGCGGGGCCGGAAGCGATGCAGGATTACGAGCTTTTGGAAATTCTCTTGTTCACGGCGATTCCCCGGCGCGACGTCAAGCCGCTGGCCAAGTCGATGCTCAATGAGTTCAAGGATTTGTGGAGCCTTTTGAACGCGAAGCCGGAACGTCTGAAAAGCTTTGGCTTGAGCGAAGCGGCAGCTTCTCTCTTGCTCACTACCGGCGCGATTGCGCTTCGCGCGCATAAAAAGAAGATTATCGACTGTCCCCTTCTCGGCACCTGGCAAGCCATCGTCGATTATTGCCGCGCGGCCATGGGACACGAAGCGAAGGAACAGTTCCGCTTGCTCTTCCTGGACCGCAAGAACCACTTGCTGGCCGAAGAAGTGCATCAACAGGGCACCATCGATCACACGCCCGTTTATCCGCGCGAAGTCGTTCAGCGCGCGCTGGAAGCCGGCGCGGGGGCCGTCGTTCTCGTCCACAATCACCCGAGCGGCGACGTCACGCCCAGCAAGGCCGATATCGATATGACGCGCGCGATCATGGACGCTTGCCGCCCGCTTGGCATCGCCATCCACGATCACATCATCATCAGCCGCGCGGAAGTGGCGAGTTTCAAGACATTGGGATTGCTATAACTATCGGACCGCGCCCGCGAAGAAGAACCAGCCGAGGCCCACCGTAAAAATGAAACAGCCATAGGCGGCATGTTCGGCAACGACCCATTTCAGAGAGCGATGATGCGCATAGCTGTGCGCAAACATAACGCCGCTGATGAGCGTCAGCGCGGGCGCGACGGCGTTATGGAACATGATGTGCGCGAAGCCGAAGCAAAACGCGCTCATAGCGATCATGATTGCCGGTTTCGGGAAAAGTGGCCGGTAGCGTTCGAAAAAGAACGCGCGAAAGACAATCTCCTGCGGCAAAGCGGACAGAAGCGGATAAAGAATCATAACCGCCGCCCAGAGCGCGGGGCGTTCGAGCGGAAAACGAAGAAAACGTTCGGGCGCAAGATAGAGGGTCAAGGCAAGCAAGACGGGTATCAAGGCGAGAAAACGCAGAACGACAAGCCGCCCAAGGCTTGTCGGCACCCCCGCGCCTTCCCAGAGACCAACCCATGAAAAGCCCGGCGCGCGCCTCAGATGAACTGCCGCATAAACCGTCAGAACCCACAGGCAGGCATGAATGACCCACCGGGGCGGTAAATCGAACCCAAGCACAAGCGGAATGATAACAAAAAAGCCGATGATCTCGGCCCAAAGAAGTGCATTCTTTGTCCGGCCCCAAGTTATCGAAGCAACGCCTTCACGTTTTGAGCCAACGTCAATCATCTGCCTCCGGATTATTTACCGAAAACTTCTTTCACCTTATTGAAAAACTTTTCGCTCGCGGGGTGCGTTTTGTGGTGTTCCGCTTCGACGGCGAACTCTTGCAGCAGTTCCTTCTGGCGTTTGGAAAGATGCACGGGCGTCTCCACCACAAGCTCGACATACATATCGCCGCGAGATGCGCTCCGCAAAACCGACATGCCCTTGTGCTTGAGGCGCGTTTGATGTCCCGACTGCGTGCCGGGATCGACTTTCATTTCGGTCATCGCGCCGTCGATCACGGGAACGTCGATGGTTCCACCCAACACGGCCAGCGTCATGGGAATTGGCGCGCGGCAAAAAAGATTCGCCCCTTCGCGCTGGAAAAGCGGATGCGGCTCGATGGATAGAATGACGTACAAATCGCCCGGCGGCCCACCGTGCGGACCCGCTTCGCCTTCGCCCGCGAGGCGAATACGCGTGCCGTTTTCGACGCCGGGCGGAATGGTTACGGCCAGGGTCCGCTCTTTTCGTATTCGCCCGATGCCCTGACAATTTTTACAGGGATTCTTGATGACGTTCCCGGCGCCCTGACAGGTGGGGCACGTACGCTCGATGGTGAAAAAGCCCTGCTGCGCGCGCACGCGCCCGTGGCCCTTGCACATCTCGCACATAACGGGCGACGTGCCCGGCGCAGTGCCCTGCCCCTTGCAATCGGGGCATGGAGCGAGGCTGGAAACTTTGATGGTTTTTTCCGCGCCCCGAAAAGCTTCTTCAAGCCTAATGGCCAGATCGTAGCGCTGGTCCGCGCCGCGCGGGCTGCGTTGCGGCCTCGCGCCTCGCCGGGCGCCGCCCAGAATTTCGCCGAACATTTCTTCGAAGATATCGCCGAAACCGGCCGCGAATTCGAAACCGCTGAAACCCCCGCCGCCGCCCTGCTCAAACGCCGCATGGCCGTAGCGGTCGTAGGCCGCGCGGCGCTGGTCGTCGCGCAGGACGTCGTAGGCTTCGCTAATTTCCTTGAATTTAAGTTCGGCGTCTTTATTTCCGTGATTTTTATCCGGGTGATGCTTCATCGCCAGCTTGCGATAAGCTTTTTTCAGATCGTCCGCCGACGCGTTCCGCGATACGCCAAGAAGTTCGTAATAATCCGCTTTAGCCATGCCAGCGATCAGAATGCAGCAATCAGCGATCAGAAATTTTCACCAGAAAGACTTCTGATAACCGATCGCCGATAACCGATTACTGACTCCCTTTCTTGTCGTCATTGACCTCGCTGAACTCGGCGTCTACGACGCCTGGCTCGGCTGACGGTTGTTCGGCGGCGGCGCCTGGCGCTTCGCCAGCAGCCTGCTGGCTCTTATAGAGCGCCTCGCCGAGTTTCATGGCCGTCTGCGCCAAGGCTTCCGTCTTGCTGCGGATGATCGAGGCGTCGCCCGAATCCAAAACGCCCTTAAGGTCCGCGATGGCCTGTTCGATGGCCGTCTTGTCGCTCTCCGCGACCTTGTCGCCAACGTCCTTCAACGACTTTTCGGTGGTGTGGATAAGCCCGTCGGCATGGTTGCGCGCGTCCACCGCTTCGCGACGGGCCTTGTCTTCCGTCGCGTGCGCTTCGGCGTCCTTCACCATGCGCTGAATATCGGCGTCCGACAGGCCGCCCGAGGCCTGAATGCGGATTTGCTGTTCCTTGTTCGTAGCCTTGTCCTTGGCCGTCACGCTCACGATGCCGTTCGCGTCGATGTCGAACGTCACCTCGATCTGCGGCACGCCGCGCGGCGCGGGCGGGATGCCGACAAGGTCGAACTGGCCCAGCAGCTTGTTGTCGGCGGCCATTTCGCGCTCGCCCTGAAACACGCGGATGGTTACGGCGTTCTGGCCGTCTTCGGCCGTGGAAAACACCTGGCTCTTTTTCGTGGGGATCGTCGTGTTGCGGTCGATCAGGCGCGTGAACACGCCGCCCAGCGTTTCGATGCCGAGCGACAGCGGCGTAACGTCAAGAAGAAGAACGTCCTTCACGTCGCCTTTCAGAACGCCGCCCTGAATGGCCGCGCCGACGGCCACGACTTCGTCCGGGTTCACACCGCGATGGGGCTCGCGCGCGAAGACTTCCTTCACAGTTTCGATAACCTTGGGCATGCGCGTCATGCCGCCCACCAGAATGACTTCCTGAATGTCGGAAGGCTTCAGCCCCGCGTCCTTAAGCGCTTTGCGACAGGGCTCGACCGTGCGTTGAATAAGATCTTCCACCAGCGATTCCAGCTTCGCGCGCGAAAGTTTCACGCTCAGGTGCTTCGGCCCCGTCTGGTCCGCCGTGATGAACGGCAGGTTCACTTCCGTCTGCACGGACGAGGAAAGCTCGATCTTCGCCTTTTCCGCCGCTTCCTTGAGGCGTTGCAGCGCGAGGCGGTCTTGCCGCAAGTCGATGCCCTGCTCTTTTTTGAACTCGTCGCACAGGAAATCGATGATGCGCGCGTCGAAGTCTTCGCCGCCGAGGAACGTGTCGCCGTTCGTCGATTTCACTTCGAAAACGCCGTCGCCGATCTCCAGCACGGAAACATCGAACGTGCCACCGCCGAGGTCGTACACCGCCACGGTGCCCGTTTTCTTTTTCTCCATGCCATAGGCCAGCGCGGCCGCCGTCGGTTCGTTGATGATGCGCAGCACTTCAAGACCCGCGATCTTTCCCGCGTCTTTCGTCGCTTGCCGTTGGCTGTCGTTAAAATAGGCGGGAACGGTGATGACGGCTTGCGTGACTTTTTCGCCGAGATAGGCTTCGGCCGTTTCCTTCATCCTGATGAGGATAAAGGCGGAAATTTCGCTCGGGCTGTAATTCTTGCCGTTGGCCTCGACCCACGCGTCGTTGTTGGAGTTCTTGATGATTTTGTAAGGGACGAGGTCGATGTCCTTTTGCACCATCGGATCGTTGAAATTGCGGCCGATCAAACGCTTGATGGCAAACAACGTGTTCGAGGGATTTGTCACCGCCTGGCGTCTGGCGCTTTGGCCGACAAGGCGCTCGCCGCTGCCCGTGAAGGCGACGATCGAAGGCGTTGTGTTCGAGCCTTCGGCGTTCGGAATGACTTTCGCCGTCGCGCCTTCCATGACGGCGACGCAGGAGTTGGTGGTGCCAAGATCGATGCCGATAACTTTTGCCATGTTCGTTTTCCTTTTTTCATCAAACGGTTGTGGCCCCTGACGAGTCCGAACCGCAGTCTGAGGGTTAATATAGGGATGATTTTCGCGGGTGCAATGGAGTCGGCGGATATTTTAAGGCTAAAAAACCCTTAATTTTCAGGCTTCCGTATCCACTTTCGGCATGGCGGGGCCTCCTTTCGCCACGGCCACGAGCGCTTCGCGCAGCAGGCGATCCTGAATCATGTATCCGGCCTGAATGACCTGTACCACCGTGCCGGCGGGCTGATCCGTGTCTTCCATTTCCATCATCACGCGGTGAAAATGCGGATCGAACATTTGTCCGAGCGGATCGATTTTCTTGATCCCGAAGCGTTCGAACGTTGCCAGCAACTGGCGCTCGGTCGCTTCCACGCCCATAACAAGATTCTTAAGCGCCTCATCATTGCCGTTTTCCCTGGGAATGGCGTCCAGCGCGCGGCGAAAGTTGTCCGCCACAATCAGCATTTCCTTGGCGAAGTTGCTGATCGCGTATTTGCGCGTGTCGTCGATTTCCTTTTGCAGGCGGCGGCGCGTGTTTTCGGCTTCCGCCATCGCGCGCAGCGCCCTGTCCTTCAGGTCCGCGATCTCTTTTTGCGCGGCTTCCAGCGCGGGCGTTTCCACAGTCCCGGCCTGCGTTTCCGGAACGCCTGCCGCCGCCCTGTTTTCTTCTTCCGTTGCCGGATTGACGGCATCATCGGCCGTTTCGGCCGAAAAGGGTTTTGCCTCGGTCTGTTTGTGCTTCTGTTTCGTCATCCATCTTCCCTTTAGAGAGCGTTTCCCTTCTATCTTCCCCGGGGCCATGTTACAAGTTTTCCGGACAAGCCGCTATGTGGGCGGAATTGCCGGTTTTTCAAGAGCATTGCGGTTATGCCGGACAAAAACCTGTTAACCATAAAGACTGTCGGCGTTATCGTCGGGCTCGATCTTGTGGGCGACGCGCTGATCAAACTGCCTTTTCTTCGCGCGTTGCGCGCGGCGTGGCCGGAAGCGCACATCCACTGGATCACAAGCAAAGGCCCGACGGCTTACAACGGGCCGCTGCGCGAAGTGACAAAGCATTTAATTGACTTTATTCACGAGCAACCGGCATGGCTTTTGAAGACCGAGCCCCGAACCCCGAGCCCCGAACCCCGTTTCGACCTTCTGATCGACACGCGCAATCGCTGGCCCGAAGCGATACAGGCGCGGCGAAACGCGCCTCATGGATTGTTCATCGCGCCGGCGTTCCGTTTTCTTTTTTCGGACCGCCGTCCTTCGCTGTTCCAGCCGCGTCCGCCGCATCTGGTTGACCGGCTTTTGCAGCTTGTCGAATTAGCGGGTGGCGGTCGGTCCATGGCTACGGGGCAGTTGCCTGTTCCCGAAGATATGCTGGCCAGGGCGCGGCAGATCATGCCGGAAGGGCCTGTTTATATCGGCTTTGCGCCGGGCGCGGGCAACATGATCAAGGCTTGGCCGCGCGAACGTTTCGCGGCGCTTGCCGCGATGCAGGCCGCGAAAAACCGCGTTCCCGTTTTTCTTCTGGGGCCCCAGGAACAGGACTGGCTCGAGGACTTGAAGGCCGCCGTGCCAACGGCCCTGTTTCCGCTTCAGGCCTATGAGGTTTGGGGCGACAAGGCGTACAGCATCGAGAAGACGCTGGCCGTGGGCAGTAGGCTAAACGTGGCTGTGGTTAACGACAGCGGCACGAGTCATATGCTGGCGGCCGTGGATTGTCCCCTTATGAGTCTTTTCGGCCCCACCTCTCCGGCCAAGCTGGCGCCGCGCGTGACGCATAGTTTCGTCGTTAACGCGCAAGATTACGGCGGCAACGCAATGGAGGCCATTCCGGTGGCACCGGTCAATCTTATGATTAATAAGGTAATTTTATTACGAAAGAGGGGATGAAACAAATAAATTTGTTGAATTAACCAATAAGGGACAATAAGTTACTTAAATTGGTTATCCGGAGCACAAAGAGGAAAAAATGACCTCAGAAAACCCTCATAATATCGGTATTGAAACAACGAGTTGCACTATACATTTTTCCGCTGATCAAATTTACAGAATAGAGCACAATCCGGCGCCAACGACGAAATTTTTCGACACCTTGCCTGTCCCCAGCAATGAAAGGCGGTCGCAAATTGAGACTACTCTTCAAAGAGGAAAAAAGCTGCGCGTCAATATGGCGGAGTTGGCCTGTTTAATTGATCCTGAAATAGCTGCTCTTTGCGGTATTCCGGTTTCAAAAGAGCTTCAGTGCCTGTGGCCTTGCTTTAACGGTCGCATTCAGACAGCACTAAAGAACGAATGCGCTACTATTCTTTCGTTTATTAAAAAGAGCGAGGTGAGCCTGCCACCAACCCTTCCGGAAAAAAGCCCCCGGAAACTCGGGGCTAATTCTTTCCGCATTTAAGGCCTGTTTAGACGTTAATTGCAGCTTTCATCTTCCTTTTTCGATTGCCGGTAAACGGCAACTCCTGCCGCGTGGCTCTAGGTTAGCTTTACCTAGAAAGCGCTCATAGCCAGCCGCGCACCAATCGTAACCGCCTGAAAAACAAAAACTAATCTCTTTGGCACAGAGTCTGCATCCAGGCTCATGGGAACGCCCCTGTTCCCTTCGTCAAGGCATTGGAAAAGAAGAGATTCATCATGCAGGCCGCCAGTCTCGTCCTGACCTCCTATCAAGACTCGCTAGCGAGATCTCTCGACATCGTGGCGAACAATATCGCCAACAGCAACACCACGGGTTTCAAGCGCGAGGACATCCAGTTCGACACGGTCCTTTCCCGCATGGATAGCAGGGAAAGTTTGCACTTTGCCGTCGACCACGGCACGTACCGCGACACGGCCCAGGGGCCTATGTATACAACCGGCAACCCGTTCGATATCGCCATTCAAGGCCCCGGGTACTTTCCCGTCCAGACAGACCAGGGCATTCGCTACACGCGGGCCGGGGCGCTTGTTTTGAACGGCCAGGGCGAACTTGTGAACGGCGCCGGCGACCTCATTCTCGGCGACGGCGATCAGCCCATCACCTTTCCCGAGGATGCCCAGAACATCCACATCACGAACGACGGGGTCATTACGGCCACATCCGGCAGCGGCTCGGACGTCATCCAGATCGGAAAGCTTAGGGCCGTCACGTTCGCCAACGAACAGGAACTGCAAAACGTCGGGAACAGCCTTTACAGCACCAATCAAACGCCTGAACCCGATGCAAAAAGCAAAATAGTCCAGGGCATGATCGAGCAATCCAATGTCCGGTCCGTCAACGAGATGACGACGATGATCGAAATTATGCGCTCCTATCAGGTTACGGTTCGTCTTCTGGACACGGAACACAAGAGGCAAAAAGACGCCATCGCGCGGCTTGTCAAGGCCACGGCCTAGGGAAAGGATGAGACCATGAGAGCACTCAGCATCGGCGCCACGGGCATGCACGCCCAGCAGCTTAACGTCGAAGTGATTTCCAACAACATCGCCAACCTGTCCACGACGGGCTTTAAGCGTTCGCGCGCCGAGTTTCAGGACATGCTTTACGAAAACCTGCGTCGCGTGGGCTCGCCTTCGACGGACAGCGGCACTCTTCTCCCCTCGGGACTCCAGGTGGGGTTGGGCGTCCGGCCCGTGGCGACGTACCGCATCAACGAGCAAGGCAATATCAACATGACGGACAACCCGTACGATATCGCCATCAGCGGACGCGGGTTCTTTCAGGTCCAGCAAGCCGACGGCACGACCGCTTATACGCGCGCGGGTTCGCTTCAGTTGAATCAGGACGGCCAGCTGGTGACGGCGGACGGTCTGGAAATCGTTCCCGCGATCACCGTGCCAAGCAACGCCATTTCCGTCAGCATTAACGCCAGCGGTCAGGTTTCCGCGACCATCGACGAGCAAACTACCGTGCAAAACCTCGGCCAGCTTCAGCTGGCCACGTTCGTCAATCCGGCAGGCCTGGAGGCTATCGGCGACAACCTGTTGATCGAAACGGAGGCGTCGGGTTCACCTGTCGTCGGCAACCCGCAAGCCGCCGGTTACGGTCATCTGATTCAGGGCGCTTTGGAGACGTCCAACGTCAACATCGTGTCGGAAATAACGTCGCTGATCACCGCCCAGCGCGCCTACGAAATGAATTCGAAGGTCATCAAAACGGCGAACGAAATGATGTCGACCGTCAGTCAGCTGAGTTAAGACCATGAAAGCTTTTTCCGGCCTTCTTGTTTGCCTGTTTCTTCTGGGAGCGTTCCCCGCCCGGGCGGACGAATCCTTAAAGGCCGTGGCCTTGCGCCCGCCCGCCGAGGTCGGCCGCGCGGCGATCCGGCTCAGCGACGTTTTTGCCAACGTGCCCGAAGGCATCGACGGCGATATCGCCGCCGCGCCCGCGCCGGGAAAAAGCGTGACCTACAACGCGCGAATTCTGGGCGGTCTTGCGGAGAAATACCGTCTTGACTGGCGGCCGCAAAGCCTTGCCGACAAAATCGTTCTGACTCGCGCGTCGCAGCGCATTACGCAGGATATGATCCGCGACGCCATCGTCGAAAAGCTGAAGGAAAAGAACATCAACGGCAAGGCGGAAATACAGTTCGACAACCGCCATCTTGGGGTGAACCTTCCCATGGAAAGCTCTCCTGAATTCGAGTTAAGCAATTTCGATATCGACCCGGCGGGAAAGCGCTTCCGGACCGATCTTGTGGCCATGGCTGGCGCGTCGCCCGTCGTTTTGGCCGTTACCGGACGGATAACGCTCTATCGCGACATACCGGTTTTGGCCCGGCGGCTTCCGTCGGGAACGGCCGTGAGCGAGGCCGACGTGACATGGACGGCCTTCCCCGAAGACCGTCTGGCCCCCGATGCCGTTGTTGATTCTTCGCAAATGGTTGGGCGCGCGCTGCGCCGCGATACCGCCGAAGGAACGCCTCTTCACAGCCGCGACTTGATGGAGCCGCGCCTTGTCGCGCGCGGAAAGCTTGTCATTCTCAAGATTCAAAACCCCCATCTTCTTATCACGGCGCAAGGCCGCGCCCTGCAGGACGGCGGCATCGGCGACACCGTGACTGTGACCAATACCCAAAGCAATCGCGTGGTGAGCGGCGTCGTTGAATCGCCCGGCGTCGTGCGCATTCAAACGGCCCAAAAAGTCGCGTCGATCGATCAAGAGAAAGGCAGACCATGATAAAACGTTCACTCTGTCGCGCCGTTCTCATGATTGCCGCCGCCCTCGGCCTTTCGGCCTGCAACGCCTATAGCCGCCTGAACGAAGTCGGCTCGCAACCCAGGCTGGCGTCGATCCAGGACCCGAGCCGGATTTCCGGCGTCACGCCCGTCAAGATGCCTATGCCCGCGCCGACGCTCGCCGAGCGCCAGCCCAACTCGCTGTGGATGACGGGTTCGCGAGCTTTCTTCCGCGACCAGCGGGCCAGCCGCGTAGGGGACATACTTACCGTCGTCATCAGCATCGACGAAAAAGCCGAAATTGAGAACGAGACCAAGCGGTCGCGATCGAACACGGAAGACGCCGATTTGACCAACTTCCTCGGTTACGAATCCCACCTGCACAACCTGTTGCCCGACGCCGTTTCGCCGACGTCCGTCATTTCCGGCGGCAGCACGAGCGCCAGCAACGGCAAGGGTTCGGTGGACCGTTCCGAAAAAATCAACCTGCGCGTCGCCGCCACCATCACGCAGGTGCTGCCAAACGGCAATCTGGTGCTTGCCGGAAAGCAGCAAGTCACCGTCAACTATGATCTGCGCGAGCTGCTTGTTACCGGCGTCATCCGGCCCGAAGACATAAGTTCCGAAAACACCGTGACCTACGACCAGATCGCGGAAGCGCGCATTTCCTACGGCGGGCGCGGCCACATTCAGGATGTGCAGCAAGCCCGCTATGGCCAGCAAATCTTTGATATCCTGATGCCGTTCTAAAATTTAAAGCCGGGGGCGGCGCTTTCCGCCCCCGCCTGTTGCCATGAACGGACGCCTCCGCCATGATGCGCGTCATGGCCGACTCACCCCATCGCATAGCCCTGGCGCTTGGCGCCAATATCGGCGACAGGCTTGCCGCCTTGCGCGCGGCGCGGGAGGGATTGGCGCGCTATATGACGCTCGAGGCGCTTTCGAATATTTATGAAACCCCTCCCGCTTATGTCACGGATCAGCCGCCTTTTTTGAACGCGGCCTTGACCGGAAAGACGCTTTTGGACCCCCTGGCGCTCTTGTTAACGATCAAGGAAATCGAGCGCCATATCGGCCGCAAGCCCACGTTCCGTAACGGTCCGCGGGTCATTGACATCGACATCCTTTTTTATGACGATCTTCGGATGCAAACGCCGGAACTCACGATCCCCCACCCCGCGATGGCCGAGCGCTTTTTCGTGCTCCGGCCTCTGGCCGACGTTGCGGGTGACTGGATTCACCCGGTCACAAGGCAAACGGTAAACGGCATGCTGTCCGCCCTGCCGGGCAGCGACGGCGCGCAGAAAATCAGCGAGGCTTTGTAGACGTGCCGCCCGTTCCCGCCATTCCCGATCTTGGCCGCCGCCCGCTTGTTATGGGCGTTGTCAACATGACGCCGGATTCCTTTTCGGGCGACGGGCTTTTGAACGAGCCGGATTACGTCACCGCCGCCGTCGCGCAGGCGGAAAGAATGGTGGCCGACGGCGCGGATATTCTCGATATCGGCGGCGAAAGCACGCGTCCGGGCGCGGAACCCGTAAGCGCCGAAGAGGAAATTCACCGCACCGCGCCCGTCATCGCCGCTATTCATGCCAGGCTGCCCGCCGTGCCCCTGAGCATCGACACCATGAAGCCGGACGTCGCAACCATCGCGCTTAAGGAAGGCGCATCCATCATCAACGACATTTCGCGCATGAAGCAGGATCTGGCCATGCTCAGGCTGGCCGCCTCGTCGGGCGCCTATCTCGTGATCATGCACAACCGGACCATCGAAGGCGCCGTTTCCCTGACGCCGCGCATCGGCGGCGAGTACCTCGCCCCCACATACGAAAACGTCGTTTCGGACGTCGTGCGCGATCTGCACGCGCTGGCGGAACGGGCAAAAAACACCGGCGTTGCCGCCGACCGCATCATCCTCGACCCCGGCCTCGGGTTCGGTAAAACCGTCGAGCAAAACCTTCTTTTGATCAATGAAATGGACAAGCTGACGAGCCTTGGCTATCCGCTGCTGGCGGGGCCTTCGCGCAAAAGCTTCATTGGCCGCGTTCTGGACTCGACGCCGGAGGACCGCCTTGAGGGCACCGGAACGGCCATCGCCATTTGCACGCTGCGCGGCGCGTCGATTTTGCGCGTACACGACGTCAAGCCCATGGCCCGCGTCGTCAAAATGGTCAGCTCCATTATTGCGACGTCGTGACGCCATTCCGGTCAATGCGCCTCGGCCCAGTTTTTGGCGTGGCCGGCTTCGGCTGCCAGCGGCACTTTAAGATTAACGGCTGGAAGCGGCGCTTCCTGCATAATTTCCTTAACCAGTCTGGCCGTCGCCTCGATCTCCTTTACGGGCACTTCGAACACCAGTTCGTCGTGCACTTGCAAAAGCAGCTTCGCCTTAAGCTTGGCCGCGCCCAAAGCGGGCGGAATCCGGATCATGGCGCGCTTCATGATGTCGGCGGCCGTTCCCTGGACCGGCGCGTTGATGGCCTGCCGCTCGGCGGCGTTGCGGCGCACCGCGTTCTTTTCCGCGATACCCGCGATATGGACCCGCCGCCCGAAGAGCGTTTCGACATAACCGTGTTTGTGCGCGAACGCTTTCGTTTCTTCCATCCAGTCGCGCAATTCGTGGAAACGGTCGAGGTACTGGCGGATGAACTCGTTCGCCTCTCCGGGCGTATAGCCGATCTGCTTGGCAAGCCCGAAGCCGCTGATGCCGTAAATAATGCCGAAATTGATGGCTTTGGCCTGGCGGCGTTTTTCCGGCGTTATTTCCTTGAGGGGGATGTTGAAGACCTGGCTGGCGGTCAGCGCGTGGATGTCGACGCCGTCGTGGAAGGCCTGAATGAGAGCCTGGACGTTCGCTATTTCGGCCGCCAGCCGCAGTTCGATTTGGGAATAGTCCACGGACAAAAGTTCGTGCCCTTCGGGGGCCACAAAAGCGCGGCGGATGGCCCGGCCGTCTTCGGTGCGGATGGGGATGTTCTGGAGATTGGGGTCCGTGGAGGACAGGCGGCCCGTTGCGGCCCCAACCATCGAAAAAGAGGTGTGTACGCGCCCCGTTCGCGCGTCGATCTGGTCCGGAAGCGCGTCCGTATAGGTCGATTTCAGCTTCGCCAGCGCCCGCCAGTCCAGCGTTTTAACCACGATTTCATGGCCCATTTCGGCCAGCGGCTCCAGCACGTCGACGCTCGTCGAATACGCGCCCGTTTTTCCCTTGCTTCCGCCCTGCAGACCCATTTCGTCGAACAAAACCTCGCCAAGCTGCCTGGGCGAGCCGACGTTGAAGGGGTGGCCCGCGAGGGCGTGTATTTCGGCCTCCAGCGCCTGCAGGCGGCCCGCCAGTTCGCCGCTTTGGGCCCTTAAGATAGCCGGGTCGATCCGCACGCCGCAGGTTTCCATGCCCGCCACGACCGGAACGAGGGGCCGCTCGATCCTCTCGTACACGCTCATGACGTGCTGTTGGGCCGCCATGGGCCTGAGCAAAAGCCAGAGGCGCAGCGTGTAATCCGCGTCCTCGGCGGCGTAATCCTTCGCCCTTTCGAGCGGCACGCGGTCGAAGGTCGTTTTGTTGCGGCCCGTTCCAACCACGTCGTCATAGGAGACCATTTTGTGCTGGAAATGCTTCAGGGCAAGCTCGTCGAGCCCGTGCCCGTGCAGCCCCGCGCCCAGCACATAGGACAAAAGCATCGTGTCGTCGTACGGCTCGACGCGCAGCCCGTGCTGTTCGAGCGCCTGCTGGTCGAATTTCAAATTATGCGCGATCTTCAGGACGGCGGGATCAACCAGCAAATCCTTCAGCGCGGCAACCAGATCCTTGATGCCGATTTGTTTCGGCGCTTTCGCGTCTTCGAAAGCGAAGCCGTTCGGCGTCGATGCGGGATCGACGTGGTTCAGCGGCACGTAACAGGCCTTGCCGGGCGCCGTCGCCATCGACACGCCGACCAAAAGCGTCGTGGACGGCGTCAGGGAATTGGTTTCCGTGTCGATGGCCACATATCCCTGCGCCCGCGCGGCTTCCACCCAACGGCGAAGGTGCGCGGCGTCCTGCACAAGCTCATAGTGAACGGGCGCGTGCGTAATGTGCCTGATGTCGGGCGCGGGATCCGCGACGGGCTCTACGGAAACGCGTTTTTCCCCGTCCGTTTCCGGCTTGCTTTCCTTTGCGGCGGAAACGGGTGTTTCGGAAGCCGTCTCCAAACGCGCGAGAATGGAGCGGAAGCCCTGTTGCTGCAAAAAAGCGATCAATTCCGGCTTATGGTCGATGCGCGCCTGCAATGTCTCGAGCGGCGCGGGCAGCGGCGCCCGATCGTCGAGCGTGACGAGTTTTTTCGACAGACGGGCCTGATCGGCAAATTGGGTCAGCTGTTCCCGGCGTTTGGGCTGCTTGATTTCATGCGCGTGTTTCAGGAGGTTTTCCAGATCGCCGTAGTCGAGGATCAGCTGCGCCGCCGTTTTGACGCCGATGCCCGGCACGCCCGGCACGCCGTCGCTGCTGTCGCCCGCCAGGGCCTGGACGTCGATGACCTTATCCGGCGTCACGCCGAATTTGGCTTCGACTTCGGGCGGGCCGATCGGCACCGCTTTCATGGGATCGAACAGCTCGACGCCCGGCCTTATCAACTGCATCAGGTCCTTGTCGGCCGACACGATGCGCACGCCGCGCCCGTGTTTGACGGCTTCGCGGGCGTAGGCCGCGATGAGGTCGTCGGCTTCGAAGTTTTCAACCTCCAGAGCCGGAATGCCGTAAGCCCGCGTCGCGTCGCGGATCAGGGGAAACTGGGGGATCAGCTCCGGCGGCGGCGGGGGCCTGTGGGCCTTGTAATCCGGGTAAATGTCGTTGCGGAACGTCTTGCGCGCGGCGTCGAAAATCACGGCGATATGGCGCGCCTTCAGGTCCGTCAGCAGCTTTTGCAGCATGGTGCAAAAACCGTAGACCGCGTTGACCGGTATGCCGCCGGGGTTCGTCATGGGCGGCAGCGCATGAAAGGCCCGGAAGATAAAGCCGGAGCCGTCGATGAGGTAAAGCGTTTCGGAATGCTTCGGGTTCATGGACCTATATTAGGCATGATCGGGCTTGTATTCCTAGGCCCCCCTTCCGCGCCGGAATGGGTTGGGGTATAAAGAGCTTCTCCTTCGATTATTTGCTTTATCATGCGCGCTTCCCCGAAAACCGCACCGTTGCCGCTTCCCGATCACGCCCTTGAGGTCAAGGGGCTGATGAAAACGTATCGCGGCTCCAACCGCCTGCCGCCGAAAGAGGCGTTGAAGGGCATCGATTTGGCCATTCCGCGCGGCAGTCTTTTCGGCCTTTTGGGGCCCAACGGCGCGGGCAAATCGACGTTGATCAACATTCTGGCGGGATTGGTTATCAAGTCCGGCGGCGAGGCGCGCGTATGGGGGTTCGACGTCGAAAAGCAGGCGCGGCAGGCGCGCAGCGCCATCGGCGTTGTGCCGCAGGAGCTTAATCTGGACGCCTTTTTCACGCCGCGCGAACTGCTTGAGCAACAAGCGGGGCTTTACGGCGTGCCCAAGCGCGAGCGCATCACGGATCAACTTCTTGAAACCGTGGATTTGACAGCCATGGCCGATGCGCATGCCCGAACGCTTTCGGGCGGCATGCGGCGGCGCTTGATGGTGGCAAAGGCGATGGTGCATAACCCGCCGGTTCTCGTGCTCGACGAACCGACGGCGGGCGTCGATATCGAGTTGAGGTTTTCTTTGTGGGAATCCGTGCGCAAGCTCAACAAGGCCGGAACGACCGTTTTGCTTACCACGCATTATCTTGAAGAGGCCGAGACGCTTTGCGAACGCATCGCCATCATTCACGAGGGCCAGCTTGCCGCCAACGACAGCAAGGAAAATCTTCTGCGGCGAGTAGACAACAAACGGGTGACGGTGACCGTGGACCGCGATTTGCAGGAAATTCCCGCGAATTTGAAACCGCAGGGCTGGCTTTTGACGGACGCGCGGCAGCTTACGCTGAGCTATAAACCAAGCCGGAACAGCATCGGCCGGATGCTTTTGGCCGTTCAGGTGAACGACCTGACGATTGTGGACATCACGACGCGCGAGACGGATCTTGAAGATATTTTCCTGCAATTGACGCGGACATCATGATTTTTGCCGAAACCGGACGCCTTTGTTTGCGCTCTCTGGAAAAAGCCGATTTGCCGCGCCTGACGGAACTGATCGGCGATTGGGACGTCGCCCGATGGATGCTTCGCGTGCCGCATCCCTATACGATGAAGGACGCGGAAGAATGGCTGGCGCACACGTCGGCGCTGGATCGGGCCGGAAAGACGGAATTTTTCGTCCTCGCGGACAAGGGCGATAACGCCTTGATGGGCGGCGTCGGCGTTCACCCGCCGACCAAACCGGACCCGCAACCAGGTGAGGCAGAGCTTGGGTATTGGCTGGGTAAAACCTATTGGGGGCAAGGGTTTATGAGCGAGGCGGTCGGGGCCGCGCTGCCTCTTGGATTTGCCCGTCCCGAGACGGACCTGATCGCCGCAAGCACCGATCCCGACAACAAAGCATCGCAGAATGTGCTGCGGAAAGCGGGATTCCGTTATCTCGGGATTCACCCGCGGACCGAGAAAGGCCTGCGCGGCGGCGCAACGTGCACGCGGTGGGAATTGGCGCGGGAAGCGTTTGAGAAACGAGAACCTGCGGGGTCTTAAAAACGCTCTTATGGCCGTTCCATGCTTGCGGGCGTTTTTCGACAACCTCCGGGTTCTCAAAAACGGGCGTTTTTCCGCGTTTACGGTCCCGATAAAGCGCGTTTGCGTGCCTGTTCGGACCGGGTTTCGTGCCCGTTCGCGCGCAAAAAAGCGGGGTTTGGGGCCTGTCCGGACGGACCTTATTTCATCGCGCGGGCGACGAGGCGGGCGGTGTAGTCCACCATCGGGATGATGCGGGCGTAGTTCATGCGCAGGGGGCCGATGACGCCGATGGCGCCGATCACCTGTTCCTGGGCGTTCTTGTATGGCGCGACGATCGCGCTGCAGCCCGCATGGGCGAAAAACGCGTTCTCCGCGCCGATGAAAATTTTCACGCCTTCCGCGCCGCGCGCCGCTTCCAAAAGCCGGGCCATGGCTTCTTCGGTTTCCAGCGCCTCGAACAACTGGCGGACGCGCTCGATATCCTGAAGCGCGTTCACGTCTTCCAAGAGGTGCGACTGGCCCTTGATCAAAAGGTGAGCCGGCTCCGCCGCGCCCGACCACACGGCAAGGCCCGCCGCCACAAGTTTGCCGGTAATCACGTCAAGCTCGGCGCGGCGCAGGCGGATGTCTTCCTCGATGTCGCGCTGGACTTCCGCGAGGCAGCGGCCCGCCAGTTGCCGCGTCAGGTAATTGCCCGCCATGACGAGCGTGCCGGAATCGATGCCGAGAGGCGCGTCGATCACGCGGTTTTCGACAAGCCCGTCTTCGGTGACCAGCACAACCAGCGCGCGCCCCGGCGCGAGATTGACGAATTCGATCTGGCGCAGCGGCCTGTCGGACTTGGGCGCGAGCACCAGCCCTGCGCAAGCGGAAAGGCCCGCGAGCGCCTCCGTCGCGCGGGCAAGAACGTCGGCCAGGTTTTTGCCTTGCGCGAGGCATTGCGCCTCGATGCTGTTTTTCTCGTCCGCCGCCAGATCGCCGATTTCGAGAATGCCGTCGACGAAAAAGCGCAGGCCCGCATCGGTCGGCACACGCCCTGCCGACACATGCGGCGCATGCAGAAGGCCTTGCGCCTCCAGATCGGCCATCACGTTGCGGATGGTGGCGGGCGACAGAGCCATGCCCAGACGCTCGGCAATCGCGCGCGAACCCACCGGCTCGCCGGTCGCCATAAAGGCATCGACGACGGTTTTCAATATTTCGCGCGAGCGCCGGTTGAGATCGGGGAACATGGGAAGCAGAATACAGGGATCAGGGAGCAGGGGACAGATGTTTAAATTGACCCCTCACCTGCAAAAACTAAGGCGTTACGATGTAACGCCCCAGACTGCTGACAAACCCCGGTATTTTCATACTGGGGTTTGCTTTTGGTATCGAAGAATGAAGGATGGGAATAGAGTGAGGGTCGGCCTCACCATGCCGCCAAGGGATAGGGCGCGGCGGTT
>Ga0302247_1000874_pt1 | contig 25523 bp, 20 predicted proteins | sample AAG_UR_Ile_MG_FD_193529 | JGI IMG/M metagenome (GOLD analysis project Ga0302247, IMG submission 193529) | Enriched activated sludge microbial communities from anaerobic digester in WTTP, New Holstein, Wisconsin, United States - AAG_UR_Ile | ecosystem: Engineered > Bioreactor > Anaerobic >...
TGAACCAGGCACTCCTTTTGAAGATATTCCCGAGGACTGGGTATGTCCGTTGTGCGGAGTTGGAAAGGACATGTTCGAAAAGGAATAAAAGAAGAAATATTATTTAGTTTGCACGAGAAAAACTGAGCAAGCCTCAGTTTTTCTATTGTAAACATTTATTATAAAAAAATTGTGTATTGCTAAAAATAGTGATACATGATAAAATAAATTTTGTCGGTAATTCCGAACTAATATTCCCGGTTTGTGTAATGGTAGCACAACTGACTCTGGATCAGTTTGTTGAGGTTCAAATCCTTAACCGGGAGCCATACGGTATCAATACCTGCAAGGTTTTAGACTTTGCAGGTTTTTTGTTTTTTGAGGTGTTTTACCCCTACCTTACCCCAACCCGGAGCTTAAGCAATAAAAAACCGCTCATTTAGGAGCGGTCAGATAGGGATTTATAATTCCTGAAAAATTCGGCATAGTCGTTGATATTCGGCTATGCCGTTTTTTCGTTTAGTTTGGTAAGTCGATAGCGCCAATGCAGTTATAAAAAATCTGAATCCGCTGAGTTCTGCGGCCATCTACCTTTTCAGCCTTGAATACTATAATTTTGTCAATGAACTCTCTAATAATCTCTGCATCCAATTCTGTAATTTCTGTGTACTTTTTAACCAGTGCCAAAAAGCGGTCGGTATTGAGGGACTGTTCATTTGCTGTATCAATGGTATGTTTTAATTTGGTTATCCTTTCTTCCAGAGCCTTCTGCTCGGCTTCATATTCAGCCGACATCTTGTAAAAACGCTCTTCGGGAATTTTGCCCATCACATTGTCCTCATATAGCTTTCGAATGATTTTATCTATGTCAGCAATACGAGCCTGTGCTTGTTCATACTCCTTTTGACTTTGGCGGAGTTCTTTGGCAAGTTCCTTTTCTGAGTTATTCATAACTATACGGATGAATTCCTGTTCATGGTCTTTGGCAAAGGAGGTTACACGTCTTAAGTCTTCTAGCAAAAGCTGTTCCACTACAACGTTGCGTATCTGATGTGAACTGCACATACCCTTTTTCTTGCGGTAAGTAGCACAAACGAAGTATTCCTTATCGTGTGTCCATCCCTTGCCTCTAACCTGATACAGCTTTGCTCCACAGTCGGCACAAAACATCATGCCAGAAAGCATTCCCATTTCACCTAATCGTGATGGTCTTCGCTTACCATCTCTGATTTTCTGCACTGTTTCCCAAGTGCCCTCATCAATAATTGCTTCATGGGTATTTTTGAAAACCAGCCAATCTTCTGGATTGTTCAATATCTTGACTTTGCTCTTGTAGGACTTTTTAGAAGTCTTGAAATTCACTGTGTGGCCTAGATATTCCATTTTAGCCAGAATATCTGCTACGGTACGAGCCGACCAAGCATATGGGTTTTCAGGTGGTCTTGCTGGAGTGTTAATACCCATTTTGCGAAGATGAACCGTAGGTGTATCAATGCATCGCTTTTCAAGTTGCTTTGCTATCTGCGTGGGTCCAAAGCCAGCCATACACAGTCGGAAAATATCTCTGACCACCTCGGCGGCTTTCTCATCTATAATCCAGTGCAACTTATCTTCAGGGTCTTTAATATAACCGTAAGGCGGATTGGTGCAGAGTGGCTTACCTGACTGTCCCTTGGATTTGAACACAGCACGGATTTTCTTGCTAGTATCCTTAGCATACCATTCATTAATAATGTTAAGAAACGGTGTAAAGTCACTGTCTGTTTGGTTTGCACTATCAATACCGTTGTTAATAGCAATGAATCGTACATCTGCTTCAGGAAACATAATCTCGGTGTAATATCCTACTTTAAGGTAATCCCTGCCGAATCGGGACATATCCTTGATGATAATCGTTCCAATTCTACCGGACTCTACATCAGCAATCATGCGGTTAAAGTCTGGTCTATCAAAAGTTGTACCGCTGACCCCATCATCCACATAAAATTCGATGTTGCGAAAACCGTTGTCCTCAGCATATTTTTTTAGAATTGCCTTCTGGTTTACTATACTATTACTGTCCCCTGCAAGCTCATCATCACGGGAAAGCCTGCAGTAAAGAGCAGTAATTTTCGCTTCTTCAAATGCTAATGTTGATTTACGTATAGTGCTAAATGTTGACTGTCTATTCATTTTTATCCTCCATTTCCGACAGTCTTCAAGCGGTTTAGCACTATGTATATTACCGTACTACCTTGAAGAAGTCGAGTTGATTTCCGTGGGTTTATTTGAACTATCTGATAACTTTGAAAGGCTTTTTGCGTTGACTGTAATCAGCCGTTTCAGCTTGGAATATGCACTTTCCTTTGCTGAATCACTTACTCGTGATTCCACCACATAGACCGTACCTCCGATATCGGATTTGGTTGTGCGGCTGTTACTTTGGTTTTCCATATCGTGACCTCCTATCCGATGTTTTGAAGGAACTGGCACTGAACCGAATCAATGATCCAGTGCCTAATCCATTTTTTAAGCTTTTATTTGTAATATTTTCAGAGCATCCGGTTGAATCAGCTTCCCATCCAATCTTTCGTAAGCAGAAAATCCAATTTGCCCCTGCAATGCATATAACTCACTTAATTTCTTTATTGTTATTGGCTGACGCTCAATCAGCCAGTAATACGATAGATCTCCGAATACAATGCTTTTTGCTCCTGCTGATACTGTAGGCATATATGGAGAGGTAACTACAGGCTTTCCGAAGATGGTGTTATCTGAAGTATTCCATAGATAACTGCCATTTGTATCTTTAAGGGTTCTAAGAAGCATGGATGTATTATCGTGCATGATAAACACAGCGTTATTTCGGTATTCATCTTTTAATGAAAAATACAGAGAGATAATCTCGTCAAAAGAGATGGTAGCACTATCTGCTGTAGTTACATCTGCGTCTGCCGTAAGGATACCTGTTGGCTGTGTTGTGCCATTTCCATTAAGCAATGCATTTTCCTCAGCCTTGCCAAAACGCTTCGCAAAATCACCCATCAGATATTTTTCAAGATTAAAGTTCATATCGGTGACGAATGAGCGGTTTAGCTTGACAAGAGATGCCAGCTTGTATGATTTCACCAGAAACTGTGTAAATGTATCGGCATTTTCGGGAATTGGATCTCCGTCTTCAACCCAATCTGCTGTCCCCGTTGAGGATACCGCTTGAATTTTACCTTCTGCAGAAGATAGATTGATAACAGTAGCAAATCTGCGGAATACATTCTCCTTTGCCAAAGCAGTGTTAAAGCCTTCTCTGAACTCATCTGGTGCGACATAGGCTCCTGCATTATCAAAGCCCTCGCTTAGATTTTGATTGTTTTCTTCTTTTCCTTTCATAACATTCCAAAACGCTCTATTATAAGTTGTTGATGTTGCCATAATCGTTTACCTCCTAAATTTTATTAAATGTGGGGTATATACCCCGTTTGAAACCGCGTTTTTTTACACGTTGCCCCACGCCCGTTATCCAGATAAAAAGGTGTGGAGATTTGACCTGCCCCTAGGGGCAGGTATCAACACATGGAGTCATATCCAGTGGTTTAAAGCTTTGTAGCAAGATGTAGCAGGTAAAAACTAAACTCTCTATACGAGAGCGATTTTTTATATAACCTGTTTTTCTTGCTACAAGCTGCTACACTGTGTTTAAATAAGAAGAAATTCTTCTTCTGTCAGCTTATATCCGATAAGCATTGTGGTCATTCCACCACCAGAACGTGGTCGTTTCCGTTCTACACGGGCGATAGCTGTTAATGCTTGTTTGAAGTTTCTTGCATTCTCCGAATAACATCCATTGGCACTACACCAACGCTGATACCGGGCATACACTTCAGATGTCCGGACCTCACTGTTAGGACTTTCCTCCAAGGCATCCTCGAAAAATAATGCTATTTTATCGCTGTCACGCTTATAAGCCTCCGTGGCTGTCTTAACGGAATCAGGTAAAGTCAAGCCTTCCTTCTTTAACAGCTGATAGCCTTCAATTAGCCAGTTGAGGATAGCACTCTGATTCTTCGCTTTGGCGAATTCACGTTTTAAGTTTTTATCCTGCTCGCTTTCATCGAAGTGTCGTTCAAAAGGGATAATCACCACTCTGCCACTGGAAAATAGCGTCATATCCGTAATAACGGGCAGATAATTGGTGTTGATATACAGCTTAAACTTTGGCGAAAAGTCAAAAGAATTCTCATGTAGAAACCTTGCGTTGATGGTGTCACCACCCGTCATGCTTTTTACCTGTGCAGCATTTAGGACAAGTCCTCTGCTAGGTTCGGAGATATTCACAAAGCGTACTCCTGCAAGCCGGGCAATATCTTCACTTGGACTTGAACTGTTATTGTTCTTTTTCAGACTGATAGTCTCTGGCCTTGCGGTACAGCCATAACTGCCCAATACCTTAAGAACGCTCTCACATAGCGTACCTTTACCGTTTCGAGTTGTAGCACCATAGAGAACAAACAGGCATTCATACCGAGTGTCTCCGCTGATACTGTAGCCAAAGGCTTTTTGGAGGAATTTTGCCTTTTCCTCATCTCCGCTCATAATCTCATGAATAAATCTATCCCATCGCTCGCTTTTTGCTTCTGGGTCATATTTAACACCAGATATCTTTGTAAGCCTGTCCTCGCTGTTATGGGGACGAAAATCCATAGACATTAAAAACAAGGTTCCATTGGCACAGTTGAGTACCTGCGGGTCTTGGTCAAATTCAGCCATTGATATGGGATATACGCTCTGTGCATCCTTAAGCACCGTTTCCCTGTATCTTCTTGACTGCCACTTTCGGCAATAGTCAATGTATGCCTTTCTTTGATGTTCATCCTGAATAGTCAAAGCATAGGTTAGCAGTTGATTAGCCAATGATTTACACATTTCCATTACTTTTAGATTACCGATATCAGGAATCCAAATGCCATTCTCATAGCAAAACCACATCTTCCTTTCAGGAACAAAGCGGGCAAAAGGTTTATAATAATCAGCAAACAGCCTGCTTGCCCCAATATCCGTCCAAGGGTAGCGACCGTTACTCTCAGGCTTAAAGTCAGCAAGGGAACATTCACCAAAATCTTCTGCAGCTGATGAACGCTTACCACCTGGCTTGTATATTTCAGTAGCATTTGCAATTGCTTTTACTATGGTTATCATTCCATAAGTACTGCCGGACTGTGGTCTATTCCATTTATCCCGCATTAGGCCGCTCTGCCGGAAAAGTCTGTCCATCTGCCCAATATCCCTGCCACACCAAAATGCCAGCATACCGCAAAGTGCCAAATCAGCTTCACTGGCAGAAGCATAATCAGATGTATCACCCTCCCATAATGCTTTAAATTTTTCTCCGTTTGCCGATTTTAAAGCCTTCTCAATAACAGACTTGTCAGACAGGTAGGATTGACTTTCTGTATCCAGAAGTTGCTTCACAGGGGCAGGACGTAGCATATACTTGTCTAGTATCATCTGTAGCTCATACGATTTCTCCGCTATATCACCATCTGCAAACATATTTCCCGTTACGGTAACAAAGCGGTTTGTTGCTCCAGCCACATAGACCTCAACTCCCAGCTTTCTGTTGTTGATATAGTATTTTGTTTTGTCAAAGTTAAAGCCTGTGGCCTTAAAGAAAATATGAAGCCCTCTCCCAGATGGACTGTGTTCCATATAGCAACCACTAAAAGCCTCTACAATACTTTGGGCAATAGGTTTAAGCTTACCGCTGCTATCAAAGCAATCATCTAAGTCGATAACACAAATGTCATTACCTACCAAAAATCCCATACCGTCATAATCACTTATAGTAGCTATTGCCGAACTAAAATCTTTAAATGTACCACGTTGATTTGGTTTTGCCCTTTTTCTCGTTACTGGGTTATAGGGAACTTTGGTCTTTTTACCACTTCGCTCTTCATATTTCCAACAGCAAAACTGTGGCTTATCTTTAAGCATCTGCGGCAAGTTATCATATTGTGTTTTCAGTTATTTCACCTCCTTGCCTTTTATAAATGACCCGAAACGCTACTGTTCCAGAGGGTTTGCCTTGTTTGACACAACCTCGTTATCTTACAAGGATTACGCTCGGAATTATCGTCATGGCATATTCTGCTTGAAGTATCTCTTGCATTTCGGGGTATTCAGTTGTCAAGGAACAGTGAGAGAAAAACTATGCTTTCATTGGGGGATTATTTTTCCTCTCACCTTATAGCCTTGGTAGAACACATTAGTTGAGGATTTTCTAAAAATATTTTCCATCCTCATTCATAAGCGAAGAATTCTATTGATTCGAACCCCTTAAAATAAAAAAACAGCCTGTCTTTTTTCTAAGATAAAGACGGCTGTAATGTTTATGCTTTTGCTCAAATTTGAGCGAAAGTGGTATTAAATTTAAGAAGGCTTAATGTTATAACTTTGCCTTTGGTTTTACAAATAGACTTACAGACATTTTTGTCTAAAAGTATTTATTTGAGCACCATTAATTAAATGCGCAAATAGAAAAATATGATTGAAACAGATTAAAAATAATGTGAGATTAAAAAATTATGCTGTTTATAGCGTGTTTTTGTGATATAATTATTAATATTTGTGGGAGGTGCAAAAAATGGCAATACATTATAACAAGCTATGGAAGCTGCTAATTGATAAGAATATGAAAAAGAAAGATTTGCAACGCCTTTCCGGTGTTAGCTCGGCAACTATCACAAAGCTTGGCAGAAACGAAAATGTAAATACAGAAATACTTCAAAAAATATGCACAGCTTTAGAATGTGATATTTGTGATATTTTAGAGTTTGTACCTGATAAAATTGAGAAAGGCAAGGTGAATGATAACAATGATTAAGGATATTATGAATGCCAATGATAGTGCAACACCGAACAGTCGAGAAATGGCTGTATTAAAAGAAAATTTCCCCTCATGTTTTAGGGCAGATGGATCCTTTGATATTGAGCGGTTTAAGGAATTTTTAAGTGATAAGATTGCTGTAACGGGAGAGGGTTATGAACTTAAGTTTTTGGGTAAAAACTATGCCCGATTGCTGGCTTCAATTGATACTACAACAGTTGTTGTGCCAGACGAGGAACATAACTCAAAACCTGAAAATATGAACAGTGAAAATATCTACATAAGTGGCGACAACCTTGATGGATTAAAGCATCTCTTGAAGTCCTATTCAGGTCAAGTTAAATGTATTTATATTGATCCTCCTTATAACACTGGAACAGATGGATTTGTGTATAATGACCAGTTCAATTTTACTGTGGAAGAGCTTTCGGAAAAACTAAGTATTAGCGAAGAACAGGCACAACGCATTTTAGACTTAACAAAGAGAGGTTCGGCATCGCATTCAGCATGGTTGATGTTTATGTACTCACGCCTCTTACTTGCTAGGGATTTACTTACAGATGATGGCGTAATCTTCATTAGTATTGATGATAATGAATGCCATAATTTAAAATTATTATGTGATGATGTTTTTGGCGAAGAAAATTTTATTGCTGAGTTTCCTAGAATAACTAAGCGTGGTGGAAAATCATCAGAAATAATTGCTAAAAATCATGATTATGTTCTTATGTATTCAAAAACGAATGCACCACTTCTGTTTCCAATAGCCCATAATGACAGTGCCTTTAAACACAAAGATGAGTTTTTTGAGGAACGAGGTTACTACAAATTAAATCAAACTCTTGACTATGATAGTTTACAATATAGTAAGAGTTTAGATTATCCAATTGAGATAGATGGAGAAGTATTTTATCCTGGTTCATCATTAGAATTATATAATGAACGACAATCTGGAATTCATGACACAGCTGACTGGGCGTGGCGCTGGAGTAAAGCAAAGTTTGAATTTGGATACAAAAATGGATTTATTGTTGTAAAGCGCAGTAAAAATGGTAGTAGGCTTTATACCAAAACTTATCAAAAAGCTACTATTGAAGAAAATGATGACGGATACTACATCGAATATGGTGATCGTACTAAGTGTTTATCGACCTTAGAGACGACAGATAATATGTATTCCAATGATAATGCAACAAAAGATGTTGCTTTAACTATTGGGAAAAAAATATTTAATCATACAAAGCCATTAGCACTAATGACTTTACTAGCAAAGCTTAGTACTCAGGATTCCGATATTATTTTGGATTTCTTTTCAGGTTCAGCCGCAACTGCAGAAGCTATTATGAAATTGAATTGCGATGAAAACACTCGAAGAAAATATATCATGGTGCAACTTCCTGAAAAATGTAAAGAAACAAGTTCAGCCTATAAAAATGGTTATAGGACTATATGCGATATTGGTATTGATCGCATAAAAAAAGCCGCTACTTTACTAAAGGAAGAATATCCAGATACAACAGTTGACCTAGGCTTTAAGCACTATACATTGGTTGAGCCTGAGCAAAACACTCTAGACAAACTTGAAAAGTTTGACCCTAACGAGAATAAATTATTTGCTAATAAAGACATTCTTAGTGATTTTGGAAAACCTACCGTCCTTGCAACGTGGCTTGTTAGAGATGGATATGGACTTACAGCAGATGCTGAGGAGTTAAATTTTGCTGGATACAATGGCTATTATATAGGAAAACATCTTTACCTAATTGACCCGGAATTGTCTAATAAGGCGATTGAAGCCATTGTAGTAAAATATGAAACTGACGGTAGCTTTAATCCTGAGAACGTGGTGTTATTTGGTTATAGTTTTACATGGACGGAAATGGAAGCTTTAAAAATTAATTTGAAACGGTTGAAGGATACAGAGAAAAACTTGCGTATCAACTTCGATATCCGTTATTGATTGGAGGGTATGTTATGGAACTTATCCTACAACGAGGATTACCACACCAACAAAAAGCTGTAGATGCAATAAGTGCTGCTTTGAATGGGGTACAGATAACTCCTCCTGTGCAATTTTATGAAAACCCAAGTATTTCTCTTTCTGACCCTAAACTAGCTGCAAATATTAGAGAAATTCAAAAAAATATACCTGCAGAATATCGAAGCAGTATGCCTATTGGTGACTGCTTGAATATTGATATTAAAATGGAAACTGGGGAACGTGTCATAATAGTGATGGGTGCAGTTTGTGTTATTAAATCAAGGGTTCCAGGAACTTTAGATAAATATATTTCATGCATTGCTTAGAGTAATTAGGTATAATTGCTTTGAGTAGTGCATGGAGAATGATATTTTAAAGCAAGCTGGACTACTACTAGGCAAAAAGTAGACCTAATTATTTCTAATAGAGAGAAATACAGTATTAGTGCTATGTGTAAGCTTTTAAAGGTCTCAAGAAGCTTGGTATATCATCATCTAAATAATAGGGAATCTAGTTCTTCTAATAAAGATTCGGAGATAGAGAAACATATAATAAAAATTTTCCATAGAAGTAAAAATAATTATGGTACTAGAAAAATTAAAGTAGAGCTTGAAAAGCTAGGTCATCAAGCTTCTAGGAGAAGGATAGCTAGAATCATGAAAGCAAATGCTCTAGTATCCAACTACACTGTAGCTCAATATAAGATTCATAGTAAAGGTTGTAATGAGTCTAAGACCTCTAATGTAGTCGGTAGAAAATTTGATGATAGAGATAAACTAGAGGTAGCAGTAAGCGATCTTACCTATGTTAGAGTAGGCAGTAATTGGAACTATGTATGTACCTTGGTAGACCTATCTAATAGGGAAATAATAGGCTATTCAGCTGGTCCCAATAAGGATGCCTCTCTTGTAGAAAAAGCACTTTTAAGCTGTCGTTATTCTTTAAAAGATATAAAAATAGATAATATCCTAGAAACCTTTGAAATAGAGCGTTCCCTAAGTAGAAAAGGGAATCCATATGATAATGCTGTAAGTGAAGCCACCAATAAAATCTTAAAAGTAGAGTTTATATATCAAAATAAATTTGAAAGTCTGGAAGAGCTTAGATTACAGCTTGCAGAATATATTTATTGGTATAATCACATACGAATTCATGGATCTTTAGGCTATGTATCACCGATACAATATAGAAATAGAGCTAGCTTTAGGTTAGTAGCTTAGGGAGTATTTAGAAAGTATAGTCCTGTTCGGAATAAATTTGTCTAAAAAAGGGTTGCCTTTCCAAAAAACATGGTATAAATTATATATGAGTTTACTGAAAAGGGAGCAAAAATATGAATAAGAACCTATTCTTAATAATATTTATAATAATAGCTTTATTTTGTGGATTTATATTAGGGGATTATTTTCAATACAAAGAAAACTTGACAACTGATATAGTCTTTTTTGGCATGGGTAAAGCTGATAGTATATTTATTAGAAACAACTCAAAAACAATGCTAATAGATACAGGAACAAGGGAGAAAAGAAAGAAGCTGGTAAACAATTTGAAAGAATTAGGAGTTAAAAAAATAGATTATCTAATATTAACTCACCCGGATAAGGACCATATAGGTGGTGCCTATTATATAATAGATAATTTCAAGGTGGAACGGATAATTCAATCAAAATTTGAAAAAGGAAATAAGGCAGAACTTAGATTAAAGGAAAGCTTGAAAAATACGACTTTAGAAAATATAATCATTACTACTAGTGAAGACTATAAATTCGATTTGGGAAATTTAAAGATTACCATTTATCCACCTAGAGAAGATTCTTATACAAAAAGTAATGATTACTCTCTTATTACTCATGTAGAAGATGGGGATTTGAACTATATATTTGCAGGTGATGCAGAAGAAATACTCCTAAGTGAAATACTGCAAAAAAAATTACCACCTATAGATATATATAAAGTTCCCCACCATGGAAAATGGAATATAAATTCAGTGAAAATAATAGAAAAGATATCTCCTAAATATGCCATAATAACCAACAATATAGGTGATAAAAGGGTAATAGAATCTTTAAAGGAGATAGAAGCAAAGACTTTTTATATTTTTGATAGTGATCTATACTTTAGAAGCGATGGTAAAGACTTACAATATTGATAAAAGAATTAATTATTACAGGAGGTTTGTTATGGATGCAAAAAAGAAAATATTTTATTCTAGACCATATAGGAGGTTAAAATTTAATAAAGTCAATAATTTACTTTATCTATTGTTATTTGTCATGCCTATTTTAATATTATTAATTAAAAGTATACCTAATATATCTAGTTTAATGTCATATTTAGGTGTAAAGGTTTTAGGAAGATATTTTCCTGGGATTCCCATGCAAATTGTAAATAGTAGAATTGCCATTATAGGTATAGTTGAATATATTGACTTGCCTACTGTTTATCCTAAAATTGCATTTACCTTTTTAAATTTTATTGTAGTAATTCTATTACTTATATTTGTTAGTACTGGTAAAAGAAAAGGAAATATAGCATCAATATTTTTTACTATTGCTTTATTCACTCATTTAATTAACTGTATTTATTTTATATTTGCTTCTAATTACTTTCCATATTCAGCTTTTCAGTATTCAGATTTATATATGAAACAGCAAATCGGCATATGGGTTATATTTGCTATCTTAACTGGTCTAATAACAGGTTTTCTTGGAGAAAAAGGTCTTTTTTATAAAATGTCCATGTTGATTGGAACAATCCTATATTCACTTGTATTTGGAATTATAAGATATATATTATTTTTATATATTTTGCAGAGATTTTCAGTTTTATATATGGCTTTAATGTTTTTTGTATTTGGGCCTTTCTTTGATTTTTTATACTTAGTTGGTATATATTCAATATTTATGAATAAAATGATTGAGTTATATGAATCACAGGCAGGAAAGGATGAGTGGTTATGGTCATAAACATATTACGAGCATATATGATATTTACAATTATTGTCTTACTTATTTATATGACAAGACATTTTGTTTTTACAAATAACAGAATATTAGGAAGGCAAAGGCTTTATTACAATGATATCTATTCCAGCAGAATGAAGTCTATATCTGTATTGATTCCCATGCATAATGAGGAGCAAGTACTTGAGAATGTTTTAGAGTCTCTATTGAAGTGTGACTATGATAGAGATAGACTTGAAATAATACCCATTAATGATAATTCTACGGATAAAACAAGGGAACTATTAGATGAGTATCATAGGAAGTTTGAATTTATAAGGCCCATACACAGGGATTGCCCTGATAGAGGAAAACCAGCAGGTCTTAATGATGCTATGAAAATTGCAAGGGGAGAGATCATCGTAGTATTTGATGCTGATTATCGGCCAGCTAAAGATATGTTAAAGCAATTGGCCATAGCATTTGAAGACCCAGAAATTGGTGCAGTAATGGGAAGGGTAATACCATATAATACAAATAAAAACTTACTAACTAGACTTATAAACCTGGAAAGATCTGGGGGATATCAAGTTGATCAACAAGCTAGATATAATTTGAAACTAATCCCACAATATGGGGGTACTGTAGGTGGCTTTAGAAAAGATATACTCTTGAAAACAGGTGGATTTGATCCACTTGTATTGGCAGAAGATACTGAACTCACTTATAGATTATATACTTCTGGTTGGAAAGTTATTTATGCCAATTCAGCTGAATGTTATGAAGAAGCTCCAGAAACTTGGGAGGTTCGTGGTAAACAAATTAGAAGATGGTCAAGAGGTCACAACCAAGTTCTTTTCAAATATTTATTTAAAACTATTACAAATAAAAAAATGAAGTTTAGAGAAAAATTAGATGGAGTACTTTTATTATTTGTATATGCTGTACCTTTTATCTTAGCATTGGCCCAATTTGTTTCATTAATCCTATTCTTTCTAGGAGAAATGGATATCTTTTCAGGCTATTGGGTAATATTATTTATCGGAGTCTATAGTTCATTTGGTAATTTTGCTCCATTTTTTGAAATAGGATCTGCTCTTATGATAGATGGAATCAAAAGAGAAGCATTTTTGCTACCTCTATTAATGTTTAACTTTTATTTCTATATGTGGAATATAAGCTTGGGGTTTTTTGATTCGGTTGCAGATGTAATTACCCGAAGAAAAGTTAAGTGGGTAAAAACTGAGAGGTTTCATCAAGAGAATGAGATTGAAGATGAATTAGATGAAAAGTTATTAAACATTTAAAAAGAAAGTTGGTGAACCAATAATATGATTATAATAATTGCTTTAACCTTCATTGTACTTTTGACTATTCCATTAATAGGAGCGCTTATATACTATAAAAAGAGAGATGGTATAATTCTTGATATAAATCAAGATAAAACTAGGGACCCAAGGTATTTTGGGAAATCATTTGCAGGACTAATAGAGAAAAACTTACCTAGTATTAAAGATGGAATAATAGTATTATCAAGGCCAGAAAGCTTTATTGATGCAGATGTTGAAGTTGAATATGAAAAACTAGTTGATAAGATTGTAATTGCAAGAAAAGTTGATTATAAAGTTTCTAATGTAGCTGTATTTGAAAAGGAAATCTATGGAGGGAAGAGTATTATACTATCTGGTCATGATCAGTTAATACTAAGAGGAGCTTATAGTAAAGAAAATATGATTATAGGATCAAACACTCAGGTAATTAGGTGGTTAGATTCAAATGGTACATTGGCTATTTATGATAATTGTAATTTGGGAATTAGTGTATCAAGTCGTATTAGAATGAGTTTGGGAAAAAATTGTAAATTTAATAGACTCTATGCACCAGAGATAAGGCTTGGTCAGTATCCAGAGGATAAATTTGATGCTAGGGAGGGTAAAAATCCTAAAATCTATAATATGCCTATTCAAATGAACAAGGAAAAAAATATTAGATATATTAGTAGCGAAATGATTAACCATGAAGGGGTTGTAGATTGTTCAATAATTTCCATAAAAAATATAAATATAACAGAAAACATTATTATTCAAGGAGATGTAAAATCTAGTAAGGGAGTTAGGCTAAGTGAAGGGGCTGTAGTTTGTGGAAATGTTTTTGCAGAAAATGATGTATATTTAGGAAAGAATGCATGTGTATTAGGCAATATCTTTTCACAAGAAAATATATATCTAGAAGAAGGAGCTGTTGTAGGTCAAAGTGGTAGAATATGTTCAGTCATAGCTAGGGGGAAGATTACTTTTGAGAAAAGAAACTTTGTTTTTGGATATATAAGCTGTGAAAAAGGTGGTATAGTTGCTTTAGAAGAAGATGAAGACAGAGTTTATAAAAATAGAGAAGTTCAATTTTTAGAGGTGGCAAGAGTGAAAACTAAGTTAGAGTTTAAGGATCTATATGAATATGAACATTTGGATCAACAAGGATTTAGATTTAATAAAGACTTAGAAGAAGTGATAATTCCTGAAAAAGCAACTATAATACCAAAGAGTATGTTTTATAGTTGCGGATCACTACACACTGTAAGATTGCCAAAGGTGCTAAAGGACATTCAAGCCTATAGTTTTGCAAATTGTAAAGGCTTAAAAACTATATCATTAGGCCAATGTCCAGAATTAGAAGAAATAGGTACATCTGCTTTTGAAAACTGTGAAAGCCTTGAAACTATAGAAATACCAGATTCAGTTAAGTCAATAGGAGGAGCTACTTTTAGTGGTTGCATAAGCTTAAAAAGGGTCATATTAGGGGAGGATTCAGACTTGCTAGCATTAGAAGATCATTGTTTTAGAGGATGTAAATCCTTAGAGGAAATAACTATTCCTAAAAATGTAAAGAAAATAGGAGTCAGCGCTTTTAAAGACTGTAGTAAAATCAATAAGATAATTTTACCAGAAAGATGTAAAAATGAACTTGGAATATTGGAGATTCCACAAGAAAAACTAGAATTTTATCAAGTAGAATTTGAGGAAGTGTTAGTAAATGAAAATGAATAAGAAAAAAATATCAATATTATTTATTGTAATTATTATGTTAATCCTTTTCACTTCATTAGATTATTTAGTTCATTGGGATTCTAAGCATGATCCAACTAAAAGAATAAAAGATATAAAAAGTAATTTATCTAATTTAGAAAACAAAGCAAAGGACCTGTCTGAAGAGATCTTTTATGAAGATGATCAATTTGTCTACTATGAAGATAGGATTTTAAAACATTTTACTTATAATGAAGAAAATATTAAAAAACTGGCTTTAGCTTGGGAAAACTTAAGTAAATCTTTCCCAAAAGGAACAAACACTCTAATTGTACCTATTCCCAATAGAATTATATTTGAAGATAACCATAATAAGGATGTATTGGAATATGATAGTTTCTATAAAAAACTAGAGAAGGATTTTTTAGGCCAGGCCACTGTAGTAGACCTTCGAGATATACTTGATGAGCATAAGGAAGAGTATATTTTTAATAGGACCTCAATGACTTCAAATTCCATTAATTCCAGAGGTGGCTACTATGCTTCAAAAGAAGTTGCTAAGGACTTGGGTATTGATTCCCCTATACCATTAAATAATTATGATGAACATGTCTATAGAGAACATGAAATAGTGATATATGATTCAGATAAAATGAAATTTAGTAAAAATAGTAGGGAGTATAGCCTACTTGAAAACATTCCTAATGACTGGACCTATTTTTATCTTTTACCCAATAGTAAAAACGTCAGTGAAGTCTTTCTACTAGAAGAATATTCTAAAATAATATCCATAAAGCAACCTACAATAGTTAAATCAGGACTAGGTAGTGGGTCAATAATAAGTAGTGAAGGATTTGAATGGGCTATTGTTGAAGGAGATGGAAAAACTATAGATAAAAAAGACAAAACACTACTTTTAATTTCAGATTCATCTGGAAAATATATCTTGCCCTACCTATCAAACCATTATAAAAATGTTTACTATATAAATCTAGAGTGGAATAAGGTTTTAGGTGGTGAACATCAAAGGGTTGAAGAAATATTTGAAAACTATGAGATTACAGATATAGTTTATGCTCAAAATGCATATGAAATGGGGAATTTTTCAATCAATTCAGCTATTAAAAGATTTCTTGATAAAGAGGTGAGATAAAATGATAGAATTTGTTAATAGGTTTTTCCTTAGATTTGCTTGGGAAACAGGTATACTGGGCGAAATAAGACAATATTATGATTTTAAAATTGTTATATTAACTTTTTTAGGTATTTTAGCTTGTTTTTTAGGTTTTAAAATATATAGGAGTTTGTTTTCTGTATTTACATTTATGGTAACAGCCATGGGATCTATTTATTTTATGAAAAATATTACTGATTGGGGAACTATTGTTACAACTTTTTCTGTAATTGGTATTGGCCTAGCTTTTTTTGCATTTAGATGGACCTATCTTGGAGCTGTAATCATAAACTGTTTAATAGCTATGGGATTTTTATCAATTATATCAAATAGCATTATAGGAATGATTATTTTATGTGTTTTGATAAGTATAGTTACAGTCGTCTTCCCGGTTATTTCAACTACTATCCTTACATCCGCATTTGGAGGAATAATACTGGGAGAACTCTTTAACTTAAACAAATTAACTATAATGTTTTTAGTTGTTGGTGGTATAATTATCCAGAAGTTCACAAATCAAAATCAAAAGGTTTTCGAAAAAGAATATCCAGATAAAATAAATGACTTTTTAGAAAAGAGAAGAAAAGGTGAAACAATATGTTAGAAGTACTAAGAAAAGAAATTAAATACATTATCCCTATTGAAAGATTCTTGGTATTGGAAAAAAAACTGAATCTAATGATGGAAAAAGACAACTATGGAGATGATGGGAAATATACTGTTCGAACACAATATTTTGATTCAATAAATGATCAGGATCTTTTTGATAATCTTCACGGAGTAGAGGAAAAGAGAAAGATCCGGGTAAGGATATATTCTCCAGATGCAAAGACAGCAAAACTGGAATATAAATGTAAAACCAATATAGATGGAAGGAAAACGTCACTTATAATTTCAAGAGCTGAAGCAATTGAAATGGAAAAAGGATGTTTTGATTTTTTAATAAATAGAGAAGAAAATCTGGCAAAGCAACTATATGTTAAAATAATACAAAATGCTTATCGTCCAAAAACTATAGTTGAATACAATCGTATGGCATTTGCTTACCCAGTCAGTGATTTAAGAATAACCTTTGATACATCTTTAAGGGGTACAGTAGACCCTTATGGTCTCTTCAATGAAAAGCTTGCATCTATTCCATTATTAAATGAAGATTTAGGTGTTTTAGAGATAAAATACACTGGCTTTATACCATCACCATTTCGACATCTAGTAGAGGAAATTGACACTATTTCAGAAGGAATAAGTAAATATTCACTATCTAGACTATTAATATAATCTACCAAGGAGGAAAAAATGAGAGACTTTATTATAAACAATATTAACAATGCTGAAACAATAAAATTATCAATAGTAATTATAAATTATACCGTTGCACTTATAGCAGCTTTTTTCATTATGTTTACATATAAAATTACTTATACAGGTACAGCTTATAGTCGTAAATTTAATTTAACACTAGGCACTATAACAATAGTTACTACTATGATCATGAGCATTATAAGCAACAACATAGCCCTATCTTTAGGTATGGTTGGAGCACTTTCCATTATAAGATACCGTACAGCAATTAAAGACGTACGTGATGCTTCATATATATTTTGGGCCATTGCAGTTGGTATAGGATGTGGGGTTTCCCAATACGCCCTTATTGGAGTAGGAAGTATAGTCATATTTTTATTTATGTTAATGACCAAACAGTCATTGATGGATGAAAGAAACTTACTAATTATTCAGGGTTCATTGGAAGCACAAAATAATATAGAAGCAGTTGTTGAAAATCACTTTGGAGGGAAAGCACATAAAATTATCAAGAATCTATCTAAAGAAAGCTGTGAAATAATCTATACAATACAAGAAAGAGTAATAGTCAAATCAGATGAAAAAAACTTAATTGATATTTCACAAAGATTGATGAAAATTGAAGGAGTAGAAAGAGTCAATCTAGTAGAGCAAACAGATGATATTTCAAGATAATAGGTAGGGATGAAGCTATGAAAAAAATGATTGTAAGTTTAAGCATGGTTTTAATATTTATTTTAGTAATTTTAACAGCTGGAATACTAAACAATAAGATATCTAATATGGAAGTTCTTGAAAAGACCAAAGGGAATACTAAGGTCTCATCTGAATTGTACAAGATAGATTTAGATCTTCTTGATTATTATGGTATAGGAGAATTCAAAACAAGTCTTCCAGTGCTACATATAAATACTGGAGGAGAACAGATAGTTAAGGCAAGAAAAACATGGGCTACATTGGGCATATTAAAGTTTGACGAAAATTACGGAGAAAGGAATGTTGTAGAAGTTCCAGACATATCCCTTCCAATAACCATAAACTTAAGAGGGGCCTCGTCTTATTCTGCATTTGATAAAAATCAATATAGGATTGAATTTTATAAAGAGAAAGGAGACTCAAAATCAACGGACTATAATCTACTTGGAATGGGAGAACATAGTGAATGGGTATTAAACGGACCTTTTTTAGATGTAACAATGATGAGAAATCATCTTATCTATAAATTGGCTAGGGAAATCTTCGAATGGGCACCACAATCAAGATATTGTGAAGTTTTTGTTGATGGAAAATACCAAGGAATATATTTGGCTGTAGAACCAGTGTCAAATGGCAGAAACCGCTTAAATTTATCTAAATTTGGACTATTAACTGGAGAAACTTCCTATATAATAAATCGAGATAGAGTGGAAACTAAGGAAAATCCTATAGATACTTATGGTATTATAGAAGGAAAAACATATAATAGCCTATATATTTCCCATCCTTCCTATAGAAAAATCACAAAGGCTCAAAGAGAATGGATAAAAGAAGATATTAGTAAATTTGAAAAAGTATTATATTCCCATAACTTTGCAGACGGTGAAAAAGGATATAAACAATATATAGATATGGATAATTTTGTTGACTATTTTATATTCAATGAGGTTGTCATGAATCGTGATGCGGGAAATCTATCAACCTATGTATATAAAGACTTGGGAGGAAGTTTGAAATTAGCAGTATGGGATTATAATAATGCTTATGATAACTATCAATGGTTTGAATCTGATTTTTCTGAATTTAGAACCCTAGAAAATTCATGGTTTGATAGATTGGTGCAAGACAGAAACTTTGTTGAAAAAGTAGTATCAAGATATTACGAATTAAGAAAAGGAACATTTGATAAAGATCATATGTATAAAAATATAGATATATATGAAAAGCAAATAGAAGATGCTGTTGAACGAAACTTTGCAGTATGGGGATATATGTTTAATAAAAATATGATGAATGATGAATCTCGAATGATCAAGAATTATGATATGGCAATTAAGCAATTAAAAGATGCCATAGAAAAGAGATTTGAATTTTTAGATAATCATATTGAGGACTTATATTTAAATTGCATAAATTAAAAAACTTATAATTTGTAAATAAGTGAATTTATTTTGAAAGGTGATGAAATGGACATTAATAGATATAAAAGAATTAAAAATCTTATAATTTATTTCATATTCATTTCCTTATTCTTAATTAGTTTTCTTATCTTATTAAATGAAAGATTGGATATTTTAGACAAGCTTGCAAGATCTATGGAAAAACCAGATGAAGTCATTAAAATAATAGACCAAAATACAGAATGGTCATATATAAAAGAGGGAGAAAATCCAGGCGTAGGAAATGTCTGGTCTATAGATAAATATGATGCAGAATCCTGGAAAAAAGGATATGGTGACTTTGGTGGAGGCAATGTGGGTGAAACTATAAGTAGATTAAAGGTAAAAACAGAAGATGGAAAAAACATACCCTCATATTTTTTCAGACATGAATTTAATATGGGGGAAGAAACATTAGAAACAATTAAAGGAATTAAAGGGAAAATTGAATATGATGCTGCTGTAATTGTATACCTAAATGAGTCAATAATATTTGCTGGCAATGTTCCCCAGGGAGGATATAGTTCAAATTTAGATGTAGGTGTCTCTGAACATATGGAAGAAAACAGTATAAGTTCCTTCGAAATCAATGATTTAAGTTCTTTAAAGGCAGGAAAAAACATAATAGGAGTTGAAATTCATCAAAAAAGCATGGAAAGCAATGATGTTTATTTTAACTTTCATGAATTAAAGCTATCGACAAATGAATTGGAAAATGTATCCTATAATATGGATGGACTTTTATTAGAACAAGGCAATACCAATGAAGATGTTTTTATTAACTGGATAACAGACTCATCTGATTTTTATATAGTTGAATATATAGAAGAATCAAAATATAAAAGGGAAATGGATTTAGCAAAACATGGGAAAACAATATTAATGGGAAGGAAAAAATTAAAGGATACAAATATATATGTAAATAAGGCACAAATAACCCGTTTGAAAAATAATACAAAATATATGTACAGAATACTCAAAATAGGCAATATAAAAGGTTCAAAAATGTATAGTTTTACAAGTGGAAAAAGAAATGGCTTTTCCTTTTTTCTTCTAGAGGGACCTTTGATAGATCAATTTTCTGACAACTTAGAAGAAGTTGATTTTATAATTACATCAATAGACAAAAAAGAAAAACAAAATATAAAAACTGATCAGGCTTTTATGATCTTTAGAAAACCTGAAATACTAAAACAAACTCCAACACTTATTGTACCAGGCAATTACCAGAATGATGAATACGAAAAAGAACTATATGATATACAATTTAGTAGAGCTAAGGAAAAAGGGAATTATTATATTACCTATCAAGATAGTCTAATTATTTGTTTAGATTCTAACGATAAAGATTATAAAATGCATAAAAGATTTTTAGAAGATACTATTCTTAAAACAAAAAAAAGATGGAATCTTGTTACAGGCTACAATATAGAAGATGATGAAGAGTTTTTAAATATATTTAAAGAATTAAAAATCGATTTAATATTAGATACAAAAAAACATATTTCCAGAGTAGATATTGATAAAGATAACATTACAATTAAAAACTACAATATAGAGACAGAAGATATAGTTGAAAAGGTAATACTGAATGATAGATAGGCATAGAGCAATCTTTGAAAGGCATTTACTAGAAACACTTGGAAAGATTTCATTGTGCATATTTGGAAAATCCATAGCCACAAGCATACTTTTTACTGGCAATTCAGGGCCTAGGCTAGAAAGTGAGTTGAGAAGAGAAATTAGAACAGCAGATAGGATTGATTTTCTAATTTCTTTTATAAAATTTAGTGGACTTAGACTTATTTACGATGATTTGGCTGAATTCACAAAAACAAAGAAGCTAAGTGTAATTACCACTTCATATATGGGAGCCTCAGACTATAAGGCCATATTAGAACTTTCTAAATTACCTAATACTGAAGTGAAGATATCCTACGATACAAAAAGAACAAGATTACACGCCAAAGCATATTATTTTAAAAGAAATACGGGCTTTTCTACTGCTTATATTGGTTCATTAAACTTGTCTAATCCTGAACTATCTAATGTATTAGAATGGAATCTCAAAGTGTCAGAATATACGTCTAAAGATGTATAAGTATGAAACAAAGAGATGAGAGCTCTATGTATTTTTGATTTAAAACCATATTCTCATCAAAGGGAAATATTAGAAGATTTAAGACTAGAAAGAGAAGAATATAATTCTTATAGAAACCTAGTAGTTGATGCCACAGGTACAGGAAAGACTTACGTTTATACTCATACTATATATGAGCTTCATAAACGTTACGGACTTAATAAGTTTATTATCGCTGTACCTTCACTTGCGATTAAAGCAGGAACCGCACAGTTTTTGCGTGATGAATATGTAAAGCGACATTTTTCCGATGTTTGTGGTTATGGTACAGAAATTGAGGTTGGAGTACTAGAAGCACCAAAAAACAAGAAAAAGGGGCGCTCCTATTTCCCGAGTGTTGTGAGCGACTTTGTAAAAGGTTCTTGCCAGAACACGAAGAAGATTTATGTATTATTAGTTAATATGCAACTACTTGTTGTCCGATCAAATGGTATGCTTAGCCGTGACGACTATGATTATGGAGTAGAAGGTTTTTATAGACCACTTGATGCTATTCGTGCAACAAACCCTGTTGTTATTATTGATGAGCCACATAGATTTTCTCGTGACCAGAAGGCATTTAAGGTTATCGTTGATGAAATAAAACCACAGTGTATTATACGCTTTGGTGCTACCTTCCCTGAAACTACAAGTGGACGTGGAAAAAACAAAATAACCGTAAAAGACTACCAAAACCTGCTCTATGATTTAAATGCCTGTGAATCTTTTAATCAAAATTTGATAAAGGGAGTAACGAAGGAGCATTTTGAACCCGTATCCAAGCGTGAAGAAAAGGTGAAAATCACTTCCATCACAAGCAAGGATTCTGTTACCTTTCAGTATAAAAAGCGTGATGAATCGACTAAAACATTTACTCTTAAAACTGGAGATTCACTATCTATCATTAATGAAGCTTTTGAGGGAATTACGGTTCATGCTATTGGCAAATCAACAGTTGAGTTTTCTAATGGTATTCAAAAGTCAACTGGTGAGGAATTGGATGTGGATATCTATATGACCTCTTATCAAGAGCAGATGATGCGTCTTGCCCTTGAGCGTCATTTTGAAACAGAAAAAACAAACTTCTGTGGTCGCAATTTCAAGATCAAGACATTGGCATTATTTTTTATCGACGATATATCATCATATCGACCAAACGAGGAAGGTAAAACCCCTTATCTATTACAAGCTTTTGAGAGATTGCTTAAGGAACGGATAGAATCGGTGCTATCTACCCTCAGTGAGCATGATACAGAATATCGGGCATATCTGGAAGCAAGTCTTGCAGATATTTCTGCTTGTCATGCAGGCTATTTTTCACAGGACAATAGCGATTCGGATGAAGATATAGCAAAAGAAGTAGAAACCATCCTTCATGGGAAAAAACACCTTCTCTCTTTCAAGAATAATGACGGTAGCTATAACACTTTACGTTTTCTATTTTCAAAATGGACACTTAAAGAGGGCTGGGATAACCCTAATGTATTTACGATAGCTAAACTTCGTTCTAGCGGAAGTGAAAATAGTAAACTGCAAGAGGTTGGACGAGGTTTACGTCTACCTGTAGATGAGAATGGTAATAGAATCTCCAATGAAGAATTCCAGCTTAATTATATTGTTGACTTCACAGAGGCAGACTTTGCTAATCGATTAATAGACCAAATAAACGGAGAAATTCCACAAGCTTCTTCTATTAGCGAAGAAAGATTGGAACAAGTGGCCAAGAAGCTTGGCATGACTTCTGATGAGCTTTTTGATGCACTATATGATAAACATTACATAGACAGGCGATTAAATATAAAACCCGATACAAGGGACGCTTTCTTTGCAGAATACCCGGACTTTGCTACAGGATTGTCTTCAGGTAAGGTAAAAGACCGAAATGTAGCAAAAACAAAACCTGTAAAAATCCGCAAAGCTGTTTACAGTGAAATACGCAAATTATGGGAAGCAATCAATCAACGATACCTACTTTTCTATGATGATGATCTGGATGCTGATATGGCTAAAGTTGTTTTATCCTTGCTGGAAAAACCCGGTGTTTTTACAGACGTTGTCATGACTAGCTCCAGAGATATCGTTAAGAGCGATGGCTCACAGATGATGATTGTTTCAGATACAGGCGCCCAATATATAGTATCCAAACCTATTCCCTACAATGAATTTCTTAAGAGGATCACAAATGCTACAAACATTCCAATTAAAGTATTGCATGAGGCATTGTGTGAGTATGTTAAGAGGAATGGAACTATAAATCCAGAACATATTAATGAAAATTCTGTCAGCATGTTTATCCAACAATTTCATGACTGGAGAAGCAATAATTTGCAAGGTCGATTCCATTATGCAAAAAGCAATACGCCTGTTGGTGCCACAGCACTTACCTATTCAGACGGTTCTCCACGTGAAGATATTGCACAGGGACGTATCGGCACAAAGATAGCTCCGGGAACACCAAGCGAGAAGTATTTATATGATGCTTTCGCTTATGACTCACCGTTGGAACAAAAGAATATTATGTCGGACATCGAAGAAGTCATTGTATATGGAAAAATTCCACGTAGCAGCATTGCCATACCGACTATTACCGGTGGAATGTACAGTCCAGACTTCATGTATGTTGTAAGAAGGACTTCCGGTGAGAAAGAGCTTAACATTGTAGTCGAAACAAAAGACGTAGAAAATAAATCCGACTTACGTGGTACAGAAAAAGCAAAAATTGATTGTGCTCGTGTTTTCTTTGATATGCTCTCGAAAGATGGATACACTGTTTATTTCCGTGATCAGTTAAACAACAAACAGATGGCTCAGATTATTAAAGAAGTATTGGCAGAGTGATTTGTGTGAATTTCTAGCTGAAAGGAGGTAAATCAATGAAAGCTATGATATTCTTAAACACAGCTTGGATGGAAAGATATGAAGGTTTATTGGGAAATGATAAAGAAATACATGGCGGTGGCTCCTATGTTGAAGAATATGGTTATGGACACGAAATATTCAATTTCAAAAAAATTAGCGATAAGGTATATGGTTATGCTCAGCCAAGCGGGTATAACAACCTACAAAGATTAGGAGCGAGTGAAGATGATGAATTCATAGATGATGTTTTAGTCATTTTCACTGCAACCCACAAGAATGGCGGAACGTACATAGTTGGATGGTATAAGAATGCTAGGTTTTTTAAAGATTATCAGAACACTAATCTTTCAGAAAGAAAATTTAGAAATGAATATATCGGATATTATGCTGTTGCTAATGCTGACAATGCTACTTTACTGAGTATAGATGAAAGGTTCTCATTCCCGATAATACCAAGAAGAGTAAAAGGCGGAATGGGTCAATCAAATGTTTGGTATGCTGATAGCCCTGAAATGGAGGATTTTAAGAAAGAAATTCTAAGACATATAGAAAGATATGAAAAAAAGAAAAGTATTAGGCGTCGCCTTCCTATCTTCCGCCAAACCGATGCAGAACTAAGAAAGAAAATAGAGAATATCGCTATTAGAGAAGTTACCAGAGAGTACTCAGAAAGGGGTTTTACCGTGACTTCTGTAGAAAGCGAAAACTTAGGATGGGATTTGGAAGCAGTTTATAAGAAAATTAAATTAAAAATTGAAGTTAAGGGACTAGCAGGTCAAGAGGTTTCTGTTGAATTAACTCCAAATGAATTTTCAAAAATGAACAACAATAAGGACTCTTACAGATTATGTGTTGTTACAAAGTGCCTAGAAAATCCTGTACTTTATGTTTTTTCATATTCCTCTGAAAGGAATGAATGGATAAGCGAAGATGGTCATATACTTTCAATTGACCAGATTATATCCGCAAGGTGCTATACTTAATTCCATAAAATGTCCATATTTTGTATTACCAATAAATACAAAAAGACCAGCCGCTTCAAGCATTCATGCCTGATTGTGACTGGTCTTTTTTTGCTCCGCTTGAAGCTGTTCATTTAAGTTTTTCTTTCAATCCCTAAGTGAACGCTTCTTTTGTGAGCGGCATATAT
>Ga0302247_1000879_pt1 | contig 25458 bp, 16 predicted proteins | sample AAG_UR_Ile_MG_FD_193529 | JGI IMG/M metagenome (GOLD analysis project Ga0302247, IMG submission 193529) | Enriched activated sludge microbial communities from anaerobic digester in WTTP, New Holstein, Wisconsin, United States - AAG_UR_Ile | ecosystem: Engineered > Bioreactor > Anaerobic >...
CGACTCCATATTGAGGTAACTGACCTTCATCGCAAGGTTATTCTCCTTCACGGTCATGTCAGCCACGGAGGGCACACCCTCCTCGGTGATGGTTACAAACAGTGGATTGTCGCTTTCGTTCTCAACCACCAGCCGGTTGGAAGCGGCAGGAGTGAAGTTCTTCATGATGGCGCCGCCGTCAGTACTGAGCTTTTCACGGTTGCCGTTAAACTCCAGCGTCGCCTTCAGCGGTTTCGATGCATCGCTCTTCATCATCTTCGCGTAGTTCATGTACGCAAACAGGCCCCACGCTGTCGTCTGTGTGCTGTACCACGTGTCATGGCTCAATGCCTCGGCCACATCCTTCAGCAGTTCAATTGATTCGCCCGTATTGCCCATCTGCGTGAGGGTATACAGTATTATCGACTGGTCCCTGAGCGAGCTGCCATAGTAATAGTTCACATAGTCGTCCTCGGTCTTCAGGTTCCGCACGTCAATCAGCGTCTGCGCCACCTCGGTCCGTCCCGTTGTGGCATAGGCAGCTGCAAGGAACCACCTGGCCAGTGCCGGCAGATCGGTAATCTCGCGCATGCGGTTCATTGCGCCCTTGTCGGGCGAACCGGCCAGGGCCAGAGTAAAGATCCTGTAAGCCTGGTCATTTGCCGTATAACGATATTGTGGCTGATATCTCCATGCCGAGGCCTGCTTCCTCTGGTATGAGGTCCATTTACGGATGAACCCTGCCGGGATGGCATATCCGGCTTTCTGTGCCTCAACGGCGAAATGTCCCACGTATGACGTCACCCAGTCGTCAGGATAGGTGCCGCCGGGCCAGAGTGTCACTGCCCCCGAAGCCATCTGCCTGGTTGAGAGGGCACGCAAAGCCTCCTGCACGTTATTGCGGACAACGGCAGGATTATCAAGCCCGGATCCCAGCAGATCAGGCAGGTAGACCTGCGGGAACGCCGCGGAGGTGATCTGTTCGGAACAGCCGTGCGGGAACGAGGTGAGATACTTCAGGCGCTTGCTCAGATTCACTGACGGCAGCGTAAATATCTCAACCGACACTGCAGATGTTCCCGCCATGCCAAACGGTGAGAAACTCTTTTCGAACTTTTGTCCTTTGGCTACCGACTTTGTCTCGGCCCTCCTGTCGGGCGGATTGGGCGACCGCACCGGAACCGTCAGATCGTATGACGCCTTTTCGCCGCTCCCCTCGGCGCTGACGCTGATTTTTGCCGTTCCCGTCCGCGTCGCAGTGCTGAACATCAGCTCCAGATCCTTGTCGCCCGGTTCGCTGAAACTTACCGCCCCTGCTGACTCCGTCATTGTGATCATATCGTTCGCCGTGGCGGAAACACTGACACCGGAAATCTTCTTATCCTGTGCAAACACGGTGACCGGCAGAGCTACCTTGTCGCCCGGCGAGAGCACCCTCGGGGCTGTTGCCAGGATCATCAGCGGGTCAGCCACCGTCACTGTTTTCTCGGCTGCGCCGAAGCTGTTGGCTTTCCCGGCCGCGGTGACCATCACCCTTACCGATCCGGTGTACTGCGGCAGCCTGATCTTATGCGACGCCGTCTTCCCCGGGGCGAGGGTGAAGGGACCGATGAACCTTACGACAGGTTCGAAACGGCGCTCCCTGTTCTTGCTCTGGTCGATGGCTGCCTCACTTCCTCCTATCGCGAATCCGCGCCCCAGCTTGCCTCCGAAAGCACCGAAGACGATGTCATAAAGGTCCCATGTCTTCACTCCAAGAGCATTCTTGACGAAGAACCACTTCCACGGGTCAGGCGTACGGAACCCTGTCAGGTCAAGCAGACCATCATCAACCACTGCCAGCGTGTATGTCATCTCCTGGCGGTTCTTCTCCTCAACGCGGATCTCAACCTCCTGCTGCGAGCGGATCTTGTCAGGCATTGTGATCACCGGCACAAGCTTCGTGGCCGGGTCCTCAACCATCACCGGGATCACCCCGTAAAGCCTCACCGGCGCATCATTGACCGTCTGCGAGTGAGGCTGCAGCATCGTAACATAGAGATAGGCGTTGGGAGCCATGGCCGGTGTTGCCTTGATCTTCACCTCGGTGTTGCCGGCCCGGGTCTTGACCTCAGTCACGTCAAGCAAGCCGGTGGCATTCTCAATGGTGACAATGGCGCGACCGTTCTCCGGCGCCGGGAAGGTGAGACTGATCTCATCACCCACGCTGTATTTTTCCCTGTCAGTGTTGAGCTGCAGAAGGCTGGCGCCGTCGTTGCCTCCCGGCTTCATGCCGTAATCCCACGGCCAGTCAACCAGCACTATGATTCCGGTGGAGTGCCCCGAGGGGAGTGTTGCCCTGACCAGGTAACGCCCCCAGTCCTCCTTGCCGACGCTGAATGAGGTCTTGCCCTCACCGCCGGAGGTGGTGATTGTCTCAGAGAAAATATTGGCATTTCTTTCGCCGGAGATATAGGAACCGAGGTATTCATCATCAGATTCCCACCACCAGCGGTAATCGAGCTTGTATACATTGATCTCCACCTCGCTGCGGACCGGTTTGCCGTTCTTGTCGAGGGTCACCAGCCTGACCTCGTTGGGACGGTCAGTATAGATGATTCGTCCGGCAGCTCCCAGTGCGGGAATATTCATCCCGACGAAGGCGGGGTACGGTGCATACGGAACCACGGTCCGGGTTATGCTGGCATCACCGCCCTTTTCAAACACCCTGGTGGTGAATATCGCGTTGAGCATGCCCGGAGCCTGCATTTGTTCATCAGGAGAGAAGGAGACCGAAGCTTCGCCGGAGCTGTTGATGTCACCGTCGAAGATAGTCTGGCTCTCGAAGTAAAACTGTGCGGAAGGATCATCGAAGTTATACTGCCGGTATCTCTCGAAGGAGGTTTTGACAGGTTTCAGGAGCATCTCGACGGTAGATTTCATGTCGCGGGCCGTTGAGCCGTTGAGCCATGTGACCTTCATGTTTCCGTTGATGGTGTTGTCGTCTCCGCCGGCCACGGCATCGGGGAAGTCAAGTTTAATCTTCAGCCTGTTGGGCTTGACAGTCTCCACCTTGATAACTTTTGTGAAAGTTGCTGCGCCTATCCTCACCTGTGCGCGGTAGTTGCCGGTCTCAGCATCGTCAGCCGTTACGGTTGTAAAGGCGAGGAAGCCCCTGTCGTTGAGGGTGGTAACCTGGTCATCGATGCGCTGGCCCTTACTGTTGTAAAGCTCGAAGTGTACCGGGTGGCCGGCCGGCAGCCCTTTACCAAGATCGCGCACGATTACGCCGACATAGATCGAGTCTCCCGGCCTGCGGACGTCACGCTCAGTAAACAGAAATGCCTTTATGCCATCCTGGGGCGACTCGCCCGAGACATCAAAAGAGCTCATTGACAGCGCATTGCCATCGAGCAGCGAGAGGTAGTTGCGGTTCTTGTCCTTTCGTGCTATCACCAGAAAGGGTTTCCTGGGACAGGGTATTGCGGCTATCCCGCTCCTGTCAGTGGTGGCTGAACCCATCAGCTGGTTCTGGAAGTCATATGCCTCTACCGTTGCACCCTCGACAGGATCAGCGGTGAGAAGGTCTCTGACGAAGATGCGGAGGTTGTTGTCAGGACCGCTTTTGGCAATTATTCCCAGGTCTGAAGCCAGTATATTACGGACCAGTTTCTTATCGGGACTGTAAAATGCATCGCTGCACGGGTTTTCGTATTCCCGCCAGTTGTAGGCGTACTCGTAGAAGAGGCCTTCCTCCGAGAAGGAGTAATAGTCATCAGAACCTTCCCAGCGGCGGTCATTGTCGGCCAGTTCAAGCATCTCCTCGTATTTTGAGTGTTTACGTTCGCCCGTACATGGGTAGAGTGAATATGAGGGACGCATGCCGAGCTCTATCCGGTAGAGAATACCCTGTTCCGGCTCGATATAGTTGGCGAGGTCGATTGTAAAGAGGTTATATCCGTTGGGATCGAAGCCTGCGCTGCCTGTGAGGTCAACGCGTCCGCGGTAGACCGGCCTGCCGAACTGCGTGATGCTGTTCTGGTAGTAGTTGGCCTCACCCATGTTGTTCTGCTGGAGGAAGTACGGGAGGTTGTTCTCGAAGATCTTTATGATGGTGAGGTCAACGGCGCTCAGGTTGGCGGCCAGGAAGGGGAAGATAATTTCTCCCGACGAGGGCATGATGACGCCCCGGCCGGCTGATTTTATACCCGGTTCCACCGGGGTGAAGTTAATGCTGCGCTTCACAGGTTCTCCGAGCCGTTCACCGCGGGTGTTGCGGAGAGAGCCGTCAACGGTCAGTTCAACGACGCCGCTCACATTTTCACCGGGAATCACCAGGAGCCTGTTGGCTTCGGCGCTGATGGTCATGGGGAACGACGGATCGGCGGTCACCATCCCGTCGGGCTCACCGGCAGCGTCAAGAAGGTCGGAAAAGAAAATCTCAATGCTCTTGCTCTCCCCGGCGCTGATTTTCACATCGGTGACGGTGAAGACACCTTCGGCGGGTATCGTTACAGCCATTTCGCCCTTAGACTTTATACCATATGCGTTTCCGTTCCAGGTCACGGTGAGCTCACTCTTCTCCTTCGCTCTGCGTATCTTTTCAACTGAAAAGTTATGGACGTTTCCTCCCGAGTGGTCCCAGACAATGGATTCATTGCGCTTCCCGACGCTGACGGTGAGGTACTTCTCCACCTCGGCATTATCAATCTGGTCAGAGGTGACGAGGGTGCCGGTTAGGGTGTAGGTGTTTCCGTCAGGAAGGTCGACGGTAACGGGATTGAGGCTTACGGTGAAGTTCTTCTCCACGGTGCGGAAGGCCAGGGGAAAGAAGCGGAAGCGCTCCTCCACGGCGCCCAGCCTGCTCATGTCAAGCGTGCCCTGGTAGGCGGTGCCCGGCGCCAGCAGCTTTGACGGCTTGAATACCAGTGTGATGTCATCAGCCCACTCCGCTGATCCCTTCAACGCAGGCGTGAATGAGAAGAGCCCCTGTGTGCGCGTACGGTCAACGGTGGCTGCAAACTCCGGAGTAAATACTACCTGGAGCGTGCCGTTCACCGGAACGATGCCTGAAGTGTAGGCGGAGATGAATTTACTGAATCCCTTGTCAATGACGGTGACGGCAGGAGAGACTGCCCCGGAGCTGCTGGCGCCGGACTCTTTCTTTCCCTGCCCGCATGACATTGAAATGACGGCAATAACAGCCGTGACCAGGAGAAGACGACGGTTCATAGTATATTTTATTACAGGTTCATTCAGACAGCAGTACTCACTTTCAGGCTCACATGGTTCCGGTGATCTCACTCAGATGATTCAGACAGCAGTGATCTCGGCCCTGAGCTTCGCCACATAATCACGTATCTCATCCAGGGTATCCACGGTGACGGTCATCTCCGTACCCGTGGTGGTGATCACCTGCCGGAGGGTGTCAACGGTGATGTCTCCCGGCTGATAATAAATATCGAAAGTGTCAAACCAGCGATTGAGGTACTTCAGTTTCTTGGTGTAAAAAACGACCATCGGGTCACTGTAATAGTTTTTCATGAAGCTCAGCAGGGAGATCAGAGAGTATTTCTGTTCGGCGATCTTGCCCACCACCTGCGGATCAGGATTCGCGGGGTCATAAGCCAGCTGCGTGGCGAGGTACATCGACTCTATCCATCCTCCCATGAGCATCAGTCCGAGGGTCCCCTCGTTGCCTTCCTCGCGGAGGTGGTGGTCAATCTTGCTGTAAACATCGTTCATAATCCGTGTCACCGAGTCGGGATTGCTCATTTCCGGATCGAGGCTTTTTATGGCATCGGAGACGAAGGAGTCGGGCATGCTGAGGCGGTTGCTGAGTGTCTTCAGGGTGTTGAAATAGCTCATTGTCTGCCTGTTGACGCCGAAGAGCTTGACATAGCCCATGTCTACTCCGTATACGCCGAGGTTCATTGCCGCCTTGTAGCTGCTCATGTAGAGATCGCGGTTCTCGGGCGGGAGGATGATTGTGTCATTGAAGTGGATGCCCAGTCTCTCGAAGATGTTGCATACCTCCACGGGTGTCATGAGGCCGTAATAGATTTCTCTTATGCGTGTGGTGTCACCCGGAGATTCCGGGATGTATGTAGAAAAGACCGGCGCCGGCGCTTTGATGCCCTTGTCTGTCCTGTTGCATGATGCGGTGAGCAGAATCACGGCGCATGTGGCAACGGTCACAGTCAGGAAATGTCTCATTGTATGCAGAAATTTGCCACAAGGTAATAAAAAGTTGCGATTTGCGATTTGCGATGTTGCGATGTTGTGATTTGTGATTTGCGATTGCCGATCATCCCCGTGGACGCGGTCCCGATAGCCGGAAGTTGTCGGGGGGGGCAGGCATTGTAGCACGCGTGATCAGATAATCAGCCTCCCGCCCAGGCCGGCGGAGATCTTCTTCTGCAGCGAGGTCATCGCCTTGTACTGCTCCTGCAACCCGGATATCTTATCATCATCACCGGCCGCCTCCGCCATCGCTTTGCGTATCTCCTTCTGCATCATCTTGATCTTGTCTCCCTTGAACTTGAGGACCGAATCGGGAACGATCTCCTTTATTTTCATCTCTTCGGTCTCGACGTATGCACCGTGTTTGTTCCAGATGCGGCTGAGGGTGTCCTTTTCCGTCAGCATGTCAACGGTGACGGCGCTGATGGCGGGATTGGCATGATGCACGAAGTTCCTGTCGCCGGGGATGAGACCCTGGTTGACAGAGAAGGTGATCTCATCGTACATCGCCGCGAAGACCGGATCATCAAACGTCAGTCCGTCTTCATTTATCTCAGAAATAATATAATCAGCCACGGTGGTGACGGTTTCAGTGCCTGTCTCCTTGTCGGTGTGGCGGGTGAGCACCTCTGAGCCGTAGCGAATGAGCATCCGGATGACCTCCCTCTCCGAGTAAAATGATGTCTCTTCCTTCTTCTTATGACGCTGCGACGGGGCCGTGGTTGTTGTGGCGGTCATGTCCGACAGGTTGCCGGAGGCGGTCTCCTGCCCGGGCCAGGCGTTGCGGTAGCGGAAACTTTCCTGCTTGCGGAGCTTCATCACCTCGTCAAGCACCACCTCCTCGGGCATGCCGAGCTGCGTGCTGCACTCCTTGACATAAACAGTGCGGGTGATCTGATCCGGGATGACGGCAATGGAGCGGACCACCTCGCGCACCAGGTTGGCACGCCTGACGGGATCGCTCTGCGCCTCATCGAGGAGTATCCTTGTTTTGAACCGTATAAAATCGGTCTCGTTATCCTTCAGATATTTCCTGTATTCTTCATCCGAGACTTTTTTCGAATAGGAGTCCGGGTCTTCGCCGTCAGGCAGAACGACTATCCGCACGTTCATTCCCTCCTCCAGCACCATGTCAGTCCCTCTGAGTGAGGCTTTTATGCCGGCGGAGTCACCGTCGTAAAGCATGGTGATGTTGGGAGTGAATCGTTTGATGAGGCGTATCTGTTCCTGCGTCAGGGCGGTGCCGGAGGATGCCACGACGTTCTCCACGCCCGACTCATGCATCGAGAGCACGTCGGTGTAACCCTCCACCAGGTAGCAGCGGTCCTCCTTGATTATGGCCTGGCGTGCCTGGAAGATGCCATAGACGATACGACTCTTATGATAGACTTCGGTCTCCGGGGTGTTGACGTATTTGGCTGCCTTCGGGTCTGTCTTTATTATTCGTCCGCCGAAACCCAGCACCTGCCCTGAGAGCGAGTGTATCGGGAACATTATCCGTCCCGCGAAGCGGTCGAACATGTACCCCTCCTTATCTATTGTGAGGCCGCTGGAGACCAGGTACTCAGTCTTGTAGCCTGCGGCGATGGCTTTTTTGGTGAAGTCGTCGCGCCGCTCATTGCAATAGCCCACCTCGAACTTGCGGAGGACGGCGTCGGCGAAGCCCCTCTCGCGGAAGTAGGAGAGGCCGAGGGCCATCCCCTCGTGGCCGTGGAAGAGATTTTCGGTGAACTGGCGAGCCGCATACTGTGTGACCACCAGGATGCTCTCGCGCTCATTCTGTTTGGCCAGTTCCTCGGGGGTGACCTCCTTCTCCTCGATCTCTATGTGGTATTTCTTTGCCAGCCAGCGGAGCGCCTCGGGGTATGAGAGGTGCTCGTGCTCCATGATGAAGTTTACGGCGTTGCCCCCCTTGCCGCAGCCGAAGCACTTGAAGATCCCCTTGGCGGGGGAAACGGTGAACGAGGGTGTCTTCTCGTTATGGAACGGACAGAGACCCAGCATGTTGACTCCTCTTCGCTTCAGCGACACGAACTCGGAAACGACGTCTGTTATCTGCGCCGCGTCGAAGATCCGTTCTATGGTGGAGTGGTCGATCATGGGAGGGTAAAGTTACAGAAAAGTCTGAAGTCTGAAGGTCTGAGGTCTGAAGTCTGAAGGTCTGAGGTCTGAAGGTCTGAGGTCTGAAGGTCTGAAGTCTGAAGGTCTGAAGGTCTGAGGTCTGAAGGTCTGAGGTCTGAAGGTCTGAAGTCTGAAGGTCTGAGGTCTGAAGTCTGAAGGTCTGAGGTCTGAAGGTCTGAAGGTCTGAAGGTCTGAGGCCTGAAGGTCTGAGGTCTGAAGGTCTGAGGTCTGAAGGTCACAGGAATTTATTAACTTTAAAGTGCTGTATTTCTAAAACGTGTAAAGATGGGAACAATAAAGGATTTAAGTTTCGCAAGTGATTTTAGGCCGCTTGCTTGAGTTCGAGATTATCAAGATTTATAAAATGCTTAAAAGTTTCACTACGGTTAATCAGGGTATCCATCACTCTTTCATCGTCGATCAGAAACGCCTCGGCTATGATCCTGACCAGTTCCTGAAGGATTCCCCATATGCGTTCTGTGACCGAGAGCTGAACAACTCCATCAGTGGCTTGATGGAAAAGTCCTCCGATGGTTTCATAGGATCTAAAACGCTTGACCGTTCCAAGGATGTTGTATTGGAGCACCGCAATAGAGATACTGGCAATCTGGGAGGCAAAGTCTCTGGATTGCGATTTCCCCAGGCCAAGCAGACTCTTGGCTTCCTTGAAAAATACTTCGACGGACCATCTCATTGAATAAATATGATAGGCTTCGAAGAAATCAAGTTTAGTGTTGGTGGTCATCAGTCCCGTCCAGTCTCCATTTCTGGTTCGCCTGCAAAAGAAGAGTTTAACCTTTATGCCGGAGAGTTCCACTGCAGCTTGCCCGTAGTAACACTTCAGGCGTCGGCTGTAGCGGATTTCTTTCCTTGTCTGAAGAAGTTTCACCATCTCTTTGGCACTTCTCATCTTCCCTTGATAACGGTACTTGGTTTTGGCCATCTTGATCATACCCAGAAAATGACACCTGACATGTCTGGATTTGATAAACCTCACTATATCGGTACAGGTAAACCAACTGTCAGAGAGCAGATAATCAAAACGTATCCCTTCTTTGATGGCCCTTCTGACCATGTCTATGGCTTTCTGGATTTTATTTTGCGTGTACTCTTCAATTCTCTCCTGTACAGCTTCTGTCTCATTGCGCTCCCTGTGGTACTGCTTCCCACGCTGTTCCCTGGTCATCCCGAAAGGTTTTTCCGGCCGGCTCCCCTCTTCACCATGAAGCGAGAAGTCCAGAACGGTCTGCGTCTTGCCGTCAGTGCGACAAAGAAAAAGAGCCTTAAAGCCGATAATGGAGCGATGAGTCACGTGAGAAAATATCCGTCCTATTCTCTCGATCTTTTTGCCGGTTTTGGGCAGGTCAGAGTCATCAACAATGAGGCAAACAGGATCCTTGCCACTGCAGGAATCGGCCCTGACCGCGATTTTCCCGATCAACTGCAAATTGATCCTGTAGAGGATCTTTCGCCAATCCAAAGAACCATTGGCCATAAAGCGATAGAAAACATCCTTCTTGCACGAGAGAACCTTAAAGAGAACTGATTCAGAATAATGAAAGGCGTTTTTCACCATGAATAAAGGAAATAGCAACAATAGCTCTAACACCTGTAACCGTGTGAACTTACAGTTGTCATTACTCTCAATTGACAAGGATTTACCGCTTATTTTCAGATGCCGGGCAATATCCATTATGCTGTTAATTGCTTTTCTGTTATCATTCTCCGGAAAAAAACTATTAATCTCAGAGAAAATATTTGTACCTTTATTACTAAGCATTGGGATCAGTTATTTATTGTTTCGTCACTTTAAATATACTGATTTTCAGAGATATCTGAAAACTCCCTTTGCTTTTTTTATGCCATTTTCTTAACTTTTTCTTACTTGCGAAACTTCAATAAAGGATTTTGAGGATCTGGAGATATGGAGGTTATCCAGAGAGTTGGTTAATCTGATTTATTCAGAATTCAGGTTATGCCGGGATTTTACTTTCAGGAACCAGGTTACCGGGGCAGGGATCTCAATTATGAATAACATCTCTGAAGGATTCTTCAGAAACAGTGATACTGAATTCAGACACTTTCTTAATATAGCCAAAGGTTCTTCCGGAGAAGTTAAAAGCATGTACTACATTGCAGAGGATCAAAATTATGTATCTGCTGAACTTGCACTTGACAGAAGGAACAGATGTCAGAGAATAATGGCTGGGGTCACCACTCTCATGAAATATCTCAGAACAACCCAAAAGCCCTGACCTTCAGACGAAATATCCAGTGATGCTCGTTAAATAAAGCAATAAATTGCTATATTTGCTTTATATAAAAAGCAGTTATGGAACAACTATTTGAAAGATACTATCGGTTACTTGACAGTGTTTCAGTGGATTTTACCAGGGGTTATGCCGAAAAAATAAACTGGAATGCCCGTATGATAGGGGTCAGGGGTGCTCGTGGCATCGGCAAAACAACCATTTTGCTCCAGCACATGAAAAGAAATTTTAAGCGTGACGGTTCTGCCCTCTATGTGAGTCTTGACAATATATGGTTTTCGGAGAACAGGCTGATTGAGCTGGCAGATGTGTTTATCAAGCAGGGTGGGCGTTACCTCTTTCTGGACGAAGTGCATAAATATAATGGCTGGTCGCAGGAACTTAAAAATATCTATGACGGTTATCCGGATTTAAAGATAGTCTTCACTGGTTCATCGCTGCTTGAGATACGCAAACCCAGAGCCGACCTGAGCCGCAGGGCAGTTGTCTATAATTTGAGGGGGCTTTCATTCAGAGAGTACCTGAATCTGATGGTTGGACTGGAAATGCCTGTTTTCAGCCTTGATGATATCCTTTCAGGACATGTGGATCATGCACAGGAAGTGTTGAAGCAGGTCAAGCCGCTGAAATATTTTGCCTCCTACCTTAAATCAGGCTACTATCCTTTCTTTCTTGAAGTTCCGGAATTGTATTTTCACAGGCTTGACGAGATTATAAATCTGATTCTGGAAAATGAACTGCCGCTTCTGCGGAATGTTGAATTAGCGAATGTGCCCAAACTGAAACTTCTTTTAAAGATTCTTGCCGAATCAGCTCCCTTTGTTCCAAATATCGTCAAGCTTAGTGAAAGATCGGGGTTGACCCGCAATACTGTCATTTCTTATCTCGGGTACTTTGAAGAGGCTCATCTGGGCAAAAACTTGTACAAGAACGCGAAAGGAATTACAAGGTTGCAGAAACCAGATAAAATCTATCTTGAAAACACCAACCTCATGCATGCCCTTTCTCCCCAGGGAGTGAACAGCGTAAACCTTCGTGAAACATTTTTTGTCAATCAGCTAAGCGAGAACCATATTGTTGAGTATGCAAGCGAGGGTGATTTCATAATTGACGATAAATTTATTATTGAAACAGGAGGGAAATCAAAGGGATTTTATCAGATTAAGGGGATCCTTAACAGCTATATAGCTTCAGACGGGATTGAATACGGAACCGGAAACAGGATTCCCTTATGGCTGTTTGGATTTTTATATTGATTTACCGGCTTTCTGCCCGAATGTACTGAGTGTTCAGCTCGAATGAGATATTTTCTGAAGTCGGAAAGACACTAAAATAATTGCTTTATTTGGAAAGCAATTATTAACAATAAATGCTTTATATAAAAAGCAAACATATTGAAATATCATTCCCCTGCCGTTATATCTGGCCGGCAGACTCGACAAAATCGTCACCTGATGTCCAGATGATTTTCTTCCCGAACCCCAGCCTGTTATCCGTGAGTTTTATCTGGTTGAGTTTTATGACCCACAGGTGGATTTCAGTCAGGGCGGCGTAGGGGAAGCGCTTCAGGTATACGGTTCTGGCGCGGCTGAGGTCATCACCGGTGGGCTCGCTGATGGTGCCGGTGAACTGGGCGCCGCGGATGCGACCGATGCGTTTCGTTTCCAGGGCGATGGTGCCTGCAACCTGCGGGTTGGCCCGGAATTCAGCACCGTGCCTTGTGGCAGGGTCGGTGGTGATAACAAGGGTGTTGTTCTCCTCATCCCGGGCATAGAAGCATGATGCGCACCACGGTCCCTTTTCGCTGACGGTGGCGATGCTCAGCAAATGATGGCTCCTGAAAAGCGATCTGATTCGTTTATGAAGTGCTGGTTGTTCCACCGGGATCTGTTGGTTTTCTTCGCAGCATCTTACTGCTGCTCCTCGTTTAACTGTGGTTTATAGGTTTTCTGTATCGAACAAGACAACTACTCCTCGTTCCACCTGTAAGCATCAATTGTGAAACCCGCCAGCGTCAGCACCCTCTCAATCACCGTCATTACCAGGTCATCAATTGTCTGCGGCCGGCTGTAAAATGACGGGGTGGCCGGGCAGATAATTGCGCCGGCCTCTGTGAGCAGCTTCATGTTGTTGATGTGTATGAGGCTGTAGGGTGTCTCGCGGGGAACCAGTATCAGTCGGCGCCTTTCCTTCAGCATCACATCAGCTGCACGGGTGATCAGGTCATCGGATACGCCGTGTGCAATGCGTCCGACCATTCCCATCGAGGCGGGACAGATAATCATAGTGTCATATGAAGAAGATCCGGAGGCGAACGGTGCGTTGAAATCTTTGTTGCTCCAGAGCTTCTCGTTGCCTGAGGGAGTGTAACCGGCGCCGGTCTCGTAGAGCATGATGTCCTCGGCATTTCCGGTGAGGATGACAGCAACCTCCTGCAGCGTCTCCGGTAGCAGGTTCGACTGCTCTGCCTTCACCTTTGGTTGTGCAACCCGCAAAGTATCTGCTGCCCGCAGGGAGCGAAGCCGCTCCAGCAGCTTCACGGCATATACCGCCCCGCTGGCGCCCGTGATGGCAACGATTATCTTTCGGTTTTTCATAACCCTCTGGAAATGCAAAGATATAAATTGTTACAACCCGCAATTATTAAAGGTTTAAGGCCTAGGGTTGTCAGTATGATATCTGTTTTATTTCTGTAATGCATCATTAATAGTGCAAAACAGAAACAAAATCAATTTTTACGGAGATTTTACACTCTTACAATAAGGTCTGAAGTCTGACGATAGTGCAGACAATTATGAATTTCAGGCTTTCCCCAGCACCTGCCTGACAATCTTCGCAATGTATTTGCCGAGGATGTCAAACTCGATGTTGACTACCGTGCCGGCCTTTATCTGGTGGAAGTTTGTCACCTGCCAGGTGAAGGGGATGATTGCCACATCAAACGACCGGTCCTTCGAGTTGACAACCGTGAGGCTCACTCCGTTCACGCTGACCGAGCCCTTCTCTACGGTGATGTGCTCGGGCGACTTCGGCTCGTATTCAAATGTGTAGTACCATGAACCCTCAGCCTCGCGCACGGATGTGCATGTTGCGGTGAGATCCACATGGCCCTGGACCATATGTCCGTCAAGCCTGCCGTCAAGACGGGTGCTCCGTTCCAGGTTAACCTTGTCGCCCGGCTTCAGGAGCCCGAGATTGGTCTTGTCGAGTGTCTCGCGGATGGCGGTGACTGTGTAGGTGTCACCCTCCTTCTTTACCACTGTAAGGCAGACACCATTGTGCGACACGCTCTGGTCTATCTTCAGCTCATGGGCAAATGAGCATCGCATGGTTATGTGAATATTATCCTTATCCTGTTCTATCCGCACCACCGGTGCAGCTTCCTCTACTATTCCCGAAAACATATTGTCTGCTGTTTGTTCCGGGCAAAGATAGGAAATGTTGGGAGAAGAGGCAGAGACTGTAGTGTCGTACTGACGGGGTAAGCCATCTTCTGAAACCTGCGATATCGCGCCGACAAAATAAATATGACATCTTTATTATAAAATCTTTTTTACAATATTGGAATTCAATTCCAGAATTGTAAATTTGTGTTATGATAACCCGTGAAGCAGAAACAGAGCTAAGGATACTTGCAGAGCAATTCAAGGCTGTTGCAGTTCTGGGGCCTCGCCAGTCCGGAAAGACGACGCTTGTAAGAAAAGTATTTGAATCCAAACCGTACGTCAGTCTTGAGAATCCTGATATGCGATTATTCGCCATGGATGATCCTAAAGGGTTCATCTCAAATTATCCTGATGGTGCTGTTCTGGATGAAATACAACGTGTTCCGGAGCTTTTCTCCTACCTGCAGCAAATCCTTGATGATCAGACGGCAAATGGATTTTTTATACTTACCGGATCCAATAATTTCCTGTTGCAGGAGAGCATTTCACAAAGTCTTGCAGGCAGGGTTGCCTACCTTTTCCTGCTTCCATTAACAATAAGCGAAATAGGTGACAGGGAGAGTAATATAAATTCTGTTCTCTTCAGTGGTTGTTATCCGGCTTTATACAATAACACCACTGACCCTGCCCGGTTTTATGCGAATTATATCAGAACTTATGTGGAGCGCGATGTCCGGCTTATCAGGAATATCACAGATCTTTATGCTTTTGAAAAGTTTCTCCGATTGTGTTCCGGTCGGATTGGTCAGCTGCTGAATATGAGCAGCCTGGCATCAGAAGTAGGGGTTGATTTAAAGACAATCGGTTCGTGGATTGGCGTTCTGGAAGCAAGCTTTATCTTATTCCGGCTTCAACCGCATCACATGAATTTCAACAAGCGAATTGTGAAGATGCCTAAATTATATTTTTATGATACAGGACTGGCGGCTGCACTTCTTGGGATTGAAAAGGCTGATTATCTGACGATGCATCCTTCAAGGGGAAGCCTGTTTGAAAATATGGTGATAGTAGATTTCCTGAAAAACAGATATAACCGGGGACGATTATCCAATCTGTATTTTTGGCGTGATAATACAGGCAATGAGATAGATTTGCTGATTGATAACGGAATATCACAGATACCGGTCGAGATTAAATCTGGTCAGACTCTGTCGGAAGAGTCGTTAAGAGGCTTAAGATTCTGGAGCAAGCTAACCGGGATTGAAGAAGGTTATCTTATTTATGGCGGAGGAGAAATTCAAAAAAGGAGCAACGGTATAACTGCGGTTCCAATTAATTCTCTGAATATCATATATAATTTGTAGTGACCAGTTATATTCTCCCTGGCTGACTGAACCTTTCTCCACGGTGATTTGCTATAGCGACTTCGGCTCATTGGCGAATGAGCGTCGCATTGTAATTTGAATGTTATCCCTTTCCTGTTCTATCCGAACCACCGGTGCAGCTTCCTCTACTATTCCCGAAAACATATTGTCTGCTGTTTGTTCCGGGCAAAGATAGGAAATGTTATTTCAACCGGCAGGAGGACCTCCATACTCAGAAGATTGATGGATTTGAATCGACGATGTGTCCGGTGGAAACAGTAAGGGGAATCAACGGATCTTATCACAACTACAGTTACAGAAATGTGCCCCCGGCAATCCTGATAGTTTTACCATGGTTCTGAAACAGTAACTCTTACAGGTGTAAGGTTAACCTGATATTCCGATATCTTTCTTCTATTAAGCTTTTCGCAGGATCAATGAGAGAGTCCCAGTTGTTTTCAATTCTGTCAGAATACCATTTCAGGCCCTCGTCATAGCCTGAATTCCGGATTTTGAAAGCAAAGTACAACCAGTAGGAAGGAACAATGATCTGAGAAATGGCATCAGCATTTGAAAGCACCACATCCTCAAGTGGTCCCTCGTTTATTTTCAGAGGTGACATGTGGTTTGAAATACACCTTTTTACTCTGGCTATCCTGTCTTCAGGGTACTTAAATGAACGAAGCACCCTTTCTGCGATACCTGCACTTTCCGAATTATGATTTGGCAAACTTTTAAAATCAAACACCACCGAAATGTCATGCAACAGAGCTGAAATGCAGGCAATATCTTCATCACACTTCAATACAGAGGCGAGTATACCACAATACTTGTGAACGACGAGGACATGCTCCCTGTAAAAGGATTTTGTGAGTTGGTTGGCAGGTTGAATGCATGCGTCCTCTACATAATTCATTACCTTTTCTGAGATCAGGGTTTCAGGCATTTTTGTTTTTTTTAATCATGATAAAATCCGGACTGCAATTTGCGACTTTTATGCTTCCTGCAATTGGGCTATTAACTCATCACATGTTTTGACCTCTGCCTTATATTTTGTTGGGATCAGGTATCCCCAGACCAGGTTGTGGTGCCTTATAATTATTTCGGCAGATAAAAATGAGCGGCTGAATGTTGTATGACAATCGCCCGCAATCAATACTTTATAGTTTTTATTTATGGCTGACCTTACTGTTGTATCAACACAGAAATCAGTTGCAAAGCCGGCTATGACCAATGTATCAATATGTTCCGATTCCAGTACATTTTTCAGTTCAGTCCCGTAAAATGAATCATTGACTGTTTTACTGACCAAAAGATCCTTCGGTTCTTTTATCAGTGAAGGGATCAACTGCCATCCATGTGTGCCGGGCAAACATGAATTTTGCAAGGTGCCATCGTGTTGAATGTGTATTACCAGATAGTTTTTCTTTCGAAAAGACTCTGCCAGTTTGTTGATTCTTAAGACCACCCCTTCCAGATCATGCACTGGCATTTTCTCTGGGAAACTGTCATTTTGCATGTCAATTATTAACAAACCTTTCATATGATAATAGTATAATCGTCAAAAATGTATTCCGGCCATCAGCCTGACTTACTGTGCTGGTCGTACTTACCGGAGGCCGCCAGGCGGTTTCTTGCTGATTTTATTTTCCCTGGCGGCCTCCTCTGATTATTTCCCCGGCACTACCAGGTTTTAATTTTTTGATAGAAACTCACGCTCATGCTTCCGGGCTCGATAAGAGGGATAATTTCATCAAATAACTTCATCGCCCGCAACTTTTCTCCCAATGCTTTCAGCTTTTCAAAATTTTCAATGTGATAGATAAGGAACCAAACGTTCCCTTCAATAGCTTTTACGAGTTCAGCATCAATAAAACCATCCTGTTTCCGGAGAAATTGGTTAATGATTTCAGTCTTAGCCAGGAGCTGCTCTTCAGTTGTAGTTTGCAATACTTCCATTTTCACAAACTCAGTAATAACTTTTGTCTTCATAATGCTTTGTTTTAGAATTATGTGGCAAAAGTAAAGGCTGATGACATCACAAAATAGTACAGGAACGACACTCAGCCCATTTTCCCGATTTGTAAGATAGAATTATTTTGCTGAGAGAATTTTTTGGGCGTATTTCCTGCGAAACGCTTGAAATCACTGATGAAATGCATCTGGTCAAAATAGCCATTGTCATATGCCAGGTCTGACAGTTTGGAATAATCACTGTAAAGTATTTGATTGACACTGCTATGGAAACGATTAAGCAACATGTAAGTATTTGCCGGAATCCCGACATATTTGTTAAACAGGCGTTCAGACTTACGTATACTGACATTGTTCTGTTTACAAAATTCGGTAAGATGATCAAAATTGCCGCCATTTTTCAGTGACAGGAATAACTGCCTGAAGTCCCGGGGAATATAGAAATCGTCGTCAAGTATCTTAACCAGCCCGGTTTCAAGGATGTTTAACCGTAATCCAATATCAGTTGTTAACTTTAACTGCTCGTTGATACTGACGGCTGCTTTAAATCCCACTTCTTCTGCTCCCAGTAATTGATTTTTAAATTCAGAAACAGGTATTTTAAGGAATGGATAAAATCCATCGGGATAAAAGCAGATTCCCAGCACATCAACTTTGCCGTTTATTTTCAAGTTCACATTCCCGAAATGGTCATGCAAACCTAAAAAGTAAACATCCTCAAGCGAATACTCGCTATTGTTGATATTTACAAAATGAGAAGTTTCGCTCAGGTTAAACCTCAGATTAATATTTCTTTGAGGAATTATCTTATGATTGAGCTGTGCATGGTCAATGCGCAACGCCCAAAAGAATCTGATATATTTCTTCAGTAAAGGATGTTGAACCGGATATTTAATTATATCATCCACCAATGAGACCAGGCAAATCCAATATTCCTGCTAAAATTATCAATAACATTAATTACCCGGTTCTCAACAAGACATGTTTTTAAATAGTTGGTACAATCGATTATTTTCCCGCCGGCAGCAGGTTGTCGGATCAGGGGTAAAATCCGTAATACCGGCCTTCAGACTATTGTCCGCCTTCTGGCGGATCAGACCTTCAGACTTTTTCCACGAGCACCTTCACCATCTGCTCCTCGATGTCTGTCTCGCGGGCAGCGGGGCCGGAGATGGAGGAAGCCGGGGCCAGCGTGACCTCCAGTGCCAGCGTCTGCGAGGCAATATAATCCGAGTGCTTGCGCACGGCGGCCGCCACTGACGGCAGATCCTCAATCACCACCCTGATCTTGTCGGTCACCTCGAAACCGCTCTCCTTGCGTATGTTCTGGATACGGTTGACAAACTCGCGGGCTATGCCCTCATGCAGCAACTCCTCGGTGACGGTTATGTCAAGCGCCACTGTCAGCTTGCCCTCGTTGGCTACGAGCCATCCGGGTATGTCCTCGGAGATGATCTCCACCTCTTCGGTGGTGATGCGGTGCACATTACCGTTCGGGTCTGCAGCACCAGCAGCACCGACCGCACCGGCCGCACCGGTTGCTCCGTCAAGTGAAAGGTCCAGGAAACCGTCGCGCTCGAACTGCACTATTTGGTCCTGCGTGAGTGCCATTATTGCAGCGCCGGCCTCCTTCATCTGCCTGCCGAACTTCGGACCCAGCAGCTTGAAGTTGGGCTTGATGCGACGCACAAGGATTCCCGAGGTGTCATCCACGTACTCAACGTCCTTGACATTGACCTCAGCAAGGACCAGCGGCCTGACAGCCTCGAATTTTTCGCGGAAGCCGGCATCGGTCACCGGCACCATGATCTTTGCAAGCGGCTGGCGCACCCTGATGTTCACCTTGCGGCGCAGCGCCAGTATCATCGACGACATCTTCTGGGCTATCTCCATCCGCTCCTCGAGGTCCTTGTCTATCAGATTGTTATCATACGAAGGGAAGGGCGCCAGGTGTACCGAACCCTCACTGTACCGGCCGCTCAGTGCATTGAGATCGGTAAAGATCCGGTCTGTGTAGAACGGTATAACCGGCGAGGCCAGCAGCGCCACGGTCTCAAGGCATGAGTAGAGCGTCTGGTATGCCGAGAGCTTGTCGTCATCCATCCCGCCGCCCCAGTAGCGCTTGCGGTTGAGGCGCACGTACCAGTTGGACAGATTCTCGGTCACAAACTCGGAAATCGCGCGGCCGGCAGGCGTGATGTCATAATCGTCATACCGCTCCGTCACCTCCTTCACAAGCGTGTTGAGCAGTGAGATTATCCAGCGGTCGATCTCGGGCCTGCGTTCCATCGGCACCTGCGGCTCGCGGCCTGTGAACCCGTCAACATTCGCGTAGAGCGCAAAGAATGAATAGGTGTTGTAAAGCGTCCCGAAGAACTTGCGCTTCACCTCCTCCACCCCGGAAATATCGAAGCGAAGGTTATCCCACGGCTGCGCGTTTGTCAGCATGTACCAGCGAAGCGGATCCGCCCCGTGTGTTGCCAGCGCGGAGAAGGGATCGACGGCGTTGCCGAGGCGCTTCGACATCTTGTTGCCGTTCTTGTCGAGCACCAGGCCGTTGGATATTATATTTTTAAACGAAACTGAATCGGAGATCATCGTGGCGATAGCGTGCAGAGTGAAGAACCATCCGCGCGTCTGATCGACGCCTTCGGCGATAAAGTCGGCCGGGAACATTTCAGAAAAGTTCTCCTTGTTCTCGAACGGCCAGTGCGCCTGAGCGTAAGGCATCGCTCCCGAATCGAACCAAACGTCTATCAGATCGGTCTCGCGACGCATCGGGCGACCGGTGGCGCTGACCAGGACTATATCATCTACGTACGGCCTGTGTAGGTCAAGCAGCGAGTAGTTTTCGGTGGAGAAGTCGCCCTCAACGAAATTCTCCAGCGGGTTTCGCTGCATGTACCCCGCATCGATGCTGCGGATTATCTCTATCTTCAGCTCGGCCACTGAGCCGATACATATCTCTTCCTGTCGGTCCTCGGTCATCCAGATGGGGAGCGGTGTTCCCCAGTAGCGGGAGCGCGACAGGTTCCAGTCGACCAGATTCTCGAGCCACTTGCCGAAGCGGCCGGTGCCGGTGCTGGAGGGTTTCCAGTTGATAGTGTCATTCAGCTCAATCATCCGCTCGCGCAGTGCGGTGGTGCGGATGAACCACGAGTCGAGCGGGTAATAGAGAACGGGTTTATCAGTGCGCCAGCAGTGCGGGTAGGTGTGCACCTGCTTCTCAATCCTGAACACCTTGCCCTGCTGCTTCAGCATCACGGCGATGTCCACGTCGATCGTATCTGCGCCTTCCGGGATGGTGTCGTCATATTCGTTCTTGACGTAGCGTCCCGCAAAGCGACCGTAGGTGGCGGTGTTGACATGTGTTGCCACGAAGGCCTGGTCGAGGTCATCCATCGGCACCATGCGTCCGCGACGGTCGACCAGCGGGCCCATGAAGCCGTCGGACATCATCACCATCAGCGGCGGGATGCCGTGCTCGCGCCCTGCGCGGTAGTCGTCTGCGCCGAAGGTAGGAGCGATATGCACAATTCCTGTACCGTCAACTGTTGTTACGAAATCGCCGGTGATCACCCGGAATGCGCCGTCGTCGGGTTTTACCCAGTCGATAAGCTGTTCGTAATCAATGTCTTTGAGCTCGGAACCCCTATAAGTCCCGGTGACGGTATATTCGAGCTTCTTGTCCGCCGGGAAGATTGACGGGATGAGCTCCCCGGCCAGGATTACGGTGATGGGTTCCGATGTATACGGGTTCGCTGTGCGCACACGGACATATTTAATATCCGGGCCAACAGCCAGGGCGGTATTTGAAGGAAGGGTCCAGGGTGTTGTGGTCCAGGCCATTATCTTCACGCCGTCGGTATCGATGCCCTTGAAGAGGAACTCCGATTTCGCATTGCGGATGAGGCTGAAGAGGGCGATGCAGGTGGTGTCCTTCACGTCCCTGTAGCATCCGGGCATGTTGAGCTCGTGCGAGCTGAGACCGGTGCCGGCGGCGGGAGAGAAGGGCTGTATTGTGTAGCCCTCGTAGAGTAATCCCTTGTTATAGAGCTGTTTGAGCAGATACCAGAGTGTCTCTATGTACCTGTTGTCGTATGTGATGTAGGGGTTATCCATGTCGATCCAGTACCCCATGTGGCGTGTGAGGTCTTCCCACGCATCGGTGTACTTCATTACGTCCTTGCGGCAGGCCTTGTTGTATTCGTCAACGGTGATCTTCGTGCCGATATCTTCCTTGGTGATGCCGAGCGACTTCTCCACGCCGAGTTCTACGGGCAGGCCGTGGGTGTCCCATCCCGCCTTGCGTTTGACCTCGTAGCCCTGCATCGTACGAAAACGGCAGACGGTGTCCTTGATGGCACGTGACATTACATGGTGGATCCCGGGCATCCCGTTGGCCGAGGGGGGACCCTCGAAGAAGACGTATTCGCCCTTGCCGTCGCGACTGCGCAACGACTTGCGGAAAGTATCATGATCATCCCACATCTTCAGCACCGCGTTGCTCACCTTCGGGAGGTCAAGGCCCTTATACTCGGGAAATTTCTTCGACATACAACCTGTTTTTTTCAGGGTGCAAAGTTAGTAAAAGTAAGGCAATGCTTCAGTGTTCCCTTATTCAGTAGTTATATTTATTCAATATACTGAGTAAAATTACTCAATACACTGAGTAATTTTGCAATCTCTTGTTAATCAGACCCTCAGACGTTATGCCTTCATGCCTTTAGACAATTGAAACCAGCGTGTTTTTTATACAACAAATTGTATTACATTTGCCGGATAATACTAACACCGGTAGCCATGGCAGAAAAGACAAGATATTCGGATGAGGAGCTGGAGGAATTCAGGCAGATCATCATGGCAAAACTCGAGAAAGCCAGGAGGGATTATGATGTCCTCAAGGCAAGCATAACCCACGAGGATAACAACGATACGATGGATACCTCGCCCACCTTCAAGGTGCTGGAAGAGGGTGCAACCACACTGTCAAAAGAAGAGGCCGGCAGGCTCGCACAGCGTCAGCTGAAGTTCATACAGCACTTGCAGGCTGCCCTGGTACGCATAGAGAACAAAACCTACGGCATCTGTCGCGAGACAGGCCAGCTCATCAGCAAAGAGCGTCTCCGCGCCGTACCCCATGCCACACTGTCCATGGAGGCAAAGCTGAAGCAAAAATAAGCCAGGGGACTCAGTGTCTCATCCGCCAGCTGACGGATTAAGGTCATGGGTTTTCCGTGGCCTTTTTTGTTCTGAAAATCTCCGGGGAGAAGAGTGTGTAATTAAATGATCTTTCGTAATTTTAACTGTGATTAAGCTTCGGCCGAAAATCACTTTGCTGCATTTCTTAATCTCAGATCTCTTTGAATCGATGAATTCTAAAGACATTGGCATATTTTTAGCTGAAGGGGAGGGACTACGGGTTGAATTCAAAAGCTCATTCGACAACAAGGTAATTGAAACACTTGTTGCATTTGCCAATACATCAGGTGGCTCTGTTCTGATTGGGATTTCAGATGACAGAAAGGTATCCGGTGTGACAATAAATCATGAATCTGCTCAAAACTGGCTTAACGAAATAAAGAATAAAACATCCCCTGCTTTGGTTCCTGTTGTGGAGAGTCTGGAATATGACGGAAGGGTAGTAGTCATTGTCACTGTTACTGAGTATCCCATTAAGCCGGTTTCGATGCGTAGCAAATACTTTAAACGAATTGCCAATGCGAATCATTTAATGAATACAGATGAAATTGCCAATGAGCACTTGAAAACAATCAACTCCAGCTGGGATTACTATATTGACCCAGGCCATGGCGTTGATAGCATATCTTTGGATAAAGTTCGCAGTTACCTGAGCAGAATAGAACAACAAACTGGAAGTGTATTAGTAAGTGATCCACCTGAATTCCTGGAGAAGTTAGAAATAACCCGCAAAAATCAACTGACTTTTGGCGGTTATCTCCTATTTGTCAAGGATTACTGCATTATTAGCGATGTCCAGGCTGGAAGGTTTAAGGGACAAACATCCATCATTGATAGTCTATCATTGAATACCGACCTATTTACAGAAGTGGAGGAACTCTCCAGCTTTATTAAAAAGCATCTGATGGTTGAATATATTTTCACTGGAGCTCTTCAGCGCACTGAAAGGCTTGATTATCCTATAGATGCTATTCGCGAGATCATCACTAATATGGTGGTACACAGAGATTACCGCGACAGCTCTGGGAGTATTATTAAAATCTTTGATGAATGCATTGAATTCTATAATCCGGGTAGACTAATAGGAGGAATAACTGTAAATGATCTGTTATCTGGAAACTACATATCTCAATGTAGAAATAAATTAATTGCCAGAGCCTTCAAGGAAACAGGCATGATAGAACGGTATGGGTCGGGTATAAAACGAATTCTCAATATCTGTAAGGATTATGGGATTGTTCCACCTGTTTTTGAGGAAGTTTTCAATGGATTCAAGGTCACTCTTTTTAAGAAAAGAATCAATGTCACAAAAGATGTCACAAAAGATGTCACAAAAGATGTCACAAAAGAAAGGCGTGAGTTCATTTTGACTTTGATCAACGATAACAGCGAAGTTACTATTTCAGAGTTGGCTGCCATTTGTGGTGTAAGCACGAGGAGCATTATCCGGGATATTGAACATTTAAAGACTGAAAAGCTCCTCAGAAGAACAGGAGGACGGAAATCCGGTTATTGGGTCATCATGGGTGACCATTAATTATTTTAATTTCCATATGGACCGTCAGACCGTCTGTCAACCGATGGAGGAGCTATGCCACAGCGCAACTCGCACATCGCAATTCGCAATTCGCAACTCGCAATTCGCAAATCCTTATGCTGACCGGGCGTTCCTGAAGAAAATATTATACATGCTGCGGGCAAAATACCGGATATCGGTGCCCAGTGGATTGCGGTCCCATGAATCGAAATACCTCAGCTCGGAGTGCTGTATTGCCTCCAGCCCTGTCGGCAGATCGGCATAGTAGGGCGGCAGCAGCCCCGGCTTGTACTGCAGGCGGCGGTCACGGGTATCATCGTCATACAGGCTGAAATAATGCCTCGAGAGCGGCCTCACCCCAAACAGCTTGAGTTCACCCTTCAGTATGTTCACAATCATCGGCAGTTCATCAAGCCATACCCGCCTCGCGAAACGCCCCCACACAGTCACCCGGAAATCGTGCTGCATTTTCCCGCCGTCGGCAATGGAGTGCAGCCCGTAAACGTAATCCTGGATGTACTCCGAGTAAGGGTGCATCGTGCGAAGCTTGTATACGTTGAATGTCCGGCCGTCGCGACCGATCCTCGGCAGCGTTATTATCATCCCGTAGCCGTTCTCGTTGACCGGTTGTGGCGCAGAGCGACGTTCGGCCTTGATGCACAGCATGTTACCTGCGAATTTCTCCTGCCTGATGGCGAAGCCGGCGCGACTCAGCCGTCCCAGCGCCTCGGCCCTGGAGAAGGGTGCATTGGCTCCTCGGGTGACGAATTCCCACAGACCGCGCGTGAGGCGCAGCCTCGGGATGACGCGGTTGAAGATGAAATCGGGTATCATGATGAGGTACCAGACAGCCGCGGAATATTTCTCCTTCAGCCTCTGTGCCCGCTGCTCCAGCGTCTCCACCGAGCAGAGAAACAGCCCGTCGTCGCCCAGCCGCGAGTTGACGGTGTCAAGGAACCTGTCGAGCTTCCTGATGCCGTTCATTGGCTTGAGGTTGATTATGCATGTGTAACTTGGGTGCTCGAGGTTCTGAATGTTGAACGCCTCGGCGGTTGAAACGATTGCCAGTTGCGCCGCATCCTCCCTGCTGATCATTGATGAGAGCGCCTCGGCCCGCACGCGCGAGCAGCCCTCCTGGAGACGCACAGTCAGTGCGGGATCGGGGATGAGCTCAGCGGAGTCACGTGGCTGTGTGCGCGCCACCAGTTCCTGCTCGGTAAGCCGCATCTCTGCCGGCGTTATCAGCGGCGCCTTGCGGAAGGCGAGGTAGAGCGAGCCAAGCACCAGCTCGAGAAATGTTGCGGTTATGGCCGTTCCGAAGACCACCTGCCTCGAGTAACCGAGATCGCGCAGGGCGAAGAGGAACAGGGCGGCAACCGATGTGGCGATTAGGTTCACGGTAA
>Ga0302247_1000882_pt1 | contig 25403 bp, 10 predicted proteins | sample AAG_UR_Ile_MG_FD_193529 | JGI IMG/M metagenome (GOLD analysis project Ga0302247, IMG submission 193529) | Enriched activated sludge microbial communities from anaerobic digester in WTTP, New Holstein, Wisconsin, United States - AAG_UR_Ile | ecosystem: Engineered > Bioreactor > Anaerobic >...
AGCACGATGGAGAACCCTCCCGTCACCCCCAGCAGCAGCGTCAGCAGGAATATCAGCGTCAGCTTCCACGGTTCATGATCCCGCAGGAGCGCAAAGGTTTTAAAAATGAAAAGGTATTTTCTCAGAATAACCTGTTTAGAATCTCTGCGTGTAATACATCCTCGATGCAGAGGATTCAGTATTATAACGTCACGGAATCACCAGCTTCCTGGTTATCACCACCGGCCCGTCAATTACCCTGACCAGCACCACGCCATGCAGTTCCACCGGCAGCTCCACGATATTCATCCCGTCGTCAGTCAGCTGCTGCTCCAGCATCTTCCTCCCCTGCAGGTCGAACAGCCCGCAAAACGAACCGTCGCCGATCTCTCCCTGTATCACCAGCCTGTCGCCGGAGATCCAGATCCGCAGGTTACCCTCCGGCGCTTCCGGACGGTTAATGTCAGTAGGGGTGTTTGTCGAGGCGATGATAAAAAAGCGTCCCGTGCCGTAGCTGTCAGCGGGGAGAGTTACGGTGTAGCTCTTCAGGCTCAGGTCCGTGAAGCTTTCCGCTACCCTGTCCTCGAGCCAGAACCTGCGACCATCCACAGGCACCGTCTCAGCCGAGAAGGTGACCTCGCCGCCGTCCTTAAAGTCAACACCGACAGGTATGACGAGTGTATCAGCACCTGATACCGGCAGTGCCTGGCGCGTATAGTTCACCCCGTTGTCATTGACAGCAAGGGTTGTGTATAGCTCAATATCCTGCCCGGATTTAAAGAGCCCTACGTCGTAGCCCGGATCAACACCGGTGGTCATGGCACCGTTATAGACAACTGTTGTCAGCACTTCGCCCGTGGCATGGGTGGCCTTCAGCTGCAGTCCCGGCCATCGGTCATCCGTCTCGCCTGACGATTTGAGCATGGCCGTCCCTGTGCTGTGTTCCTGCATTGCGCGGGTAAAGGTGAATTCAGAGTTGTCATTCATGGCCAGCACGAAGAACCCCTGGCCTGCCTGTATGTGAGTCGCGCTGAGCTCCGTACCCGAAGGCCATCCTGTAGAGTTAGCCAGGTAATAGTATCGGCGCTCGGTGCCGTCAAAGAGGTAGAGAGCCACGTAGTTCGGGTCAAACTGGCTCAGCTCCGGTGTGGCGCTGTAGTTGGCGCCAATGAATGCCGAGGCGTTAATGGCTGACGGATAAGGGTTCCCCAGCAGGTTCCATCCTTTGCCTCCAGGGTTCTCAAGGCTTCTGCCGGCTACGAATGTTCTATCGTAATAGCTGTCACCGGGACTAATAGCATCGGCATAAGGTGATGACACTGCCACTGTCATATCGCCATTCACCAGCGGACCGGTGAAAGTAATCACCCCATCGCTGGTCTCTTCCTGCCGGATATTATACCCTATTCCCGATACAGCAAGTGAAAGACTGGTTGTTGTCCAGCTCGATGTCAGCTCTGACCACTGATAGACAGTGTTAACCTTCCATGAGTTTGTCTCTGAATTTGTTGCAACCGGCGATGAAGCCAGGTGCCAGTCGCTGTCAGAGTCAGGTCCCGGTCTCAACTGACGATTATATCTGATATTCCCCGTACTCGTGCCGCCAACTATCAGTGATCCGCTGGAGGCAAGTGTAGAGTTGACGGTAAGGTCACCGTTGACGGCAAGCTCTCCGGTAACAGTCAGCGCACCTTCTGCATTTACAGTCAGGTTTGCAGAAGGGTTAATGGCAAGTGCGTCGGTGGTTACGATTCCTGTTATTGCCGGGTAATTGGCAGATGTCATAGGTATTACTACATTCTCGGCAACGGGAACGGCCTCTCCCGACCAGTTTGAAGGATTGGTCCAATCAGAATCAACCCCGCCGGTCCACACCCTTGCTTCCTCGACAGTAATTACTGCTGTACTGACAGGGTTCCCCTCAAGGATGCAACCGTCAGTACTTGTTATCAACGTCAGGTCAAAATCCGAGGTGCCTGATATGCTTGCACTAAATACAATATCCACCCAGTAATTGGCAGCAAAGGGTGTCCCCGGGTATCCTGGCAAGGAATTGTAATACCCTCCAACCGCTGTCAGTGGGCCGGTTACACGCGGAAACTCATAGCCGCTGGTAAATGCATAGAAATATGGACTAAGCGTGTGATAGGATACCAGATAGGTTATTCCGGCATTGATGGTAACAGGAGCTGCAAGAGTTATCTCCTTCCAGCCTGTTGTATTATCAGTTGTGTAATTTGCTGTTGCAAGGGGAGTCTCATTCCCCAGTTCCCACAAAGAAACCACAAATGGCAGTGCGTCAGTGCCGTGCTTATAGAACCTGATGGCGCTTATGTTACCGGTCACCGCAGTAGTGAAGGCAAGACCCAGTTCTGTCGGGCTGGAATCTACCGTCTGTGAGCCCCCTGTATAGGTATCATTCCAGATACTGGCTGAGGCATAAGTGGCTATGCCTGCAGCAAAGGGAACGCCGCTCTCAATATCCGTATAGGTAACCCCATTGATCTCCAGGACAAACGGAGCAGTGCCGGCTGTGGCAGTAAACACAAGATTATAGTCCTCACCTGTGTAAATGACTGAACGAACAGGTGCTAAAGTGCCTGCCGGCGTCGGGTTAACAGTCAAAATGGCAGGATTTGAAATGGCTGTTCCTTCACCGTTGCTCCAGACAGCCCTGTACTGGCTGCCTTCATCACCGGCTTCTGCGGTCAATGATAAAGTGCCGCTTACTGCACCATCTATTTCGTTCCATACGGAACCGTCCTCACTGACCTCCCACTGTACACCAGGTACAGGTAATCCGGTGGCCACAGATATAAAAGTAACCTCACTTCCGGAGCAGACTGTCTGTGATACAGGGTGCTGTGTCACCGACGGTGCGCTAATACCGGCATCAGTACAGCTTATGGATATGTCCCTGAGAACCGGCGTAAACAATGTGTTTGTCGATGACAGATCAGCACGATACTGAACATAGCGCGCAATGATTCCGGCTACCGAACCTGAAGCGGGAATCTCGACAAATGGGGACCAGGTTCCGTCAGGAACTGGACTCTCACCCCCGCGCACGTAGACTGATAACGCTGTGCCCTCAGGATTATCAACATTCCAGAACACCTCTCCCCAGTTTCTCTGGTAGCCGCCGTCAAATACCCTCGAGTTGAAACTTCCGGATTCAACATATGGGGTGGCACGAATCCAGTCGACTGAAAGTACCGGACCGCCAGCGACATAGTCGCTGATCTGGATTATCATATCTGTTGACACGGTAATCGGAACCGTAGCTGCCGCAGTGACACCGCCATCGATGAAAAACTCAAAATTATCAGGATTCCACTTTATCCTGAAGTTATGAGGAGCATCCAGCAGGCTGCCAAGCAAGTATTGAGTTGTTGTTCCTCCCATAGATGCTCTCGCATACAGATTATTATCTCCCAGTGTGCCCCTGCCTATTGTTACCCAGGGCACCTCGAACGCACCAGTGGCAGAAAAACCTACATTCTGGTAGTTCCCTGCCCCGAATGTGGCAACAAACTCGAGTGTTGAGCCTGGGCCAAAAGCCGTGGCAGTATATATGTGAGTTGCATCAACCGTGACCTGGCCGTCAGCAAATACAGCTTCAGTGCCTCCCGGATACAACGTTTCACCCCATCCTGCCGGCAGAGTTGTCCCGCTAAAATCCTCAACGAAAGAGGGTCTCAGAATGACAGCCCCGTCGCCGTCATTTACAACAATAGCGTTTCCATCTGGTGCCCCCTGGCTGAAATCCTCCACCATCTGATCCCATGCACATACACCGGCAGGGGTCGTGAAATTATATTCAGCAGGAGCTTCCGGCATCGAGGCGCTGTTTCCTGCTTCATCAGTTGATGTGACTCTGTAATAATAGGTCGATGTCGGTGAGAGGCCACTCAGCGTTATACTGTGGCTGGTGACCAGTGAAGCATTGTATGTATTCAGACTCAATGTGCCGCTTGTGAGACCGTAATCAACTCTGGAGTCCGACAATTCATCTGTATCCCATGTTACCACTGCCGTTCCGTCAGCATTCGGTATAGCCTGCAGCGCGGTCATGACAGGGGCTACTTCGTCTTCACCATATGTAGCCTCATAATCGCCTTCTGAGGCTTCAAAGAAGGCATATTCTATCCCCTTTATAACTTCGGTGGTAAATTCAACAGGAGCACCTCCGTTGGTCAGAGTAAGCAGTTCGCCGCTGCCCGAGTGAACAGGAAGCATACCCCGGAGATTTCTTGCGCCAGATGCTACTGTGATATTAAAATTCAGGACATTTGCGCTCCATTCTAAATCATTGAAAGATGAACTGTTCCTGCCGTCAAGCCACTCAAGCATCTGCTTTGAAGAAACAACAGGTATGCCCCGTGCCTGGGCTGAGGCAGTGATAGCGTTGGCCCCAGGATGATCAGGCCGGTCAAAATGCATATTGGCACAGAAAACTCCGTAATAACCTTCTGGACCTATGGCTTTATCAAGAAGCGCATCACAGAATGCCGGGTATGGTGTCACCGGAGGATAGTGACCTTCATCCTGCATCTGCGTTACAACCTGGTAGGCGTCAATGATTGTTCCGTCAAGTTTTGCAAATCGCATCGGATTAGCTGAGCCGGTAAACATGCCCGGACGGTTCAAATGCCAATCATTAGGCCAGTAGTAGTAGTTCGCGTCAAGTCTTATGCCATTTATGGACTCAATCTCTGCGGTAGAGCTCCAGTCAGGCCACGCGATGCAGTGGTTACGGTTAGTCTTGGGCAGAGGGATGTCGGGAAATGTATTTGCAAATGCCGTCATCTGACTTGTGATGAAGCTCTGGTACTGTTCTGCAGTGTAATTGGCGCAATTCGTATTAATATGCAATGCCGACTCGAAGCCAAGACTTTCGTAATAGATGGCGTCATCATTGGTATAGGTAGTTCCTACATAAAAGTAACCTGTTGAACGGACACATTCCCAGTCATCCACGCTACAACCCGCAGGACTCATCGAGATGTCCTTGTCGAACCTGGGCTCCATTCCCGTATCACCGTGATTATCACCAGTCATGACCACTGCAGCCTTGAGCCCTTTCGGAAGAAACCAGAAACGCGGCAGCACCGTCCGGTGCATTGATCCCCTTATAATGATGTTTGCCAGCAGTCGCTGCTGCTCATCAGCCTGCGGTATATGGACCTTATCCAGGTCTATCCAGCCAGGCTCTGACAGGTCAAGGGGTGGGACAAACATATCATCTGAGCGTATCGGGTCAATCTTGCCGTCACGCTTCAGCCCGGCCCATGCAGGATTACCCTGATGGGTATAAACAACCGACCTCGCAAGATCATATGTAAATGCCACAGCCTTGCCGCCGTTTGATCCGACCTCTATCTGTGTCACAGCAGGGTGTTCCGTGACCGTCAACGCATCGGAATAGAGGGTTGCAAGACTCGTTGCCCCATTGAGATTATACAGATCCGCAGAGCTGTGAAACTGTATCGTCTCATTAACTATGCCTGCCCCGGGTGTGGAAGCAGTATTAACCAGAAGATAAGCATCTGTGAGAGTGCCACCGGCAGGAGTAATCCCCAGCAGACTGCTCAGACGCTGGTCCGGCCTTAAGGCGATAAGGACTCCGCCAGCATCTACCCATGCTGTCAGATCGGCTGCAAACTGATCTGTTACCGGAAAATCTCCCAGGATTATGACATCATAGGTATCCATGATGGCCGGAGTGACCTCGGTGATATCCATAGCATAAAACTCATTCAGCCCCTCTGCCCTCAATATCTCTACCGGGTAACGGCTGAACGGGTTCACTGCCGAGCTGATTACCAGTATCGGGCCACCCGGACCTTCGGTCGGAGGAGGAGGCGGGGGTGCACTGGTGGTGAATGACCAGATGTAATCATCTGCCAATTCATTGCCTGCAATGTCAGAAATTCCACCTGCTCCTCCCTGTAAGGCAAGGGAATAAGTAGTATTGTGGAGCAGCACGGTGGAGGGAGTGAATGTTATAGCAGCTCCATCACAACTTACAGTACCTGCAACGGGAGCATTACCCGAGTCAAACATTAGAACAGTGCTGACAGTAACTGTAGCAGGATTAATTACCTCGCTGAAAGTAACAGAAGGATGGATGGATACAGGAACGCCGGAGGCTCCTGCAGAAGGTGAAACAGAAATGACCACAGGCGGAGTCTCGTCCGTACCCACATCCAGGACGAACACCACATCCACCCAGTAGTTGCTGGCCAGATACCCAAGTGTGGGGAACACTGTGGATGACGAGAGAGCATAAACCCCGTTGGGACTGCCCGTGGCGTCCTGAAGAGCTTCAAGATAATATGAAGACCAGGCTGATGTAAAGTAATTGTTATCTTCCGAATAGTAGCCTGATGTGGTATGATATGAAGCTACGTATGTGGTTCCTGCACTAATAGATACCGGATTAGCAAATGAAACCTCCTGCCAGCCGCTGGCAGTCTCATCTGTAAACTGGGCTCTTGCCAGATTGACGCCGTCAGAAGTCCATAAATTACCGGTGTGTGTCCCTGTATTCTGGGTTCCTTTGTAAAACCTTACGCCGGTAATGTACCCGTCTGTGTTTGATCGGAACTTCACTCCAACTTCAATGGGGCGAGCATCAGGTTCCGAAGGATTATCAGGAATAGTTGTCGAACTCCATAGGTTACACGGACATACCGGAGGATCCTGTGAGAAAACAGGAGTAGCTCCGGCCAGTACGAATGCTAGTAATAAAACAAAATACGGCTTAGCTGACATACAAGGATCTTTATGTAATTCTGCAGGTAATTTAAAGTTAATCACCATTAAAGATCAGCCATAATCTCCGAAAAGTCAAAACTATTTTGACGGATACCCTTGAAAGGTAATTAAATGAACCCTTTGTTTACATCAATACCCTGACCCTGGCAAAGCCATCCGGGCAGGGGCTGTCATATCAAACTAACGAATAACCATAACCTTCCGTGTTACTGTTTTGGTTCCATCAATCACCTTTACTATTATTATTCCATTAGTGAAGAGCGGAAGGTCTACTGTATTCATTTCACCTCCTTTGAGCCTCTTTTCCACTATATTCCGGCCGGCCATATCATAGATCCTGCATATTGTGCCCTCACTCACTTCTCCCTGGATGATGACCTTGTCATGTGAGCTCCAGATACGCAATCCCGTGATCTCTGTTCCCGGAAGAGTTATCCCTGTGGGCGTGTTCGTCGATGCTATGATATAAAACCTTCCGGTGCCATAGCTTTTTGCAGGCAATGTAACCGTATAACTCTTCGTGGTCAGGTCAGTGAAGATCCCCGCCTGGCGGTCCTCAAGCCAGAATTTATTTGTCCCAAGCGGAACGGTGTAGGCCGAGAAGGTCACTTCTCCTCCCTTTTCGCTGTCTAACCCCACGGGTACAGTTATTGTCTCAGCACCGGATATCGGCAATGCCTGGCGCGTGAAGCTGAAGTCATTACCGCCTGACGTAAGAAGAGTATAAATCTCAACATCAGCTCCCGAACTCAACAGCCCAACATCATAGCCCGGATCAAGGCCCGCAGTCATCTGATCATTGTATACTATCAGCATCGAGCTCTCCCTGTCACCGTATCTTGCCTTCAGCTGCAGCCCGGGCCATGCATCGCCCGTTGAGGCTGACTTCGTCATAACTGCCGTGGTGTTGTGCTTGCGCATTGCTGAGGTGAAGTCAAATGACACTTCATTATAGCGTGGCATTACAAAGAAGCCCTGACCGGCCTGAACATCAGAACCGGAGAAGGTCCCTCCATCTGAGTAGCCGGGGATGCCCTGTGCAATGTAAGTGTAACCAGTGCCGTCATAGATGTACATTGCCTGATAGTTAGGATCAAAACTGTCGGAGTTAACGGTTATAAACATCTGACCGTCAAGTGCCGACGGGAACGGGTTGCCAAGAAGGTTCCAGCCTCCGCCTCCCCATACTCCGTCACTATTGGCTAAACGATCATTGTCATAACTTTGATCGTCGTCATACCATGGCGCCGTTGCATTCACATCCAGCAACTCTGTCAGGACTGTCCCCACGAATGAAAGAGTGTTGTCGGAGGCCAGTGCAGTATAGCCTATCCCGCTTGCACTGACTGTGGTTGCTGCTTCCGCCAGATCCTCTCCCCAGCAGCCCAGTGGTTCATTCCAACGCCAGAATTCTCCGGCAGGAAAGGTCGTCGAGCTGACGGGAAGGGATAGATAACGGTATTTATCCAGCGGCATCTTTCGGTTATAAGTCACATTACCCGTCGTCGTGCCGTTGACTATCAATGAACCGTTATTATCTACAGCATCCGAATTAATGACAAAGGATGCATCGGTAGTACGAAATTCCCCGTTAACCGTCAAAGCCCCGCCACTGTTGACAGTCATGCTGGCCGATGGCCTTAAAATAAGAGCGCCGGTTGTTAACGGTCCGCTGACAGACGGGTAATGCGTTACCACCTCAGGTATAACAACGTTCTCGTCGCTGGCAGGAACTAATCCAGTAGACCAGTTCGCAGCCACATCCCATAACGTATTAGTATTACCTGTCCATACACGGGCAGAATTAACTGTTATCTCGGCTGAGCTTATCGGATCACCAGCCAGTGTGCAACCGTCAGCGCTGATTACAGAAGTCAGGTTAAACTCTTCAACACCTGACGAACCGAATTCTAAGACTACATCTACCCAATAGTTGGCAGTAGTTGTAAATATTTGTCCCGGATATGCATGATCCGGGTTAAAAGTACAAACAAGTGCTGTCAGCGGACCACTTTCCTCCGGGAACGGATAATTTCCTGCAAAGGCATATTCATAACCATTACCCGGCGCAAAATAAGATGCTACATAGGTTGTATTAGCATCAATCTGCACAGGAGTGCCAAACTCAATCTGCTTCCAACCGGGACTGGCATCAATTACAGAACTGGCAGTTGCCAGGGCAGTAGTATTGCCAAGCTCCCATAATGTAACCGAAAATGCCGATGCCAGGGTGGTTTCTGTCTTATAAAAACGCACAGCCCTGATGGTTCCGGCAGTTGATGAGCTGAATCTCAGGCCCAGTTCATAAGACCCTGCATCATTGCCATCAGTGATTCCGCCAGGATCATCAGGCCATATACTTGTTGAGTGGGTGGAAATTGCCGTCCCAAGATTAATTGTGCTCCCATTGCTGATATCCGGGTATGTAATACCGTTGATTGTCAAGGCAAACGGTTCTGTACCAGAGGTAGCATTAAACAAAAGTTCATAGTCCTCGCCCTCGTATATTGATTCATTGACGGCTGCCAGAGTGCCGTTTGGCATAGGATGAACCGAGAGCGTTGCCGGATTAGAAATGACAAACCCGAAACCGTTGGTCCAGACAGCTCTGTACAGCTTCCCGTGATCAGCAAGCACTGCAGTGAATGTATAGATCCCGGTAACTGCACCGCTAATGTCTGTCCAGTCATTCCCATTGGTGCTTACCTGCCATTTTACAGTAGGAGCGGGTGAGCCTGTGGCAACTGAAGTGAGGCTGACCATGCTGCCATTGCATCCTGATGTCGATTCAGGATGAACTGAAATGATTGGTGGACCATCGGACGCATTTGTGCAGGTAATAGAGATATCCCTCAGCACAGGTGTAAAAAGAGTATTTGTCGTTGAAAGATCAGCCCTGTACTGGATGAATCTCGAGGTAAGTCCTACCACAGATCCCGAAGAGGCAATCTGTACAAACGGAGTCCATGAACCGTCAGGAACGGCCGTCTCACCTGTTCTGAAAAATATTGAAAGCGAGGTACCCTCAGGCAGATCTGAATTCCAGTTTGCTTCGCCCCATATCCTCTGGCCTCCACCGTCAAATACACGCGATGTAAAGCTTCCTGAAAGAAGATATGGCGTAGTCCTTATCCAATCCAGCGAAAGTACCGCTCCGCCAGTATTGATATCACTGACCTGCAGCACCATGTTTGAACTCACAGGGGTGTTAATGGTGGTTATGAGCGAACCATCAACATAAAACTCAAAATTATCTGTATTCCACTTAATGCGGTAGTTATGAGCCGAACCGAGGAGATTTGAACCCAGTATAATATCAGTAGCTGTACCGTTTATGTATGATCTGGCATAGAGGTTATTATCCGTGAGTGATCCTCTTCCGATTACTACCCATGGCGAAGCAAATGCTGCATCTGCAGAGAACCCGATATTCTGATAAGCACCGGCTTCAAAGGTTGCCACAAACTCAAGCGAACTGCCGGGGCTATAACTTGCGGAAGAATATACATGTGAGCCGTCTACTACGATCTGTCCTCCGGTAAATGTATAACTACCACCCGTCCATGGAGAACCGCTACCGGAACCCCACCCGGAAGGCAATGATGGTCCGGAGAAGTCTTCCACATACCCCGGCTTAAGGATCACCGCACCGTCGCCCTCAACCACAGCCTGAGTGTTTGCATCAGGAACTCCCAGGCTGAAATCCGCAAAGGTCACATCCTGGGCACAGATGCCTGCCGGCATTGTGAAACTGTTCTCAGCAGGTGCGGCAGGGAAGAATGCAGTGTTAGAGGCATCATCTACCGAGGTCACACGGTAATAGTAAGTTGTCTGGGGTAAAAGACCGCTGAGAGTCACACTGTGACTGGTTACCAGAGTGGCGTTGCCTGAGTTAAGATCAAGCGTTCCGCTTACTGATCCGTAATCAACTCTCGAGGTCGAAGGCTCATCCGTGGTCCAGGTAATTACAGCTGTCCCGTTTGCGTTGGGAACAGCCTGAACGTCGGTTATGACCGGTGCAATGTCATCTATTCCGTAAGTTGCAACATAATCACCTTCCGAAGCAACGAAGAAAGCATATTCTATCCCCTTGATCATCTCAGTGGTAATTGTCACAGGGGCAGAATTAAGAGTAAGTGTCAAAAGCTCACCGCTGCCTGAATGCACCGGAAGCATTGCCCTCAGGTTCCTTGCACCTGCACCTACTGAAATGCCAAATGTCAGCATATTGTCAGCCCAGGCTATGTCATTGAACTCAGAGCCGTTTCTTCCGTCAAGCCATGTCAGCATCTGCTTTGACGAAACAACAGGAATGCCCCTCGCCTGGGCCGAAGCAGTGATTGCATTCGCCCCCGGATGATCATGATTGTCAAAATGCATATTGGCACAGAATACTCCATAGTAGCCTTCAGGCCCTATGGCCTTGTCCAGGAGAGCGTCACAGTAGGCCGGGTACGGCGTTATTGGTTGATACTGACCCTCATCCTGCATCTGGGTCACAACTTGATATACATCAATTATTGTACCGTCCATCTTGGCAAAGCGCATCGGGTTGCCCGAGCCGGTAAACATCCCCGGCCTGTTCAGATGCCAGTCATTGGGCCAGTAATAATAGTTAACATCCAGTCTTATGCCGTGAGCGAGCGACACCTCCGGCACCGTGCTCCAGTCAGACCATGCAATGCAGTGGTTGCGGTTGGTTGAGGGCTCAGGAACACCAGGGAAGGTACTCCTGAATGCTGCCATCTGTGTTGAAACGAAACTTTCATACATCGCCGGAGTGAAATCGTCACAATTAGTATTTATATGAAGCGCTGCCTCAAATCCCAGGCTGTTGTAATATATGGCATCTTCGTTTGTGAATGTACTTCCGATGAAGAAGTAACCGGTTGACCTGACACACTCCCAGTCCTCAACACTGCAGTTGGCCGGACTCATCGCAATGTCCTGAAGGAAGCGCGGCTCCATCCCGGTGTCACCGTGATTGTCACCGCCCATTACCACAGCAGCCTTGAGACCCTTTGGCAGGAACCAGAACCGTGGAAGTATTGTCCTGTGCATCGAACCCTTTATAACGATATTGGCCATCAGCCGCTGCTGCTCATCAGCCTGGGGTATCGCCACCTTGTTAAGGTCAATCCAGTCAGGCTGGGGGTCAAGCGCAGCAGCACCATAAAATAAGTCATCAGAACGGATTGGATTGATCTTTCCGTCTCTTTTCTGACCGGCCCATGCAGGATTACCCTGGTGTGTGTAAACTACCGATCGCGGCAGGTCATAGGTGAAGGCATAAGCCTTGCCTCCCATTGTTCCCACAATCATCTCCGTTACTGCAGGATGGGCTGTTACCGTCGTTGCGTCTGAATAAAGCATCGCAAGCGCAGTTGCACCATTTAAAGTATAGAGATCGGCAGCGCTGTGGAACTGGATCGTCTCTCCAACCAACCCTGTGCCCGGCCCTGAAGCCGTGTTTATAAGGAGGTAGGCATCAGTAAGTGTCCCTGCCGCGGGCGTTATACCAAGCAGACTGCCAAGCCTCGAATCAGGCCTGAATGCAACAAGAACACCTCCTGCATTTACCCAGGCGGTCAAATCTGTGACAAACTGATCAGTCACGGGAAATTCTCCCAGGATAATAACATCATACGCATTCATAATCGCAGGAGTTACCTGTGAAACATCCATGGCAAAAAACTCATTCAACCCCTCCGCCCTGAGTATTTCCACCGTATACCTGCTGAATGGATTTGCAGCCGAACTTATCACCAGTATAGGTCCTCCCGGGCCTTCCGTTGGCGGCGGCGGCGGCTCAGCGCCAGTGGTAAATGACCAGCTGAAATTTTCAGCCAGCTCATTGTTCGACAAATCAGTAATGCCACCGGCACCTCCTGCAAGAGTGACCGTATAAGTGGAGCTGTAGGCAAGTGATGATGACGGAGTAAATGTGATCTGTCCTCCCGTCAGGCTGACAGTGCCGGCAACCGGCGTCTCTCCGGGTCCTTTCATCTGGACCGTAGTTCCGGTAACGGATGAAGAGTTGAGAGCTTCGTTGAAGTTTGCCACCGGATGTGCTGTTACCGGCACCCCGGATGAGCCTGATGAAGGTGTAACAGAAACCACTACGGGAGGAGTCTCATCCGGACCGACTTCCAGAACAAAGACAACATCAACCCAGTAATTGCTTGCAACAAATCCCTGGGTCGGGAAGGTTGAGGTCGAGGAAAGAGCATAAACCCCATTGGGATCGCCTGTCACATCCTGAAGCGCGGTAAGATAATAGGTAGAAAGTGCAGATGTAAAATAATTGCTGTCTTCAGCATAATGCCCGGATGTTGTATGATATGATGCAACATATGTTGTGCCAGCAGTTATGCTTACGGGTGTGCCAAAGGATACCTCCTGCCATCCTGTGGCAGTCTCGTTGTAAAATGTGGCAGTGGCCAGTCTCGTCCCTGAGGCAGTCCAGAGATTCCCGGTATGGGTACCAGTGTTCTGATCTCCTTTATAAAACCGGATGCCGGTTATATATCCATCAACACCTGACTGGAATTTTACACCCAGTTCAACCGCCCGGGCATCACTCTCAGAAGGATTTTCCGGCACTATGGATGTGCTCCACAGACTGCAGGGGCACACCGGAAGGTCTACAGTTACACCCAGTGAATTGACTCCTTCGGTTTCAGTCGTCTCCCGGTTGCCCGTATCATCAAAGGCCCGTGTTTTAATAGTAACAGCACCGGGCATCTCGGGAGTCCAGTTGTAGGACCATGTAGTGGTACCTGTGACCGGCCTCCAGGTCACACCTCCATCCGTTGAGATCTCCACCACTGAAACAAAGCCACCCCCTCCGTCAGTAGCCGTTCCTGTGACGGTGATTGATGAATTTGACGGCACATTGGCGCCATGTGACGGGAAGGTGATTACAGAGGCAGGAACTATGTTATCTGTGGATATTGAGGCTTCATCCAGGTCAGATTGCATGGTGGAAGGTTGTACCCCCATATCTGCAAGCAGGTTAAGCGTTGCCTGCTGCATGTCATTGTTTTCAGTATTGCTTCCTCCGTCATGTATATCATCGAGACCCCAGGCCCACTGCACTGTGCCGGCACCAAAAACCAGGGAGCCGCTGGCATGACGGTAAAGCGACAATTTATGAACCAGCCCGCTGACAGTGGTGCTTGAGAGAGTCATCCTTCCGGCAGGATAGTAATCATGATACTGTTCCCAGTCCATCTCGTAACCGAGAGTCCCGTAAGGAAAAGTCACGGTCTGACCCTCACTCATTGCAGCCACAGTTGTGTTACGCCAGAAGCGGTTATTTTTATAGGCGCTAGGAACCTGCAGGGAACTGGTAGTGGGATACCAGCTTATCTGACCGGTAAGCGCATTCTCGGGCTGGGCCGGTCCTGTTGCAGGAGCCAGCGGTGTCGCCCGCCATAATCCCGTCCACACATCCGACTCGGTATCACATTTGCTGCCGCAGGTATTCTCACCCATGGTCCCCTCCTTGTAGCAAACCATTACTTTCCCGTATGTGGGGTCGTCTTCCCAGCGTGTTTTCCAGTAAACTTCATTCCCGCTGAAAAACGTAAGATGTACACCGTTTGCCCTGGCTGTTTCAAAATTAGTTCTTGCCGTTGCTGACCAGTACTCGTCATGACCGACTGACATCAGCATTTTATGATTCGAGGGCGTGATGGACATCACATTATTGCCCATATCAACATGGGTCGTGTATGTAACATAATATCCGTTCCTCTCAAGCCAGCGTACCATTGGATATTCGGCATTGAAAAGCCAGTTGCCAGCACCCATGCCCCAGTCACCGCCTCCGCGTGTATAGAAGGGTCTGTCGTAACTTGCCTTGACGGCATGAGTGAAATCAGGTATATTGCGCCCCTCGGAATAGAAGTTGTTTCCGCCATATGCGTTATAAGCCTGCCAAGTTCCGTCTGCAGTCTTGAAAAGAATGTCTGATGTTGCCGCATCATCACGTACAATGAATACTATGTGGCTTGCACCCTGGGTATCGTTGCGTGTAAGCTTTGCTATGTAGATCCCCGAAACGGCATTCATACTGCGGCCGTTATCATATGCCGTCCATGATGCGGATACACTCCAGTTTGCACAGGATGTCATTCCGGTTTCCTCATGGTAGAGCGGATCAGGCTGGGCTACACCCGCAAAATTGCCCAGATCGTCAATCAGTCTTGCACCAGCTCCTCCATAATAGCCAATACGGTAAATCCTGATGCTGTATTGAACTGCAGGATCAACGTCAATTTTGAAGTTGACCGTACCTCCTGTGTTTATGCTGAACGGGGTTGCAAATCCCTGTATTGTAGGGTCCCCATAACCGCTTATGTCCCACTCCGAGGCAGGTGAGCCCGGAAGGGCATTCTCTGCAGGTATCGGGTTCGTCTGTCCAAAGGCGGGAACCGTTGCTGCGAGAATAAAGGTAATAACAAGGATGAACCCTATCGCATATCTGCCCGTGAGGGGCGATGAAAAACGGAGGGAGGTTTTCATACCAGTTAGGTTTAAAGTCAACTAAAGCAAAAAAAAATATTCTGATTCCGCTAATAAAAATAACATCAGGACTTTTTAGTAAAGGCCTTAGTTTCTAAAGTAAGTATAAATATTTGTATGGTAAAAAAGTATTTTGACAGATCCATGCGGAAAAACTGCAGGAGAATGATTTGATTAGATGAAAAAAATACAGGCCAGATGAAAACCCAGCCTGTATTTGAATATGCTACCCCTCGCGATCAGCAGAATTCATTCCTTTAAGCGCATTTTTTCTTAAGGATTGGCGATCTTTCTTGTAATCACCTTTACTCCGTCCGTCACCTTTATTATCAGGATGCCTCCTGTGTCTGACGGTAAGTCTACCATATTCATCTCTCCTCCCATGAGCCTTACGGCGGTCACTTTTCTTCCGTTTACGTCAAAAATCTCGCAGAGCGAGCCCTCGCTCACCTCACCCTGGATGATTACCTTTCGGTCAAAATTCCATATACGCAAACCTGATATCTCTGTCCCCGGCCGATCGATCCCCGTGGGAGTGTTTGTGGATGCAATAATGAAGAACCTGCCAGTGCCGAATGTATTTGCAGGTAGCGTCACAGAGTAACTCTTCGTTGTAAGGTCTGTGAACGTCCCGGTCTTTCGGTCCTCAAGCCAGAACTTATTGCTGCCCAGAGGTACCGTATAGGCTGAGAAGGTCATGTCACCACCATTTTTGCTGTCTATGCCTACCGGAACAACAATACCCGTCGCTCCCTCCGTCGGCAGTGCCTGGCGTGTGAAGCTGAAATCATTGTCGACGCCCGTAAGCAAGGTATAGATCTCCACGTCAGCTCCTGAACTCAACAGCCCGACATCATACCCCGGATCAAGGCCTGCCGTCATCTGATCGTTATATACAATAAGTGTCGAGCTCTCCTTTTCTCCGTACTTCACCTTTAACTGCAGCCCCGGCCACGCATCGCCTGTTGAGGCCGATTTGGTCATCACTGCCGTGGTGTTGTGCTTGCGCATTGCTGAGGTGAAATCAAATGACACACCATTATAGCGTGGCATGATAAAGAACCCCTGCCCGGCCTGAACATCAGAACCGGAGAAGGTCCCTCCATCTGAGTAGCCGGGGATGCCCTGTGCAATGTAAGTGTAATCAGTGCCGTCATAGATGTACATCGCCTGGTAGTTCGGATCTAAACTTCCGGAGTTCCCGATAATAAACATCTGACCGTCAAGTGCCGACGGGAACGGGTTGCCAAGAAGGTTCCAGCCTCCGCCTCCCCATACTCCGTCACCATTGGCTAAACGATCATTGTCATAACTTTGATCGTCGTCATACCATGGCGCCGTTGCGTTCACACCCAATAACTCTGTAAGCACTGTCCCCACGAACGAAAGAGTATTGTCGGAGGCCAATGCAGTATAGCCTATCCCGCTTGCACTGACGGTGGTTTCTGTTTCTGCCGGATCCTCTCCCCAGCAGCCCAGTGGCTCATTCCAACGCCAGAAGTTTCCGGCAGGGAAGGTCGTCGAGCTAACAGGAAGTGAAAGATAACGGTATTTATCCAGAGGCATCTTCCTGTTGTAAGTCACATTACCAGTCGTTGTACCGTTGACTATCAGCGACCCACTGCTACTTGTACTCTCTGAGTTGATCACAAAGGTGCCGCCCGTTGTCGTTAGATCACCGTTAACTGTAAGAGCTCCGCCTCCGATGATTGTAATACTGGCTGACGGCCTTATGATCAAAGACTCAGTAGTTATCTCATCACTGATTGACGGGAAATGAGTCGCGTCTTCAGGGATAACCGCATTCTCACTGGAACCAGGAACTACACCTGAGTACCAGTTCTCTGAAGTATTCCAATCTTCATCAACACCGCCGCCAGTCCAAAGGTTACCGGACTGGATTTCAAAACTGGCTGTACTAATAGGATCACCAGTAATGGTGCAGCCATTACTCCCTGTTATGCTTGTCAGGTCAAGGTCAACAAAACTGTTAAATACCACATCTAACCAATAGTTTGCAGACCATTCCGTCCAGGTACCGCGGGGTGTTACCGGATCCCTGTAGCATACCCCGGGAGACGAAAGAGGTCCGCTTGTCCTCGGGAATCCACCTAACAAAGTATAGGCATAGAAATAATTAATACTTGAATAGTATGAGGCGACATATTCTGTATTGGCTTCAATGGCTACCGGCTCCGGGAAAGTAATAGTCTTCCAGCCTTCTGTGGTGTCACATGTGTAAGTTGTTTCGGCCAGAGGGACAGTCAAATTTGATCGCTCCCATATTGTAACTGTAAAAGTTGGCGTACTTGCTCCAACCTTGTATACTCTTATGGCACTGATGACCCCTGATGCGGATGATAAGAATCTGAGGCCAAGCTCTGTAATACTATTGTCTTCAATATCATTCTCCGACTCAACCACCTGTGTCTCAGGATAGAAGGTGACAGGAGCCGAAATTTCAGTGACAGTACCGGCAGAAAACTGTATCCCGCTGGTTATGTTTGAATACTCTGTCTCATTAATTACTAAGGTAAATGGTCCTGTTCCTGAAGTTGAGTTAAATACAAGGTCAAAATCCTCACCAACGACTATTGAGGGATTTGCAGCAGTGAGTTCACCATCAGGTGCAACATTAACAGTAAGAGTTGCAGGATCTGATGTTGCAGTTAAAGTACCGCTGGTAGTCCAAACAGCACGATACTGATTTCCGTTATCTTCAGTAAGGACGGTAAAAGAAAGCTGGCTGCTTGTCTCTCCATCAATAGGATCCCACGTTTCTCCGTCAGCGCTCACCTCCCAATGAACTGTCGGAGGCGGGAAACCTGTTGCATGCGATTCAAACACCACAGTTGTATTTTCACACGCCATTTGTGATGCTGGATGCTCTGTAATAACGGGAGTTGTCGGCTCGCCACTGCAGTTGAATGCTATATCCTCAAGAACAGGAGAAAAAATGTTGTTAGTGGTTTCGAAAATTGCCTGATATTGTATATATCTGCTTTCCATTCCCAGGTTTGTCCCCGAGGATGGCACCAGGGTAAAGCTTGTCCATGTTCCGTCTGGCGTGGAAGTATTGCCCCCGCGTACATAAATCTCAAGACTCGTACCGGTAGGTATATCTGAATTCCATATTACTTCCTGCCACTGAATCAGCTGGGTTGCATCAAAAATCCTGGATTCATATATCCCGGGAGAAGGATAAGGGGTCAGAATAATCCTGTCTACAAGAAGGGCTGTGGCATTATTGGTGTAATCACTTATGGCAGGCCTCATTGCGTCCGTAATAGTGTATGTTGAGGTATGCTTTAATTCACCATCGACATAAAATTGAAAGCTTCCGTCAGCAAGCCAGTCAATACGGAATGTAAACGTTCCCCCGATAGGATTAGTCAGACCGGTAATACTCACATTTTCAATGCTGGAACCATCATATACACGAGCGTATAATGTATTTGTAGTATTCCAGGTTGAAAATGTAGCAAATGGATTTGTTCCCTTGTATATCCCATTGTCATCAGTTGCATCTGTTCCGGCCCCAAACCCAATATTTTGATACGCTTCAGCTCCTAAGGTGGCAATGAATTCCATGGAAGTGCCCTGATTGTAATTTACTGATGAGGGAACACTGTTCAACCTGGCTCCGGTTACCGAAACCACGCCTCCGGATACTGTAGAAGTTCCGCCCGATGACCAGGCAAAACTTTGCCACCCGGTGGGTACTACTGACCCTGTAAACTGTTCATAAATTAATGGCATAAGGCTTACCGCACCATCACCTAATGGCACAATTGAAATATTAGTCCCCGTTGTCCCCTGGTTAAAATCTGCAGCTGTTTGGTCCTGTGCGCAGGCCTGCGAAAATGCCGGTCCTGAACCCGCCAGCAGAAGTATGACCACAAGTATTAAAACAGAATGAACTCTTCCAAAGAGTATCGCCAGAAAACCGAGAGACCTTTTCATTTATTTAGTATTAGCAGATTAACACTACCTTACAAATTTAGCAATTAATTTAGACAGATCACAAAGATTCATAGAATATAACCCAATAAAAAGAGAATTATCATTAACTATAAGTCAATTAGATAAATTTAACATTCAGCCTGACTCAGCAATTATTTCAATTCAAAGACAAGCCTTAACCTCAGCATTTCATTAATGTATTCTTTCACCTCATTAAAGCAAGTTTTATGTCCTACCTCATACTCCTGCTGCAGCTCATCACACAGTGCTTCAACTGTAACAGGTCTTTCAAGCAAAGACCATATACGTGTTGCAACCGGATTCAGAGAGAAATACTTACCCTGCTCCAGATCCATCATTACCAGCTCATCGTGCAGACTCCCTGATATTGTTTTGCAGTTTCGGACGTATTTCGTCCTGGAAGCCGACGACACCGTCAACCGGCGCCCTGTAGTCGGTTTTTCCTTATTATTTGATTTAGTGGCATCTTTCTCCATCACACATTCAGATTTATTTCATCACAAGTTTCTCAAAATCATCTGCTGAATGGAAGTTTTTTATCAGCAATGCCTCAAAGATATTGCACCTGGCAATGAGCAGATCAATATCCGGGTTCACCAACCCGTTTCTTTCCGATGCTTTCCGCAATTTGCCAAGCTTCACAAGCAGCTGCCTGAAAGAAATTGCTTCCCCCTTCCCGTCAATCCTCTTGTACTCATTAATAATTGAATTCTTCATCTCCACCGCTCCGGTAACAATTCTCAAAGCCTCGCTGTTATTAATAAGACCGGTTGCCAGATCCTTCAGCAGCTGACACCGGTAAGTGCCGCAGATTTCAGCCCTGCACTGGTTGTAAATAGTACATTTACCCTCAAAATAGGGACAGGGCTGAGGAAAATATTCCTCCCCATTCTCAATATAGATATTTATACGCAGCTTTTCAGGAATACTTGCCTTCTCACCAGGCTTGAGATGTGCATGCCCGAATATGGTTCCGTCACAGCAGAAACCGCATTTCACACAAATCTCCTGCTCTTCAGGTGGACCCTGTACCAATGTTTCTGCCATCATTTGTAAGAATTCAAACTGGCTTGCTTTTTAAACTCAATTAAAAATGAATGGGCGGCCTTGATGAACACCAACGAGCGGAAGAGAATTTCAGCATCGCGCCCTGTTCCCGAACGGCCGATCTTCGAAAGATCCTCCTCAAGCAGTTTATAATCAATAAATGACAATTCTTTATTCAATTTCCACTCTGGCAATTCACCTATTAGTTCAGTTGCTGCCTCCTTGTATAGCTCCTTCATGTGAGCCTGGAAAACATAATCGTCCTTTGACCAGTTGAAACGAACCTCACCAGGAAGGATATTCTCACTTATCTCCCTTAACAACGGCCTGTAATAATCAGTCTTGCAGAGCAGTTCCGAGGGTACTGCAAGCATGTATTCAATGATACGTTTATCCAGCAGTGGATAACGGTATTCAATTCCGTGCCGGTATCCGTATACAGACCAACTCTCACATCTTTCCTGTATATGATAAAGCGCAAGGAGCCTCAGATGCAACTGTCGTCTCGACCTGAAGAAGTAGAAGTACCTCACAGCCCTCCGGTCGCTCTTTCTGAACGGTTTCTTCAGATAGCGAGCCCTCTCTTTGAAAAACCTCCTTACAGACTTAGGCAGGACTCCGAAATAAGGGTAAAGAACATATGACAGTAAGTACTTTACGAATTTCCTGAAAGGTATAATGGGATTCCTCCTGAAAAACAACCGCAGCCTAAGTGCCCGGAGGAGATCAATCTCGATGCCACGGTCTGCGGTGCTGATAAAATCGTCTCCGCCCCAACCGCTGAATATCAGGTTCACACCTCTTTCCGAAGCCTGTTTAATCACCCTGTTCTCTGAGAAATAGATACGACCGGTGTGATTATTGGCTGTCTCCGCTATAAAGTTTTCCGCATCAAGGTCAGAGAAAATAGGAGTGATAAGTTTCCCCTTGCAGAAACTGCGCACCAGGTCTCTCTCGTCATGTCCGGAGTCATCCGGAACGAATTCTGCAGGAGACCATGAGAAGCCGTAAAAATTTCCCTGGTGAGAATAGCCGCTTCTGGCAAGTGCAGCTACTATCCCCGAATCGAGTCCTCCGCTGACATGTGCGCCGGCAATAAAACGACTGTCACACCGGATCTTTACGGCATCCGCAAGCAGGGCCTTAAGTTCCCTGAGCATCCGGTCATGGGTAAGTAATTTATCTTTCCTGACCTTTCCCGGATCCCAATACCTTTTAACTTCAGCCTTTCCGTCAGAATATCTGAGAAAATGACCCGGAGGCAGTTTTTTTACCCTATTTATGGGCGTCCTCCTGAGGTCAACGTATTTGAAACTGTCCATGAGATACTCGGGATCAAGGTCAGAGTCACCGGAAAGATGCCGCGCAAGAGCGGTGGAATCAGATGAAAAATACAAAGATGACTCATCTGCCGCGTAGGCTAAAGGTCGTATGCCGACATGATCGCGAAAGAGCCAGGCCTCTTTTTTTGCGGACAGTTCTATGTAAACAGTAAAATCGCCGTTGAGGTCCCTGATAAATTCAGGACCCCGTTTCAAAAACAGCAAAGCAATGAGCTCCGGGAGTGGGAGTTTCCGTTCCGGACCGTCCTCGGTAACAAGATCGGCTATGTTGTAGACAGAGCCTGACATCAGCACCAGGATATTTTTGATAGGATCAGAAAAATAAAAGTCCTCATGACTGTAGGGTAATCCTGAGGCTGTAAAATATCCACCGGTTAATCCGGTACCCTGAACCTGATTAAAAGAAAGGCTATCACGGACAACAGTTTCTGAAATGTCATCAGAAACCCGCAATTTGTTAGTTTCTGACTTAAATGAAACTGAACCCAATATCATGAGTCATTTTTCTACTGTAAAAAAGGATGAACGGTCCAGGCACTGTCACATAGTGCCACAAACCATACTTTGAGTAAATTCTTTAAGGAAAAAGATCGGATGGTTAATCAAAAATTGTGAATATCAGACTTTTTTGGGAGGACTCCCACCTGTGTTTTGTGCTGGATTTTCGGGTCCTGAAATACTTCCGCTGAAGGTATCCTTATTTATGTTCAGAACGTGAACCTCCGGTTTAACCCAGACTTTCTTTTTAGTATCTGTTGTCTTCATTTCCGCCTATTCGAATGCAAAGTAATACATTTTAAATAATACGCAAACAACTTTCAGTATAAAATTTCAGATATTTAGATATTAACGCCCGAAAAAAGGAATTGTTTTTCAGAATTGATACAATTCATGGAAGCGTCCGCCGGAGGGTACGATCTCAAGACCGCCTGAAATAAGCCATGCATGTGCCACCGTCCTGCCGCCGGTGTCTTTGGCCACACCTAAAGAAATCTGAGATTGTATTCTCCGGCTCCGGAGCATGCACCGCCCAGCCAGCGAACTGACCAGGCACCTGTTTCTCCAGGGTGACACCCGGTTTGCCCTCGCTACCGCATCCCTGATCAGTTCAATAACCTTCGCATCCGGACTTTCGACTTTCGACTTTAGACTTGCGAAAAACCGCGGGATACGTTTAAACGGTATGACCTTCAGCAGCAGTCCGATCCACAGATGGAGAACCACCGCCTCAAGGAAGAGCATCTTCTCCCTGCCGCTGAGTTTAAGAAATTTATCTGCCCTTCCCGACAAAGCCTTGTATCGAAGTAAATTATGACAGACTATCCAGGTACAGTTTCATTGAATAATGCATCCCGGCGATCGTGATCATGGGAGGACGGATAACCTTTACAAAATGTACCTGCTCCAGTATCTGCACCAGTTGCTGAAGGTAAGCAGCCTCTGTCTCCGGCATGCCGGCCAGTATCTCCCAGGAGCAGACCTCGCTGCGCAGAAGGGCAAATTTTTCTGAAGGCAAGGGATTAATAAAAACCGGCTCTTCAACATCCCCGGTTTCTATCTTCACAATTACATCAAGCCTGTGATTCTCTTCCGCTCCTTTCTCTATATGCAGGTACTTCTTTCCTGTTCCGGATTCTGCCTCTGACAGGTTCCCCCTGCCGATTTCAAGCTGCTCTATCGAATCCGCGCGAAGTTTAATCTTCCTGCTCAGCGACCAGATATGAGGCACGTTCTCCCTGAATGCCACAGGTGTCAGGTCATCCGACATAAACCCTGCGCCTTTAACGGCAAAGGCTACCGTTAACGAGGTTTTCCCCGCACCAGTCTCACCTAAAATCATCACACAGCGCCCGCCGTAGATAAAACTGCTGGCATGGAAGCTGATGACCTTCCTCTGGTGCAGCAAAGCCACCAGCACCAAACCATTAAGGTACAGCCGAACCCAGTCAGGGTCAGCCCCGGGAACGGGGCAAAAAGTAACTTCTCTTCCTCCGAAAACATGAAAATCACCTACCCCCTCAACCTGTACTGCATATTCCGTTTCGCTCGCCTGCCAGTTTAAACCCTTGTAAGCAGGCTCCCTGACCGACGGCACGGCAGCTGATTCCAGTATTACTGTTCCATCAAGGGGCAGGGTGTATTTCATGAGGCCTTACCTGAAAGTAGTCTTCCGACAGGCAGGAATCGCCTGGTCAACACACGTGCTACGTAAATGGCCAGCTGCATCTTTATCCGCAAGCCGCTCCTGGTTCTAATCCGAAAGATCCAGTCATTTATAAATATCCACGGGTGCCAGTATTCAAGCGAGTGTGCCATGAACCTTATCCGGTTGTGTGTCAGTCGCCTTATCGCGGGTGCAGATACTGATGTCTCCAAGGCCGCAGGCACCGGCACAGAAAAGATTTCATGCGCCAACCCCGCAGCCACGTAAATCAGCTTCTCCATCCTGAACCGCCGGCTGGCAGAAAGCACCCACTCCCAGTTAATCTCGTCGTCCTTGCGCATGATGGAGGCAACGTCCTGAACATATTTCAGTTCTGAGAACGGATCCTTGCCGCCATGATGCATCACAGTAAGCAGCATATCAGCAGAAGGGGTGAAGCGCATCAGGCTCTTCCCCTGCATAGTCCCGGGCATAACCTGCGATGAAAGATCTTCCATCCCAATCCCCAGCTCGTAAACCGGGGAGCTTATCCTCCAGTGAAATTCAAAGTGATAGAGGCATTTGTCACCGTCGAATTTGTCAAAATTGTACTCCCCCGCCCGCCTGGCAAGCTCATTAATGCTGTATCCTGCCATCTGCCTCTCAACCACATAACCTGATTCGAACATCAAATCCCTTATTCTCTCAAGCTTGTCGAAATCCGTGAAAAGGTCAATGTCGCCTCCCTCGCGACCGCCCAGGTCACCGTAATAGTCATGGGCCAGCCTGAATCCCTTGAACGGGACTGTCATTATCCCCTCCCTCTCAAGCATGAGTTTTACATTCATAAACTCAGCCGCATAGCTGATCTGATCATGAACGGTATCGAGATACGCTTTGTTGATCCTGACCCGGAAGTTTTCGGGAACTGCCTCCTGAGGAAGGATGGAGACCAGCTGTGCCAGCTGCGGCCTGACGGAATGCAGATCCGCCCTCCTGTACAATCTGTCCCAGTCAATACCTCCTCCCCTGATAATCTCTTCAGCTTCATCAGCCACCGACAGGCCATAACTCAGCCGACAGGCGGCAAGCAATAAATTGAACCCGGGGGGATACATTAGAAGGAATAAGTGCGAAGGGATTCATGGCGGTCGTCTCCGCCATTCTCAGGATCATCCAGTAACAGCACCTCCGGAACAAACCTGACCTGATTCAGGATGATCATTATCACCACTCCGGGAATCACCCGGAGCATAAGGCTGCGAAACAACCATGGGGTAATACAGACTGTTCACCCCAGCCAGCCCGCCTCACCGGAAATGATCAGCTAAGACAGCTCGCCGAATAACCCTTACCTAGTTCAGGCTGGTCACCTCCGCCATTCCCGGTGCCTTGACCATCTTCGTCTCGGCGGGGACTATCTTTTTAACATACATGCTGAGCATCCAGGTGGCAAGCAGGCAGATAGCCAGCAGCAGCAATCCAAGCAGGAGTATGCCCAGGCCATCAAGCAAAAACGCCAGGGCAATCATAACCACATTGAAGAGCGAGATATACCTCGTGGCCTGCCAGTGACTGAAGCCGGCACGAAGCATCAT
>Ga0302247_1000887_pt1 | contig 25359 bp, 22 predicted proteins | sample AAG_UR_Ile_MG_FD_193529 | JGI IMG/M metagenome (GOLD analysis project Ga0302247, IMG submission 193529) | Enriched activated sludge microbial communities from anaerobic digester in WTTP, New Holstein, Wisconsin, United States - AAG_UR_Ile | ecosystem: Engineered > Bioreactor > Anaerobic >...
CCTGCATTTCCCGCCTGTACTCCTCGTCGGAAATGGAGTCTGTAAAATCCAAATTATTAAGCAGTGAGTTTATGTAAAGCCCTGTTCCTCCCGTTATTATCGGCAGCTTGCCTCTATCGTTGATATCTCTTATATACATTTCAGCTTTTTCCCTGAATTGGGCTACACTGAAATCCATATCAGGAGTAACTTCATCTATCATATAATGCTTAATTCCCTGCATTTCTTCTTCCTTGAGCTTTGCCGTTCCTATATCCATATATTTATAAACCTGCGCAGAGTCCGCTGATATTATTTCACCGCAAAGACTCCTTGCCAGAGCAAGGGATATCTCGGTCTTTCCTACGGCTGTAGGTCCTGCGAGTATGCAAATTTTTGGCAGCAATTCTTCAACACCTCTGAAGCTATATTATTCTTTTGAACTTTTTCTCCATCTCGTATCTGCTCATGGTTATTATAGTCGGCCTTCCGTGAGGGCAGGTATATGGCTGGCTTGTTTTCATCAGCCTCTCCAACAGTACGCTTATTTCCTCCGGAGTAATGGTGTCCCCTCCCTTTATCGAATTCTTGCAGGCCATGCTTATTATAATCTTTTCCAAAGGAGAAGATGCATTAGGTGCAGATTCCTTGAGAGAATCAAGGATATTGCTGAAAAATTCCCCGGTACAAGGTTCACCCATTAATATCGGTACTGCTCTTATTGCCAGAGTATTTTCTCCGAACCATTCAATTTCAAAACCAAGATTCTGAAAAATAAGGCTGTTTTCCGTATACAGTACCTTCTCTCCGGGGCTTAATTCAATAACTATGGGCATCATAAGTTCCTGCACGGAAATATTCTTTTCATTATACTTTTCTTTTATATACTCGAACATTATCCTTTCATGGGCTGCATGCTGGTCTATAATGTAAAAATCATCATCCTTCTGCCCCAGAATATATGTGCCAAACAGCTGCCCTATTATCCTAATATCATTATTGAACTCCTTATTGAACTGTTTTTGCTGTACCTCCGGCTTCCTTTCATAATCGTACTGCCTCTTAAAGCTGTCAACCTGCGGAGCTACAACCTCCTTACCGAATGAAAGCTGATCAAAAGACACTTTTTTCGGCTCGTAGGAGTCCCTGCTTTCAAATGCAGCTGACGGCGCCGCCTCAGGTTCCGATACATCCTCAAGGTTTTCAAATACCAGCCTGTTGTTATTAAGACAGTTTTTTATCGCCAGGTACAGTGTATTGAAAATGGCCCTTTCATCTGAGAACTTAACCTCCTGCTTTGTCGGATGCACATTAACATCCGTCATTTCTGATTTTATATTGATGTTAATAATGCTGAAAGGATAGCGGTTATTCATCAGAAGGGTTTTATATGCCTGCTTCACAGCTTCTGACATCATTCTGTTTTTTACATACCTTTTGTTTACCGAAAAAGTCATGTATGTGGAATTGCCTCTTGCGATTTCAGGCTTTCCTATATATCCTTCAATGCTTATAATATCATTTGAGTATTCAAGGGGAAGCATCGCTCCCGCAATGTTCTTCCCGTATATGCACAGAATAACCGAAAGCAAATCACCGTTTCCGGGGGTATGCAGCACCACTTTGTTGTTTACTGTAAGTTTCATGGATATTCCTGTATGTGTCATGGCAAGCTTTTCAATAATGTCAACTATGGCCCCCTGTTCCGAGGTATCGCTTTTCAGAAACTTCAGCCTTGCCGGGGTATTATAAAACAGGTTCCTTACAGTAACGCTTGTGCCCGTAGGATAGCCAATACTTTTACTCTGCACAAGCTTCCCGCCCTTTATTATAACATGGCTTCCGGCTGCATCCTCCTCTGCCTTTGTTAAAAGCTCCACCTCAGATACTGCAGCTATGCTTGCCATAGCCTCTCCGCGGAAGCCCAGGGTTCTTATTCCCTGAATATCGGCGGAATCTTTTATTTTGCTTGTTGCATGCCTGAAAAATACTTGCTCCGTATCCTCCTTCATTATGCCGCAGCCGTTGTCCGATACATTTATAAAGCTTTTTCCGCCATCCTGTATCTCGATGCTGACAGCTGCCGCCCCTGCATCTATAGAATTTTCTACCAGTTCCTTTACTATAGAGGCAGGCCTTTCTATCACTTCTCCTGCAGCAATCTTATTTATTGTTGCCTCATCCAGAATATGAATTTTCCCCATATTATTTTCTCCTATATCATTTCTTTGGCCTTATCCTGCAGCTCCTGCAGCTTGTTAAGCGCCTGAACAGGTGTCATGTTAGCCAGATCCACGGATTTTAGCTCTTCGGCCAATGAAAAACTTGCAAAATTAAATAGGTTAGGCTCATGGTCGTTTATAACCGGGTTCTTTCTCCTTCGCCTCACATATACATCAGTGTGACTGTTCTTTTCTGATTTTTGAAGTATTGATATTATTTCCGATGACCTTTCAAGTACCGGTTCTGGTATTCCCGCAAGCCGTGCCACTTGAATTCCGTAACTGCCTCCGGCTCCGCCCCGTGCGATTTTCCTCAGAAATACAATGTCTTTTCCCTTTTCCTCCACCATGATGCAATAGTTCTTAACCCCTTCAACCTTGTCCTCCAGTTCTGTAAGCTCATGGTAGTGGGTTGCAAAAAGAGTCTTAGCTCCAAGCTTTGCTTTGTCAGCTATATATTCCACCACCGACCAGGCAATGCTCAGCCCGTCGAAGGTACTTGTGCCTCTTCCTATTTCATCAAGTATTATCAAGCTCTTGCCCGTTGCATTATTTATAATATTGGCAAGCTCGCTCATTTCCACCATAAAGGTGCTCTGGCCCGATGCCAGGTCGTCGGAGGCCCCTACTCTGGTGAATATCCTGTCCACAACGCCAATTTCCGCTTTTGATGCCGGAACGAAGCATCCTATCTGAGCCATCAGCGTTATAAGTGCCACCTGCCTCATATAAGTGGACTTTCCCGCCATATTGGGCCCGGTGATAATAAGCATCCTGTTCTCATCATTATCCAATTGTGTATCGTTGGGTACGAACTTAAGTTCGTTGTCCTGGGCTTCCACCACCGGATGCCTTCCGTTTTTTATAATTATTCTGTCCTCATTATTTACTTCAGGCCTTACATAATTATATTTCTGGGATACCTCAGCCAGGGAACACAGGCAGTCGAGATCAGAAAGGCATGAAGCTGTCTGCTGTATCCTCTTGATATGTCCCGCTATTTCATCCCTTATTTGTATAAAGGTCTGGTATTCCAGTTCTATAAGTTTTTCCTCTGATCCCAGCACCAGGTCTTCCAGTCTCTTAAGTTCAGGAGTGATATATCTTTCCGAGTTTGAGAGGGTCTGTTTCCGGATAAAATATTCCGGAACCGAGGGCAGATTTGATTTTGTTATGTCTATATAATAGCCGAATACCTTGTTAAAGCCTATTTTTAAAGACTTTATACCCGTCTTTTCCTTCTCAGCCTGTTCCAGCTCTGCAATCCATTGCTTTCCGTTGACCGATGCAGAACGTATCTCGTCCAGTTCCGGAAGATAACCGTCCTTAATGAGATTCCCTTCCCTGAGTACAAAGGGCGGATCTTCATTAATTGATGCATCAATTATTCCGAACAAATCCTCAAGCACATCCAACTTCCCGTAAATATCTTTCAGAAGGATGCTTGTACAATCAGACAGCAGGCTCTTTATATAGGGCAGATTCCTGATTGAATTTTTGAAGGCTATGAGGTCCTTTCCGTTGGCACTTCCCAAAGCTATGCGGGTTGCCAGCCTTTCAACATCATACATGCTTTTCAGGTATTCCTTAATTTCTTCCCTTTTCAGAAAATCATCATACAGCTCAGCTACAGCGTCAAGCCTGCCGTTAATTTCAACCGTGCTCAAAAGTGGCTTTTCCAGCCAGCTTTTAAGCTTCCTTCCTCCCATGGCGGTGGAAGTTCTGTCTATTACTGACAGAAGTGCTCCTTTCCTGGATTTGCCCCTGATTGTCTCCGAAAGCTCCAGATTCCTTCTGGTGCTCTGGTCCAGCACCATGAAATTGCTTATGCTGTATGTCTTAATATAGTTTATATTATCCAAACTGACCTTTTGAATGTCATCAAGATATAACAACAATGCCCCGGTACTTCTTAATAGTGTTTCATTGTCTATTCCGAGCCCTTCAAGGCTTGATACCCCGAACTGCCTTTTAAGCCTTCTTTCACAGGCTTCATGGTCAAAATATCTCTTGTCCAATATGTTATAAGCAGAATATGCAGCTTTGATATCCTGAAAATCTGTGTTGGAGATTATTTCAGCCGGATTAATCCTGTTTATTTCGTTTCTGACAACTGCCGCATCGCTTATATCCGCATAAGTGCAGTAAAATTCTCCTGTGGAAAGGTCTGTATAGGACAATGCTGCCTGCCTGGCGTCGGCATATAAGCTTAACAGGTAATTGTTGACTCTTTCATCAAGCATTGAGCTTTCTATTACCGTACCGGGAGTTATTATCTTTATTACCTCCCTGCGGACTATGCCTTTTGCCAGTGCCGGGTCCTCAACCTGCTCACATATTGCCACCTTGTAGTTTTTCTCTATAAGCCTTGCAATATAGCTCTCTGCCGCATGGTACGGAATGCCGCACATAGGTGCCCTTTCCTCCTGTCCGCAGTCCCTTCCCGTAAGGGTTATCTCCAGCTCCTTGGATGCGGTTATTGCATCCTCAAAAAACATTTCATAGAAATCGCCCAGTCTGAAGAACAGTATTTTGTCCTTATGCTGGTTTTTTATTTCAAAATATTGCTTCATCATTGGTGTAAACTGCGCCATTATTTTTTCACCTCATCAACCATTTGACCGTTCAAAAACCATGAATGGATTTCATTTATCCTTACATTTACCAGCTTTCCGATTATCCCGTCAGTTCCTGTGAAATTCACAACCTTGCCGGTTCTTGTCCTTCCGGTAAATTTTGAAGGGTCATTCTTGCTGCTCCCCTCTGCCAGAACTTCAACGATTTTGTCCATGTATTCATCATTCAGCTTTTTTGATATGCCATTCTGAAGCTCTACCAGCTTTTCAAAATTCCTGTGTTTATCCTCATAGCCGGACGCATCCTCCATTTCGGCAGCAGAAGTACCGATCCTCCTTGAATATATGAACATAAATACCTGATCGAATTCCACCCTTCTCAATACATCAAGGGTCTCTTCAAAATCCTCGTCGGTTTCACCGGGGAAACCAACTATCACGTCTGTACTGAGTGCCACTCCGGGTATTTCCTGCTTTGCTTTAAATACCTTATTAAGGTATTCCTCTTTTGTATACTTCCTATTCATTCTTTTAAGTATTTTGTCGCTCCCTGCCTGAAAAGGCAGGTGAAGCTGCTCGCATACCTTTTTGCAGTCCCTCATGGTATAAATAAGCTTATCGGAAATATCCTTAGGGTGTGAGGTCATGAACCTTATTCTCTCAATGCCTTCTATTTCATTTACCATTCTAACGATATCGGCAAAATCCATTTCCATATTCAAATCCTTGCCGTAGGAATTAACATTCTGGCCCAGAAGAGTCACTTCTTTGCACCCGTCTTTGGCGAGGCTTTCAATTTCTCTGATTATGTCCTCCGGCTTCCTGCTCCTCTCCCTCCCTCTTACATGAGGCACTATGCAGTAGGAACAGAAATTATTGCACCCATACATAATTGTAACCCATGCTTTGAACTTTTCCTCTCGCAGCACGGGTATATCCTCTATTATCATGCCCTCGGTATTCATTATATCTATCAGGGTATATTTCTCATTAATTGAACGTTCAAGAAGCTCCGGGAGCTTGTATAGGTTGTGAGTGCCGAATATTATATCCACATGCCGGTATTTCTTTCTGATCATTTCAACTGCATGCTCCTGCTGCATCATGCAGCCGCATACGCCTATTATCAGTGACGGATTGTCTTCTTTAAGCTTTTTTAATGCACCTATGTTTCCGTACAGCTTTAATTCTGCGTTTTCTCTTACACAACAGGTATTGATTATTATTACATCTGCCTCTTCTTTTATATCTGTTTTGCCATATCCCATTTCTGCAAGCATACCCATTATTTTTTCCGAATCGGAGTTGTTCTGCTGGCAGCCGAAGGTTATCACATGCATGCGTTTCTGCTTTCCCGTCTTAAGCTTTTCAATATCATTATTCTCTCTTACTCTCAGGGCTATTTGCTTTTGCCGTTCTATTTCAGCATTATTAACTTTCTCTGGTGCTTTTCTTTCCGACATATATTTACCTCAATATTTTTTTGATTCGCAGTCGAAGAATAGTGCGACGGAGACACGGGGGACGGGGACATGGGGACGTTTCGCGTGTCCCACTGGAAGTGGGACAGGGGAAACGTCCCCGTGTCCCCGTCCCCATGTCCCCGTCGCATTATTCTTCTATTGCGCTATTATATTTTTGTTCATATTATAACATATATATACAAATTTATCATGAACTTTAAGGCAAAAGAGGCAAATCGCAATCATTTACCCTTGAGGGGTATGCAATAACCTGCTCGTAAGGCGGAGGCATAAGATCCGCATTCCTGCTCTCAGTTACCGGAATATCAATTCCGCTTTGGTTTTCATCACTTTGTCTCATCAGTTCCTCTACAATTATTCTTCCTATTTGACGGCCCAGCCTCAAACCTTCGGTTATATCCTCAATAAAATGTACTCCTGCATAAAGCCTGGATATGCTGTTTTCCTCCGCCAGTTCTTTTAATCTTTCTGCTTCGGGAGGGAAGAAATAGCTGAGTATGACTTCCGCAGTTCCGGATATCACTGAGTGTCCGGAAGGATAGCTCGGAAACTTCGGAGTGCATAATGCGGTAACTAACCTTTGATCCAACTGATTCGGGCGCGGCACATCCCATAAATACTTGAAATACCAAGTAATCACAAAGGCATCATTAATGCCTGCCTGTACAGCAGCCAGCACCCTTGCTGCACGTACCGGAGAAAATCCGTAAGTATCCAGCAGCCGGTCGATAATCGGCGTCCACTGTTTGGTTGCAGGTCCGTCCCCCCAATATTCCGCGATTTTGCGCTGCTTCGGAGTCAAATGCTTAAGCACACCCTTTACAATTAACACTGAATCATCAAAATTAAAGTTATCGGGATGCTGAATCTCGAAGCTTACAGTGTTTCCGTCCAAGGTAGTAAACAAACCCTTTTCGTTTCTTCTGAAAAAATAAGTAAACCAGGAGCCTGATAAAGGGTCGAGTCCCTGGGGTATCCTTGATTCCCCTGAGTAAGACAACTCCGACCATTTCCTTGGTAAATTGATTGAATACACTGCTTTTTCTTTAGTTTCAGGCAGAATTTCCATATTACCATCCCTTCAAAATTTAATGGGTTAATCTGCCAATGCTCACACCCAATTGAATGATTGTCCATTCTCAATTACAGAATACGTAATTTTATTAAATTTGTGCAATCAGACAAAAAATAAAATAGCCAAGTACTATGTTTAATAAGCACCCGGCTTTTTTATTGATTTATAATACTATCCTTTTTTCTCACTATACTTGTTTTTCCTTCAGAGATATATTTATATCGAATTCTCCTATGGGAGTTGTAAGAATTAACTGTAAAGCCCTTTCACCGGCCATTGTGAATGATTTGTATTCCCCGATAAAAATCTGCGGAGGGACAATATCGCATGCGTAGTTGTTTTGTGCCAAAAGCGTCATTGCATTGCCGCTTATTATATTAGCCACTTCCCCTAAAGCGGAGGATGCAAAGCTGTCAATCCTGTCCATTTCCATTCCGGACATTATCCTTATCATTTCCAAAGTCATATCTTTCGGGAATCCAAAGAGGATAGTGCCCCTCAAATCTCCGGTAACTCCAAGTACAACACTTGCATCTTTGCTGCTTACCATATCTTCAATGACTCTAAGATCCTTTTTCTGAGGATCTATCCCCACCATTAGTTTAAATACTTCCTTAGTTGCCTTATAAAAGGAGTTTATATATTCAGCCTTCATTATGCTTCTCCTCCCTTGCTTTTAGCATACTCCCCTATCATCTGATCCATTTTTCCCACATGCATTATCAGCCAGGCCATAAGCTTTCCGCCGAATTCCTGTATCTTTTCTTCGTTGAAGCCTTCCTCCTCAAAGATTCTTACATAATCATTTATTCCATCTTTAAATTTTAAATGTGCTATTTTATGATTCTCAATTTCCGGGTAACCGATCTGTTCCTGGTAAGCTTCCTCATCGTCAAAATGGACTATTACGTACTCCTGCATGAAGGCCATTGTTTCCTTAACCTTTTCCAGCTTGTCCTCCCAGTTGTCCTTGCTCTCAACTGTCCGGAGAAAGTCAGAAACCCGCTTGAAAAGCTCTTTATGCTGCTCATCGATAAGTTCTATACCTATACTATACTTGTCTTTCCACATCAATGCTAAAACCCCCCTTTTTCTTTATAATTATTTTTCTTTGATTATTATTATATATAACATATTATAGCATAATTTGCCATATTGAACACTAAAATTAAGCGAAATAAAAAATCAAGCAAAGAAAACCTCGCTTGATTCTTAATAATATTTCGCATTAAGTCATTCTTTACGGCTACTTCTTAACCCCCAGGTATGCCTCCTGTATTTTTGGATCGCTTGCTATATCACTTGCCTGTCCGGAAGCTGATATTTTCCCCTGTTCCAATACATAGGCTCTGTCAGCTATGGAAAGCGCCTTGTATGCATTCTGTTCCACCAGGAGGATTGTTTTTCCCATCTTTCTTATATCCAATATTATGTCAAAAACAGTCTGCACCAATAACGGGGCAAGTCCGAGAGACGGTTCATCAAGCAGCATAATCTGCGGACTGCTCATGAGTCCTCTGCCCATAGCAAGCATTTGCTGTTCTCCTCCGCTTAGGGTTCCTGCAACCTGATTTTCCCTTTCCTTAAGCCTCGGAAAAAGAGAATACACCTTCTCCAGGTCCTCTTTAATCTCATTTTTGTCATTTCTGAGGTATGCACCCATATAGAGATTGTCCTTAACAGTAAGATTGGCAAATACAAGCCTGCCTTCCGGCACTTGGCAAATACCCGTTTTGACTATTTTACTGGGATTAAATCCTAATTTGTTGTCGTTATAGCTTATTTCGCCTTGTTTATACTTTAAGAACCCCGATATGGCATTGAGCAGGGTTGATTTTCCTGCGCCGTTGGAACCTATGATAGATACTATTTCGCCTTCATTGACCTCGAGGTTTATCCCCTTTAATGCATGAATCCCGCCGTAGTATACATGTAAATCCTTAACTTTTAACATAGCTATACCTCCACCCCCAAATACGCTTCAATTACCGACTTGTCATTCTGCACATCTTTGGGAGTACCCTCTGCAAGCTTGCAGCCGAAGTTAAGCACCATAATATTTTCACAGACACCCATTATGAGATCCATGTGGTGTTCTATAATCAGTATAGTCAGATTAAATTTCTTTCTTATTTCCGATATAAGCTTCATAAGCTGTTCTGTCTCATCAGGATTCATCCCCGCTGCCGGTTCATCCAGTAGAAGCAGTTTGGGCATAAGCGCAAGAGCACGTGCTATTTCGAGCCTCCTTTGCAGCCCGTAAGGTAAATTGTTGGCAATCAGGTCTTTTCTGTCTTCGAGGCCCATTATTGCAATAAGCTCAGCGGCTTGTTCATTCAGCTTTTTTTCCTGCATTCTGAACTTCGGCGTTCTCAGCACCGAATCCAAAAGCGAATAGTTTGCGTTATAATGGCATGCCGTAAGTACATTCTCATAAACAGTCAGTTTTTTAAACAGCCTTATGTTTTGAAAGGTTCTGGTGATTCCTGATTCTGCTATCAGGTACGGCTCCTTATTAGTAATATCCTTGCCGTCGAATATTATTTTCCCGCTTGTAACCTTGTAAACACCTGTTACGAGGTTGAATATTGTGGTCTTGCCTGCTCCGTTAGGCCCTATAAGCCCTGTGATGCTGTCCTTTTCAACATTGAAATCCACGTCCCCGACTGCGGTAAGTCCCCCGAATGTCTTGGTAAGGCCGTGCAATTCGAGTATGCCCATATTACTTGCCACCTCCTGCACGCTGAAGCTTATTCTCACGCTTTGCCGCCATATTTCTAAAAAGCTTTTTCATACTGGAGGGGGTCAGTTCGTAGCCGCCCATCAAGCCTTCAGGCCGCGATATCATGATGAATATAACCGCCAATCCGTAGAACACCAGCCTCCATGAAGAAAAAGCCCTTAATATCTCCGGAAGCGAGGTAAGCACTAAGGCACCCAGCACACTGCCGGATATGCTGCCTAATCCGCCGAATATTACAATGATAGTAAGCTCTGTCGATTTTGCAAGGCTGAACATCTTAGGCTGCAGGAAGGTCATGTAATGCCCCATCAGCCCTCCTGCTATTCCTGCATAAGCTGCACTTGTAACCAGAGAAGTCATCTTATACTTAAAAACATCAATACCAACAATCTGTGAAGCCAACTCCTCCTCCCTGACTGCGATCATGTTCCGTCCATGCCGTGAGCGTATCAAATTGGCAAGTACAATTACTGCTACAATATTAATTCCAAGTACATTCCAGACATTTGTATAATGGGGTATCCCCGGCCAGCCTCTTGCACCGCCGAAGGTCTGTACATTATCCAGTATCAGCCTTATTGCCTCTCCAAAACCCAAAGTAGCAATACAAAAGTAGTCACCCTTAAGATTCAGGGTCACTTTACCCAGCGCCGCACTGACCAATGCAGCCGCAAGCCCGCCTGCCAAAAGTGCCGGTATGAAGGGCCAATGAAATTTTACCGTCATCAGTGCCGTAGCATAGCCTCCTATTGCCATAAAACCTGCATGTCCAAAGGAGAACAAGCCTGTAAATCCTGTGAGCAGCGATAACCCGAGTACCGTCATAAGGTTTATTCCGGCTAATGTGAGTATACCCAATATGTATTCATTTCCCATATCTATGCCCCCTTATGCTTTATCCTCGGTAACCTTGCCCATGAGTCCCATAGGCCTGACTACCAGAACAGTAATTAATAGTACAAATGCAATGAGATCTCTATACTGAGATGAAAGGTACCCTGCTGTAAAGGTCTCAATAATCCCCAGCAGCACAGAACCTATTACAGCACCCGGCAGGCTTCCCAAGCCTCCAAATACCGCAGCAATAAATGATTTATTTGTAATAATGCCTATTTGGGGATATACGGTATATTTCATACCGAACAGTACTCCGGCTATACCGGCTAAAAAACCACCCATAAGGAATACTGTAATTAATATAAAGTCAGTATTGACCCCCATTAAGGCACTGGCTTTCAAGTTGTAGGAAGTAGCCTGAATAGCTTTTCCTATTTTTGTATGATCAATGATATAAATCAGTATTATCAGGCATATGGCGGATATCAGGAACATTGCTATATCAAGCTTTCCCATTGCCAATTCACCAATTTTTATCGGCTGTTTATTAAATACCTCAGGATATGTCCTAAAGGTCGGTCCAATGGCAGGAATAGCTATTACAAGATTCTCCATAAAAATGGATGCACCCATCGCTGATATTATAAAATACAGAAATGGCGCTCTTCTTTCTCTAAGAGGCTTATATGCCACTCTCTCAATAATCAGTGCTAAAATGGCAGAGCATATGGCAGCCGAAATGAATGCCAAAGGAAAAGGAAACCTTAAAAATGTAAGAAAAAAGAATCCGAAATATGCCCCGAACATAATTACACCGCCGTGGGCAAAATTACTGAAATTCATAATACTATATACGAGAGAATAGCCTACAGCCATCAAAGCATATACACTTCCTATGGAAAGACCGTTTATAAGCTGTTGAAAGAATTGTGTCATTATTTTCTTCTCCTTTACACGTTTAGGGAAAATAAACTGTATTGAGCAGAAAGAACATTTATAGAGCAGAAGGAGTTTCCTTCTGCTCTATTTCATATGGTCAATTAAAGCCTATTCTGCAGCAAACTTCTGCTGGAATACATACTTGCCATCAACAATTTTTAGTATAGCAGCATCTTTACCTTCCGGATTATGGGTATCCTTGCTTATCTTTATTCTTCCTGTGATACCCTTTATATCTGTAGTTTCAAGAGCTTGAGCAATCTTTTCGCCATTGGCTTCTCCCGCTCTGGTCAAAGCATCTACAAACATGAGAACTGCATCGTGTACAAGATAACCGTTAAGCTCAACGTCTTTTTCGTACTTTGCCTTGTATCTGGTCTTGAAGTCCTGAACTTCAGGATCATCATAATCCAAATGATTTACGAAGAAGGAACCTTCTACGGCATCCTTCGCCATGCTGATAAGCTGCTCGGACGGCCATCCGTCTCCACCCATGAGTGTTGCATTTATGCCAAGCTCTCTTGCCTGATTGGAGCTTAATGCCACTTCCTTAAAGAAGTAAGGCATGAATATAACCTCAGGATTTGCTGCCTTAATCTTTGACAGCTGCGGCCTGAAGTCTACGTCACCTGTCTTGAAGCCTTCCTTGGCAACAATGGTTCCGCCTTTTTTTACGAAGAACTCTTCAAAGAACTCTGTAAGTCCCTGTGAGTAATCATCCCCTACATCATAAAGGACTGCAGCAGTCTTGGCTTTAAGAACATCAGCCGCATAACCTGCAGCAACGGCACCCTGATAGGGGTCAATAAAGCATACTCTGAAGTTATATGGCTTTATTTTACCGTCAAGTACAGTAACCTTTGGATTTGTTGCAACTGTAGCAATATCCGGAACCTTTGCCTCTTCAAGGACAGGGGCTATCGGTATAGCATTCCCGCTGGCATTTGGGCCCAGTATTGTGCAAACCTTGTCCTGAGTTGTAAGTCTTTTAGCAACATTTACAGCTTCCTGCGGGTCGCCTTTTGTGTCATAACCGATAACTTCCAATTGCTTTCCAAGTACTCCGCCTTTTGCATTGATTTCTTCAAAAAGCATCTTGACAGTATTCAGTTCACACTGTCCCCATACTGCCTGGTCACCTGTAAGAGAACCCATCCAGCCTACTAATATTTTTTCTTCAGCAGGAGCTGCGGGTTCCGCTGGTGCTGCTGTCTGTGGGCTGCAGCCTGCAAGTCCGGCTGAAACAGCCATCAGACATACCAATAGTAATGCCAGTACTTTCTTTTTCATAATCTTCCTCCTCCAAATTACTGATAATTAATTTAGAACCATATCCTCCTTTCTTAATAACGCATCAGCAGGAAATTTTTCGATTGCAGAAAAATTTACTCGCCTCTGCGCATTTCAACGAGGCGTGAAAAATCCCCAAACCTGTCGGAGACATCTTTTTGCCTCGCTATAATACAAATATGAATATTATTGTATAAATATATTTAAAAAATTTAGAAAAATGACATGTATGCTGCCGGTAAAATTTTATCATCAGAATAATTATTTTATTCTAGCGTATGTCTTAAGATTCTACATAAATTAATTTTATCCTTCTAAAAAAAGCCTTATAAATAAAAAATACACTATATGGCTATAGTGTATTTTTGCCGCAAATGATGATTACATCAGCTTTGTCCCCTGATTTTCAACAACATCCCGTTCCTTAAGCATCCTGATAATCTTGCTTGCATCACTTTTTGAAAGATCTTTGCTGAAGCTCTTTCCCGTCTTATCCTGTATCAAATCTCTCAGCTCATCATTTGATATATTAAGATTTTTTGCTATCGCAAATATAGTATTGATTTGTGTTTTTGTAGCGCCTTCATAATTTTTGTGTTCCTCGGCCTGCTGGCTCTGATTCTCTTCACTTATGCTTTTCCCTTCCCCCACCTCCTCAAATCCTGTATATTCAACTCCGTAGCCGGCAAATCGCAATGCCCTGGCAATTGCTCTTGTCTCTGCCAGCTCAAGAATTGCATTGGAAAGCACCTTATCCCTCTTTACTGACGCATTCCCCAATCCGTTAAAGGTTCCTTTCCCGGTCTTCACGGCAGCCTGGACCACTGTTGATTCCTCATTATACTGCACTACGCTGGTTTCTATGGATAAATTCTCGTTCTCATCATGGGCAAGTCTCAATCTGCCGCCAACCACGGGATAGATTTTTCCCTGCACCTTTACAAGTTCTTCATTCCTAAATGTACTCGGCATATTATTCCCTCCTGAATATATATTGTGAGGGTAAGAAAATAATATGCATATATCTTCAGCTTATTTCCTTTTTCAGTTCTGCAATGCTTTCCTCAAGCTTTTTCAGATGATACAGCAATGAATCATTATTTGTATTGCTGCCTTCAGAAATAATGTATTCAAGACTGTCAAAAGTATCACCCGATGCAGCCTTTAGTGCCCTTAAATAGCTTATGAGATTATGTTTATTCATGCTTCTTCTTTCAACTGTTATTTCCCTGGCAGCTGCTGAAGATAGCTCTAAAGTCTCCCCAAGCTTTGCGGCTTCAACGGGAATCCCCAGCTCTGATTCCATAAGCTTAGACAGCACCTTCGACGATTCTTCTTCTCCATGCACCAGAAATACTTTTTTTGGCTTTTTTATAAAAGACCCTGCCCATTCTATAAGCCCTCTCTGGTCCGCATGGCTCGAGAACCCCTCAATAGAATAGACGTTACAATTCACACTGATTTCTTCACCGAATATCTTAACAAGCTTTTCTCCGTCCTTTATTCTTCGTCCGAGAGTATTTTTTGCCTGATAGCCCACAAATACCACACTTGATTCTTCGCGCCAGAGATTATGCTTGAGATGGTGCTTTATTCTTCCGGCTTCACACATACCGCTTGCTGAAATTATAATACTGCTTCCCTCCATTGAATTGATAGCCTTGGATTCCTCAGCCGTGTGGGTGAATATGAGATTAGGAAAATCAAAGGGATTATCTCCTTCTTTAAGCAATTTCTGAGTATCCTCATCCATATATGGCAGAAAGCTTTGAAATATGTTTGTTGCATTAATTGCCAGAGGACTGTCTACAAATACCGGTACATTGCATAATGGTAATGATTTGCATTCCTTCAGCATATTAAGTATATACAGTATTTCCTGAGTTCTTTCAACTGCAAAGGAAGGTATTACCACGTTGCCGTTCCTCTCTATTGTATCTGTTATAATATCCAGCAGGGCCAGAGTCTTGTTGTTCATCTCCATGTGAAGCCTGTCCCCATATGTGGATTCCATAATTATATAATCTGCTTCTTCAATTATCGTCGGATCATTCATAATGGGTGCATCTTTATTTCCTATATCTCCTGAGTATACCAGCTTAATCTCTTCGCTGCCTTCCCTGATCCATAATTCTATAATTCCCGACCCCAGAATATGTCCCGCATCCATTATCCTGAATGAAATGTCCGGGTCAATATTTATAATCTTATTGTACTCCACAGGTTGAAAGAATTTTAATGATGCTTCTGCATCCTTTACTGTATATAAAGGCTCTGCAACTCCTTTTCCTGCTCTTTTTCTTTTCCTGCTTTTCCATTCCGCTTCTGATTCCTGTATGTATGCACTGTCAGGAAGCATTATTTTGCATAGTTCAAAAGTCGGGGCAGTAGAAATAATCTTACCCTTGAAGCCCTGTTTGACAAGCAGCGGTATCCTTCCGCTGTGGTCGATATGGGCATGGGAAAGTATAAGCATATCGATTTCTGAAGGATTGAACCTGAATGGTTCAAAATTCATTTCCTCAGCTTCACTTCCGCCCTGAAACATCCCGGTGTCCAGAAGTATCTTTTTATTTCCCGTTTCTATAAGATGACAGGAACCGGTTACAGTACCTGCCGCGCCGCAAAAAGTAAGCCTCATATTACACCTCCGTAATTACTCAAATTATACACATATATTGACTATATTCTACATTGATTCACCATTACCTTTAAAAAACGCGTCTCACGACGCCTTTTTTTCGCTATGGAACCCTATGGTTCCCGAAGGCTTCAGCTCCGCAGCTGAGCACCCTCCTTCAACGGCAGGGGGCTTCTCCCCCTTGCATCCCCCATTGTACAAGGAAATTATACTTTCCTTGTACAATTAAAAAACAAAAAGACCTTAAGAAAAGTAATCTTCAAGGTCTTATTCTTGAAACATTGGAACCAAATTCTATTGACAATAAATTCATTTCGTTATATCATTTATATTGTCAGTTTGCGGGGCGTAGCGCAGCTTGGTAGCGCGCTTGGTTCGGGACCAAGAGGTCGCAGGTTCAAATCCTGTCGCCCCGACCATTGAAACTACAGCTCAATAATATCCGGGTCATAATCCAAATCCAATCCATAAAAATTGATATAGCAATAAATGAACTCTCTTTTATACTCTCTGTTCCTTAACTGCCTTTTCAGCTTTTTCAAATACTTCTTTTCGTTCCACTTTTTATTTGCTATATACCGTTTTCTGCCCAGCTTCCAAAACTTGTGAGGGAAAACCAATATTGCCAGCAGCATTTCATATTCTTCCTTTGACATGGGCCGAAGCTTGCAATAGCTCGCAATAAGCCTCCTGCACAAGTCAAAATCCCATTTGAACCTTTTCTTCGAGAGTATCCTTCTTATCATTTTGCCTAAATCGCTCATGGGAATATCGTATTGGCATGACTCCAGGTCAACTACAAACAGTTTATTGTTTCTGTCAACAATTATGTTTTGATAATAGAAGCTATCGTGGCATATACTGCCTTCATTTACATAATATTCGCAAAGCTCATTGTACCTGCTGTGGTCAAGTATTCTGATTGCAAGCTCGGCTTCCCTTATAAAATTGTCAATATTGCTCTTATATATGTAATCGAACTCGGCTTTCAGCTTAAGCTTATCGATATATTCCCTGTATCCTGCCAGTTCATCCCGGCACTTTGCGAAGGTTCGGCGCCACTTTTTAATATGGGACTTAACCTTCACATGCTTAGGCGTCCTGAATCCTTTTGCCCTGTTGTGAAAATCCGCCAGAAGCTCGGAATATCTTTCCATTTCATCCGGTATCGAAAAGCTTGCCTCGCATCCTTCGATCCAATAAGTAAGGTAAAAAGCCGTGCCCTTACGTTTTATTATTGGCTTTCCTTCTTTTGTGAAGTAATATTCCGCAATGCAGTCACATCCGTTTTCTTTTAAATGCAGCATAATATTATAGCTCTTTTTGGCTTTTCCATAACCATTGTTTACCCGTTTCAAGCAGAAAAAACCTTTATCCGTTCCTACCTTATATGCACTTCTGACTTTATCTATCGATTCTACCCGAAAATCATAATGGTTTAATACAACAGCAAGTGTTCTCATTTCTTTTTGGTCTATATCCGATGTACATTTGCTTTCCAGCTGTGACAGCATTATATCCACTCCAATCACAATATGTACCTATAATTCCGGTTAATATATTATATTTTGGAGTGCTATGATATATATCAAAAGAAAAAAACAAACTTGCCGATTGGCAAGTTTTTAATGACCGCTGTTACACTTCCAATGGTTGTCCGCTTTTTTTGTAGAAGAAAGTTTTTATTGACTCCAGTTTATATTTATATGGAAGTATTATCTGCTCCGTGCTGCCGACAAACAACACTCCGTTGTTGCTTAAGGAATTCCTGAAATTATGGTACATTGTTATCTTAGCTTCTTCCGTAAAATAAATCATTACATTTCTGCATACGATCAGATCACAGTTTTCAGGGTATTTGTCCACCAGCAGATTATGATGCCTGAAATCTATACAGTTGATTATCCTTTCACTTACCTTGTAATAATCTCCCGATTTTACAAAAAAACTATCAACAAAATTTCTTGGCAGGTTCTCAAGGCTCTTCGCGGAATATATCCCCACCATTGCCTTATTCAGCGCAGCATCGTCTATATCTGTTGCAAGTATCCTGAAGCTGTTCAGATCAACGTATCTGCTCATCATCATTGCAAGAGAGTAGGGCTCTTCTCCTGTAGAACATGCAGCGCTCCATATTTTAGGCTTTTTATTAAATTTCATTATTTCGGGCATTATTTCGTTCTCCAGGACCTTCCACTGCTCCGGATTCCTGTAAAATTCAGATACATTAATTGTAAGATAATTGATAAATTCATCGTATAGATTTGAATTCTGTGTCAATGCTTTAAAATACTCATCGTAATCATCATAGTTGTTCCTGTGGATAAGGGAGTCTATCCTCCTTCGCATCTGCCGCTCCTTGTAGCTTGACAAATCTATTCCCGTAAGCTTTAATATCTTTTGTTTAAACCCTTCATAGTTTTCTAACATAAGCAACTCCTATCAGATTAATAATAAGCTATTACTATTCTATCATATGAAAAACATAAAAAAAAGTCGTGATATGTTTTATATCACGATAATATAATGTAAAGGGGGTCTCAATGTATTTTGTGAGGTCGATATTAGTGTTGACAATATAAAAATATTTATACATAAATGTTAAAACAAATTAAAACAGCACACTTCTTGTGAATATCACAATAGTGTGCTTGTATTATGTTTATTCTTCGGCAGTTTCTTCTGCGGTTTCTTCAGTTATGTTTTCCGCTGCTGCTTCTTCAGCTTCCTCAGCTATTGGCTTTTCTGCTGCTTCTTCTGCTTCCTGCTTTACTTCTTCAATAACTGACTTCTCAGCTTCTTCTTTAGCTTCCTCAACAGCCGGTTTTTCGGCTTCTTCCTTAACTTCTTCAACTATTGGCTTTTCTGCTGCTTCTTCCTTAGCTTCCTCAATAACCGGCTTTTCAGCCTCTTCCTTAGCTTCCTCAATAACCGGCTTTTCAGCTTCTTCTTTAGCCTCTTCTCCAATTGCTTCTATTAGTTCTCTTATACTCAAGCTTATTTTCTTTTCTTCAGGCTTTATATCAACTATTTTTGCTTTGACAATTTCTCCTATTTTCAGAGCATCTGAAGGCTTTGCAATTCTTTTGTCAGATATCTGTGAAATGTGAATAAGACCGTCTATACCCGGCTCAAGCTCTACAAAGGCTCCGAAGTTCGAAAACCTCAATACTTTAACATCAAGAACATCGCCCGGCTTATACTTTTCTCCCGCAGCAGACCAGGGCTCCGGAACAGTCTGCTTAAGCCCAAGGGAAATCTTTTTCTTTTCCTTGTCAACGGATAATACTATTACTTCCACCTTATCGCCGGGTTTTACAATGTCAGAAGGATGTTTGACTCTTGACCAGGAAAGTTCAGATATATGAATGAGTCCGTCTACTCCGCCAATATCCGCAAAGGCGCCAAAATCAGCAAGGCGCTTAATCTCACCGGTTAATTTCTGTCCGACTTCGATGTTTTCCCATAACGCTTTTTCTTTAATTTCATTTTGCTTTTTCAAAAGCGACTTTCTTGATACAACAACTTTTCTTTTCTGCGGATCAAGTTCAATAATCTCAACATTAACTTTCTTATTTACAAAACTGCTAAGATCCTCTGAATACCGCACATCAAACTGGGATGCGGGCATAAACGCCCTGACGCCCATAAGTTCGACTATTCCTCCGCCTTTAACTATTTCCTTTACAAAACCCTCCAGAGGGGTTTTTTCATTAAATGCCGCTTCTATTTTATTAAAGTTCTTTTCGGCATCCAGAAGCTTCTTGGAAAGCACGACATTACCTTCACCGTCATTTATGCTTACCACCATTACTTCCAATTCGTCTCCGGCTTTTATTATATCCTTCAGGCTAACATCAGTATCCCAGGTATAGTCTTCCTTCTTTATTATTCCGTCGGATTTATATCCAATGTTAACCATGACCTCATCATCGGTAACCATGATTACTGTTCCTTTTACTGTGTCTCCTGGATATACCGGCCTCATGGTCTTTTCATATTCTTCCATCATATTTCCCTGGTCTTCTGTCGTATCTTCCTGCTTCTCCATTTCTTCCCCATCATCCACTACGCTTTCCTGATTCTCCATTATTTCTACCGGATCCCCCATAATATTGCCGTTGTCCTGCATTTTTTCGATAACCTCCTTAATTAACCAATCAGGTGTGGATGCACCCGCCGTAATACCAACCGTCTCAAATCCCTTCAGCATTCCTGCCGGCAAATCCTCCGCTTTCTCAATATGATAAGCATTATCGCAATTCTCCAGGCATATCTGATAAAGCTTATTAGTATTAGAACTCTTTCTGCTTCCAATTACAATCATACAATCAACTTTTTTTGAAAGCTGTTCAGCCGATTCCTGCCTTTTCTCAGTTGCGCTGCAAATGGTATTAAATATTATTGCATTTTTATATTTCTTATTAATAGCATCCACTACGCTGTCCCAGATTTTTTTTGTAATTGTAGTTTGTGCAACTAAACATATTTTATCATATATAGGAAGTTTGTCTACTGTTTTTTCATCCTCAATTACATGGGCGGAATTGTCACACCACCCATTTATGCCTATTACTTCGGGATGCGCTTTATCTCCCGCAATAAATATTTTATAGCCCTTCTTATAATATTCCTGCACCTTTTTATGTATTGCCGATACATAAGGACAGGTGCAGTCAATATATCCGAATCCCTTTTCTTCAATTTGCCTGTACTCTTCCTCACCTATTCCGTGTGAACGAATAATAAGCTCGGCACCTTCACAATTTATCTCATCAATGCTGTCCGCAGATTTTATACCCAATTCTTCAAGCTTGCCTGTCACCTGATCATTATGAATAAGGGGGCCAAAAGTAAAAATCTTTCTGTCCTTCTTTTTATCCGCTTCTTCAAAGGCTTTATCCACAGCTCTTTTTACACCGAAACAGAATCCCGCATATTTATCAATAATTATTTTCATTTTCCCTATCCTTCTTTAGCTCATTAATTCTTTTCATGATATCGACACTTATTTTAATATACTCGTCATTCAAAAGCTTCTTATCATAGAATTCTGCAAGCTCAATAGGCTCCCCTATAATTATATTTGTCCTTTTGAAAAACTTATAGCTGCTGATAATTGCCACCGGTACAATCGGAACTTTTGACTTTATTGCAAGCATTGCAATACCGGGCTCAGCAGTAATTCCATCACTTTTCTTCCTTGTTCCTTCCGGAAAAAGAGCAAGAATTTTTCCGCTGTTCAACAGTTTAAGAGAGGTTTTTATGCTCTTAATATCCGCTTCCCCTCTTTTTATCGGAAATGCGCCCAGGGCGTTCATCAATGCCCTAAGCAGTCTATTTCTGAATAATTCAACCTTTGCCATGAAGTACATCCTGTTTGGTATCGAAATTCCCACAAGTATCGGATCTACTGCACTTACATGGTTTCCACAGACTATATATGGGCCGTCCTTTGGAATGTTTTCACGGCCGGTTATTCTGTAATTATAAAATAATAAAAATACCGGTATCAGTAATGCCCTGGCAAACCTATAAAACATCAGCGCCTCCCCCTTTGATTAAATATATGAAACTACTTCATTCAAAACCTCATCTATACCTTTACCCGTCGTATCGATTATTATGGCATCAGAGGCTGCTTTCAGCGGAGAATCACTTCTTGTAGAATCAATATAATCCCTTTTTTCTATCTGTGACCTGATATCCTGAATCTCAGCTTCATAGCCTTTCTGCTTCAGCTCTTTATATCTTCTGTCAGCTCTTTCCTCAACAGAAGCTGTAATATAAAACTTTACATCGGCCTCCGGAAAAATGACTGTGCCTACATCACGTCCATCCATTACCACATTCTTGTTCATGGATATCTTCCTCTGAATATCGACTAAAAGCTTCCTTATCTCAGGTATTGCCGCAATATATGATACATTTCTGTTTACATCCTCTTCTCTTATTTCTGTATTGACAGCTCTGCCGTCAAGATATATGCTGTTATCCCGAAAATCTATATCAGTTTTTTCAGCCATGCTGATCAGCATATCTGTTTTTTTCAAAGGAATATTCTCTCTCAGCACCTTCAACGTTAATGCCCTGTACATTGCCCCAGAATCTATGTAAGTATAGCCTATCATATCTGCAAGCTTTTTTGCTATGGTGCTCTTGCCCGCTCCGGCAGGCCCGTCTATGGCTATTACTTTATAACCGCTCATGGATAATCCCCCCAATACTTTGCCATTTCAATTACGCCTTCACTGATGATACCATTTTACCAGAAAGGATTTCAAAATAAAAGATTATTGGTCACAGATACGATTCTACTTTATTCTTATCCTGTCTACCATCACAAGATTATCTTTCACATATACAAGCTTTCCCGGTTCGGGCACCGTTATGCTGTCGGATACAGCCGTAACCTTAAGAACTGCCGTATCATTCAAGGGGCCGCCTCCTACCTCAATAATATCACTGTCCTTTACTTTCAGCCTTATTGATCTTCCGTTCGGAGTGTCAATGCTTTTTCCGTTTATATAAAAAACCAGCGGCTTTAGGGTTGAATAATTCTCTATGGATATCTCAAGCTCTCCCCTTTTAATAAAAAGCTGACTGTCGGCTATGGACCTGCCTTCCAGCTTGTCTATCCTGCTTATAATGTTTTTTATTGTCTGGCTTAACAGCAATGCTTGTGAAATTATGAGAGCTGCAAATAAAAGAAGCAGAACTTTTCTGATTAAACCGTCAATCCTGTCCCACCAGCTTTGGAAACTGCTGTTCACTATCTTTATCCTCCCTCATATGTATTTATTTAGATAATTCCTCTTTCGGGAGGCATTTATTCAGTTATGCATAAAAACCCGCCGCATAGCCGGTGGAAAATGCAATCTGCAGATTGAAGCCTCCGGTAAAAGCATCCAGATCAATTATTTCACCTGCAAAATGCAATCCTTTAAGAAGCTTTGACTCCATTGTCCTGGGGTTAATCTCCTTCAGATTGATACCTCCTGAAGTGACTATAGCTTCTTCTATAGGCCTTGTACCTGATACGGTGACTGTAAACCCCTTAAGCAGCTTTACCATGTCCTTCCTTTCCTGCTTGGTTATCTGGTGAACCTCTTTTGACTCGTCTATTCCCGATCGGGATATTACAACCGGTATGAGTTTTTGCGGCAGCAATTGGTCCAATGAGTTTTTGAACTGTTTGTTTATATTTTTTTCAAAATCCCGGATTATTCTTTTGTCAAGCTCCTCCTCGGAAAGAGCCGGTTTCAGGTCAATGCTAATCCTAATTTCCTGCTTCCTTCTGAGATAATCCGAAATGAAAAAGCTGGCAGACAAAATTATTGGGCCTGACAATCCATAGTGGGTAAAAAGCATTTCTCCGAAATCCTCATATAAAAGCTTCCCACCGGCGTAAGCTTTAATTGCAACATTTTTCAGGGACAGTCCCTGCAGTTCCTTAACAAATGCATCATCTGACACCAGCGGCACCAATGACGGCCTGGGCTCTATTATGCTGTGTCCTGCCTTTACGGCAATTTTATATCCGTCTCCCGTTGACCCTGTATTAGGATACGATAGTCCTCCCGTGCAAATGATTATAGAGCTGCATTCCACAACCCGGCCGTTGTCAAATAAAGCGCCTGTTACAGCACCGTTTTCCTGTCTTATTTCCAGGAGCTTACTGTTGAGCCTTACATCAACCTTATTCCTATTCAAATATCTTTCCAGGGCTTTTATAACATCATTGGACTTGTCGGATTCGGGGAAAACCCTCCCGCCTCTCTCTACCTTTGTTTTAAGTCCCAGGGATTCCAAAAGCAAAATAAGATCATTGTTTGAAAAGCTGCTGAAGGAGCTGAAGAAGAATTTTGAATTCTTCGGAATATTCTTCATGAATTCATCAAAATCCGCGGTATTTGTAACATTACATCTTCCTTTGCCCGTGATAAACAGCTTTTTGCCCAGCTTCTCATTCTTTTCCGCCAGCATAGTCCTTTTTCCTTTTGAGGCAGCCGTACCGGCAGCAATCATTCCTGCGGGGCCTCCTCCGACAACTATTACATCATATATCAAGAAAAACATCCTTTCAACCATATTATCTCAAACGCAGAATTATAATATGTTTAATTCTGCTATAGATTTTCTTCCTCCAAGTGACCGGTATCATTCAGGCATATTACTACAGGCTTTCCTGAGCTATTCTCAGGGAATTCCAGTATTGATAGTGATGCGTTGTCTATCATGAATTTTTTAAAGTCAGCAATGTCTAATCCCAGTATTCTGATTATCACTGCTTTAATAGCTGTGCCATGGGATACCAGCAGTATATTGCTGCCTTTATTACGGCTGACTATATCCATAACCGCGCCATATGTACGCTCTGTCAGATCTATGAGGGTTTCTGCCCCGGGCAGCTTGAAATTAACGGGATCCTCTTTATATACCCTGAAATGTTCACCGTATTTGTCCTTGATTTCATTTATTGTCATGCCCTCCCAAGGGCCGAAACATATCTCGTGATACTTATCGGATTCAATGATTTCGCATTGCTTATATTCTGCAATAATTTCCGCGGTTTTCAAAGCTCTCTTCAGGCTGCTGGAATATATCACGTCAATATCTTCCCTTGCCAGCCTTCTTGCAAGCAGCTTCGCCTGTATTACACCTTCGGTGCTGAGATCTGTGTCTGTTCTTCCCTGAACCTTGCCGTTTTTATTCCATTCAGTTTCTCCATGTCTTACAAGATAAAGCCTGGTCATCAAATCCCTCCTTGAATAGCCATATTAATTATATCATAAAAATTGAATAATGCGCCGTAACTATAAGTTTGTAGTCATACTCCCAGAGCACTAGCCTTGTATACCGACTCGCACGATATTAGCTTTGGACAGAATCAGAGCTTGATGCTTGTAAAATCCTGACGCACATAACCCCAACCTCCTGTTGGTATGTGCTGGATTTACCTCACGTAAATCCCACGGATTTTACTGCGCATCTTCACTCGATTCTGTTGCCCAAAGCCAATAAGTGCTCGCTGTTATATAAGGCTAGTGCTCTGCAGGATAACTACAAACTTCAGATACAACTTACACGGATTATGATTTTAAAGTTACTAGTGTGCCCTGCTATACTATACAAGCTCTTGCTTAGTTATACATCCTTCAGAATACTGCCTTGTAGATAAAGGAAATGCAAATACCGACGTGGGGAAGATATCTTCGACGAAACCTTCCACCTGACCTCGGAACGGAAAAACTTCTGGCAAAAAAACCAGACGGGCCCGCAGAGATGGGACCCTCGCCAGTGATTTTGCTGGCTTTGGAAGGTGAGGAGAACATACTTCCCCTACAGTCGGAGTACTTTACAAACCTGTATATATTGCGCATTTTCTTCGATTGCGAATCAAATATGAATGAAAAAATCCTGCTTTGTACAAAGCAGGATTTTTAGAGGCTGATGACAAAGTCATCAGCCTCATTCCAGTTTGCAGACAAACACGGTTTCAGCCAGAAACGGAAACCGTGTTTTTTCATGAAATGGAATACTTTTTGAAGTAAATTGTGTGGAGTGGGTCCG